>Ga0207904_1000352_pt1 | contig 18657 bp, 14 predicted proteins | sample MalvirmetaMSP118_FD_184232 | JGI IMG/M metagenome (GOLD analysis project Ga0207904, IMG submission 184232) | Marine viral communities from the Deep Pacific Ocean - MSP-118 (SPAdes) | ecosystem: Environmental > Aquatic > Marine > Oceanic | place: Pacific Ocean | collected 2011-05-30 | reverse complement strand
CATCCGGCACGTTCTCAAGGACGAGATCGGCGCCCTCGACCGCCTCGGCAACGGTACCGACGAGCCGGACCGTTCCCGCGCCGCTCGCCGGGGCCGCGATGCCCAGGCGATCGAGCACGCCCTCGGCGGTGGGCAGCGCCGCCCGGGCCCGCTCCACTGCGGCCGACGACACGTCACAGGCCGCGACATCGAGACCGCCGCGCGACAGCCGCGCGGCGATTCCCGGACCCATCGTGCCCAGACCGATGAGGGCGACGCGTTTCATGCTACGCGGCCGCCGCGATCGAGCTCTCGCGCTCCCCGAGCGCCACCTGGAAACCCTCGCGCGCCGTCAGGCCGGCCAGCCAGCCGTCGAGATTCGGCGTGGTCTTGCGCTCGATGTCGAAGCCCATGCAGCGCTTCAGCACCGGCGCGAGCGCGATGTCGGCAATCGTCAGCTTGCCGAGAGCGAAATAGGTCTTGCCGGCGATATGGGCCTCGGCAATGGCGAGCAGACCGTCCATCTCCTTGGCGGCGGCGGCGAACGCATCGGTGCGCTCCTCCGCCGGCTTCTTCGATTCCTTGAACAGCGTCAGGTACGGCGCGTTCACCGAGGCCAGCACCCAGTCCATCCAGCGCTCGACTTCGGTGCATTCGGCCGACGTGGCGCCGGTGAAGCCCGCGCCGCGCGTCGCCGCGAGGTAGCGCAGGATGGTGTTGGACTCCCAGATCGCGGTGTCGCCGTCGATGAGCGTCGGCACCTTGGCGTTCGGGTTGAGCGCCAGGTAGTCGGCCGTCTGGGTGTTGTTGAACTGGCGACCGTAATCCTCGCGCGAATAGGCGGCGCCGATTTCTTCGAGCATCCAGATGACCTTCTGGACGTTGCCGGATGTCTGGCGGCCGAGAAGCTTGATCGTTTCCATGATTTCAGACCGTTTTTTGGAGGGAACTGCCCGCTGCTGGCGCAGTCGGGGAGCGGATGAGGCCGAGCACGAAGACGGCCGCGCCGATCAGGTTGGCGGCGACGGCCCACAGGCCCAGCGACGGGGGAAAGAGCAGCGCGAAGCCGGCAAGAGCGACCATGATGCGCGCGCGGATGCCGAGCCTGCCCCGCCCATAGCCGGCGAACGCGACGGAGACGGCCGCGATGCCGAGAAACGCGGTGACCGCGGAGAGCGCGGCGCCCCATGGCGTCGCGCCAAGCAGCAGCTCGGGCGAAAAGGCAAAGAGAAACGGGATCACGTAGGCGACCCAGGCGAGCCGGATCCCCTCGAAGCTGGTCCGCCACGGATCGGCGCCGGCAAGGCGTGCGGCGGTGATCGAGGCGAGTGCCACCGGCGGCGTCAGCATCGACAGCATCCCGTAGTAGAGGATGAAGAGATGCGCCTGGATCGGCTGCAGGCCGGCCTGCTCGAGCGCCGGTGCCAGCACCGTCGCCAGCACCACGTAGACGGCGACCGTCGGCATCCCCATGCCGAACACGATGGCGACCAGCGCCACCAGCACGAGCAGCAGCAGCTTGTCGCCGCCGCTGGCGGCAATCGCATCGGCGGCAACCGAAAAGCCCAGTCCGGTAAGGCTCACCAGCCCGATGATGAGACCTGCCGCGGCCGTCAGCACGATCAGCGGCGCGGCCGCGCGACCGGTATCGACGATGCTGGCGGCGATGGCGCGCGGACCGATCCGGCGCCCCTCGAACGGGAGGATCGCACCGACGACGACCAGGGTCGCGACCGCCACCAGGGCGGCCAGCTCCGGGCGCGTCTGATTGGTGAACAGCGTGATGAACAGCGCCGCGAACGGCAGCAGGAAATGTGCGCCGTGACGGGCAACCTTGCGCAGGTCGGGCCGCTCCTCGGCCGGGATGCCATGCAGCCCGTCGCGGGCCGCGATGCGGTCGATCTGCAGGAAGATGGCCGCAAAGTAGAGAACGGCCGGCAACGCCGCCGCGACGACGATGTGCCAGTACGGAACCTGGAGGAAATCGGCCATCACGAAAGCGGCCGCGCCCATCACCGGCGGCAGCAGTTGTCCGCCGGTGGAGGCCGCCGCCTCGACCGCCCCCGCAAAGGCCGGGCTCATGCCGGTCCGTTTGATCAGCGGAATCGTGACGATGCCGGTGCCGACGACGTTGGACACGGCGTTGCCGGAGATCGTCCCGAACGTGGCCGATGCGCCGACGGCCGCCTTGGCGCTGCCGCCGCGATAGCCGCCGAAGGCCGCGAGGCAGAGCTTGGTCAGGAACTCGCCGCCGCCGGAATGGCGCAACAGCTCTCCGAACAGCACGTAGGGCACGACGATCTGCACCGCGACGTGCAGCGGCAGGCTGAGCAGCGAGTTCGGATCCATCAGCAGGTAGATCGAAAGGAAGTCGAACCCCATAGAGGGAATGCCAATTGCCTCGCCGAACAGCGCGGCGGCGGCGAACGCCACCACGATCAGCGCCAGCGTCAGGCCGATGGTTCGCCAGACGAGGAACAGCAGCCCCGCGAGCAGCACCGACGAGGAGATCACCAGCCACGAGGGCCGCATCATGGCGGTGACCGTGAGGGTCGGATAGCGCACCGCGATCACCACCATGATCGCGCACAGGACGACGCCCAGCAGCAGCAAGGGCCAACGCAGGACGGACCCGGCGGAACGGGAGAGAATGTCGGCCCCGATCAGCATCGACAGCCCGGCGGCGAGCGCCAGCGGCTGCTCGTCGTAGACAGTCAGGCCCAGCCGGATGTGGAGGTCGAGCACCCAGGAGAGCGCCAGAAGGACGAGCACCGCGCCGGCCACGACCGTGATCGCACTCCCGGTCTTTGCGGACGGGTCGTCCCCCAAAACGTCGTCGACGGACGTGGTCATTGCCCTCGGCTCCCGCTCTCGACCTCCCTCCTCCGGCTAGTTGGCCCCGAACACCGCCTCGGCGGCGGCCGCGCGCGGCAGGCTCGGATAGGCCCGCGTCAGGTTTTCCGTTGAGATCGCGCCGAGCAGCTTGTTGGCCTTGGCCAGATCGGCGCCCTTGTCGCGCAACAGCTTCGAGACCGTCTCGACCGTCGCAGCGGGCACGTCGGCGTTGACGGCCAGCACGTAGTCGTAGGCCATGGTCTGGATCGGGCTGGGCACGCCCACCACCTTGCCGTCGGCCGCAACGTCCACGAGGTACGCCTCCGGCGCGACCGCCTGCATTCGTTCCACCGCTTCGGCCGACCCGTCGTAGGGCAGCCAGAGGATCCCGCCGAGGGCGGAATCGGCCTCGACCACCTTGCCGGCGCGCAGCGCGAACAGCGTCGCGTCGACCGTGCCGGAAGTCAGCGCCTGGACGCCGTTGCCGACGCTGGCCACCGGCACCTGGACGACGTCGTCCGGGGTGAGGCCGCCGTTGGCGAGCGATCCGACGATGTAGGGCTGCAGACTGGCCTGGGCCGGCATGCCCCAGGCGACGCGCTTGCCCTTCAGGTCGGCGATCGTCTTGATGCCGGAATCGGCGGCGACCATCATCCCGACCGGGCTGGGAAACAGCGCCGCGACCAGGCGCAGGTTCTTCTGGGCGTTGCCCTCGAACGGGCCGGTGCCGCGCACCGCGTCGCCGAAGTCGGGCGTGACAACGGCGGCGATGTCGAGACGGCCCTCGTTGACCAGCGGCAGGTAGGCGGTCGGCCCTCCGAAGGCCTGCACCGTCACGTCGAGATCGGTGTTGTCACCGATCGCCTGGGCGAGCGCGGCGTTGACGCCGTAGTTCTGGGAGCCCTGCTGGCCGGCGCCGAAGCGCAGCTGCGAAGACTGGGCGTGGGCGGCGGTGGCAAGCCCCGCCGCCAGCAGCGTGGCGATGAAAGTCCGGGCAAAAGTCTTCGTCGACATCGTTCAATCCCCTCATGAAGAAGTCGGAAACGCGCGCCCTCCCCGGCGCGCGTGCAGGCAGGATCCGCTACGACTGTTCCTTGGGCAGCGGCTTGTAGGCGATGGCGTCCATCTCGATGCGCGTGGTGATGACGGCGCGCGCCTCGATGGTGGTGCGGGCGAGCACGGCGTCCTTGAAATGCTGGGTGAAGACCTTGTTGTAGCGGCCGAAGTCGCGCGGATCGTCGAGGTAGGTCGTGACCCGCACGACGTCCTCCAGGGTCGCCCCCTCCTCCGCGAGAATGCGCTCGATCGACTGGATCGTGCCGGCGGTCTCCTCCTCGATGGTGCCGCACAGCATGTTGCCGTCAGCGTCCTTCGAGACCTGGCCGGAGATGAAGATGAAGTCGCCGGCGCGCACCCCCGGATGGAACGGCAGGTTGGGATTCTTCTTGCCGATGGCGTAGTGCGCGTCGGACTTGCGGGCGGTATCGGACATCGGTCTTCCTCAGAATGCGGTCGTTTCGATGATGTCGACGCCCCGGACCCGGTCGATCAGGTAGATCAGGCCGCGGTCGTCGATGGTCACGTCGTTGGACGACGCGCGATCGGCACCGTCGGGAGCGTCTGGCAGGAAATGGCCGACCTCCTTCGGATGGAACGGGTCGGCGATGTCGACCAGCCGAAGCCCCTGCGCGAACCACGCGAACGGGATGATCGACCCGGCGAAGCGCTCGGACGGCTGGTGGCAGCCGGTCATCGGCGGCTGGGGCGCCCCGTCCGGGTCGATCCCGGGGACCTGGAAGGTCGAGATCGACAGCGGGTTGGTCTCGTCGGTGATGTCGTAGACCCAGGCGAAGGACGGTGCGTGCGGGCGCAGCTTGGCGACGTCCTCGTCGGCCACGACCATGATGTTGCGCCCCATCAGCTTCTGCGGGATCGGCAGGCAGGTGTGGGTGGGGTGCGGAAAGGACGGGCTCGTGTTGACGTGGGCGATGGCCCGCGGCCGCGACATGTCGGAGATGTCGAGAATGAACATGCCGTGATGCCAGTAGCTCACGTAGAGCCGGTCACCCATCCGGAGCGGATGGTGGCAGCGCGGCTGCACGTAGTTCTCCCACGGGTAGACCTCGCCGGCGCCGACGTTCTGGCCGGGGATCCACCAGCGACCGACCTCGACCGGGTTCTCCGGGTCGATCAGGTCGAGGATCATGACGATGTTGCCGACGAACCCGTCCGCCGTCGGCGAGATGTAGGCGTAGCGACCGTCGAAGTCGTAGCGGTGCACGCCCTTGCCGCCGGTCATCCACTTGGAGATCTGGCGCGGGTTGGCCGGGTCGGAGGTGTCGTAGATCGCGATGCCGCCGCCGAATTCCGCCGGGCCTTCCTGGCCGAAGCGTTCGTGGTTGATGAGCATCAGGCCGTCCTGGGCGCGCACCTTGTGCGAGTGCCAGCCGGGCGGGACCGGGATCGTCGCGATCTTGCGCGGATTGCGCGGATCGGAGATGTCGACCAGCGTCGTGCCGCTCGGCGGACGCATGTGACCGATGTAGAGGACGTCGCCGTCGACCCAGACCTGGCCGCCTCCGGCGCAGTCGATGTGGGCGACGTGTTTTGTGTTCGATGCGGAAACCAAGGGACGCGACCTTCCTGTCCGGGCGCACGCGCGCCCGCCGCTGACCGGCCCCGCACGCGGTGCGGAGCCCACTGGACTGGATCTCTGCCGGCTCAGCCGAGCCGCAGCAGATCGCCCGCCTGATTGCGACCCCAGCGCTTGTAGAGCGACAGCTTGCGCTGGGTCGGGGCATCGGTGGCGCCGAAGAAGATCACCGGCTCGCTCGGCGAGTCGTTGACGTGCTCGACCCAGCAGCCGCCCGGAACGGCCATCGTGTCGAACTGGTCCCAGTCGTAGCGGACGCCGTCGATGATCGAGTGGCCCTTGCCGCGGAACGGGGCGAGCAGCAGGCTCGCGGTCTCGCGCTGGGGCAGCGTCTTCTCGCCCGGCCGCAGCATCTGGACGTAGAAGTTGATGGTGTGAAAGACCGGGCCGCCGGTGGTCGGATCGGTGTAGTCGACCACGATGCCCTCGTGCGGGTCGCCGTCCCAGTCTTTGTGGGCATCGAGCACCGCCTGCATCGCTTCCCAGCGATAGACCCACATGGGCGACGAGAGCCCGCCGCCGCGGCTGTGATCGACGAAGCGCGGGGTCATGCCGCCGGCGCCGTAGATGCTCTGGGAATAGTCCGACGGGTAACGCGCCGTCTGGACCTTCTTCTCGATCTCCTTGCCGTCGACCATCTCGGTGTAGCGATGGTCGAAGTGGACGGCGTGGAGCGTCTCGACCAGCGGCAGGTCGAGGACCGAAAGGTTGACCGCCTGTTCGCCGCCCACCGTGCCGTGGTTGTGCCAGGCGTCGTTGGGCGTCAGCACCATGTCGCCGGGGCCGAAGGTGACGTCCTCGCCCTCAACGCCGGTGAAGTTGCCCTCGCCCGTCAGGCCAAAGCGGATGGCGCTCGGCGAATGCTTGTGGGGCGGCATGATCTCGTCGGGATCGTTGAGCCGGTAGGCCGTGTACATGGTCGACACGGACGCGCGCTTCGGCGAGAGGCCCGGGTTCACCAGGATCAGCGAGCGGCGCTCGCTGTCGTCCATGGTGACCAGCTGGGCGGCGCGCTGCAGCAGCGGCTCGATATCCGTGTACTTCCAGACGTAGGGAATGGCCTTCGCGGTGGCCATCAGCTGCTTGACCTCGTCGTGGTCGACATCCTCGCTGGTTGCCCAGAAGGGGAACATGCTCCCCTTGTTGATGTCGTCGTAGAGGCCGTCCAGCGCGGCCTTCTTGTTGGAAACCGGCACGGCCGGTGCGGGTGCAGCTGACATGATGCGTCGTCCTCGAAATGGGGCTTGTTTCATCCTGACCAACGCAACCATAACACTCTGGTTGACCCGGTCAATACACTGGTTGAGCCGAATCCGTCGCCTCTGCGCATAAAATTTCGGCACGAGATCGCGACGCCGCACTGCAGCGAAAATCCAATAAACCTCTCAGTTTTAATAACTTAATTGATTGTCAGCTTCTTCAACGAAGCCAGCGGGTGCTCTGCAATGCAGCAGACGACCAAAACTCAACCAAATCATGCAGCCGCGCGGCTGATCCGGAACGCCCCCTCGCGAGCGCCCCGCATTTCCGGATTCGCCAAGCCGCCCGGACGGCGTGGTCGCGCCGCTACGCAACCATCCGGGACGCGGCGGCGGACCGGATCAGATCCGCGCCCTTCTCGGCGATCGCCAGCACCGCTGCGTTGATGTTGCCGTTCGGGAGGTCGGGCATCACCGACGCGTCGACCACCCGCAGGCGGTCGATCCCCCGCACGCGAAGTGCCTGGTCGACCACGGCATCGGCATCCGTGCCCATGCGGCAGGTTCCGGCCGGGTGATGCACGGTGATCGACGTCTGGCGAATGTGTTCGTCGATCTCGTCGTCGCTCTCGCAGGCGGGTCCGGGGAAGAACTCCGCCTCGACGAACGCCGCCATGGCCGGCTGCGCCGCCAGCCGGCGCGCGACCCGGAAACCGGCGCGGAGCGAGGCCCAGTCACGGGGCGACGAGAGGAAATTCTGGTGGATCAGCGGCGCGGCCAGGGGATCGGCGGAGGCAAGGGCCACCTCCCCCCGGCTTTCCGGCTGCACGGCGACGATGCGCGTGGCGAAGCCGTCCGCGAACGGCTCCTTGAACGGGCGCATGTACGGCCAGGCGGCCAGCGGCGCGGCGGTGAACAGGAACTGCACGTCCGGATGCGGGCGGGTCTCGTCGCTCCTGAGGAAGCCAACCACGCCGCCGGGAACGTCGCCGGCAAAGCCCTTGCCCGTCAGGTACGTGCGCATGAAGTCGAGGCCGATCCGGTCGGCCCGCATCATCCGGTGGAACGGCCCGTGGCCGCGCCGCCGGTACATCACGATGACCGACACGTGGTCCTGAAGGTTCCGGCCCACCTGGGGCAGGTCGGCCACCGTTTCGATGCCAATGGCGGCAAGCGAGGCGGACGGTCCGATACCCGACAGCATCAACAGCTGCGGCGTGTTGATGACGCCGCCGGACAGGACGACTTCACGCCCCGCGAGCGCCGTCTCCGATGCCCCCTTGTGCCGGAACGAAACCCCTGTGGCGCGTCGCCCATCAAGCAGGATCCGCTCGACCATGGCGCCGGTGCGCACCGTCAGGTTTCCGCGTTTCATGGCCGGGCGCAGATAGGCCGCGGCAGCCGACTCCCGGCGGCCGTTGCGGATCGTCATCTGCAGCCGGCCGAAGCCTTCCTGCTGCGCGCCGTTGTAGTCGTCCGTCTGCGCAAAGCCGGCCTGCCGGGTCGCGGCGGCAAAGCCCTCGATGAGCGGATCGGAGTAGCGGCAGAACTGGGTGTTCAGCGGGCCGGCCCCGCCCCTGAAGGCGCTCTCGCCGCCTTCCCAGGTCTCCATTTTCTTGAAGTACGGCAGCAGGTTGTCATAGGACCAGTCCGGCAGCCCGCCGGCCGCCCACCGGTCATAGTCGCCGCGGTTGCCGCGCACGAAGGCCATCGCGTTGGTCGACGACGACCCGCCGACCACCTTGCCGCGGGCGCATTCCACCCGGCGGCCGCCGACGTTGTCCTCGGGTTCGCAGAAATACATCCAGTCGTGCCGGCGTTCGGTCAGGATCTTCCCCCAGCCGAGCGGCACATGGATCATCGGGTCCCGGTCCCAGTCGCCGGCTTCCAGAAGCAGGACCCGACAGGCCGGATCCTCGGTCAGCCGGGCCGCGAGCACGCAACCCGCCGAACCGGCACCGACGACGACGTAGTCATAGGACGGGTTGTCCGACATTGCGTTACTCACCCCACGCGGCTAACGGGGAGCGGCACGCCTTCCCCCGGGCCGCAAGTCAACCACCGGCCCCGGCGGATTGTCAACCAAGCCTCAACCAGATAAATTGGTTGAACCACAAGCGACGCGACTCGCCTCGACGGCGGGGCGCGCGACCTCCCAGCGCCCCCCTGAACCAGGGGCGGTTCGTCCGTAACCAGCTTCAGGAGAGGCACGAAAACGATGCCGTCCACCGAGACGACCCCGCGCGAAGATCTGTCCGGCACGGGCCTGTCTGGCATCGTCGATGCGCTCCGGGACATGCAGCGCCGCGGCGAACGGATTCCGTCGGAGCGTGACATCGCGCAACTCTTCGACGTGAAACGCCATCAGGTGCGCAAGGCCCTCGACGAGTTGCGCAAGGCCGGCGACCTCAAGCCGCCGCGCCCGCGGCGCGCCCCCCGGGCCGCGCCGCGCATCAACGAGGAACTGGTGCGGATGACCAATCCGCTGGAAGTCATCGAACTGCGGATCCTGCTGGAGCCCGGGCTCGCCCGCCTCGCGTCCATGCGCGCGTCCCCGGCCGAGATCGCCCACATCATCGAGAAGTCGGCCACGCCGCTCGGCGCCCCGTACGGCGAGACCGATCTGGCGTTCCACCTGGCGATCGCCACCGCCTCGCGGAACCAGCTTGCCGGCGAGCTCTACAAGGTTCTGCGGCAGGTCGGCGTCGATGCGCGGCTGCGCGTGCCCACCGGCGGCCAGCCACCGTGCCCGAAGCGCACCGCCGAACGGGACGCGGAGCACCGGCGCATTGCCGAAGCGATCGCCGCCCGCGACCCGGAGACCGCCGAGCAGGCCATGCGCGACCATCTCCGCAACGTGCTGCGTCAGATCAACGCCCGCCTCGACGCCATCGCCGCCTGAGGCAGGCCCCGCACGGGGGGAACGTCTTGGGCCAGTCAGACCGGACTGGAAGGCGGCACAGCCTCGCCAGTGCGCTGCATCCGTGCGCGATTCTCCGGCGCTTCAGGCGTGCCCTGCCCCGTCAGTCGGCGTGCTGGCCGGTCTCGATGAAGTCCAGCACGATCGGATAGGTGAGGGCCGGATCCGCGCCGGGTTCCAGGGGGTCGATGATCTCGTGGCCGAGCCCGTGACTGGCGTCGAACACGTAGGTCGTCACCGCAACGCCCTGGTCCGTCCAGGCATCGGCCACCGCGTCGGTGGTGCTGTTCGATACCGCCGTGTCCGCCTCGTTCGTCACCACGACGATCTCGGCGGTGGCCGCCTTCTTCTCCGTTGCCTGCCGCCAGGTCGCATAGCCGAGACGCATGATCTCGCCGGTCGCCGTGGTTGACTGACGCTTGTAGGCGTGCGGCATCACGTTGTCGGCGTTTTCTCGCATCACCGGGTCCTTCCAGATAGAGACGTCCGGCAGCAGCAGCATCGCCCGCATCAGCATGCGGTTCACGTCCGGACCGAAGCCGTGCAGGCCGAAGAACGGCGCCAGCAGCACCGCCCGGTCCACGTCCGAGCGGTTCTGCGCCACCCACCCGGTGATGGTTCCACCGGCGGAGATGCCCACGAAGATCACGTCGTTGCCGAGGCCCGTTGCCATGTCGACCGCGTCGTCGCCGAACTCCGCCAGCTGCTGCGCGGTCATGAACCGGAGTGCATCGGTCGCCCGGTCGGCGAAACCGTTCTGCGGCATGCGCAGAACGAGCACGTTGTGGCCGCGATCGAACAGGATCGGGGCGAAGTCGACATAGGCCTGCGGACAGCTGGACACGCCGTGCACCAGAACGACGACCTTCTCCGTCCGCTGCCCGTGCCCCATCAGCTTCGGCTCGCAGAGCGGGTTCAGCGGCTCTTTCGTCTTGGCCCGCTCCGCCTCGAAGCGCGCCACCGCGCCGGCATAGTCCGTCGTCGGGTCGGGCGATGAGGTCAGACCGTCGGTGCTGACCGGCAGGAAGACCAGCGTCGCCACCACGAGGCCGAGCACGACGACCCAGGCGAGCACGGCCCGTTTCAGGCCGACGAGCAGTGCCGTCAGACCGACCAGCAGGAGAAGCACAATGACGGCCGCGGCGATCCCTATGATCGCGCGCTGCATGACGGTCACCGGACCGAACCATTCCATCAAGGCACTCATCAGATCATTCCCCCCGGATGCGCGAAACGCGCTACGACACCGTCAGCCACCCAGCCGAGCGGGACGCTTCCCCGACCGGCCCGGATAGGTCTACTGGTTCGACACGGACTGAGAAAGGAAGAACCGATGCGCGACGCGGCACACCAGGCCCCAGCGGTCCACCGGCCCGACCGAAACGGCCGCTGGCTTCTTGGCCTCGTGTCGCCGAGTGGCCTGTGCCTCGGTTTCCTTCTGTTCGCCGCATCGCTCACGCCGTCGCTGATTCCCCGCAACGCCCTCATGCAGGGGCTCCTCGGCGGCGCGTCGTTCGCAATCGGTTACGGCCTCGCGGTCGGGCTGGTGGCGCTCTGGCAATGGCTCGGGTTCCGCGCCCTCGGCGGCCGGGTCACCGCCATCATCGTTCCGCTGGTGGGCGCGCTTGTCGCCGCCTTCGCGCTGTCGCAGGTCGCCGCCTGGCAGAACTCGATCCGCGCGCTCATGGGCATGCCCGAGCTGGAAACGTCGCATCCGGCGAGCGTCCTGGCGCTGGCGGTGGGCACGGCGGCCGCCCTCTTCGTCGTCGCTTGGCTGTTCCGGCTTCTCGCTCGGTTGGCGCTCGCCTGGGCGCGCCCGTTCGTGCCGGAACGCGTCGCCATCCTGACGGCGATCGTGGTGGCTCTGGCGCTGTTCGCGATGCTCATCGACGGCGTGCTCGTGCGCTACGCCCTGACGGTGCTGGATGCGTCCTACGCCGAGCTGGACGAACTGATCGAACCCGACACGGCGATGCCGACCGAACCCTGGAAGACCGGCAGCGCCGCCTCCCTCATCAGCTGGGTCGACCTCGGCCGGGAAGGCCGGCGGTTCGTCAACGGCCTTCCGAGCCAGCAGGCCATCGCATCCGTCTGGAGCGGCGACGCCGTTCAGCCCATCAGGGTCTATGTCGGGCTGAACGCCGCCGACACGGCCGACGAGCGCGCCGCGCTCGCGCTGCGGGAACTGATCCGGGTGGGCGCGTTCGACCGCTCCGTGCTGTCCGTCGCCGTGCCCACCGGCACCGGCTTCATGGACGAGGCGGCGATCGCCACCCTCGAGTATCTGCACCGCGGCGACGTCGCGACCGTGGCGCTCCAGTATTCCTACATGCAGAGCCCCTTCTCGCTGATCTTCGAGCCCGGCTACGGCGCCGAAGCCGCGCGGGCGCTGTTGCGCACCGTCTATGACCACTGGACCGACCTGCCGGCGAGCGAGCGCCCCGAGCTCTACCTCCAGGGACTGAGCCTCGGCGCGCTGAGCTCGGAGCAGTCGTTGCGCATGCACGAGATCATCGGCGATCCGATCCAGGGGGCGCTGTGGAGCGGCCCGCCGTTCCCGAGCCCGATCCACACCTGGGCAACCGCGGAGCGCAGCGAGGGATCGCCAGAATGGCTGCCGACCTTCGAGGACGGGGCGCTGATCCGCTTCATGATGAAGCCCGAGATCCCCGAACCGGACCTGCCCTGGGGACCGCTCCGCATCGTCTACCTGCAGCACCCGAGCGACGCGATCGTGTTCTTCTCCACCGACATGCTGTGGCGCAAGCCGGACTGGATGGACGCGCCGCGCGGACCGGACGTCACCCCGGAGATGCGATGGGTCCCGGTGATCACGGCGCTGCAGGTGGCCGCCGACATGGCGCTGTCCAACAACGTGCCACTTGGTCACGGTCACCAGTACTCGGCCGCAAGCTATATCGACGCGTGGATCACCGTCACCGCGCCCGATATCGCGGCCGACGAGGTCGACCGCCTGAAGGCGCATTTCGCCCGCTAGAGCCCTGTCCGACCGGTAGCGCCGGTCGGCGGAAAGTGGCTCTGGCTTCGGATCCTGAGCACCCGGAGACGTTTCGGCATGGTAGACCCGACCCGGCGACGGCGCGCGCGGCGCAGGCTGCTCATCGGCGCCTCGGCGGCGGTCGTAGCGGTGCTGGTGTTGGTCGGGCTCAACACGCTCGCGCATCATCGCGGCTGGATCGTCGAACGGCGCACCCCGGAAGCGTTGTCGGCCGAGCTTTCCCCGTTCTACCGGATCCATCGGCCCGACGGCCCCGGCCCGTTTCCCACCGCCCTGCTCTATTCCGGCTGTGACGGCCCACACGACAACATGCGGCGCTGGGCCGACGCCCTCGTCGCCGATGGCTGGGCAGCGGTGATCGTCGACAGTCACGCGCCGCGCGGTTACGACGACCACGAGGCCTGGCGGCTGGTCTGCCTTGGCCAGTTGCTGGCCGGCGGCGAACGGGCCGGTGACGTTCTCGTGTCGCTCTCCGACGTGCGCGCGATGGACTTTGTCGATGCGGACCGGATGGCGCTGATCGGCATGTCTCACGGCGGCTGGTCGATCATGGACCTGCTCGCCATGGACGCCGCGGGCGAGCTTCCCCTGAACCTCGCCGGAGCCCCGGGCGCACCGGACAACCCACCCCTTTCCGGCGTCGCCGGGGTCGTTCTGGTCTATCCTTGGTGCGGTCCTACTAACCGGGCCGTGGACGCGGGCTGGGACCACGCTGCCCCGATCCTGTTCGTGCTCGCCGACGACGACGTGATCGCGCCGTCGGCCGATTGCCGGGCGGTCGCGGCCACGCTGCAAGCCCAGGGGCGTTCGGTCGAGATCCTCAGCTTTGCCGGCGTCACCCACGGCTTCGACCAGAAGGACCGCGCCGGCTTCAGCGCCCTCGTCTTCGACGCGGACGCGACCCGCGAAAGCCTTCTGAAGGCCATCGGCTTCCTGGATGACGCCGCAGCCGCACGCTGACCGGGCCCGACGCAGCGCGGCACGGGATGGGACATCCGCACAAGCATTGGCGCGCGCACATCACAACGTTGTGCAGATGACCTGCCCGCCGACGCCCGGACGCTTAGGCTCAACCGCCTTCCGCTTCAGGATTCGCGCACTCTGTGCAGAGCGACAGTAAAACCTTCAGGTTGCGCATTGTGGCGCCGATCCGAACAATATTTCCGCTCAACATTTGCAACCATGGCGAGATCTTTCAATGTTGAAACTTTCTTTGGTTTCCCATCCAGATACGAAAGCTCTAGTATGCTGAATCACTGCCGAAGGGGGACGTGAGCGAAACCGCCGAAACGGCCCGATTGCGGATCCACCGGATCCATGCGGGCGCCGGATGGGCGGACGCCACCAGACGACATCGAACGGGGGACCCATCATGGCTGACGAAGACCACACGGCGGATACGGCGCCTGCGCCGGGCGCATCCGGGTCCGGCGCGCACAGCCGCCGCGACTTCATGAAGGTCGGGGCCGCCGGTGCGGCGGCGCTCGGCGTGTCCGCGACCGGTGCTTCGGCTGCCGAGACGACGGCCACGAGCGCCGCCACGGAGCCGCCGGTGACCAACCCCTACGGCCCCAGCCCGGGCGGCGGCATCAGCCTGCCGGACTATTTCAAGCCGTGGCCGGCCATCAAGAACAACAACTTCTATATGCCGGGCACGGAGACACTGCCGAAGAACGAGATGCGCATCTCGTTCCTGGGCTCCACGCCGTGGCCCCCGACCCAGCTCCAGTCGGGCACCTCGATCCTGGTCGAGCTCGGCACCGGCGAGGACCAGCCGCGCCGCTTCTTCTTCGACATGGGCAACGGCAGCATCCGCAACGCCATCGCCATGCAGGTGCCGGCGCCGCTGATCAACGACATTTTCCTCACCCACCTGCACGCCGATCACTACGCCGACCTGCCCTACATGTACCCGTTCCGGGCATTCGCCGGCGGCTTCACGCCGCTCCGCGTCTACGGCCCCTCGGGCCGCACGCCGGAGCTCGGCACGAAGCACATGATCAAGCACATGCGCGAGATGAACCGCTGGCACGAGGAGAGCTTCAACTCCTGCCCGGTCGGCGACGGCATGGAGATCGAGGTCAGCGAGTTCGACTGGAAGCAGGAGAACGGCATCGTCTACGATCAGGACGGCGTGAAGGTCCGCTCCTGGCCACGTTCTCACGTGAAGGACGGCGCCGTTGCCTACCGGCTGGACTGGGAGGCCGCCGGCCTGTCGTTCGTCTTCACCGGTGACGGGCGCCCGGACGAACTGTCGGCGAAATACGGCAAGGGCGCGGACGTGTTCGTCTCGGAAGGCACCATCGACGTTCCCAAGCTCTCCGCCATGAAGCTCGGCGCGCCTCCCGAGCTCTGGGAATACACGATCGACATCTACCACACGATGTATTACGCGGCCGGCTACCTGTTCAAGCAGACCCAGCCGCGCATGGCCGCAATCTGCCACTATGAGTATGCCGGCGAGGCGCTGGAGGCGGAGTCGGTGGCCGAGGTCCGCTCCAACTGGGACGGCCTGTTCATGTTCGGCGGCCCCGACGTGCAGGTGGTCAACGTCTCCAAGGACGCGATCTGGTCGCGCGAGGCGAGCCTGCCGAAGGGCGCCGCCCCGGCCTCGATGGACCCGCGCTGGTTCCTGAAGCCGGGCGAGAAGCTGCCGGAGACCATGACGCTTCCGACACCGCGCCTGCCGCGCGAGGAGCAGCAATCCCAGTTCCTGCGCGACCTGGAGATCGATCCGCACGAATACTACCCGCCGGACGTCTACCGGAAGCCGGTGCAGACCTGGCCGGGCATCACGCTGAACCCGCGCGAGATGCTGGCCGCGCGCGGCATCAAGGTCGACGACTAGGTCGCCATGAGACCCGATCCAGACCAGATCCTCGCGCCGGCGCCCCGGACCGACCCGATCTTCATTCCGGGGCGGGCACCCGTCCCGGTGACGCTGCTCACCGGGTTCCTCGGCGCCGGCAAGACGACGCTCCTGAACCGCATCCTCTCGGGCGACCACGGCCTGAGGATCGGCGTGCTGATCAACGATTTCGGCGCGATCAACATCGACGCATCGCTGGTCGACTCAGTCGAGGAGAACATGATCAGCCTGTCCAACGGCTGCGTGTGCTGCGAGATCCGCGACGACCTCGTCCGCTCGATGGAGGACCTTCTCACCCGCGAGCGAGCGGTCGACTACGTGCTGATCGAGGCGAGCGGCGTGTCCGACCCGTCCGGCATCGTCATGACCTTCCTGGACAAGCGCTACGAGAGGCTGTTGCGCCTCGACAGCGTGACCTGCCTGATCGATGCCGAGGCGGTGTTCGCCCACGGCGACGACATGGAACTCAACGCGCTGAAGATGCGCCAGATCGCCTTCGCCGACATGGTCGTCCTCAACAAGGTCGACCTGGTCGGGCCGGAGCATGTCGAGGTCATCCACGAGTGGATCGGCGCCCACCTGCAGCGCATCCGCATCGTCGAGGCCCGTCATGGCGACGTGCCGCTGGAGATCCTGCTGGCGGTCGGCCGGTTCGACCCGGAGCACGTGGTCGGGGAAGCGCCGCCAGCCACTCCGGACGGTCACGCCCATCACCATCACGCCGATGGCGGCCACATGTTCGAGACCTGGAGCTTCGAGACCGAGCGGCCTTTCTCGCTGGCGGCGCTGGAAGAGGCGGTGCGGCGCGAGCTGCCGGCCTCGATCTACCGCTGCAAGGGCATTATCCACGTCGCCGATGCGCCGGACCGGCGGTACGCCCTGCAGGCCGTCGGCCGGCGCACCGAGGTCACCGACATCGGTCCCCGCGACGCGGCGGCAGCTTCCTCCCGCATCGTCGCCATCGGCTCGAAGATCGAGACCGACGCCCTCACCCGCCTGTTCGAGGGGTGTCTGGCAGACGCCGCCTGACGTCCGGACCGGTCAGCGGAAGAGCAGCACCGGCACCTTGCACGAGCGCACCATTTCGGTGGTCGTCGAGCCGATGACCAGGCTGCGGATGCGCGAGTGTCCGTAGGCGCCCATCACGAGCAGGCCGATCTTCTCGTTGCGCACAACGTCCGAGATCACCGTCTCCGGCTGGCCGGCAACGATGTCGGCGGTGACGGCATAGCCGGCGCCTTCGAGCATGGCGCGGGCGCCGCCGAGCTGGCGCTGGGTCTCGGGCGTGTCGTGCCCGACCATCAGCAGGCGGCAGGCGAGGCCCGCGAACAGCGTGCTGCGCGCGATGTGGTCGACCGCCTTCATGCTGGAGGCGCCGCCATCGTAGGCGATCAGAAAGCTGTCAATGGGCGCGAAGGCGCGCGATGCGACGAAGACCGGCTTCACGCTCGACCGCACGATGCGCTCCAGATTGGAACCGAGATGCGCCTTGGCGAAGTCGGCCGCCTCGCCGCGCTTGCCGAGCAGGATGAGATCCGCGTCGGCCTCGCTCTCGGCGACCGTCTCGACGATATCGCCGATCCGGAGCTTGGTGGCCACCGTGGCGCCCGAGGCTTCGACGATGGCGCGCGCGTCTTCCAGGATCGCCCGGCCCCGCGACTGGGCGAGCTTGGCCCGCTGTTCGTCCAGCGCGCTCAGCTCCTCCAGGAGCGCCGTGCGGGCCCCGAGCGAGATCGAGCCCGACAGGTCCTGTGATCCACCGGTTTCCCGGCGGCCAAGCACGTGCAGGATATCAACGTCCGCGCCGGTCCGTACGGCGATCCACGCCGCGTGATCGCAGACGCTCTGCGAATAGATCGAGCCGTCGACCAGCGCCACCAGCTTCGTCATGGCCCTGCCCTCCCTTATCATTGGAGCCTTCCGCGCCTGGCTCCGGGAAAACCGGATCCGGTCACGTGCTCAACGTGTTGAAAACGAGGCTATGCCTCTTTGACGGCCTGAATCCAGCCCGTCTCTCCCGTCCCTGTGCGCTAGTGGCCCATCAGGCCGTCCATGGCCCCGGGCTTGTCGTGGACGGCCAGCCGGTCGACGATCGTCTCGCTGGCCGTGTTGAGGCCGACGATATCGACATCCGCGCCCTCGCGGCGGAACTTCAACACGATCATGTCCAGGGCCGCCACGCTCGAAATGTCCCAGATGTGCGCCTTGCTGACGTCGATGGTGACCTTCTCCAGCGCTTCCCGGAAGTCGAACGCACCGGCGAAGGCGTCGGCGGAGGCGAAGAACACCTGACCCTCGACGAAATAGGTCCGGTGGGTGCCGTCCTCGGTCAGCGTCGAGGTGACGCGCAGGAACTGGGCGATCTTCCAGGCGAAGAAGATGCCGGAAAGCAGCACGCCGACGAGCACGCCGATCGCCAGGTTGTGGGTGAGCACCACGAACGCCACCGTCGACAGCATCACGATCGACGACGAGCGCGGATGCGCCCGCAGCGACTTGATGGACGACCAGGAGAAGGTGCCGATCGACACCATGATCATCACCGCGACCAGCGCCGCCATCGGGATCTGCTTCACCCAGTCGCCGAGCACGACGATGAGGAAGATCAGGAAGACGCCGGCGACGAACGTGGACAGGCGGCCGCGGCCGCCCGACTTCACGTTGATCATCGACTGGCCGATCATCGCGCAACCGGCCATGCCGCCGATGAAGCCGGTGAAGAAGTTGGCCACCCCCTGGCCGATACACTCGATGTTCTTGTTGCTGGGCGTGTCGGTTAGCTCGTCGACGATCGCCGCCGTCATCAGCGATTCCAGCAGGCCGACCGCCGCGATCGCCGCCGCGTAGGGCAGGATGATCAGCAGCGTCTCGAGCGTCAGCGGCACGTCGGGAAGCAGGAAGATCGGCAGCGTGGCCGGCAACTCGCCCATGTCGCCAACCGTGCGGAGGTCGAACCCGAAGGCCATCGACACCGCCGTCAGCACGAGAATGCAGATCAGCGGCGACGGGATCGCCGTCGTGATGCGCGGGAACAGGTAGATGATGGCAAGGCCCGCTGCGACCATCACGTAGGTGAGCGACGGCACCCCGATGAGCTCCGGCAGTTGCGCCAGGAAGATCAGGATGGCGAGCGCGTTGACGAAGCCCGTCATGACCGAGCGCGACACGAAGCGCATCACGCTG
>Ga0207904_1000349_pt1 | contig 18737 bp, 18 predicted proteins | sample MalvirmetaMSP118_FD_184232 | JGI IMG/M metagenome (GOLD analysis project Ga0207904, IMG submission 184232) | Marine viral communities from the Deep Pacific Ocean - MSP-118 (SPAdes) | ecosystem: Environmental > Aquatic > Marine > Oceanic | place: Pacific Ocean | collected 2011-05-30 | reverse complement strand
CAACCGCCGGTGCCGCCCTCAAGCAGGATCCCGCCCCGCTTGCCAGCCCCGCGCCCCGTCTCGCGCTTCCCGAGATCGCCGCTCCTCCGCTGAACGCGATGAAGGGCATTGGTCTCAAGGTGCTGTCCGCGTTCCTGTTCTGCGCCATGCTGGCGCTGGTGAAGATCGCCGGCGAGCGGGTGCCCGTCGGGCAGATCCTGTTCGCACGCAACTTCTTCGGTCTCATTCCCGTCATCGTGATGGTGGTCTGTCTCGGCTCGATGCGCGGCATCCTGCGGACGAAGCGTCCCTTCGGACACATGAAGCGGGCGATCGTCGGCACCGCCTCGATGGCGCTCTGGTTCGCGGCGCTCCAGCGTCTGGCGCTGCCCGATGCCACGGCCATCACCTACGCTTCACCGCTGATCATGGTGGCCTTCGCGGCCTTCTTCCTGGGCGAGAAGGTGCGCGTCTACCGTTGGTCGGCAGTCGGCGTCGGTTTTGTCGGCGTCATCGTGATGCTGACGCCGCAGTTCTCCGGCGGCTTCGACATCGGCGGAAGCGCCGAGGCGACCGGCGCGGCGATGGCGCTCACCTCGGCGGTGTTCATGGCGCTCGCATCGGTGTTCGTCCGCGAGCTCACGGCCACCGAGCAGACGGGCACCATCGTGATCTACTTCTTCGTCACGGCCACGCTGCTGTCGCTGATCACCGCGCCATTCGGCTGGATCATGCCGACGCCGACGGAGGCTGCCCTTCTCGTCGGGATCGGCCTGCTCGGCGGCATCGCCCAGATCTTCCTTACCCAGGCCTACCGCCACGCGGAGGCGTCGACGATCGCGCCGTTCGAGTACACCACCATGCTGTGGACGGTGCTGCTCGGCGTGTTCGTGTTCGACGAGGTGCCCCAGCAGGCGGTGATCGCCGGTTCCGTGGTGGTGATCGGGGCCGGGCTCTACGTGATCTACCGCGAACGCCGGCTCGGTCTCGTGCGCAGCGAGCAGGCCGCCACCACGCCCGCGCGGGGTTGACCGCCGCCCGGCCGTGGGGCCGGCGTGCGGCGGAGCGGTCAGTCGTCCGCTGCGTCGCCCCGCCCGGGAATGTTGATCGACAGCGACCGGTCGATGAGCTGGCGCAGCATCTTCTTGATCGCCTCGATCTCGGCCTCGGTGTAGCCGGCGAGCATCTCGGCCTCGTGCTGCCGGGCGATCTCGATCAGCGGCCGGGCCAGGGCAAGGCCGGCTGGCGTGATGTGGACCCGCACGCGCCTGCGGTCGGTGGTGTCGCCACGCCGTTCGATCAGCCCCTGCGCCCCCAGCCGGTCGAGGACCTTGGAGAGACGCGGCTGGTTGAACAGGGCGATCTCCGCGAGCCGCGACACCGACATGCCGTCGACGTCGATCAGGCAGGCCAGCACCCGCCACTCGGCGATGCCGCCGCTCTTGCCCTTGATGCGGGGGTGGACGCCGGCCGAGTAGACGTGGCTCGCCTGGGCCAGCAGATACGACATGTAGCCGGCTACGAACGAGCCTTCGGGCGGGCCGTAGCCGCGGCCGGCGCGAACTGCGGTATCGTCGTCCCGGGTCGGCCGGTGATCGGGTTCGCGTGTCATGGGATTGCGTGCGACCTCCGACTGATTCATAACTTTTCATGCAATCCGGGAAAAGGGCCAGCCGCCGCCGCCGGCCGAATCGGGAGTCGATTTCATCATGCTAGCCGATCGTATCGAAGCAAAGTGGATCGACAGTTTCGCCGAGGCGTTCGAGGCTTCCGCGATCCGGGCCGACGAGACCGTCGCGATCCTGTCGGAAACCCAGTCCCGCCCGCTCAACGTCCATCTCGCCGAACTGGCGCTCCAGCGTCTGGGCGTCCGGCCCTTCCACGTGGTCGTGCCGACGCCGCGCAATCCGTGGGGCGTCATCGCGCGGTCCACCGGCGGCACCCAGTCCATCGGCAACATCCGGCCCGTCGTCCAGGCGCTCGCCTCCAGCGACGTGGTGGTGGACGTGACGCTCGAGGGCCTCATGCATGCACCGGAGACAGCCGAGATCCTCAAGGGCGGCGCGCGCATCCTGGTGATTTCCAACGAGCACCCGGAATGCCTGGAACGGATGCGGCCGGATCCGGATCTCGAGGTTCGGGTGAAGGCGGCCGTGAAGCGCGTCCGGGCCGCCACGGAGATGACCGTCCGCTCGGCGGCCGGCAGCGATCTCACCGTGGCGATCGCGGGCGCTCCCACCGTGGGCATCTGGGGCGCGACGACGCGACCCGGCACGCTCGCCCACTGGCCGGGCGGCATCATCGTGTCGTTCCCGAGCAAGGGCACCGTCAACGGCCGGCTGGTGCTGGCGCCGGGTGACGTGAACCTGACCTTCAAGCGCCATTTCGAAGGCGAGGTCGCGCTCACCATCAAGGACGACTACGTGGTCGAGGTGGAAGGTACCGGCGTCGATGCCGACCTGATGCGCGACTACTGGGCCGCCTGGAAGGACCGCGACGCCTACGCGGTCTCGCACGTCGGCTGGGGCCTCAACCGCAACGCCCGCTACGATGCGCTGCAGATGTACGACCGCCGCGACACCAACGGCACCGAACTGCGTGCGGTGGCGGGAAACTTCCTGTTCTCCACGGGCGCCAATGAGTTTGCCGGCCGCTACACCGCCGGCCATTTCGATCTGCCGATGATGCACACCACCATCGCGCTGGACGGCGCGGCCGTCGTCGAGGACGGCAAGCTGGTCGACTGAGCATCCCAGGAAGAGTGGGAACCGGTTTTCCGCCCGGGACGGCGGGTCTAGGAGATACCCCTTACGCCGGGTCCGATCGCCCATCGGCGCAGGCAGGCGGAATGACCGGCCAACGCGCGGTCGCGCGCGTGCCTGCGGCGGCCGGTCCGGATCGACCGCGGCCTACTTCTCCAGCGCGTCGGCGCAGCGCGGCGCGTCCTGCTCGCCCCACGGCATGATTGGCACCGTCGAGGTGGAATTCTTCGGGCTGCCTTCGATCAGCTTGTCGGAATAGACGAGATAAATCAGCACGTTGCGATCCTCGTCGCAGCCGCGCACGATCCGCATCCGCTTGAAGAAGAACGAGCGCCGCTGCCGGAACACCTCGTCGCCCTGCTCGAACGTCCCCTTGAACGCCACCGGGCCGATCTGCCGGCACGCCAGCGAGATGTCCGACACTTCCTCGGCCACCCCGAACATGCCGGAGACGCCGCCCTTCTCGGGGAGGGTGTAATGGCAGGCCACGCCGTCCACCAGCGGATCGTCGATGCCGTAGACCGCCAGCTTGTGGTCGGGCGTCAGCATGTTCCACTTGGTCGACTTGTCGAAGATGCGCTCCGGCTCCTCGGCAGCGCCGGCGGGGGCGGACAGAGCGAGGCCGGCGGCGGCCAGCAGCGCTGCTGCGGCGAGCGGCTTGGCAAACGTGGTCAGGGCCATCTTCGGCGACGTCTCCCTCTTTGATGAGCCCCTCAGATGGGCGTTGCGGGCGGGCGCGACAAGCGTGGGCCCGCCGGTCAGTCGGCGGCGACCTGCACGGCGGACCGCTTCGCCTTGTACTCGGGTTCGACGTGGATGGTGATGACCGACTGCGGCGCGCCCGCCCGGATCGCCGCTTCGATCCTGTCGCAGATCGCATGGGACTCCGACACGGTCATGTCGCCGGGCACCACCAGGTGGAACTCGATGAAGGTCGTGGGCCCGGAATGGCGAGTGCGCACGTCGTGGGCCTGGATCGCGCCGCTCGCGTGGGTCGCGATCAGCGCGGTGATCTCGTCCATGGTCTCCTGGGGCACCGCCTCGTCCATCAGGCCGCCCACCGATTCCCGGATCATCCGCCATCCGGACCACAGGATGTTCACGGCGACGATCATCGCCAGGATCGGATCGAGCGCCAGCCAGCCGGTCAGCCCGACGAGGGCGACCCCGACGATGACGCCGGCCGAGGTGACCACGTCGGCCATCAGGTGGCGGCCGTCGGCGGTCAACGCCGGGGACCGGGTCCGCCGGCCGTGGCGCAGCAGCACCAGTGCCCATCCGAGGTTGATGGCCGTCGCCAGCCCGTTGACCGCCAGCCCCTCGATGGGAGCGGCGATCGGCGCCGGGTCGGTCAGCGCCATCCCTGCCGTCGCGAAGATCGCCAGCGCCGCGATGACGATCAGAACGCCCTCCAGGACGGCGGAGAAATACTCCACCTTGCTGTGCCCGTAGGGGTGGTTGTCGTCGGCCGGCATCGCCGAGATGCGCAGCGCCAGCAGCGCGGCGGCGGCCGCGGCGATGTTGACGATGCTCTCGATCGCGTCCGACAGCAGCGCCACGCTGCCGGTGATCCAGTAGGCGAGGAACTTGAGCGCGAAGACGCCGCATCCTATCGCGATGCTGCCGAGCGCGAGCTTGATCGCCTTCGTCATGACGTCACCAGAGGTCCGGGTCGAGACGCGCGGAAAGGCATGCGGCCTCCGCATCTGCGCAGCTGTCGGGTCGGCGAGACGGTCGCCTTCGAAGGGTGGCGGCGCTACGCCGCGTTGGCCGGCCGCGAGGCCTGATTGGCGGCCAGCACGTTCTGGAAGAACTGCTCCGCGCTCGCCTCCCAGGAAAACGTCTCGGCGTAGGCCCTGCACCGGTCGCGCGGAATGTCGAGGGCCGCCAGCGCCGCCTTGCGGAGATCATTGTCCAGGACCCCGCATTCGGAGTCCCCCACCACGTCGATGGGACCCATGATCGGGAACGCGGCCACCGGGACCCCCGCCGCCATCGCCTCCAGCAGCACCAGTCCCCAGGTGTCGGTCAGGCTGGGGAACACGAAGACGTCGGCCGACGTGTAGTGGGCCACAAGCTCGTCGCCCAGTTTCGGGCCGGTGAACACCACGTCCGGGTAGCGGGACTGCATGTCCTGCAGCGCCGGACCGCCGCCGACAACCACCTTGGTGCCGGGCAGGTCGAGCTTCAGGAAGGCCTCGATGTTCTTTTCCACCGAGACGCGGCCCACATACATGAAGATCGGACCCGGCAGCTCCAGCGCCGGCGGGACGTCCGGGCGGAACTTGTCGTGGTCGACGGCGCGCACCCAGCGATAGAGATTGGTGAAGCCGTGGTCCGCCAGCGAGCGCTCCAGGGTGGTGTTGGAGACCATGCAGCCGGCGCCCGCATTGTGGAAGCGGCGCACGAAGGAATAGGACCAGCTGAGCGGCACAGGCGCGCGTGCCGCGATATATTCGGGAAAGCGCGTGTGATAGCTGGTGGTGTAGGGCTGCTTGTTGATGAGGCACCACTTGCGCGCCATCATGCCGAGCGGGCCCTCGGTGGCGATGTGCACGTAGTCGGGCGCCATCTTGTCGATCCGGCGCCGGACGCCGGCCGGCGAGGTCACCGTCAGGCGGATCTCCGGATAGGTCGGCAGCGGCAGCGTGCGGTAGCCCTCCGGCGACAGCACGTCGACCTCGATGCCCATCCGCATGAGCTGCTCGATCGTGATCTGCAGCGTCGTGACGACGCCGTTGACCTGCGGATGCCAGGCATCCGTCACCATCAGGATCTTGCTCATGCGGCGGCCTGGCGCGCCGTCACCATCTTCGTCACCGGCTGAACGCCGATCTGGGTCCAGCGGATCAGCTCGAAGCGTCCGTCTGTCGTCTCGGCCACGGCGGTGCAGCTTTCCACCCAGTCTCCGGTGTTGATGTAGTGCACCCCGTACTCCTCGTGCATCGCGGCGTGGTGGATGTGGCCGCAGATGACGCCTTGCACGTCCCGGCGCTGTGCCTCGCCGGCGAGCGTCTGCTCGAACTTGCCGATGAAGTTCACGGCGTTCTTCACCTTGAGCTTCGCCCACGCCGACAGCGACCAGTAGGTCAGGCCCAGCTTGCGGCGGACGATGTTCACCCAGGTGTTGATCCCGAGCGCCGTGACATAGGCCCAGTCGCCCAGGAAGGCGAGCCACTTGGCGTGGCGGACCACGACGTCGAACTGGTCGCCGTGGATGACCAGGTAGCGCTGTCCGTCCAGGCCCTCGTGGATGATGCTGTCGACCACCTCCACGCCGCCGAAATGGGTACCGACATAGTCGCGCAGGAATTCGTCGTGGTTGCCGGGAATGTAGACCACCCGGGCGCCCTTGCGGGCCTTGCGCAGGATCTTCTGCACCACGTCGTTGTGGGCCTGGGGCCAGTACCACGAGCGCTTCAGGCGCCATCCGTCGATGATGTCGCCGACCAGATAGATGGTCTCCGCGTCGTGATAGCGCAGGAAATCCAGAAGCAGGTCTGCCTGGCACCCGCGGGTACCCAGGTGGACGTCGGAGATGAAGAGAGCGCGATAGGTCCGCAGCTCGTTCCGGTCTGACACTGGCATCCTATCGACCACGATTGAGGTCCCGGCGGCGTCGATGAGGGGCTATACCATGCTGTTTGCCAGCCCCAGCCTTTTTCATCAACTCGATTCGAATATCAACTATATGACACCGCTGCGGCCGATTCACGACCCCGGTCCGCCCGAAGGCAGGCTAGGCGGGCTTCCGCGACCGGACCGGCTGCTCGCAAACGCCGAAAAGCGCACTGGCAGCAGCGCCATAGGCGCCGCGCATCGGGGCCGTCCGGAGGCCCCCCGACAGTTGACTCTTGCGCCTTGGTCCGTAGTGATAGCGGCACGTTTTTGACCATCCGCGGCAGGTTTTGCCGCGTTGCACCGACAACCGAAGATCCTGTTGGAAACCGCGGCGGCCGGGGCGTTCGCCGGGTGAATGCCGGAAGGGAAGCAGGAATGCGATCGATTTTGTGTGCGGCGCATGCCGGGGGGCAGGGCAAGACGACCCTGGCCCAGCTCGTCTATCTCGGCCTGCAGCGTTCGGGAGCGAACTACAAGCTCGCGTCCGCCGACTTCGTCGACGATACCGGCCGCTCCAAAATCGGCAAGATGTATCCCGAGCGCGTCACCGAGTTCGGGGTCGGCGCGGAGCTGTCGATCGCCAAGAAGGCGAACGACATGAACGCGTCCCTGAAATACTGGGACCGGCTCGGCCGCAGCCTGCTGGAAGGCGGCGTGGTGGTGGACCTTGGTGCCAACGTGGTATCCCAGGTCACCGAATGGGCGCGGGCCCGCCGCGTCAGCCAGATCTTCCAGTCGCGCAAGGCGCCGCCGGTTGACGTGATGCTGGTCTGCCGCGCCGAGAAGCACGCCATCGACGACATCGCCGACCTGGTGCGCCAGTTCAACGACCAGGACGTCATGCCGATCTCGCGCATGTACATCGTCCTGAACGAGGCGGGCGGCAGCTTTTCCAGCCTCAAGATCTCTCAGGAACTGAACAAGATCGCCGAGAACCGTGCGCTGCATTACATCAAGCTGCCGCGTTGCACGTCGGAGCTGTGGCACCTGATGGAGCTGAACTTCGTCTCCATCGAGGACGCCCTCAACCTGACCGAGGACGAGGCGGCCGAGAAGTTCGACATCGACATCTGGGAAGCGACCTCGGGCGTCGCCGATCTGCGGATCTGGTTCGACCGTGTCTATGCCAACATGAAGGAAGAGGGCGTCTTCGAGGGCGCCTGATCGCCAGACCGGCGCCCGACATGATCCGGGCCGCCGTCTCCGCCGGGGACGGCGGCCCTTTTCGTCGCAGCACGCGGCCGGGCCTTTCCCCAGGAGATGCCGGCGCCGCCCTTGAAGCGGTCCGCCGCGCGCGCCAGTTTTGCCAGCGATGACATTGCACATCCTCAAACTCTGCGTCGGCGTGGACACCGTCGACGATCTCCGTGCCTCGGTCGAGCGCCGGGTCGCCGCGCGGCAGGCCGCCGGCGAGGAGGCCGTGCTGCGCCACGTGACCCGGATGACGCCCAAGCGCGCCGAGGAAATCGCCGGCTCGGGTTCGCTCTACTGGGTGATCCGGGGGTTCATCCAGGTGCGCCAGCCGGTGCTGCGCCTCGATCCGGTCGTCGACGCCGAGGGCGTGAGCCGCTGCGCATTCGTGCTTGCGCCGGAACTGGTCGTCACCCGCAAGACCCCGCGGCGGCCGTTCCAGGGATGGCGATATCTCACCGTCACCGAGGCGCCGCCGGACGAGGCCGAGATCGAGGGCGACGACGACATGCCGGCCGAGATGCGCCGCGAACTGGCCGATCTCGGCCTGCTCTGACCGGGGCCGGTCGGCCTTTCGGCGGCGCGTGCGACACGACGCTCTTTGCCTCCCGCGCCAGATGGGCCATCTAAGAGACGTGAGCAACGACAAACGCCCCACCACGCGCGCCCCCGAGCGCCCCGCGGTCTCCTCCTCGACGGGCCAGCCGCCGGCCGAGCGGTCGAGCCGTTCCGAGATCGATGCCTTCATCGCCCGGTCGCGCGCCGTCGCGCCGCCGGCGACCGGGCGGCGCGGCAGGCTGATCTTTGCCCTCGATGCCACCATGAGCCGCCAGGCGACCTGGGACCGCGCCTGCCAGATCCAGGCGGAGATGTTCGAGGAGGCCGGCAAGGCCGGCGGTCTGGACATCCAACTCGTCTATTTCCGCGGTTTCGGCGAGTGCCGCGCCTCGAAATGGATCTCCGACACGACGCGGCTCCGCGACCTGATGACGCGCATCGACTGTCGTGGCGGCCTCACCCAGATCGGCAAGGTGTTGCGCCGGGCCATCGACGAGACGCGCAAGGAGAAGGTGCAGGCCGTCGTCTATGTCGGCGACTGCATGGAGGAGGAGGTCGACGACCTCTGCGCCCGCGCCGGCGAGCTCGGGCTGCTGAAGGTGCCGGTGTTCATCTTCCAGGAAGGCGGAAACCCGGTGGCCTCACGCGCCTTCGCCGAGATCGCGCGGCTGACGGGCGGCGCGCACCTGATGTTTCGCGCCGATGCGGCCGACGAACTCGGCCGGCTGCTGCGCGCCGTGGCCGCCTACGCGGCGGGCGGTCGGGCGGCGCTCGCCGACATGAGCGCCCGGGGCGAAGAGGGCGCGCGGCTGCTGATCGGGAAGATGGGCTGAGATGATCTGGTTGCTGCTCGGAACCGTGGCGCTGGGCGTCATCGTGGTGGCGAGCCGCGGCTTTGCCCAGGCTGATCCCGCTGCGCTGGCGCGCCGCGTGCGGATCGCGGGAGGCATCGTCTGCCTGCTGGTGGCGGTGGGGCTTGGCGTGCGGGGGATCTGGCCGCTGGCGGGGCCGGTCGGCCTGTTCGGCCTGTCGCTGCTGGGGTTCGGCCCTCTTGCGGGCCTGCGCCGATCTGGCGGCGCGCCGCGCTCGTCCGGCCAGTCTTCGGCGGTCACCACCGATTTCCTGCACCTGAGCCTCGATCACGATTCCGGCGCCATCGAGGGAGAGGTGCGGGCCGGCCGCTTCGCCGGACGCAGTCTCGACAGCCTGAGCGAGACCGAGCTGCAGGAGCTCTTGCACGAAGTCGGGGCCGACCCCGACAGCGTGACGCTAGTCGAAGCTTATCTCGACCGCCGGACGCCCGGTTGGCGTGAACACTTCGACGAGGACCCGGGTCCGCGGCAGGGCGGTGCGACGGGTCCGGCTGGTCCCCTGAGCGAAGAAGAGGCCTACCAGATCCTTGGTCTTCAGCCAGGTGCTGGAGAAGGGGAGATCCGCGCCGCGCACCGCCGGCTCATGAAGGGGCTGCATCCCGACCAGGGCGGCAGCACGTTCCTTGCGTCGAAGATCAACGAAGCCAAAGAGCGGCTTCTGCGCGGGCATAACTGACACGGTACGCATCCCCTCGGAGTTCCCCAGTTTCAGCTGCGCCGGTTCGGCCGGCGCAGATCGTCTTCGTCACGTGTCCGTCAGGCAGGGCGCCGGCAGTCCGGCGCGTCCCTTCTAGGACGATGGATTGAGCGCCCAGCAGGACACCTTCCGCTTCTTCAGCTGCGTGCAGGCGTCCCAGGCTTCCGACTTGGTTGAGAAGCCCGTGAAGCGCGCGCGGTAGAGCGTCGTGCCGTTGACGTTGACACGCTCCGTGTAGATCTGCCGGTCGCCCAGGATATTGCCGTTCTTGCGCTGGGCATCGAGAAGCAGCGAGCGGGCATTGCTCTCGCTCTCCGCTGCCGCGATCTGGACGTGCCAGCCGCTCGGCGTGGCCGCCGTCGGTTCCGGCGCGGCCTGGGTCTCGATGACCGATGCGGTGGTCCGTTCGGAGAGCTCGACGCTGTCGGCCGATCCGATCGACGCGACCTGCTCGATCGGATCGTCGGCGAGCTCGGCCGCGTTCACCGAAGCGGCGTAGGCGGCGATCAGCTCCGGCGTCAGGCGCTGGGGCGTGTCCGGGGTCTCGGCCACGTAGACCGGCATTTCCGGACGCGACGAGGGCACCGGAACATCGATCGCCGCCATCAGGGCCGGGCCGTTGTTGCCGCGCTTCGCCTTCGGAATGTAGGTCTCGATCAGGTCGGTCATGTGGGCGTCGCGGGTGCGGCCGGTGCGGCCGCCCATCACCACGGCGACGATGAACCGCCCGTCGCGCTTCACCGAGGCGACGAGGTTGAAGCCGGAATCGTTGATGAAGCCGGTCTTGATGCCGTCGACGCCGTTCACCTTGCCGAGAAGCCGGTTGTGGTTGCGATAGGACTGGCCGCGATAGGTGAACGAGCGGGTGTTGAAATAGCTGTAGTAGACCGGGAAGTCGCGCTGCACGGCGAGGCCGAGGCGGGCGAGGTCGCGGGCCGTCGTGTACTGTGCGCGGTTGGGCAGGCCGGAGGCGTTGCGGAACACCGTGGAGCGCATCCCGAGCCGGTGGGCCGTCTTGGTCATGCGCTCGGCGAACGCGGACTCGGTGCCGCCGATCTTCTCGGCGATCGCCACGGCGACGTCGTTGGCCGATTTCGTCACCAGCGCGCGGATCGCGTCGCGGGTGCGGATGGTCTGGCCCGGTTTGAAGCCGATCTTCGAAGGCACCTGCTTGGCCGCGAACGCCGACACCGGGATCGGCGTGTCGAGCGTCATCCGCCCGGCGCGCAGCTCCTCGAAGACGAGGTAGAGGGTCATGATCTTGGTGACGGAGGCGGGATAGCGCTTTTCGTCGGCATACCGGGAGAACAGGGTCTCGCCGGTGGATCCGTCGACGACGATCGCCGCATATTTGGAGTTGGCCGCGCCGCTCTGGGTCGAAAGCGCGACGGCCGCCGTGCTGATCAGCACCACTGCCGCAACACGGGCAAGCCAGCCTGCCCATCCTGCGTTCGCTGAGACTCGCCCGGTGTTCATCGGAAAACCTTTACTCACTACGCGTGTTGGCGCCTCACCCGGATCCCGCTCTCTGGCAGGACCTCCGGTCTCGTCACAGGGCACCGTAGGGGGAAGCGGTTATCGGGGCGTAAACGCGGTCTGAACTTTTTGCCGGATGTTGCGTTGCGGCGCGCGGGTTGACGCGCATTGTGCGACGCACCAAGGTGGTTCGCGCGGCTTCCGCCGATCCACTTTCACGTCCAGCGACAGGTGTCCCGATGACCAACGGCCTCGAGCAGTTTCAGAAATTCAACCAGGACGGCATGGAGACGGCGATGAAGTCGTTCGGGGCCGCCCAGGAGGGCTTCCAGGCCATCGCGACGGAGCTCGCGGACTATTCCAAGAAGAGCTTCGAGGATGGCTCCGCGGCGATCGAGCAGATCATCGCCGCGCCCAGCGTCGAGAAGGCCATGGAAACGCAGATGACGTACGCCAAGTCCGCGTATGAAGGAATGGTCACCGAAATGACGCGCCTCGGCGAGCTTTATGCCGGCCTTGCCCAAGGTTTCTACAAGACGACGGGCGGCGTCGCGCCGAAGATGTCTGCGAAATAGAGCCTCTGCGGAAGCACCGCCTTCTCTTTTTCTACGACAGTACCAAAAAGTCCGGCGTTAATGCTCCGGGCTTTTTTATTTTCCGGGAGACGGGCCAAATAGTATGGCCCGGCGGATTGCGCCGTCGAGTGAGCGCCTTACAATGGTGCCAACGGCCTCTTACATCTGTCGACGAAAGGCACTGCACAGGAGGCGCACCGGGACGGTCCCGCGGCATCAGCCGAAAGCCGAGACGGTCCCCGCGCCGGGCTGAATCATCCGGAACCATCCATCCCTCGTAACAGTTGCGAAGGGCGGCTCTCCGGATCGTGACTTCGATACGTCCTCCGCGGCGGGCACCATCTGGTCCGCTCGGCGGGACCCTGAAACGGACGAGCCGACCGCTTGCTGGACCGAGTTATTGCTTGTCACCACGGACCGACCGCCATGCGGACCAGCCCGATTGTGATGACCAAATCCGACAAAGACGACGGGGACCAGTCCGGTACCGTCGTCGTCACACGGACGCGGCCGAAGACGAAGCGGCCGAGCATGTACCGTGTGCTGCTGCTCAACGACGATTACACGCCGATGGAGTTTGTGGTGCACGTGCTCGAAAGCTTCTTCCAGAAGAGCCGCGACGAGGCGACCCAGGTCATGCTCCACGTCCATCATCACGGCGTGGGCGAATGCGGGGTCTACACGTACGAAGTCGCGGAAACCAAAGTGACTCAGGTCATGGATTTCGCGCGTAAGCACCAGCATCCTCTGCAGTGCGTCATGGAGAAGAAGTGAGGAACCCTCGTGCCATCATTCTCCCGTAGCCTTGAAAAGGCGCTGCACCAGGCGCTCGCCTTTGCCAACGAGCGCCACCAGGAATACGCCACGCTGGAGCATCTGCTTCTGGCGCTTGTCGACGATCAGGACTCCGCGGCCGTCATGCGGGCCTGCAACGTGGATCTCGAGAAGTTGCGGCGCGATCTCGTCGAGTACGTGGATACGGAACTCGACAACCTCGTGACCGACACTGGCGACGACTCCAAGCCCACGGCTGGGTTCCAGCGCGTCATCCAGCGCGCGGTGATCCACGTCCAGTCCTCCGGGCGGGACGAGGTGACCGGCGCCAATGTGCTCGTGGCGATCTTCGCCGAGCGCGAGAGCCATGCGGCGTTCTTCCTGCAGGAGCAGGACATGACCCGCTACGACGCCGTGAACTACATCTCGCATGGCATCGCCAAGCGGGCCGGCATGTCCGAACCGCGCGCATCGCGCGGACCGGAGGACGACCAGGCGACCGTCGAGGGCGGCGAGCGGGCCAAGCGCAAGACGGACGCGCTGGAGGCCTACTGCGTCAATCTCAACGAGAAGGCCGGCAAGGGTAAGATCGATCCGCTGATCGGTCGCGCCAGCGAGATCCGCCGTACGATCCAGGTCCTGTGCCGCCGCCAGAAGAACAACCCGCTGCTGGTGGGCGATCCCGGCGTCGGCAAGACGGCCATCGCCGAGGGCCTCGCCAAGCGGATCGTCGACGACGACGTGCCGTCGGTGCTCGCCGACGCGACCATCTTCGCCCTCGACATGGGCGCGCTGCTCGCCGGGACCCGCTATCGCGGCGACTTCGAGGAGCGGCTGAAGCAGGTCGTGAAGGAGATCGAGGAATACCCCGGCGCGATCATGTTCATCGATGAGATCCACACGGTGATCGGCGCCGGCGCCACCTCGGGCGGGGCGATGGATGCATCCAACCTCCTGAAGCCGGCGCTGGCCTCCGGCTCGATCCGCTGCATCGGTTCGACCACCTACAAGGAGTACCGGCAGTTCTTCGAGAAGGACCGGGCCCTCGTCCGGCGCTTCCAGAAGATCGACGTCAGCGAGCCGTCGGTGCCCGACGCGATCGAGATCCTCAAGGGCCTCAAGCCCTATTTCGAGGAGTACCACTCGATCCGCTTCACCAACGACGCCATCAAGGCGGCGGTGGAGCTGTCGTCGCGCTACATCAACGACCGCAAGCTGCCGGACAAGGCGATCGACGTGATCGACGAGACCGGCGCGTCGCAGATGCTCCTGCCTGAGGCCCGCCGCCGCAAGACGATCGGGGTGAAGGAGATCGAGGCGACGATCGCCACCATGGCCCGCATCCCGCCGAAGTCGGTGTCGAAGGACGATGCCGAGACGCTGCGCAATCTCGACGAGAACCTGAAGCGGGTCGTCTATGGCCAGGACGCGGCCATCGACAAGCTGTCCTCGGCGATCAAGCTGGCCCGGGCGGGCCTGCGCGAGCCGAACAAGCCGATCGGCAACTACCTGTTCTCCGGCCCGACCGGCGTCGGCAAGACCGAGGTCGCGCGCCAGCTGGCCTCGACGCTCGGCGTGGAGCTCCTGCGCTTCGACATGTCGGAGTACATGGAGCGCCACACCGTCTCGCGGCTGATCGGCGCGCCTCCCGGTTACGTCGGCTTCGACCAGGGCGGTCTCCTGACCGACGGGATCGACCAGCATCCGCATTGCGTCCTGCTCCTCGACGAGATCGAGAAGGCGCATCCGGACCTGTTCAACATCCTTCTGCAGGTGATGGACCACGGCAAGCTGACCGACCACAACGGCAAGCAGATCGACTTCCGCAACGTCATTCTCATCATGACGACCAACGCGGGTGCGGCCGACATGGCCAAGGCGCCGATCGGCTTCAACCGGGCCAAGCGGGAAGGCGACGACACCGAGGCGATCAACAAGCTGTTCACGCCGGAGTTCCGCAACCGTCTCGACGCGATCATTCCGTTCGGCAGCCTGCCGGCCGAGGTGATCTACCAGGTCGTTACCAAGTTCGTCCTCGAGCTCGAGGCACAGCTGGCCGACCGCAACGTGACGTTCGAGCTGACGGAGGCGGCCACCAAGTGGCTGGCCGAGGAAGGCTACGACGAGCGCATGGGCGCACGGCCGCTGTCGCGGGTGATCCAGGAGCACATCAAGCGGCCGCTCGCCGACGAGGTGCTGTTCGGCAAGCTCATGAAGGGCGGCACGGTGAAGGTCGACGTCGAGGAGAAGGACGGCAAGAAGCAGCTGTCCCTCGAGACGATCGCCGACGAGGTGAAGCCGAAGCCACCCGCCAAGCCGAAGAAGAAGCCGGCGCCGAAGAAGGCCCGGCGGACCGGGGGCTCGGGCGGATCTGGCTCTTCGGGCGGATCCGGACCGGCCACCGGCGCACCGACGAAGCGGCCTTCCAAGGGCAGCCTCGTGCCCAAGGTGCCGCTGACCCAGTAGCCCTGACACGCAGCGCTCCGATCGTCCGAAGCGCACCCGAACGAAGAAGCGCCGGCCCGCAAGAGCCGGCGCTTTTTTGCGTCCACGCCCCCGGCTTCGGGATCTTCTCAGATGGAAACTCTCAATTTCCTTCGGGTGCGGCGTCAGCTGTGCTACCCGCTTGAATTGCCGATCCTGTGTGAGTCTCTCGGTGACCGATAACGCGTCTTCCTCATCCCTGCGCTGGTTCCTCAAGGGGATCGCGAAGCTCGTGTCGGTTCCCGCCGCCGTGCTGATGACGGCGCAGATCGGCTTCGCGGCGCTGGCGCGCGATGTCGGCTTCAGTCTCGGCGAAGTGCTGGTCCTGACACTGACCGTCTGGGCGCTGCCGGCCCAGGTGGTCTACGTCGGCGCGTTGGCGTCGGGAGCGGGCTGGATCGCGACCACGCTCGCCGTCTCCCTGTCGTCCATGCGTTTCCTGCCCATGCTGATGTCGTGGGTACCGGTGGTGCGCGGGGAAGGAACCACGCGCCTCAAGCTGCTCGGGCTCTCCCATTTTGTGGCGGTCACATCGTGGGTCTTCACCATGGCGGAGATGCCGTCGACGCCCCGCCGCTTCCGGCTCGCCTACTTTGCCGGCTTTGCCCTCGCGCTGGTCATCGTCAACCTGGTGGCGATCTCCGTCGCCTACGAGCTGGTCGGGCATCTGCCGGCCTGGATTTCGGCGGCCCTGCTGCTGCTGACGCCGCTCTATTTCCTCCTGGCGCTGGCCGGGGCGGGACGGGTCATCGACGACTATCTGGCGATGGGCTTCGGCCTGCTGCTCGGTCCGCTTCTCTATGCCTCGGGCATCGGCCTCGATCTGCTGTGGACCGGCCTCATCGGGGGCACGGCCGCCTACGCGATCGGGCGCTTCCGGCGGAGGCCGGCGTGATCGCGCCCGAAGACCTGAGCCTCGGCACGCTCGGCCCCTATCTGACGATCGTCGTCGTGGCCGCGATTCCCACGCATGTCTGGCGATGGCTCGGCGTCCTGTTCGCCGGCCGCCTGTCGGAGGACAGCGAGGTCTTCCACTGGATCAAGGCGGTGGCGACCGCGCTGGTCTCCGGGCTCATCGCCCAGCTCATCCTGTTTCCGAAGGGGGCGCTGGCCGACGTTCCGATGGAGGCCCGCGTCGCTGCCGCCGCGATCGGTATGGCCGCCTATTTCCTCACACGTCGCAACCTCGCCGTTGGCATCCTGGCGGCCGAGGCCGCGCTCGTCGGCGCCTGGTTCCTGGGTTGAGCCGGTTTCCACCTCGATTGACCGCCGCATCTTCTGGCTGATATCCGTTTGAAGGTGGCAATCTAGGCGTGGGGGTTGGGCATGCGCGTTGCAGCAGCAGTTGTCGTGGTCGGGAGCCTGGCGCTCGCCGGATGCGACACCTATCCCACCGCTTCGCCAGACTTCAATTTCACGAAGACCAGCCTTGGATATCGCAATTCGGGTCTGTTGAGCGAAGGCCGCATCTTCTTCTGGGATACGGATACCAATGAACTGATCGATCTGGGCGATCACGTGGAGCTCCGAACCACGCGGACGGTCGGACCGCAGAAGTTCGAAGCGAAGAACCTTTCCGGATTCGAACTGACCGGTTCCGCCGATCTCACCCCCAGCGCCAAGGCCGAGGTGTCGGCCTACATCTCGCGCAACTTTGCTTTCGAGGTGGCGGGCGCGGAGAAGGAAGAAAGTGCCAATCCGCTGGACGCGGTGCTGGCCAAATATGCCGAGATCCAGCCGGCGAACGGTTACTTTCGCTGGCGGGTCGAGGAGCTCACATCCGACCCCCAGCGCTACAAGCTCGTGGTCATCAAGGATCCGGTCTACGCCACCCGGGAACGGATCAGCGTCAACGACGAAGCCGGGGCCTCGGGCTCCATCGACGTCCCGACCGAGGCCATCGGCAAGGTCAAGGTGAAGATCTCGCGCGCGGCATCGGCGCTCTGCGAGGGCACGCGCGCGCTCTGCTTCGTGAATGTCCACGTTGCCGAGGCGAGGCTCAACAAAACGGTCGGGGAACGGACACTCGACCTGCGCACCGCCAACCGCGTCTCCAGCGAGAAACTGTCGGCCGCGTTTCGCAAGCTGATCTGATCCGGGGGCGGGGCAGGCGCCGTCCCGGGACCCTTCGGCACGCCGGGGTGGGGGCCGTTTCAGCCCGCCGCCAGGGCCGCCTTCAGCTTCTCCGCCTGGGCCGTCAGCTTGTCCTTGTCGGCCATGTCGCCGGTGTGCGGACGGAGCGCCACCCCCTCGTAGCGCGGCAGGACGTGGACGTGGGTGTGGAACACCACCTGTCCGCCGGCCGGCTCGCAGAAGTGCTGGACCGTCACGCCGTCGGCGTCGAACGCCTGCTTGGCGGCGCGCGCCAGGCGCTGTGCCGTCGCCATGGTCGCGGCGAGGTCTTCCGGCGCGATGTCCAGGATGTTGCGCGACGCCGCCTTCGGGATCACCAGGCAGTGGCCGTCGGAGCGCGGCATGATGTCCATGAAGGCAAAGGTCTTGTCGTCCTCGTAGACCTTCATCGCCGGCATTTCGCCGCGCAGGATCTTCGCGAAGACGTTCTGGTCGTCGTAGGGCTCGGTGGTCATGTCGGCTCCGGTTCGCAGGGTGTGCGGGCCACCATAGGGTCAAGCGCGGCGTGCCGGAAGCGTCAGCCGCGCTCGGGCGGGGCGCCGCGACGGAAGGGCACGTGTTCGGCCAGGATGCCGCGTTCGACCTCCATCGCGTGACGCTCGCGGTCCAGATACTCGGCGATGGCGCGCCGCAGCCCCGGGTGCAGGATGTAGTGGGCCGAGCGCGTCGCGTGGGGCTCGTAGCCGCGCGCGAGCTTGTGCTCGCCCTGGGCGCCGGCCTCGACGCGGGTGAGGCCGCGGGCGAGCGCGAAGTCCATGGCCTGGTAGTAGCAGATCTCGAAATGCAGGAAGGGGTGATCCTCGGTGCAGCCCCAGTAGCGGCCATACAGGGTGTCGGAGCCGATCAGGTTCAGCGCCCCGGCAATCGGTTCGCCGTCGCGCCGCGCGAGCACCAGCGCGACCCGGTCCGCCATGGTCTCGCCGAGCGCGGAGAAGAAGGCGCGGTTAAGGTAGGGCCGGCCCCACTTGCGGGCACCGGTGTCCATGTAGAAGCCGAAGAACGCATCCCAGTGCGCCTCCGTCAGGTCACTGCCGGTGACCCATTCGATGGCGAGGCCGGCCGCCAGCGCGTCGCGGCGCTCGCGGCGGATCTGCTTGCGCTTGCGCGACGACAGCGCGGCAAGGAACCCTTCGAAGTCGCCGTATCCCCTGTCCTCCCAGTGAAACTGCACGTCGGTCCGCGGCAGGTAGCCGCGCGCAACCAGCGTGTCCCAGTCCTCCTCCAGCAGGAAGGTCGCGTGCACCGACGAGGCATCGGCCTGGTGGGCGAAGGCCGCCAGCCCGTCGGCGAGATGGGTGCGCAGCGCATCTTCGTCCGGGCCCGGGCGCACCAGCAGCCGCGGTCCGGTCGCGGGGGTGAACGGCACGGACACCTGCAGCTTCGGATAGTAGTTGCCCCCGGCCCGCTCGAACGCATCCGCCCAGCCGTGGTCGAACACGTACTCGCCCTGGGAGTGGACCTTCAGGTAGTTCGGCGCGGCTGCCGCCAGCTCGTCGTCGGCGGTGCGGATCAGCAGCGGGCGCGGGTACCAGCCGGCTTCGGGGCCGACGCAGCCGGTGGCCTCCAGCGCGCTCAGGAAATCGTGGTCGACGAACGGATCGTAGGGGCGGCAGGC
>Ga0207904_1000348_pt1 | contig 18749 bp, 16 predicted proteins | sample MalvirmetaMSP118_FD_184232 | JGI IMG/M metagenome (GOLD analysis project Ga0207904, IMG submission 184232) | Marine viral communities from the Deep Pacific Ocean - MSP-118 (SPAdes) | ecosystem: Environmental > Aquatic > Marine > Oceanic | place: Pacific Ocean | collected 2011-05-30 | reverse complement strand
ATCATAGGTCGGCCGGGACGGATCCAGCAGGTCGCCGGTGTAGCAGATGGTGCCCTCGGCGATCTTGCCGGCCTCGCGGACCGCGTCGATCGCCACCCGCATGTTCTCCACCCAGTTGAGCGAATCGAAGATGCGGAAGAGATCGACCCCGCCTTCCGCCGCCTGCTTGATGAAGAAGCGGACCGCGTTGTCGGGATAGCTGGTGTAGCCGACGCCGTTGGCCCCGCGCAGCAGCATCTGCAGCAGGATGTTGGGCGCGGCTTCCCGGATGCGCGCGAGACGCACCCACGGGTCCTCGGTTAGGAAGCGCATGGCCACGTCGAAGGTGGCGCCGCCCCAGCACTCCAGCGACAGGAGTTGTGGCAGCCCCCGGGCGTAAGCCTTTGCGCCTTCAGCCAGATCGAAGGTCCGCATGCGCGTCGCCAGCAGCGACTGGTGGGCATCGCGCAGGGTCGTGTCGGTGATGAGGACGCGCTCCTGCTGGCGCATCCAGCGGGCAAACGCCTCCGGGCCGTCGCGGTCGAGCCGCTGCCGGGTGCCGATCGGAGGCTCGCCCGGAAACTGCGGCAGCACCGGCCGGGCCGCCTGGGCATTCGGCTGCGGGCGGGCGCGCACTTCCGGATGCCCGTTGACCGTGACGTCGGCCAGATAGGTGAGCAGCTTGGTCGCCCGGTCGCGGCGCCCGACCTGCTCGAACAGGCTCTGGGTCTCGTCGATGAAGCGGGTCGTGTAGCTCGCCGACAGGAAGGTCGGATGGGAGATGACCGCTTCCAGGAAGGTGAGGTTCGTCGCCACGCCGCGGATGCGGAACTCGCGCAGCGCCCGGTCGATCCGGTGGGCGGCTTCCTCCGGCGACGGCGCCCAGGCGGTGACCTTCTCCAGCAGCGGATCGTAGAAGCGGGTGATCACCGCGCCGGAATAGGCGGTGCCGCCATCAAGCCGGATGCCGAAGCCGGTCGCCCCGCGATAGGCGGTGATGCGGCCGTAGTCCGGGATGAAGTTGGCTTCCGGATCCTCCGTGGTGATCCGGCACTGGATGGCGTGGCCATGGAGGACGATCTGGTCCTGGCGCGGCACGCCGGAGGCCGGGTCGCCGATGCGCTCGCCGTCGGCGACGTGGATCTGCGCCTTGACGATGTCGATGCCGGTGACCTCCTCGGTCACCGTGTGCTCGACCTGGATGCGCGGATTGACCTCGATGAAATAGACCGCGCCGGTGTCGGCATCCATCAGGAACTCGACCGTTCCCGCGCCCCGGTAGCCGACGGCCCGGCCGATCGACAGCGCGTAGTCGGTCAAGAGCGCCCGCGTGCCCTCGTCCACGTACGGCGCCGGCGCCCGCTCGACCACCTTCTGGTGGCGGCGCTGGACGGTGCAGTCGCGCTCGAACAGATGGACGAGATTGCCGAAGGCGTCGCCGAGGATCTGCACCTCGACGTGGCGCGCCCGCTCGACGAGCTTTTCCAGATAGACCTCGTCGCGGCCGAAGGCGGCCTTCGCCTCGCGCCGCGCCGTGGTGACCTCGCCGACCAGCGTCTCCGGGTCGGAAACCACGCGCATGCCGCGACCGCCGCCGCCCCACGACGCCTTGACCATCACCGGGAAGCCGATTTCGTCGGCCAGACGGCGGATCTCGGCCGGGTCGTCCGGCAGCGGCACCGTCGCCGGCATCACCGGCACGCCCGCCTCCACCGCGATCTCGCGCGCCGAGACCTTGTCGCCCAGCGCCCGCATGGTGTCGGGGCTCGGGCCGATGAAGATCAGCCCGGCGGTGGCGCAGGCCTCCGCGAAGTCGGGATTCTCCGACAGGAAGCCGTAGCCGGGGTGGATCGCGTCCACGCCGGCCTCGACCGCCACCCGGATGACGTCCTCGATGTCGAGATAGGCCTCGATCGGCCCCTTGCCGCGCCCGACCTGGTAAGCCTCGTCCGCCTTGAAGCGGTGCAACGCCAGCTTGTCCTCTTCGGCGAAGATGGCGACGGTCCGCAATCCAAGCTCGTTGGCGGCCCGGAAGACGCGAATCGCGATTTCGGACCGGTTGGCGACAAGGATCTTGGAAATGGCCATCGTCTCACTCACCCCTTTACGAGAGACCTCACGTGTGCGCCGCAACAATAGCGGTGGCGTGGGACTGCGCAACGGGTGACGAGGAATCAATCGCTGACGGCGGCGCCGGTCAGGCGGCCGTCGGGGTCGCCTGGCCCTCGCCCCGGACAGTGGGGCCGAACAGGGTTTCGAATCGCAGCCGCAGCGCGAGGTCGACATCGGCCATGACCGCCGGAATGCCGAGATCCACGAGGCTCGTCACCCCGTGCTCGCGGACGCCGCAGGCAACGATGCCGTCGTAGTGGCCGAGATCGGGGTCGACGTTCAGCGAGATGCCGTGAAAGGTCACCCAGCGGCGCACGCGGATGCCGATGGCCGCGATCTTGTCCTCCACGGTGCGGCCCTTGTCCGGCCGGCGCACCCAGACGCCGACGCGGTCCGCGCGCCGCTCGCCGCGCACGTGAAACTCCCACAGCGCATCGATGAGCAACTGCTCGAGGCCGTAGACGAAGGCGCGGATGTCCTTCCGGCGCCGGGACAAGTCGAGCATGACGTAGGCCACGCGCTGGCCAGGGCCATGATAGGTGAACTGGCCGCCGCGCCCGGTGGTGTGGACCGGAAACCGGTCCGGGGCGACGAGATCCTCGAGCCGGGCGCTGGTGCCGGCGGTGTAGAGCGGCGGATGCTCGACCAGCCAGATGCGCTCGGCCGCCCTGCCCTCGGCGATCGCCGCGGCGCGCGCCTCCATCTCGGCAAGGGCGTCCTCGTAGGAGACGAGTCCCTCCTCGATGACCCATTCCACCGGCGGCGCATCGGCACCCGCCATCAGTCCCTCGAGAAGCGCCTCCGCGCCGTCGTCCAGGCTCCGCATTTCGTCACTCACCCACAGGAAGTTTGCGTTCTCATGATGGGGAACGCGCGGCTTGCTTGAAACCCCCTTCCCGATTTGTTACATGCCGTCTCGCTCATCGGTGCCGGTCACGACCGCGCCCGTCGAGCTGAGTGCGGTCGTGGCGGAATTGGTAGACGCGCAGCGTTGAGGTCGCTGTGGGGCAACCCGTGGAAGTTCGAGTCTTCTCGACCGCACCATTTTTCTTTTGACTCTCCTGGATCAGACGAGGCGATCGGTAGCCACTGACGGCCCTCCTCAAGCCGTCGTGCAGGGATCCATTCCCATGGACATGCCCTGGACCGATCGCGCCGGCCGGACCAGCAAGCTGCGCATTGCGGCGCTGCTGCTCATCCTGGGACCGGCTCTCGTTCTGGTGATCGCTGCCGCCACCGGCGGCCTGGGCGCAAAGCCCCTCACCAAAGCGATCCACGAGACCGGCGAATGGGCCGTCCGGTTCCTGTTGCTGTCGCTCGCGATCACGCCGCTCCGGCGCATCACCGGCCGGGCGCGGCTCGTCACGGTGCGCCGCCTGATCGGGCTCGCCGCCTACGGCTACGTGCTGGCCCACTTCGCCCTCTTCGCCGCCGACCAGGGCTGGAACCCGGTGCGGATCGGCACCGAGATCGCCTCGCGCGTCTATCTCGCCATCGGCCTTCTCGCGCTGCTCGGACTGACGGCACTGGCGGTCACCTCGACGGACGCGTGGATTCGCCGCCTGGGCCCCCGCTGGCACGCGCTGCACCGCATCATCCACGCCTGCGCGGCGCTGGCGCTCCTCCATTTCTTCATGCAGTCGAAGATCGATGCCGACCAGGCCAGCTTCATGGCCGGGCTGTTCCTGCTGTTGACGGGCTACCGGCTGGCGCACCGGTTCGGCGCGCCGCTGGCCTCCCCGGCCCTGCTGGCCGCGGTGGCGGCTGGCGCGGCCCTCGGCACCGCGGCCCTGGAAGCCGCGTGGTACGGCCTCGCCACGCGCATTCCCTGGCAGGCGGTGCTGTCGGCAAACCTGACGATAACCCCGGAGCCGCGCCCGGCGTTCTGGGTGCTGGTGACCGGGCTGGCGATGGCGTTGCTGGCGCTCCGGCGCGGCGTGGCGGCCCACCGCCCGGGCCGGGAGCGCTGACACGCGCCGGAGCCGGACCGGGGATCGCGCGACACGGCGCGATTCTTTTCCGCGCGGGGTGATTTCGCTCGGACGCGGGATGGTCTAACAGTCTCGCGTCGTGCGCCGCCGCGGCTGCGGTTCGAGCAGCCGCGCGTCGCAACAATCCAAGCCACAGATCGTCAGCCCTGCGCCTCGAACGGGAAACCCACGTCCCCCTTCCGTTCGAAGTGGTCTAGAACGCTTATATCCGCCCGCTTTCCCAGCCGTTGACCGAATTCGGCCCGACGGGGCCGCCCAGGAAGGGTCGCGCGACATGGCAGACGCCTCCGAGCCCGAGATCCACACCGACGTGCGCCCCGCGTTCCGCAACGAGGAGGGGCACCTCGATGCCGCCTTCCTGGAATCGGTGGAGGCCGCGCTCGAGAGCAGCGATCGCACGCGCCTGGAGGAACTGACCGAGGACCTGCACGAGGTCGACGTCGCCGAGCTCCTGACGGCGCTTGCCCCGGATAACCGGGTCCGCTTCGTCGCCACGCTCGGCGAGGAATTCGACTACACCGCGCTGACGGAGATGGAAGAGCCGATCCGGCTGCAGATCCTCGCCAACCTGCCGCCCGATACGGTGGCCAAGGGGCTGGCGGCACTGGATTCCGACGACGCGGTCTACATTCTCGAGGACCTTGAGGAAGACGAGAAGCAGAAGATCCTGGCGCGGCTGCCGTTCGCCAAGCGGCACCGGCTTGCCCGATCGCTGGACTATCCGGAAGAGACCGCCGGCCGGCGCATGCAGTCGGACTTCGTGGCGCTGCCGCCGTTCTGGTCGGTCGGCCAGGTCATCGACGCGCTGCGCGAGGAGGACGACCTCCCGGACTCGTTCTACCAGATCTTCGTGGTCGATCCGGCGTTCCGGCTGCTCGGCACCGTGGCGCTCGACAAGCTGCTGCGCACGCCGCGCACCACCCGCGTCTCGGAGATCATGCACGAGGCGCATCACACGGTGCGCGCCACCGACGACCAGGAGGACGTGGCCCGCCTGTTCCAGCGCTACAACCTGGTGTCGTCGGCCGTCGTCGACGAGAGCGCCCGGCTGGTCGGTGTGCTGACCATCGACGACATCGTCGACATCATCGAGGAAGAGGCGGAAGAGGACATCCGCTATCTGACCGGCGCCGGCGACGCGGAGCTGTCGGACACGGTCTACTACACGGCGCGCACGCGCATCCCGTGGCTGCTCATCAATATGGCGACCTCGTTCCTGGCCGCCTCGGTGATCGCGCTGTTCGACGGCACCATCCAGGAGATGGTGGCGCTGGCGATCCTGATGCCCATCGTCGCCTCGATCGGCGGCAACGCCGGCATCCAGGCGATGACCGTCACCGTGCGCGCCATCGCGTCGCGGTCCGTCACCAGCCGCAACACGGCGCGGGTGATCGGCCGCGAGGTGCTGGTCGCACTGGCCAACGGCAGCATCATCGCGGTGATCGTCGGCCTTGTCGCCGGCTTCTGGTTCCAGAACCCCGATCTCGGCGTGGTGATCGCCTCGGCGCTGGTGTTCAACGTGTTCTGCGCCGGCTTCTTCGGGGTGGTGACGCCGATCCTGCTGGACAAGGCGGGCGCCGACCCGGCGGTGGCGTCGAGCGTGTTCCTGACGACGCTGACCGACGTGATCGGCTTCCTGGCCTTCCTGGGCCTTGCCGCCTGGTGGTTCGGCATCTTCTGATGCCGCGACCCGGCGGGGGCCGGGTCCGCTAGACGCCGGCGTCGAGCACCGGCGAAATCTGCATCACCATGTCGTTGTAGTCGAAGTCCGAACCTTCATCCTCGGTCATGTCCTCGAAGCCGAACAGGTTGTTGCCGAAGCTGCGGATCTGCTCGTTGCCGCCGGGATTGGCGTCGCCGATGACGAAGACCTCGCCGCTGGGCGTGATCAGCACCGGCGCATAGAAGCCGCTGTCGCCCTCCACGGTCCACAGCACCGTCTCGTTGAAATCGCCGCCGCCGGCCGACAGCGTGATGCCGCCGTCGAGGCTGGCGAGCACCTTGTCGCTGAAGGCCTGGCTGTCGGAATAGGCGACCCCGTCGACGCTCCACGAACCGGTGCCCGGATCGATGTCGAACTCGACGAAGCCGAGCTGGTTGACGTTGGCGGCGCTGCCCGCCACCTCCAGCCGCAGCGTCTGGCCGCTCTCCACATAGATCATCTCCTCCTGCAGCTGGCGCTGCGCGGAGGCCAGCACGGCTTCGTTGGAGAGGTCGTTGTCGGCCTCGACCGACAGCTCGTAGCCGCCGACGCTGATCGCATGTCCGCCGGACCCGCCGGGCACGATCGAGACCGGCGCGTCCAGGGTGACGGTGCCGCTCTCCGACATGATCGCGAACTTCAGCCGGTGCTCGGCGTCGAGATAGACGTGCGACTGGCCGTTCATCAGGATGCCGCCGCTGTCGGAGCGGATGCTGCCGATGGAGCCGAGCGTCGCGTCATCGAGCGTCACCGACCCGCCGGCCTCGCCGGTGAGCGGGTCGACCAGCAGGCCGTTCTCATCGGTCGCGTAGAGCAGGATGGTCGTCCCGATCGGCAGCGACGCCGCGTTGATCGACTGGAACGCCAGCCAGTTGCCCCCGACCGAGGAGGACGACCCGTCCAGCGCCAGCGACCCGTCGCCGCCGGCCAGCAGGCCGAGCTCGGCGATGTCCACCGCGACCGTGAGGGTCTGGCTCTTGTAGGACGTCCCGCCGAGCGGGGTCTCGTACGACACGTCGGAGGCGGCGAACTCGGCCATACTGACGGTGTAGGTGCCGTTCGACAGGGTAGAGATCCCCGTCGTCCAGGCCCCGTCGAGGCCGGCCACCGCCGCCAGCGGCGAGATGCTGAGGCCGGATGCCGCCGCGATCGAGACCAGCGCCGTGTTCGTCGCGCCGATCTTGTTGGTGTAGCCGCTCATCCAGGCGGCGGCGGAGGCACCCGGCGCGTTGTTCTGCCCGGTCCAGGCGAAGGCAAGGTCGCCGTCGCTCGCGCTGATGCTGGCGGCGTTGGCGGCGGTGGTCTGGCCGGCGAGCGCGGTGAAGTCGCCGTCGTCCAGGGTGCCGGCCACCGGGGCGTTGGGCACCGTCGGGTTCATCACCCGGTCGGTGTCGCGGATCAGCAGGTCGGGATCCACCGCGATGGTGCCGCCGGAGATGAAGTTGACCGTGAAGGTCTCGATCGTCTCCGCCGTGGACGCCTGGGGGGCGATCTTCGCCAGCCCGTCGATGGCCAGGCTGCCCGCCTGGCCGGCGTAGGCCGGGTTCTGGAAGGCGAGCGAGCCCGAATTGTCGGCGATCTTCGTATAGAGATTGAAGGTCTTCTTGTCGGCGCCGGCGCCGACGTTGATTCGGTACCAGTAGGTGCCGGCGCTGTCCGCCGGCAGCCCGGAGATCAGGAGCTGACCCGTGCCCTGATCGGCCCCGCCCAGCGTCGCGCTGAAGGCGGGAACGTCGCCGTCGGACTCGTCCTTGGTGATGGTCCAGATGCCCCAGGGATCGGCGCCCTGCGCGGCGAGCGGGACGTTCACCCACACCGGGTTGCCGCTGCCGTCCTCCTCGTAGATGTCGATCGACAGCTCGGTCTTCGGATCGAGGATCATGTCGAGGTAGCTGAAGTTCATCTTGAAGTTCAGCCCGGAGGTGGCATCCGGCTGCTGCCAGCCGCCGCCCGGCTCGGCGATCTGGTTGTAGATGACCGTATCGGTATAGAAGCTGCTCGGATCCTCGCTGTCGTCGAAGATGGTGATGCCGATGGAGGCGACGTCGGCGCTGGCGGAATCCGCGACGGAAACAAGCGGCCCGCCCTGGTCGAACTGGGCCGTCAGGTTGTCGGAATAGCCGGCGCCGTAGGAGTTGCTCTCCGCGAAGAAGATCTGCGCGTAGGGATCGAAGGTGTGGTTGGTCGACTTGGAGGACAGCGCGCTGCCGAAGGCGAAGGTCGGGTCCCAGTTCCAGTTCTGGTTCAGGTCCACCGACTGGCCGGAGACCGAGTAGGCGCCGGTGGTCCCGTAGTAGCCGCCGGTGAAGCCGGTGAGGACCTGGGTCATCACCGCGCCCCACTGGTCGTTCCAGCCGCTGTTTTCCGACAGGAAGGTCGTGCCGGACGCCGTCAGGATGTCCATCGTCCCGAGCGTGGAGAAGATGCTGTTGGCGAGATCCGCGCTGCTGAGCGTGATCGACCCCTTGATCTCGCTGTTGCCGGTGGGGTTCAGCGTGAAGAACTTGGTGTCGGCATCGTATGCCAGCGTGTAGTTGTAGAAGCCGCCGTTGTGCCAGACGCTGTTGGCATCCATCGCGCCGTTGAAGAAGCCGGCGATCTGGACGTCGTCGGCGATGGCGCTGACGTCGCCGAGATAGGCGTCCCAGTAGCTGGCGGTGAAGGCTGCGCTGCCGGGGCCGCTGGCTTCGCCGAGCGCCGTCGAGGGCGCGATGGCCATACGGTTGTCGCCATCGAGCGAACCGCCGTCATAGGTGAACACGACCTGCTGCTCGGCGGACGGCGACGCGCCGCCCGGGCTCAGCGCGGCGAGCTCGGTGAACAGCGCGCTGCCGGTGGTGTTGTAGCCCCGGGTCGCCGTTCCGTCGCTGTAGTTGACCTGGACGCCCATCGGCAGCCCGAAGGCGTTGACCGAGGTCAGGTTGCCCTGGTCGTTGGCGGCGGTGGCCGTCGGGGCGCTGAGGGTCACCTCGAAGCTGTCGTAGCGGTAGTTGTTGCTCGCGGCGGCATCCCAGTTGATGTCGCTCTCGGTGGTGATGCCGAGGCTTGGGGTGGTGCCGTCGATGTTGCCGCTGACCACCAGGAAATAGACCTTGCCCGAGACATAGGGTGCCGGGAGGGCGATTCCGGTGGTTCCCCCGCCCTGGATCTCGCCGTTCGCGACCAGCGAGGTCCAGTTCGCGGTGGCGCCGCTGTCGGTGAAGTAGACGGCGTAGGCCCAGACCCCGGGCTGATTGAGCGTCGTCTGCAGCGCGCTCGTCAGATTGACGTTGAGTGTCGTCATGGCTCCCCCTGCCGGTCCGGCCCAGGCCGAGGGTTCCGCCCACCATGGCCCGATAGCACCCGTGAATCGGCAAGACGCCGATCCGTCTGGTTCGCGATCGCAAGGACCGCCACGCACCCCGGATACACCCGATGACGGCGCCCCTTCCGTCATCGTCCGGCATTCAATCTGAGATTTATCGACAACAGTCCAGTTACAGATAGGTCATGTCAACACGAACGTGTGACGGACAGAAGTATCCGGCCGCGAGGTCCCGGCCATGAGGCCGATAAGAAGGCGCGAACCCGGCATCGGTGGCATCATCAATTCCACCGCCCGGCCGAAAACCGCAGGAACACCATTCCTGGCTTGCTTCTTCCTGCCGCGATCCCGGACGGCGAACCGGTTCTCATTTCGCCTGGGATGACTCAGGCTGGCATCGTGACGACAATGGCCCCCCGCTCGGTGGCAACCACCGTATGCTCGTACTGCACCACCGGCGCGCGCGGCTCGGCGTAGAGCGTCCAACCGTCCTCGCCGTCGGTGGCCCAGCGAGCCCCCTTCGACAGGAACGGCTCGACGGTCAGCACCAGCCCCTTGTCGATACGCCGGCGGTCGCTGCGCGTCGGCCAAGTTGCGATCTCCTCGGGATATTCGTGCAGCGACCGTCCGACGCCATGGCTGGCGAGGTTGCGGATCAGTGTGTAGCCGCGCTCCGAGGCGAAGCGGCCGATGGCGTTGCCGATGCCGGCCAGCGGCCTGCCGCTGCCGACCTGATCGATGCCGATCGCCATGGCGCGTTTGCCGTCGCGGCACAACCGGTCGAGGCCGGACTTCACCGGCCCGGCACGAAACGTCGCGCCGGTGTCGGCGAAATAGCCGTTCCTGGAGGCGGACACGTCGATGTTGACCAGATCGCCGCGCGCGATCACCCGGTCGCCCGGGATGCCGTGGGCGATCTCCTCGTTGACGCTGATGCAGGTGGCGCCGGGAAAAGCGTAGCAGGCCTCGGGCGCCGGCACCGCGCCGTCCCGCTCCAGAAGGGTCCGGCCGATGCCATCCAGCTCCCGCGTCGTCATTCCGGGCTCCATCGCCCGGGCCATGGCATGCATGGTGCTGGCGACGATGCGGCCGATCTCCTTCAGCCCGTCCAGCTCATCCTCGTTGGTGATCGTCATTCCATATCCGTTCTGGTCGACACACTCGTGCTGAGGTGCCAGCCGCAGGTAGAGCGTTCAAGCGCTCTTTTCAAAGAGCTCGCGGCCGATGAGCATGCGGCGGATCTCGCTGGTGCCGGCGCCGATCTCGTAGAGCTTGGCGTCGCGCAGCAGCCGGCCCGTCGGGTACTCGTTGGTGTAGCCGTTGCCGCCCAGGCACTGGATGGCGTCGAGGGCGACCTTCGTTGCCTGCTCGGCGGCATAGAGGATGGCGCCGGCGGCATCCTCGCGGGTGGTGCGGCCGGCGTCCGCCGCACGGGCCACCGCGTAGACGTAGGACCGGGAGGCATTCAGGGCGACGTACATGTCGGCGAGCTTGCCTTGCATCAGCTGGAAGTCGCCGATCGGCCGGCCGAACTGCTTGCGCTCGTGCAGGTAGGGCACGACCACGTCCAGCGCCGCCTGCATGATGCCGAGCGGCCCGGCCGCCAGCACCACGCGCTCGTAGTCCAACCCCGACATCAGCACGTTGACGCCGCGGCCGACCTCGCCGAGCACGTTCTCCTCGGGCACCTCGCAATCCTCGAAGACGAGCTCGCAGGTGTCGGAGCCGCGCATGCCGAGCTTGTCGAGCTTCTGGGCCGGCCGGAACCCGGCCATGCCCTTCTCGATCAGGAAGGCGGTGATGCCGCGCGCACCGGCCTCCGGGTCGGTCTTGGCGTAGACCACCAGCGTCTCGGCGACCGGGCCGTTGGTGATCCACATCTTGGAGCCGTTGAGGACGTAGCGATCGCCCCTCCTGTCGGCGCGGGTGCGCATGGAGACGACGTCGGAGCCGGCGCCGGGCTCCGACATGGCAAGCGCGCCGACGTGCTCGCCGGAGATCAGCTTCGGCAGGTATTTCGCCTTCTGCGCGGCCGTGCCGTTGCGGTTGATCTGGTTGACGCAGAGGTTGGAATGGGCGCCGTAGGAGAGCCCCACGGACCCCGACGCCCGGCTCACCTCCTCCATCGCCACGCAGTGCTCCAGATAGCCCAGGCCGGAGCCGCCGTGCTCCTCGTCGGCGGTGATCCCGTGCAGGCCGAGCGCCCCCATCTCCGGCCAGAGATGGCGGGGAAACTCGTTCGTGCGGTCGATGTCGGCGGCAAGCGGCGCGATGCGGTCGTCGGAGAAGGTGCGCACGCTGTCGCGCAGCATGTCGGCGGTTTCGCCGAGACCGAAATCGAAGACGGGAAGATCGTTACGCATACGCCTGTTTCCTCGCATCGACCGGCCGGGATCGGGCCGGGTCATGTCCGCCCGCAGCATGCCGCCCGACGCCCTCCGGTTGCAAGAGCCGGCTGCGGCGGATGGCGGAACGAAAAAGTGTGACGCACGTCACACACCGGCCGGTGCGCCGTTGCTATCTTCAGGGTGGTCACGATCTAGGTCGTGTGTTGCGACGACCAGAGCCCGGGGCAAGCGGTTTTCAGCAGGTACCGCTTCGCTCCGGGCGTCGCTTCAAGCGCCCGGCGGCAGCCGGCGGCGCGACACCCATCCCCTCCCCATGACGACCGGTTTCCCGCCCTCCCCGTTTGCGGCCGGCGATTGCATCCGCGCGGCCATCGGGTCCAACTGGTGCGACCCACCCATTCGCAAGGGAGGCACGCGCATGGACCCAATCACCGGCGGCTGCCTGTGCGGCGGCGTTCGCCTGGAAGCCACGGGGCGGCCCCTGCGGGTCGGCCTCTGCCACTGCCTTGACTGCCGCAAGCACCACGGCGCGGTGTTCTACGCTGCGGCCGTGTTTTCCAACGATGCGGTGAGGACCGAGGGCGAGACCGGCGCCTATCGCGGGCGCCACTTCTGCCCGCGCTGCGGCTCGTCGGTGTTCGCGCGGAGCGGCGACGAGATCGAGGTGCACCTGGGCACGCTCGACGCGCCGGACCGGTTCATCCCCACGTACGAGGGCTGGTGTGAGCGCCGGGAATCCTGGTTGCCGCCGTTCGGGCTTGCCCAGAGCTTCGCGCGCGACCGCGAGGGCGGCGGCCGGTCCGGAGAGTAGCGCCGACCATCCTGTTGGCCAAAACCGCCCGGCTCAAGGCTGCTGTCTGATCGCGTTTGCGGACGGCGAACCGGTTCCCCCTGCGTCCCGAAACGGGTCAGCCGTCCAAGTTTTCGATGCAGACCATGGTGAACAGGCCGGTGAGGACGTGGACGGCCTTGCCCGCCTTCTCGCCGTAGACGTCGGCCCGGCAGATGGTGAGGCGGCGCCCCGGCTTCACCACCCGCCCCTCGGCGACCACCCGCTCGCCCTCGGCCGGGTTGAGCAGGTTGACCTTGAATTCGGAGGTGAGCACGCCGGTGCCGGCGGGAAACAGCGACAGCGCCGCGTAGCCGGCGGCGGTGTCGGCGATGGTGGTCGTGGTGCCGGCGTGGAAGTAGCCGTGCTGCTGGGTGAGGCCCGGCTTGTAGGGCAGCACCAGGTCCACCTCGCCCGGCGCGATGCGGGCGATCTCGACGCCCAGCGTCTCCATGAAGCCCTGGCGCGCGAAGCTGGCGCGCAGGCGCCGGTCGTAGTCCGGATCGCGCGGCTCGAACCGCGGTGTATCGCGTTCACTCATGGTCACCCACTACTCTGGAGATGTTAGCGGCGATACTTGATGAAGGGCGTGACGGTGGCGACCCGGTCGTAGAGCCGGCGGGCGGTCTCGTTGAAGCTCTGGGTCAGCCAGTAGACCTGTTCGGCCCCGGCGGTATCGGCGGCGGCGTAGACCGCCTCGATCAGCGCCCGCCCGGCGCCAGTGCCGCGCGCCCGGTCGGACACGAACAGGTCCTGCAGATAGCAGGACGGCCCGATCTGCGACGTCGAGCCGTGGAAGAAAAAGTGGGTGAAGCCGATGAGCCGGCCACCGGCGTCGACCGCGCCGAAGCCGCCCGGGTCTTCGCCCGGCGTCATCAGCCGGGCCCAGGTGGTGTCGGTGACGTGCGGCGCGACCGTGCGCTCGTAGAAGCTGTTGTAGCCCTCCCAGAGCGGCTCCCAGGCGGCCCGGTCGCCGGGTTCGAGCGGCCGGACGGTGATGGCGTCAGCCATGGGCGCCCCCCTCGCCTGCCCGCGCCGCCGCGATCAGGTGGCCGAGCGACCGGCGCTGCTGGCCGTCCTCGAAGTTGGACGGATCCAGCCACGCCTCGAAGCCGGTGCGCACCGCCGGCCATTCGCTGTCGAGCAGCGAGAACCAGGCGGTGTCGCGGTTGCGGCCCTTGACCACGGCCGCCTGCCGGAAGGTGCCCTCGTAGGTGAAGCCGAACCGCTCCGCCGCGCGCATGGAGGCTGCGTTGAGCGCGTTGCACTTCCACTCGTAGCGGCGGTAGCCGAGCTCGTCGAAGGCGCGCCGCATCATCAGGAACTGCGCCTCGCTGGCCGCGACCGTCTTCTGCAGCGCCGGCGCGTAGGCGATGTGGCCGACCTCCACCACGCCGTTCTTCGGGTCGATCCGGAGATAGCTCGCGACGCCCACCGGCTTGCCGGAGGCCCGGTCGATGACCGCGTAGAACAGCGGATCGTTCGACAGCGCGGCATCCCGCACCCAGGCGACATAGGCCTCTTCGGTCTGGAACGGCCCGTAGGGCAGATAGGCCCACATGGCGCCGGCGCGGTCGGCGGAATTGGCGGCGTGCAGGTCGGCGCCGTGGCGGACCGGCTCCAGCGGCTCCAGCCGGCAGGTGCGGCCGTTCATCGCCAGCAGCGGCGGCAGCGGCCGGGGCTCCCAGCCGGGGACTTCGGCGCCGATGGGCTGGCCGAGGGGACCTGTCCGGATCGTGTCACCCACCGCCTGTCCCTTCCTTCCTCGCGCGCCGGACCATCCGCTCCAGCGCCTCCAGGAAGCGCGAGCGGTCGGCCCGGGAAAACGGCTTGGGGCCGCCGCCCACGGCAAGCGGGTTGGCGGCGCGCAGGTCCGCCATCAGGTCCCGCATCCCCAGCATATTGCCGATGTTGGCCGGCGTGAACGCCTCGCCGTTGTGACGCAGCGCCTGCCCGCCGGCCTCCAGGCAGCGGGCCGCCAGCGGAATGTCGCCGGTGATGCAGATGTCGCCGGGGCCGATCCGGTCGGCGATCCACATGTCGGCCGCGTCCGGACCTTCCGGCACCACCACCGTCTTCACCATGGGATCGCGGCTCGGCCGGATGCCGCCGTTGGAGACGATGACGACCTCCAGCCCGTGCCGCTCGGCGACCTTCAGCGTCTCGTCCTTCACCGGACAGGCATCGGCATCGATGTAGAGGATGGTCATGGGCGCGCTTCCCGGCGCACAGGGGCGCCCCGTCGGATCACTCGATTCCGAGCTTCGCCTTGACGATGGCGTTGACCGCCTGCGGGTTGGCCTTGCCGCCGGTGGCCTTCATCACCTGGCCGACGAACCAGCCGGCCATGGACGGCTTGGCCTTGGCCTGCTCGACCTTGTCGGGGTTGGCCGCGATGACGGCGTCGACGGCCGTCTCGATGGCGCCGGTGTCGGTCACCTGCTTCAGGCCGCGCTCCTCCACCAGCTTCGCCGGGTCGCCGCCCTCGGTCCAGACGATCTCGAACAGGTCCTTGGCGATCTTGCCGGAGATGGTGCCGTCGGCGATCAGGTCGACGATGCCGCCCAGCTGGTCGGCCGACACCGGGCTGGTCTCGATGTCGTGGCCTTCCTTGTTGAGGCGGCCGAACAGCTCGTTGACCACCCAGTTGGCGGCGAGCTTGGCGTCGCGGCCCTCGGCCACCGCCTCGAAATAGACCGACGAGGCCTTGTCGGAGATCAGCACGCCGGCGTCGTACGGCGACAGGCCGTAGTCGGCGACGAAGCGGGCCTTCTTGGCGTCGGGGAGCTCCGGCAGCTCGGCGGCGAGGGCGTCGACGTCGGCCTGGGTGATCTCCAGCGGCAGCAGGTCGGGATCGGGGAAGTAGCGGTAGTCGTGCGCCTCTTCCTTGGACCGCATGGAACGCGTCTCGCCGAGGCGGGCGTCGTAGAGGCGCGTCTCCTGGTCGATGGTGCCGCCGTCCTCCAGGATGCCCACCTGACGGCGCGCCTCGTAGTCGATGGCCTGGCCGGCGAAGCGGATGGAGTTGACGTTCTTGATCTCGCAGCGCGTGCCGAACGGCTCGCCCGGCCGGCGCACCGAGACGTTCACGTCGGCGCGCAGGTTGCCCTTCTCCATGTCGGCGTCGGAGGTGCCGAGATAGCGCAGGATGGTGCGCAGCTTGGAGATGTAGGCCTTGGCCTCGTCGGCCGAGCGCATGTCCGGGCGCGAGACGATCTCCATCAGCGCGACGCCGGAACGGTTCAGGTCGACGAAGCTTTTGGTGGGGTGCTGGTCGTGCAGCGACTTGCCGGCGTCCTGCTCCAGGTGGACGCGCTCGATGCCGACCTCGACGGTCGAGCCGTCCGGCATGTCGACGTAGACGATGCCCTCGCCGACGATCGGGTACTGGTACTGGGAGATCTGGTAGCCCTGCGGCAGGTCCGGGTAGAAGTAGTTCTTCCGATCGAAGCGCGAGAACAGGTTGATCTGTGCCTTCAGCCCGAGGCCGGTGCGGACCGCCTGGCGGACGCATTCGGCGTTGATCACCGGCAGCATACCGGGCATCGCCGCGTCGACCAGGGAGACGTGGCTGTTGGGATCGCCGCCGAACGCCGTGGCGGCGCCGGAGAACAGCTTCGATTCGGTCTGCACCTGGGCGTGAACCTCGAGCCCGATCACGATCTCCCAGTCGCCGGTCGCGCCCTTGATCACAGAGCCGCGCCTCGTCTCGCGCACCGCTTCGTTCATCGTACCAACTGCCGTTCCTGCCGCTGCCCGCGCCGAATGCTGGGGCGCGAGCGGATTTCCGTCGTCGCCGCGGCGGCCCGCCGCGTCTTGCAAAAGGGTCTGGGCTATCGGCCGGTGTCCGGTCAAGTCCGCCGTCGCGGACCCGTCCCGCCCCGGCCTTGCCCTCGGTGCCGCGATCGGCTTCACTTTGCCGGCCGATCATGCGGATTTCCGGTTCGAATCGCCCCGGGCACCCGCCGCTGATCCCTTCAGATTAGGCCGAGCCGGACGCGGTTGGAAAACCGTCGCCCACGGCATCCCGTCCCGCTCGCCTGCCCCGCCCGGAGCCCGCTTATGAAACCCTTCTTCGTGATGATCAAATGCGAACTCGGCAAGGCCTACGAGGTCGCCAACGACATCGCCGACGCCGAGATCGCCTCGGAGATCTACTCCACCGCCGGCGACTACGACCTGCTGGTGAAGTTCTACCTCGAGGACGGCCAGGATGTGGGCAAGTTCATGAACGAGAAGCTGCACTCCATCGCGCACATCCGCGACACCCGGACGATCATCACCTTCAAGGCGTTCTGAGCCGGCCCGTGCGCGCGCCGGCCCCCTTTCGCCGCGCCGCCCTCGCCCTGCTCGCCGCCACCGTCTGCGGAACGATGCCGGGGGTGGCGGTCGCCCAGGAGGTGACGCTCGGTGCCTATGCCTGCGAGGCGGAGCGCGCCGTCGCCATCCGCGAGCAGGAGGACGGGCCGCCGGTGAGCGGCGCGATCGAGCCGGTCGCACCGACGTTCGGCCTTGTGCTGTCGCAGACCGACCCCGCGGACGGCTTCATGTCGTGCCTGGCCGCGACGAGCGCCGACAGCGACGCGGTGGTCGACTTCTGCCACGAGACCGGCGCGCCGTTCTTCCAGGCGACCCTGGAGGGGCGCGCGGAGCCTGCCTTCGCCACCTTCTTCACAGGGGACAGCCGGATCAGGACCGGCGGGCGGGTGCAGTTCCGCAACGGCCCGTCGATGCTCGACCTGCACCCGTCGCAGGGCGTGTTCCGCTACACGCTGTTCTACTCCGAGCCACAGGTGTTCGAGGACGGAATGGCGTTTGATTTCGTCACGGAGCAGGGCCGGTGCCGAAAGGCGGACTGACTGCTATGGACTGACCGCTATATTGTGGCGCCGACGCCGCACGGGGTCGCACCGGACGGCGCCGTCGCCCCTCTCAAGCTGGATTGACCCGTGCCATGACCGCCACCGTCCTCGCCGTGCACAAGTCCGCCGGCCACACCTTTTCCAAGCCGACGGTGGACGAGATCCGCATCGTGGAAGGGCTCGGCGTGGAGGGCGATGCGCATGCCGGCGCGACGGTCATGCATCGCTACGACCGGCGGAAGGACCCGACCCGGCCGAACCTGCGCCAGGTGCACCTGCTCCAGTCGGAGCTGTTCGCCGAGCTGGAGGAGAAGGGCTACGCGGTCGGCCCCGGCCAGATGGGCGAGAACGTCACCACCGCCGGCATCGACCTGCTGACGCTGCCGCTGGGCACGGTGCTCCGGCTCGGCGACGAGGCCGTCGTCGAGCTCACCGGGCTGCGCAGTCCGTGCAAGTACATCAACGGGCTCGCCGAGGGCCTCGTCCAGGCGGTGCTCGACCGGGACGACGACGGCAACCTGATCCGCAAGGCCGGCGTGATGAGCGTGGTGCTTGCAGGCGGCACCGTGCGGCCCGGCGACCCGGTCCGCATCGAGCTGCCGTCCGGCCCTCACACACCGCTTCCGGTTCTCTGAAGCCCCTTCCGAACCTCCCGGGCTGACGGTCCGCTCCCGCCGGGGGCGCGGCGCCCGTGCGCCTGCGCGCGCCAAATTCATTTCAAATGAAATGATTTTGCTTGCGCTTCGGCTCGGACGCGCTCAAATTAGTTACAAACGCAACCAATAGGAGGACGCCCGATGACCGCTCCGGCCCTGAAGATCGAGCAGATCCACCACGTCGCCTACCGCTGCAAGGACGCGAAGGAGACGGTGGAGTTCTATACGAAGATGCTGAACATGGACTTCGTGCTGGCCATCGCCGAGGACCACGTGCCCTCCACCCACGAGCCGGATCCGTACATGCATCTGTTCCTGGATGCGGGGAACGGCAACGTGCTCGCCTTCTTCGAGCTGCCGACCAAGCCGGAGATGGGCAGCGACCCGAACACGCCGAAATGGGTGCAGCACATCGCCTTCAAGGTGAAGGACCGCGACACGCTGATCGCCTTCAAGGAGCACCTCGAGGCCAACGGCATCGACGTGCTGGGCGTCACCGATCACGCGATCTTCCACTCCATCTATTTCTTCGATCCGAACGGGCACCGGGTCGAGCTCGCCTGCCCCGATCCGGAGGAAGAGGCGATGCTGAAGCGGCTGGATGCGGTGAAATGGGACATGCTGGAGGAATGGTCGCGCACCAAGAAGGCGCCCCAGCACGCCGCCTGGCTGCACGCCAAGGAACTCGACAAGACGCTGGAGAAGGCCTGAGTTTTCCCCTCCGCAATTCCGGACGGAAAACCGCGAGAGCACTTTTCCTGGAATTGCTCTTTCCCTCCGCAATTCCGGACGGAAAACCGCGAGAGCACTTTTCCTGGAATTGCTTTAGCCGGCGTTGCGCAGCCGCAGGTCGCCGTCCGGCCATTCCAGCCGGGCGGGTCCGGCGGCGCGGGCGAACCTGCGCCGCCGCGCCACCGTTTCGAGGAAGCCGAAGACGCGATCCGATGGACCCCGGCGCGCCAGACG
>Ga0207904_1000345_pt1 | contig 19017 bp, 15 predicted proteins | sample MalvirmetaMSP118_FD_184232 | JGI IMG/M metagenome (GOLD analysis project Ga0207904, IMG submission 184232) | Marine viral communities from the Deep Pacific Ocean - MSP-118 (SPAdes) | ecosystem: Environmental > Aquatic > Marine > Oceanic | place: Pacific Ocean | collected 2011-05-30 | reverse complement strand
GATATTCTGGATGCGGCGCTGGCCAATTTAGCGATGGGTGCACGAGTGGTAATTTGTGGCGCTATCTCTCAATACAATACAACTGGTGAAGTGAAAGGCCCGAAAAATTATATGTCGCTATTGGTGAACCGTGCCAGCATGAAGGGTATGGTGGTGATGGACTACACCAAAAATTTCGGAAAAGCTGCGGTGGAAATGGCTGGGTGGCTGTCTGCCGGAAAAATGAAAAGTCGTGAGCACGTTGTGGAAGGATTCGACCAGTTTCACGATGCTCTACTGATGCTGTTCCGGGGTGAGAATACCGGAAAATTAGTATTGAAAGTGAGCTAATTCCAGCACCCATACGCTCTTTTAGATTGGATAGTAGCAATTTAGGGTGCCGGTTGATTCCGGTGCCTTTTTTTGTGCGTGGCAGAAACAGAAAGCCAAATATGGCCTAATTGGTGTTTCCGATTTGCACTCTCTACCAAGATAATTCCGGTTCCCCGTTAGCCTTTGTTAATCTCCATATCTGTACTTTATTTAATTCGTTGGAAACCTTCTACAACGTTCAGACCTGAACTAGACTTTAATTATCGGTCTGCTATGCACTTTGCTGTCGGAGTGACCTAACTCATCAGATAACTCCACAGGTGTAAAAATTTCTGATCAGTGTTTAATGGAATCAATAAAATCTGATGTTCAGTAAATGGATTTATTACCGGCTTTTAGGGCGTTTTTTTCTGCCGCTACTGCTCATTGTTGCGGTAGTGATTGGCTTGCTTTATCACCAGGAAATAGAAACCTTAGATAAACTGCTGGAAAAAGAAGACATCAGTAGCGTTGAGCTGGCTACGCAAGTGGAAAGGAATGCGCTGGCAACGTTGGGTGCAGACGCTTTGTATCTTGCCGGTCAACCCAATATGAAAAGCTGGATCGAATACCCGAGCGGGCTCAACAAAAGTGCAGTGATCGCAGATTTTCAATGGTTTCAGGAGCGCTTTCCGGTTTACGACCAGGTGCGATTCCTGAATGCTCAAGGCATGGAGGAAATAAGACTGGATCGTGTCAGTGGGCAGTCCTTGGTGGTGCCACAGGCGCAGTTGCAGAATAAATCCCAGCGCTATTATTTTAAAAAAATTCACTCGTTAAGCCCGGGCGATATCTATGTTTCTCCTTTTGATCTTAACCTGGAGCGAGGCAGAATCGAAATTCCACTCAAACCCGTAATCAGAATCGGAACACCTGTTTTTAACCAATCCGGAAAATTCCGCGGCAGTATACTGCTTAACTATCTTGGTACTCAAATTCTGGATGAGTTACGCCAATTTAGTCCCGGTGACGGACGTGAGATTTGGCTGCTGAATAATAAGGGCTTTTGGTTATTGGGAAGAGGACCGGAGCAGGAGTGGGGGTTCATGTTTCCAGAGCGCCAGCAACACACGATGCCGATTGCCTATCCGCAAGTCTGGGAAAAAATGCAAAACAATTTTGAGGTCGGGCGAGCTTCTCAAAACCAGGATCTATTTACGTTTCATCGTTTGGATATAAATTCTGTGACACCGGGGGGAGAAAGCCTTAAGCAAAACCACTGGTATGTACTCATTTTTACTCCAAAATCGTATATCGAGGAAAAGCACGCGGACGTAAAGCGTAACTACCTTTACATATTCGCATTGGTGTTCGGATTACTGCTGATCGTTTGCAGCCGCTTAGCGCAGAAAGAACTGTTGCGGGCAGAATCAGAACAAAAAGTGGCTGAACAGGAAGTGCAATACCGTGAGTTGTTGGAAGGAGCTCCGGATTCAATCGTGGTTGCAGATCAGAGTGGCGTCATCCGCATGGTCAACGTGGAAGCGGAGCGGGTAACAGGTTACAGCCGTGCTGACCTTGTAGGTCAAAATGTCGAGATTCTATTGCCACAACGACTAAGAGAAAATCACGAAGAGTATCGCCAAAGCTATCTTGAAAACCCCGTTGTACGTTCAATGGGCGCCAGTAAGGAATTGTTTTTACTCACCAAATCCGGAATGGAAATACCCGTTGAAATCAGTTTGAGTCCGTTAGTGAGAGGAAATGAGCGCCTGGTTACGTCGATTATCCGGGATATAACGCAACGGAAACAGCAGGTCGCTCATATCAAGGAATTAAACCGCGATCTAGTAATGCGTTCCAACGCACTGAAAGCCATTAACCTGGAATTGGAGTCCTTTAGTTATTCGGTTTCCCATGATCTGCGAGCACCGCTAAGGGCGGTGGACGGCTTTAGCCAAACGATTATCAAAGAGTACGCTGATAAATTGGACGACAGGGGAAAAGACCGCCTAGAGCGCATTCGAAAAGCAGCCCAGAACATGGCAGGCTTGATTGACGGCTTATTGGACTTATCCCGAATCAGCCGAACGGATATGCAGAGGGAAGAGGTCAGTCTCAGCAAACTGGCATCAGAGGTTTTATCGCAATTACAGGAAATTGATCCCGGCCGTAAGGTCACAGTCAGTATTCAGCCTGAGATGAACGCGCAGGGAGACGCGCGGTTGCTAAAAGTGTTACTCACTAACCTTATTTCCAATGCCTGGAAATTCACCGGACAGGTCGACGACGCCAGGATTGTATTGCAATCAAAAGAATTGAATGGAGAACAAGTGTTTTCGGTGCAGGATAACGGAGCCGGCTTTAATATGGATTACGCTGCCAAGCTATTCGGGGCTTTTCAGCGCTTGCATGATGCGGAGGAGTTTCCGGGTACCGGTATAGGCCTTGCAACAGTAAAACGCGTGATCAACAAGCACGGGGGCCGGATCTGGGCGGAGTCGGAACCCGGAAAAGGCGCAGTATTTTATTTTACTTTAGGAGAGGAGTAAGACCGCATGGATGACAGAATTATTTTGTTAGTGGAAGACAATCCGGATGATGCTCTGCTGACGTTGGACGCATTATCAACGAACAATATCGGCAATAAGGTCGTGGTTGCAAAAAACGGAGTCGAGGCTTTGGACTATATGTTCGGCACCGGAATGTATGAAGGTCGGGACATTTCAGATATGCCCGCCATCGTTTTACTGGATCTAAAATTACCGAAAATAGATGGTCTTGAAGTGCTGCGTCGAATTCGGGCTGACCCACGTACTAATCTGCAACCGGTTGCGATTTTGACATCCTCTAACGAGGAAGAAGATCGCATCAAGGGCTACTCACTGGGCGCCAACAGCTATGTAAGAAAACCGGTAGACTTTGACGAATTTATTTTGGCTGCGGGCCAGCTTGGTTTGTATTGGCTGTTGTTGAATCAGCCTGTACCTGGCGCAAAAATTAAGTAGCATGGCGGAGTCTGACAGAAGTTATGGTTAGTAGAACAGAAAACGATTCATCTAAACTGAACACCCTTATTGTCGAAGATAATAAAGACGATTTTCTGTTGTTGGTCGATTATATCGAGGCAAGTGGACTGGAGATCGAAGCAAAATGTGTTGATACCGAATCCGATCTGGTCTCTGCTTTGGACCAACCCTGGGATATAGTGTTTTCGGATTACTCCATGCCGAATATGAATGGCGCCCGCGCTTTAGAAATCGTTCGCAGACTGGATCAGGATGTGCCGTTTGTCTTTGTGTCCGGGACCATCGGTGAAGAAGCCGTCGTCAATGCAATAAAGTCCGGGGCTCAGGATTATGTAATGAAATCGGATATGTCACGGCTCCGGCATATTATGGACCGTGAGTTGCGGGAAGCTAATAATCGCAGAGAGCAGCGTGATGCAGAAAATACGCTTAAAAAACTTTCGCAGGCGATAAGGCAATCAGCAGACAGTGTGTTCATTACGGATGCGTCAGGCCATTTTGAGTATGTAAACCCCGCGTTTGAATTACTTACCGGATATGAGCTGACGGATGTAAAGGGAGATACGCCTTCCTGCCTCAAAACCGAGCACAGCGATCCGGAGCAATTTAAATTGCTTTGGGATACGCTTTTGAGGGGGGAAACCTACAAGGGTATGTTGATCAACCGGCGCAAGGACGGTAGCGAATTTTATGAGGAAAAAGTCATTTCACCGGTTAAAAACGACCTCGGTGATATAACACACTTTGTGTCCACGGGGCGGGACGTAACTGCACGAATGGTTGCAGAGCAATCCTGGCGGCGCATGCGCAGCGTGTTGGAGGCGACACCGGATCTGGTGGCTATTTTCAGGCCCAGTGGTGAAATGGTTTACTTAAATGCCTCAGGTTTTCAGTTGTTGGGCGTCTCACAGCAGGTTGCTACTCAGGATCTTGTGTATAGCGCAATACTTCCGGAGAAACTGGTTCGCCAGCTGGATACAGAAATAATACCGCTGGTTATGCAGCAGGACTCCTGGTCAGGTGAGTCGCAGATTGAACGCCCTTCAGCACAGAACCAGATGGTGCCGGTTTCCTTGGTTGTGTTAAAACACAATGAACAACAAGGAAACCAACTTTATTTTTCTTTGGTGGCGCGTGATATTTCGGAGCGAATTCGCTTTGAATCTGAGCTGCAGCACCAGGCTAATCACGACAGTTTGACGTCCTTGCCTAATCGTTACTTTTTATTGGACAGATTAAAGTCGTCGATCGCTTCCGCCCGGCGCCGGCACACTCTGGTGGCGGTTCTATTTCTGGATCTGGATGGGTTTAAACGGGTAAACGATAATCTGGGCCATTTGGTGGGTGACGAAATGTTGCGTCAAGTGGCAGATCGTTTGCGCCATTGTCTGCGGCCGGCGGATACCATCGCCCGGCTTGGCGGTGACGAATTTACCGTGGTGGTCGAGGATCTGATCAATTCAGTGGATATTATTTCCATCATTAGTAAATTCTATCGGGTGTTCCAGTCACCCATCGCGGTGGGTACGCAGGAGTTTTTTGTCACATTCAGCACCGGCGTGGCTATATATCCTCAGGACGGAAGCAATGAGACCGATTTATTGAGGCACGCTGACATGGCGATGTATCGCGCCAAGTCGCTGGGGTCCAATCAGTATCAATTTTATGCTCCGGAAATGGACTATCGGGGCCGTGAAATTTTACGCATGGACACCGAGCTTCGCTATGCCATTGAAAACGATGAGCTGTGTTTATATTATCAGCCGCAAGTGGATGCCAAGACACGCCAGCTGATGGGCGTGGAAGCACTGATACGCTGGCGAAGCCCCGCCAGAGGGTTGGTATCTCCGGCTGAGTTCGTACCGTTGCTCGAATCTTCCGGGATGATTTTACAGGTGGGGCACTGGGTGATAGAGAAAGCATGCGAGCAGTACAACCGGTTTCGTGAGGCTGGATTTCCCGGAATACGGGTGAGCGCGAATGTCTCGGCAGTCCAATTCAGGGATTCGGGTTTTCTGGAACAGGTGACCGCCTGCGTTCAGGCCGCACAAATCCCTCCGGATATGTTAGAACTCGAGATCACCGAAAACATTGTAATGCAGGACCCGGAACGCGTATCGAACATTCTTTTCGAATTAAATAAACTGGGCGTGAGAATGGCGATTGACGATTTTGGTACGGGTTATTCATCGTTAGCCTATTTAAAACGCTTTCCTTTACACACGCTTAAAATCGACCGCAGTTTTATCTGCGATGTCACTGAGAGTGTAAGCGATGCCACCATCGTTGAAGCCAGTATTTCACTGGCTCATAAACTGGGTCTGGATGTGGTGGCAGAAGGCGTGGAAACTGACGCTCAATGCCAGTTCTTAAGCAATATTGACTGCAATTACATTCAGGGTTTCTGGTTTAGCAAACCGATGCCTGAAGACGAGATTATTTCGTTTCTTGGGAAAACATTTTAATCCTAACGGAATTTTTGGGTTTACAGCCGGGTTGATGGTCTTCCGATTCGGTTATCGTATATTCCTGTAACAGACTCTGTGGAAACTGAGACATAAAACAGCAGCACAGGTTTTCATTGATCATTGTTCGCGGCCCGTTGGGGTGTGCGATGTGTTTATAGGGCGCATGGTGGTGTCCGTGATCATGATGATGCTGATGGGAGTGAGAGTGATGCCCCTGTTGATGGGAATGCTCCTGATATTCTGCGTGGTGGTGGTGCACATCAACTAATCCTGCAGCCAGTCGCTGCTGAAACCGTTGCATTAGCCCCAAGGCGGGTTCAGGCCCGGCGATGGTTTCATTAATGCGGTCGACAAAGGTTTCAATTACATGAGTTTGATCACGTAAGTAATCTGTTTTTATAAAGTTGATGTCAGGATTTTCTGATGCAACCTTGTCAACATAGGCGTAGATCCGGTCAATCAGCTTTCCACCAAAAAGAAAATACGGTGCAACGACAATCTTTTTGTAGCCCAGTTTGATGGCCATCTCCAGGCCGCGCCCGACTGAGGGAAAGGTCACCCCGGAGTAAACTGTCTCCGACCATCCGAACCCTAAATTTTCGCACACGATGCGCGTTAATTTTGTCGCCTCTGCATTGGCCTCAGTAACAGAGGTACCTCTTCCCACTACGACCAGCATAGTGTCATATAATTGCCCGGCCTCCGGCAGTGTGTGGTGGCCCAGAGCCTCAAGAATGCGGTGCTGAAAGGCTTGTATCATGTTGTCGTGCAACCCAAGCTCGCGACCGTACTCTATGGATATTTCCGGGTGCTTCTGTTGATAGGTGGTCAGTACCGATGGGATGTCGTTCTGAGCATGGGTCGCTGAAAACAGCATACCCGGAACGGCAATGATGTTGGTAACGCCTTGCTGGCGTAATTTATCCAGTGCCATATGGAGATTGGGGGCTGAAAATTCCAGAAAACCGTATTCCACTTTAAGAGTCGGAAAGCGGTTGCGTAAACCGGTAGCAAGCAAGCTGAACTCTTGTTCTGCAATTTTTGCGCGACTGCCGTGACCGCAAATTAAAATACCGGAATCCGCTGTAAGATCTTCGATGTTCATATTGTTGACGCTCTGTTACTGATTCTTGGTTTTAGGGTGTGCCAGTGCACTGTCCACGTTGCGTTTTACCGCAGGTTTAAATTTTGGCCGGTAGACGTGGGCCTGCTGGTCATCGTAAAGATAGGAGTCTTGGAAACCCTCGGCTGCCATCGCACGCCCCACTAATATTAGTGAGGTACGGGTGAACTTCTTTGCCCGCACTTTTTCGACAATATCATCCAGAGTGCCTATGACCTTATCCTGATCCGGCCAACCGGTTCGATAACAGACAGCGATCGGGCAATCATGGCCGTAATGGGGAATGAGTTCTTCGACAATTTTGTGTATCCGGGTTACGCCCAGGTGAATAGCCAAAGTCGCTCCGATGGCCGCTAGGGCAGGTAATCGTTCCCGTTCCGGAAAGGGGGTTTTGCCTTCATAGCGGGTCATGATAATGGTTTGGGTGATGCCCGACAGGGTCAGTTCCTTGCCCAGCCAGGCCGCCGAAGCAGACGTTGCTGTGACACCGGGAATTATTTCGAAATCGATTCCCAGGGGCTGCAGGCGACGAATCTGTTCACCTATAGCGCCGTATACGGACGGATCGCCGGAATGCACCCTGGCAACGTCTTTTCCGGCCGCGTGAGCTGCTTCGATATGTTCGATGATCTCATCCAGACACATCGACGCAGTGTCCATTATGGCTTCAGCACGGTCTTCGACACCAGCAAATAACTGGCGGGGAACCAGCGAACCAGCATATAAAATGACGGGACACCGATCGATAAGTCGTTGCGCCTTAATGGTAATCAAATCCGGATCACCTGGCCCTGCACCAATAAAATAAACTGTCATAATTTCTTTTTATAACCTCGCGGAGTGTAAACCCACTCTTTATCGCCATTCACAATATGCCGCGACTCGCTATTGCCAACGCTGACAAGAGTGAACATATCGACGTCATCTACCGAAAATGCTTGCAGCGTGGTAAGGGTGATCTGTTCATCGGCACGGGTAAGCTGCCGCCCCAGAACCACGGGTGTAGTGCCGGGACGGTATTGCAGCAGAATATCCCGCGCGGCACCCATCTGCCAGTCACGGGTTTTGGATTTGGGATTATAAAACGACACCACAAAATCGCCTTGCCCGCAGGCGTGCAATCGTTTTTCAATTGTTTGCCAAGGGGTTAGCAGGTCCGATAATGAGATGGTACAAAAATCATGGCCCAGCAACGCACCTACACGACTGGCCGCGGCCTGCATTGCTGAAATGCCGGGAATCACTTCGATCTCGACATCCAGCCACTCGGGTTTATTTTCCTGGCCGTTGAGTTGCTGATCGAGTAATTCGAACACCAGGGTTGCCATTGCATATATACCAATATCACCACTGGAAATCAGCGCTGTTGTTTTACCGCTGGCGGCAAGATCCAGAGCCAGTCGTGCACGATTGATTTCTTCCCCTAACGGCAGGTCATGATGTGTTTTGTCGTTGCAAACGTCCCCGAGCAATTGAAGATACAGGCCATAAGCGACCAGATCGCTACTGGCTTCGATGGCCGCAAGTGACTTGGGTGATACCAGCTCGCTGTCTCCGGGGCCGGCGCTGACTACATACAATGTGCTCATAAAAGCGGGTAATTCCTGTTTAAGATTGTGTTGAGTAAATTCGCGCAATAGCGCAAGTGGCTTTGCGCGATTTCTGTTTCGGTAAAACCAGTTCGCACAGGCCATCGCCTAAGCGACGGGCCCCGGTCAATGCTGCCGATTCCGCAACGCCGTGAACGCCGACTGTATTGAATACATACTCGGATCGGGTGGTGAGTTGTGCTTCCACACGGGACAATTCAGATGCGCTGAACGTGTGGTAGGAGGCTCCCATTTTACTGGCCAGTTCAATTAATCCCGCTTCATCGTGTTTAATGTCAATGCTGGTAATGCTGCTGATTTGTTGTAGAGAAATACCCGCTTGAGCTACGCTGTTTTCCAGCAACGATTGTAATTCCTCAGTGGGACAATTTCGCTCACAGCCCATACCGGCTACGTAACGCGGATTAAGATAAGCGTTGGCGCTGGTAATCACCGGTTGTGCCTGAATCATAGCGGCGACTTCCGCTGCCCATTGATTCGCACCGCCTTCGTGGCCAGATAGAATCGGGATGACAAACTTGCCGCTTTCATCCAGCACCAGTACTGGTGGATCGCTTTTTTTATCACGGATAACGGGCGCTAGAGTGCGCACAGCAATGCCGGTAGCGCAAATTAAAACCAATGCTGATCCGCTGCTAAAGGCATTCTGAACCTGTTCGGTAAACGGCTTCGGTTTAAACCACTGTTCGCAATCTTGGGCGGTGGTGGTCAGCGCAAGATGCAGTTTGTCCGACAGTGCCCGACCGGGTTCGGTGAGGGCCACGATACGTATTGGCCTGTTCAGCACGCGGGAACCCATTACCGATGTCCTCTCTCTGAACGGGTGACCACAAATAATGAAAAATAGGGGCCGGGTTCCTGGCGAAGTTGTTCTATATCTTCCCGGATTACTTGTTCCGGTCGTCCGATGTATTCCAGATAGCGTGCATCGGCGGTGCGGTCTGCGCGGGCGAGTGCCTGCAGGATTTTCTGCCGTGCCCGTCCGGCTTTCATGATGACTACCGAATCATGTTGTTGCAGAGTTCGAACGATTTCTGTTTCTGAGTGCCGTCCGCTGACCACGGCAAAGGATTCTGTGAGAACCGTTAGCGGTAGCTGCAACGCTGACGATGCCGCTTGTACCGACGAGATGCCGGGCACAACGAGACAAGCGTTCGCTGCTTTCAGGCGTTCAAGAAGATAACCGAATGAACCGAAAAACAACGGATCGCCCTCACATAAAAAGACAACTTTTCTATTCCTGTCGAGCGCGGCTTGTATTTTAACTGCAGATTGATCATAGATACCGTTGGCGATGCTTCGGTCTTCGCTCATTGGCATAAAGATAGGAATTTCGTCCTGAAGTCGCTGCGGGTTGCCGAGTACAGCAGAGGCAATATTCTTAGCTTGAGATTGTCCTGCTTCATTACAGATATAACTGATGACATCGGCTTCACCAATAAGGCGGGCGGCTTTCAGAGTGATGAGCTCCGGATCCCCGGGGCCGACGCCGACGCCGATAAATAGAGCGCTCATGGCAAGTCACCGGTTTTAGTAAAACTAAAAATCTCGACGGGTAATTTATCTTTATAACTCAGCCTGTTGCCCGAAACTGTGCCACGCTTAACCGCCAAGATTACCGATTCGACGCGTGCGTTTACAACGGCTTCAGCAAACCCGCTGAGCTGATGACGGGTGCTTTCCATAACGGCGCTGGCCACCAGGACGCCGTTTATTGGTAATCGGCTCCAGGCCTGGTCCAGCAAAGCAGCTAACTCGCCGTCACTGCCACCGATAAATATTTTATCTGGCGCTGGTAATTCAGCCAGGCAAGCGGGAGCGCGTCCTTCCTTTATTTTAAGGTTGGAGACCACACCGAAACGGCGTCTGTTTTCCTGCAAATATTGCAGCCGTTGCGGATGTTGTTCAATTGCGTACACTGTGGTGCGGGCATTCCAATACGCAAGTTCTATGGCTACGCCGCCGCAACCAGCTCCGATATCCCAAACTACATCGTCATTGGCGGCCTGCAAGTACGACAAAATTTGCAAGCGAACTTCCCGCTTGCTGATCATACCGCTGCCGGGTGCCGATCCGGTTTCGAATAAGACATCCGCAAAGCCCGGGAACTGGGGTAAAGTGCTGCTTTGTCCTTCAACCTGAACGATAGTGATGTGCAGTGGATCGAACGTGACCTGGCCGTCAATCAATTCGTGAATCGGGAAATTCCGCACTCGTTCGCTCGTATAGCCCAGGTTCTCACAGACAGTAATCCGGCTTCGTGTATAGCCGGCCTGACTGCATTCTTGGGCAATCCTTGCTGGCTGACTGTTCTTGTCCGTAAGTATTACCACGGTGGACTTGGCTTTTAATGCGGTGCGTAGGATTTCCGGAGGTCTGCCATGCAGACTGAGGACCGTGGTGTCCTGAAGTGATAAGCCAAGCCGGTGGCAGGCGGCTTGAACGCTCGAAATCGCGGGATAGAAAACCAGTTCGCTCGGTAAAAATTGTTGGCCGAGCCAGCGCCCGATGCCATAAAACAGTGGATCACCGGAAGCCAATATCACGATCTTTTTGGCCCCGCGCTGACGTAGCTTTTGTTCCAGTTCAGTCAGTTTAGGCAATTCAGTGGTTTCGGTTTGGGTGCGATGATTTTCCAGGTAATGAGCGATGGTGGCCAGCTGCCGTACAGAGCCATAAATTTGGTCGCAATTCATCAGCGCGTGTTGCGCTTCAGCGGAAAGCTGTGCTCGTGACGCGACACCCAAACCAACGATATGCATTGCTGAATAATCACCGGACATCAGTAGTATTCACCTCGCAGGCAGCGTAGCAATGCATTACAGGTTGCAGCGGCCACAGCACTGCCGCCTTCACGGCCAAGTAGGGTAATGCATTCTATCCCCAGACTGGTATGGTGTTCCCATAACGCCGATTTCGATTCGGCCGCACCCACAAATCCCACCGGCATGCCGATGATCAGTGCGGGTTTATCGGCTCCTGCCGCCAGCATTTCCAGCAGGCGGAACAGCGCGGTAGGGGCGTTACCGATAATTACCACACTTCCGGCCAACTGATCGCGCCAGCTTTCCAGTGCGGCCATAGTGCGTGTTTCACCCGACAATTTGGCACGTTCGACGGTATCCGCGTGATTCAGAAAGCACATTGGTTGCTGCGTTATCATGCGCTTGGTGATGCCCTGCCTGACCATCTCAACGTCGCATAGAATAGGGCAATCATGAGCGAGCGCATGTAATCCGCTTTCACAGGCTTGTGCGCTGAAGCGGATTTGTTCCGCCAGCTGAGGAAGACCGAGACTGTGTATCACCCGCATCACAATTTGTTGTTGTTCCCGGTTGAATTGCCCAAGATTGACTAGTGCCCGAATAATTTCAAAACTTTTGGATTCGATGCTTTGCGGATTTTTCTCGTAATCAAACTGCATTTTTTTGTCCTGGAATCGCGGCATAAGATGCGATGTAACGTTCACACTCGTCCATTTTCCGGAACGATTTGTCTGCCAGAGGAAGGCCGGGCCGTTTGAGCATAAAAACGGGGAGTCCCGATTCACGAGCAACCTCAAGTTTGGCGGCGGTCGCGTCTCCACCGCTGTTTTTACAGACCACGGTATCAATGGCCTGGTGAGTAAAAAGCGCGTGTTCTTCCGCAACCGTGAAGGGGCCGATCGCGTCGACCCAGAAAATATTGGCTGCCTGAATCTTTGGCTGTGCTGCTGCCGTGCGAATGGTGAAGTGAATAGCCGGATTATTCATGCAGTACCGTAACACCACTTCCGGTGGGCGCCCGATTGCAAGTAACACCGAACGGAAGCGGGAAAGTTTCGGCAATAAATAATCCCAGGAATCAAATTCCACCCAGGAATCATGCGATTGCGGTTTCCAGGCTGCGCGTTGCCATTGCCAATAGGGAATCCGATTCGCGCGGGCTGCCAGGATGGCGCTGGCGCTGATCCGTGCAGCATAAGGGTGGGTTGCATCAAGAATGGCGCGGATTCCCTGTTCCTTTACATAGCGGCTCAAGCCGCCGTACTGAGCGAAACCACCGCTAATCACGGTGCAGGGTAATTCCGGTTCCCGTACCAGACCGGCAATACTGTAAATGACAGGACAGGTGTCTGGTAAAAAAGTGTGCAAACGGTCTGCAAGTCGTTTTCCATCCCGGGTGCCACCTAAAATTAGCAGGCTCACAATGACGCTCCCGAATGGTTGGCGGCCTGAGCTGAACCGATAAATTGGCCTTGCCGGTTTATGGCCCAGACCTCCAGTTCCATTTGCTCCGGTACATACCGGCGTGCGACCATGCGAGCGTTCTCACAAATGGCACCAGCCAGATCAATGCGTTGATCCCTACACTGATTCAACACGTCAATACTGGTGTTGGCTTGCTGAATATTTTTCACTAAGGCGTCGTTCGCTCCTAATGATTGAGCCAGTGCCGCCATCTGTTCAAAATCGATCGCAGATACACGGCTATTCAAATCCAAATGTCCGTTGGCTAACTTGGTCATTTTTCCAAACCCGCCACAGATAGTCAGTTTTTGAATGCCGGATGACGGTGGTAAGGCTTTTATATGTTTTAACACCGCACCGGCAAAATCCCCCATTTCTATTAATGCCACATCCGGTAATTGATAGTGTTCACGAATGGCATTTTCACTGCTGTTTCCTGTTGTGGCTGCAATGTGAGTGATACCGTTGGCATTGGCCACATCAATTCCCTGATGAATAGAGGCAATCCAGGCTGAGCAGGAAAACGGTCGCACAATGCCGGTGGTACCCAGAATAGAAAGCCCGCCGATGATACCCAGTCGCGGGTTCATGGTTTTTTGTGCGATCTGTTCGCCGTCTTCGACGCCCACCGCCACTTCGAAGCCACCCGGGTATTGATAGAAATCTGCCAGTGACTGTAAATGATCGGTCATCATTTTGCGCGGGACCGGGTTTATAGCGGGTTCGCCCACATCCAATAGCAGCCCATTCCGGGTCACGGTGCCGACGCCTTTTGCGGCCTTAAAAATAATTCCGGGCTCTGTCAGTAGCGTCAGCTCAACAAAGACAGTGGCGCCGTGAGTTGCATCGGGATCGTCGCCCGCATCTTTGATCGTGCGGGTTATAGCCGTTTGGTTATGGTGTCGGTAATTTTCAATTTTTAATTCAACCTGACGACCTTTGGGCAAGGTGATGGTGACGGAAGCCGGCTGGCTTTGTTTCAACAGACTGTGCGCGGCAGCTACACAACAGGCCGTTGCACAGGATCCGGTAGTTAAACCGGTCCGTAGCGTCTGGCCTGGATTTCGCTCTTCACTCTCCGGCCACATTTGAAATACCTGCAATTTTGTTGGCTGTTTTTGCGTTAATTTCGTCTTCCGGAGCTTTGGCATACTGCGTCTGCGTAAAAGCCGATGTTGCGAATTGCGGATTAAATAAAGCGGCAATCGCATCCGGATTGGAGGGAAAAAATAAATGCAAATAGGTCGCTGTTAAATGACGTTGCCGATAAATCGCCTCGCCTGGGGCCGGATGTTTTTGTCGTTTTCCGTGGGCGATGGGTGCGGGCGTATCATGACTGCGGGAACGGTGATGAGCATGGGCTCGCACATCGCCCTCCGGTAGTTGAGCGGTTTGCATACCTTGACAACCGCGTTTACCACGCATGGAACCATGTCCGGTAATGAGCCCTGCCAGGGGAAACGAAACCCCGTCCAAATCGGTGAGTGTTTGCAGGCAATACAGCAGTCCGCCGCATTCTGCCAGAATGGGTTTGTCCTGCTCAAAAAAGGTGTTCAGCTCGGAAAGCAATGCGTGATTTTCAGAAAGGGCGCGTGTATGCAGTTCCGGATAGCCGCCCGGGAACCAAAGTGCATCGGCTGCAGGCAGTTGGCGATCAGCCAGAGGCGAAAAATAGGTAATGTTTGCACCCAGTTCCTGCAACATCTGCACATTGGATTGATAAATAAAGCTGAAGGCGGCATCTTTGGCGATGGCAATGGTTTTATTCGCTAAAGGCTGTTGCGAAAGCAATAGTTCGAAGCGTGACAGTTTGGTGGATTCGATCTCGGGGTGTTGAAAGACAACGGGCTGTAAGGCGCTGATAAAATTATTGATACCGGCCGTTTCCAGCCAGTCCGCCCCAGCCTCAAAACACCGCTCCAATTGTTCTGTAACTTCACTCGCCTGGACTAATCCCAGATGGCGCTCCGGTAGAGTGACGTCATCCGCGCGCTTTAGCGAAGCAATCAAAGGTAAATGGGGGGGCAATGCGTTCTCAATCAATTCCCGGTGCCGGTCTGATCCACAGTTGTTAGCCAGCAAACCCGCCACGTTAATATCAGAACGAAAATTCGCTAACCCGGTAACCACCGCTGCCGCCGTTTGCGCCATGCCCTTGACATCCATCACAATCGCCAATGGGATGGAAAACTTTGCTGCCAAATCCGCACTGGATGGGTCGCCATCGAACATGCCCATCGCCCCTTCCACCAAAATGATATCGGCCTGTTGTGCGGCATCAAACAGCATTTGTTGGCAATAGGATTCACCGGCCATCCACAAATCCAGTTGCTCAACCGGTTGCCCGGATGCTTGTTGCAGAATTTGCGGGTCCAGATAATCAGGGCCGGTTTTGAACACCCGGACAATCTTGCCCTGTCGCTGAAGCAAACGTGCGAGTGAGGCGGTCACCGTGGTTTTACCCTGGCCGGAAGAAGGTGCAGTCAGGAACAGGGCGGGGCAGCGGGCAGTTTTCATAGGCTAACCAGATTCGTGGGGTGGTCGATTCTGCCAGCCGGCACAGGCCGCTAGCAGGAATCATTGGCTACCGGGTTGGCAGGAGGCAGCAAGCGGAATTGATTGGCCAGGGGGCGTGATCGCGATGAACCGGTTGAGCGGTTGCTGAGCAACGGAATTTGGTCATAATGTTTTCCCTTTGTACCCACCGTACAGAATTTGAATGAATGTGCAGGCCGGTCTTCGGGCTTGGAGATGATAGTCTTGCGGGACCTATCCTCGATTGTTCCTTCCCAGAGTGAATACTCCAGTGGATTAACAAACTAATCTCGTTTACCGATGCGGGGGCAGCGATGGAATCATGAACCATACTTCCCGATTATCCCCGGATGGGGCACCTGCGTCCGGCACATACTAACAATTTATCCGGGGGATGAATAGGCGAACCGCAGGTCACCACTACCGTCCTGCCTGCAGTGCGAGCTAACTGAAAGCGATTCTTATCTAGCCTTCCGATAGCCGATGATCTGTCTGGGCAGTGGGCCACGTTAACTCAGATCCAGGTTATCCCAAATTGCCAGGGTCGGTGCGGACTGGTTCATTGTATAGAAATGCAAACCGGGCGCGCCCATCTCCAGTAGTGACTGGCACAGACTGGTGATGACCTCTTCGCCAAACTGCAGAACGGAAGTTGGATCACCGGAATAAGATTCCATCCGAACCCGAATCCAGCGCGGAATTTCTGCACCGCACATTTGAGAAAACCGAACTAGGTTTTCATAATTTATGATGGGCATGATGCCGGGTACCACCGGAATATCCAGTCCTCTTTTTTCGCAGCTATCCACGAAAAACTTATAGGCATCGATATTGAAAAAATACTGAGTGATAGCGCTATTGGCACCGGCTTCCACTTTGGCTCTGAAGGCGTCCAGATCGGCGTTCATACTCTTTGCCTGAGGGTGCATTTCCGGATAAGCAGCAACTTCAAGATGGAAATGATCACCTGTCTGTTCGCGGATAAATGCAACCAGATCACTGGCGTATTTCAGCTCGCCAATAGAGGCTCCCATCCCTGACGGCAAATCTCCGCGCAGGGCAACGATACGCTCAATCCCGTTGGAGACATATTGCTGCAGAATTTCCCCCAATTGTGATTTGCTATCCCCTACACAAGATAAGTGAGGTGCAGTACTAATACCGGTATTCTGCTTCACCTGCGTTACGGTTTGAAACGTGCGATCCCGAGTAGAGCCGCCGGCACCATAAGTGACAGAGAAGAAGCTGGGGCTTTTCGCCGCCAGCTCCTGTTGTACGCGCTTTAGCTTTTCCACACCGGCGTCGGTCTTTGGCGGGAAGAATTCAAAGCTGTAGCGTTTATCATATTGCGTTTGTGAATTCATTGTTCAGTACTTATAGCTGTCTGGTTTGAAAGGACCTTCAACCGGAATGTTAATGTATTCCGCCTGGGTGTCGGTCATACGCGTAATCACCCCGCCAAAGCCACGCACCATTTCTGCAGCGACTTCTTCGTCCAGCTTTTTCGGCAGCACATTTACATACAGATTGGATTGCTTTTCTGCTGCAGGCAGGTCGGCAAACTTGCGTTCCCACAAATAGATTTGCGCCAGAACCTGATTGGCGAAAGATCCATCCATAATGCGTGATGGGTGGCCTGTGGCATTGCCCAGGTTGACCAGACGACCTTCGGATAACAGGATCAAGTGGTTGTTGCTGGCTTTGTCGCGGTAGATTTTGTGAACCTGAGGCTTAATTTCCTGCCATTCCCAATTCTTACGCATAAACGCTGTATCAATCTCACTGTCGAAGTGACCGATATTGCATACGACTGCGCCGTTCTTCAGGCCTTTCAGCATATTGGCATCACAGACGTTGACGTTACCGGTGGTGGTAACCACCAGATCGGTGTTCTGCAACAGTGCTGTGTTAATGCAATTTTCGCTGCCGTCATTGATCCCGTCGTTATAGGGAGACAACACTTCAAAACCATCCATACAGGCTTGCATTGCGCAAATCGGATCGATTTCAGTGACCCGCACAATCATGCCTTCCTGACGCAACGAAGCAGCAGATCCTTTGCCTACGTCTCCGTAGCCGATCACCAACGCTTTCTTACCGGATAGCAGATGGTCGGTGCCACGTTTGATGGCGTCACTCAGACTGTGGCGACAACCGTATTTGTTGTCGTTTTTGGATTTGGTTACGGCGTCGTTGACATTGATCGCGGGAACTTTCAGGGTGCCTTTTTCCAGCATTTCCAACAGACGGTGCACGCCGGTTGTGGTTTCTTCTGAGATACCGTGAATCCGATCCAGCATGTGCGGATATTTGTCGTGCAACAACAGGGTTAGATCACCGCCGTCGTCCAGAATCATATTGGCTTCCCATTCCTTGCCATTGCTCAGAACGGTCTGCTCAATGCACCACCAGAACTCTTCTTCAGTTTCGCCTTTCCAGGCAAACACAGGAATACCGGCCGCTGCAACAGCCGCAGCGGCGTGATCCTGGGTGGAGAAAATATTACAGGAAGACCAGCGCACTTCCGCACCGAGTTCGATCAGGGTTTCGATCAAAACGGCGGTTTGGATGGTCATATGAATACAACCCATGATTTTCGCACCTTTCAGGGGTTGCTCCGCTTTGTATTTCGTGCGCAGCGCCATCAGTGCAGGCATTTCGCCTTCGGCAATTTCGATTTCGCGACGGCCATAGTCGGCCTGTGAGATGTCAGCAACTTTATAGTCGCTAAAATTGTTTTCCAGAACGGCGTTCATAATTCAGCCCTTTGACAAATAATTAGATGAATGGATTTATAGATTGGCAGCGTCGCGCAAAATGGCTGCTTTGTCGGTTTTTTCCCAGGTGAAACTTTCTTCCTCGCGGCCGAAATGCCCATAGGCAGCGGTCGCTCGATAAATGGGGCGGCGCAGATCCAGCATTTCGATAACGCCGCGCGGACGCAGGTCGAAGTGTTCACGCACCAAGCCGGCGATTTGTTCTTCGCTGACCTTGTTGGTGCCGAAGGTATTAATGGAAATCGACGTTGGCTCAGCCACACCGATGGCATAGGAAACCTGGATTTCGCATTTGTCGGCCAGGCCCGCTGCAACAATATTTTTGGCAACGTAGCGACCGGCGTAGGCAGCAGAGCGATCCACTTTGGATGGGTCTTTACCGGAGAATGCACCACCTCCGTGACGTGCTGCACCGCCGTAGGTGTCTACGATGATTTTACGACCGGTCAGGCCGCAGTCGCCCACCGGACCGCCGATAATAAACTGGCCAGTTGGATTGATGTGAAACTGGGTGTCTTTGTGTAGCCACTCTGCCGGAAGTACATTTTTGATCAGCTCTTCCATAATGGCTTCGCGCAGATCCGCCAGTTTTACGCCTTCATCATGCTGAGTAGACAGAACCACTGCATCCACTGCAACGGGTTTACCATTTTCATAACGCAGCGTAACCTGGCTTTTTGCGTCCGGGCGCAACCAGGACAAAATTTTGTTTTTACGTAAATAAGCCTGGCGTTGCACTAACCGGTGCGAATAATGAATGGCTGCCGGCATCAGCACGTCGGTTTCGTTGGTGGCATAGCCAAACATTAAGCCTTGATCGCCAGCACCGAGGTCTTTGTCTTCTGCTTCGTCAACACCCACAGCGATGTCGGCAGACTGTTTGCCAATGGCATTCAAAACCGCACAGGAAGCGCCGTCAAACCCTACATCAGAGCTGTTATACCCAATGTCCAGA
>Ga0207904_1000342_pt1 | contig 19121 bp, 13 predicted proteins | sample MalvirmetaMSP118_FD_184232 | JGI IMG/M metagenome (GOLD analysis project Ga0207904, IMG submission 184232) | Marine viral communities from the Deep Pacific Ocean - MSP-118 (SPAdes) | ecosystem: Environmental > Aquatic > Marine > Oceanic | place: Pacific Ocean | collected 2011-05-30 | reverse complement strand
AAACGAAATGGCTAGAGTCAAGCGGGCTGTCAACGCCCACAAGAAGCGTCGCGTCATCCTTGAGCGCGCGTCCGGTTACCGCGGGCAGCGCTCGCGCCTGTACCGCAAGGCGAAGGAGCAGGTCACCCACTCGCTCGTCTACGCGTACCGCGACCGCCGCAAGCGTAAGGGCGACTTCCGTCGTCTGTGGATCCAGCGCATCAACGCCGCGAGCCGCCAGAACGGCCTCACCTACAACCGCTTCATCCAGGGCCTGAACCTGGCTGGCGTCCAGGTCGACCGTCGCATGCTCGCCGAGCTCGCGGTCAACGAGCCGGCGGTGTTCGCCTCGCTCGTCGACACCGCGAAGAAGGCGCTGCCCAGCGACGTCAACGCACCCAAGTCGGCCTGACCGGTCCGTTCTTCGACGAAGGGCGTCTCCCGTAGGGGAGGCGCCCTTCGTCGTGCGTGCGCCGCGCGTCGTCCACTGGCATCAACCGGCTCGGCGGTGCCTCTAAACTGGGCGCGTGCTGGAGAACCCGCGATCCCCGCGCGTACGCGCGGTCGCGAAGCTGTCCAAGCGCAGCGCCCGCCACGAGACCGGACTCTTCTTGCTCGAGGGCCCGCAGTCCGTCCGAGAGGCTCTCACGTACCGCCCGGACGCGCTCGTCGAGCTGTACGCGACGCCGGCCGCGCTGGACCGGCACACCGACATCCGTGACGCGGCACGAACCGCGGGTCTGGATCCCGACCTGGCCAGCGAAGCGGTCCTGGATGCCATGGCCGATACGGTGACGCCTCAGGGGATCATCGCGGTCGCGCGTCAGACGCCGTCCACCGTGGCCGAGGTGTTCGCCGCTCTGCCGCGCCTGGTCGCGATCTGCGAGCAGGTGCGCGATCCCGGGAATCTTGGCACCATCATCCGTGCCGCGGACGCTGCGGGAGCCGATGCTGTTGTGCTCACGGGCAAGTCGGTCGACCCCTACAACCCGAAGGTCGTGCGCTCCACGACCGGTTCCCTGTTCCACCTGCCGATCGCGGTGGGAGTCGAGCTGTCGGAGGCTGTCGAGCGGGCGCACGCGGCAGGGGTTCGGGTCGTCGCCGCGGATGTCGACGGGACCGACTTCCTCGCATCGCGTGACGTGCTGGCAGAGCCCACGGCGTGGCTGTTCGGCAACGAAGCACGCGGTCTTGAAGAGGATGCCCTGTCGCACGCCGATCTGTCTCTGCGTCTGCCGATCTATGGCAAGGCCGAGTCGCTCAATCTCGCGACGGCGGCGAGCGTGTGTCTCTACGAGACGGCCTTCGCCCAGCGCTCCATCCGGGTGGGTTCCCTCGGCTGATCGCGCGTTCTGGCCTCGGTAGACTCGACTCTCGTGTCCGACGCCCCAGAGATCACCCCCGAGGCCGTAGCGGCGGCGACCGATGCGGCTCTTGCCGCGATCGCCGCTGCCGCCGACTCCGCCGCCCTCAAGTCCGCTCGCGCGGCTCACGTCGGCGACGGGTCGCCGCTTGCTCGCCTGAACGCCAGGTTGCGTGATGTGGCTCCGGAACGCAAAGCCGAGTTCGGCAAGCTCATCGGGCAAGCGCGCGGCCGGGTGACCCAAGCGCTCGCGGCGCGCGAGGCCGAGATCGAGGCGGCGGAGCTCACCGCGCGGCTCGAGGCCGAGGCGATCGACATCACGGCGCTGCCGACGCGTGCGCGCGTCGGCGCGCGGCATCCGTTGACCCTCCTGCAGGAGGAGATCTCGGACGTCTTCGTCGGTATGGGGTGGGAGGTCGCGGAGGGCCCCGAGCTCGAGCACGAGTGGTTCAACTTCGACGCCCTGAACTTCGACGTCGACCACCCGGCACGCCAGATGCAGGACACCTTCTTCGTCGACCCCGTCGAGCGCCACCTCGTGATGCGCACGCACACGAGTCCCGTGCAGGTGCGCTCGATGCTCGATCGCGAGCTCCCGGTCTACGTCGTGTGCCCGGGACGGGTGTACCGCACCGACGAGTTCGATGCCACGCACCTGCCGGTGTTCTCGCAGGTCGAGGGCCTCGTGATCGACAGGGGCATCACGATGGCGCACCTCAAGGGCACGCTGGATCACTTCGCGCGCGTCCTGTTCGGTCCCGAGGCAAAGACGCGCCTGCGCACGAACTACTTCCCCTTCACCGAGCCCAGCGCTGAGCTCGACCTCTGGCATCCGACCTTCAAGGGCGGCGCGCGCTGGATCGAGTGGGGCGGCTGCGGGATGGTGAACCCGAACGTCCTCCGCGCGGCGGGAATCGACCCCGAGGAGTACTCCGGTTTCGCGTTCGGGATGGGGATCGAGCGCACGCTCATGTTCCGCAGCGATGTGAAAGACATGCGCGACATGGCCGAGGGCGATGTGCGCTTCAGCGAGCAGTTCGGGATGGTGGTGTGATGCGCGTTCCGCTCTCGTGGCTCCGCGAGTTCGTCGAGGTCCCCTCCGAAGCCACCCCCGAGGACGTCCTGGCGTCACTGGTTTCGGTGGGCTTCGAAGAGGAGGACATCCACCGATTCGAGCTGTCGGGCCCGATCGTCGTCGGTGAGGTTCTCGCGTTCGTCGAGGAGCCGCAGTCCAACGGCAAGACCATCCGGTGGTGCCAGGTGCGGGTCGCGAGCGGCGAGGGTACGGATGCGGAGCCGGCGGTCCGCGGCATCGTCTGCGGCGCGAGCAACTTCTTCGTCGGCGACAAGGTCGTCGTGACCCTTCCCGGTTCGGTGCTGCCTGGCCCGTTCCCGATCGCGGCGCGCAAGACCTACGGACACGTCTCGGACGGCATGATCGCCTCGGCCAAGGAGCTCGGGCTCGGTCAAGAGCACTCGGGCATCCTGCGCCTGGTGGAGATCGGCGTCGACGCGCCGGTCGGTTCGGACGCGATAGCCCTGCTCGGGTTGGACGACGAGGCAGTCGAGATCAACGTGACCCCCGACCGCGGGTACGCGCTCTCGATCCGCGGCGTTGCGCGGGAGTATTCGCACGCCACGGGCGCGACCTTCCGCGACCCCGCGGACAGGCCGTGGGATGAGGTCGACCCGGGCGAGGGCTTCTCGATCACCGTCGACGACGCGAACCCCATCCGCGGCCGCGTCGGCGCTTCCGAGTTCGTCGCGCGGCTCGTTCGCGACGTGGATGCTGCCAAGCCGACGCCCCCGTGGATGATCACCCGGCTCGCTCTTGCCGGTGTGCGCCCGCTCGGCATCCTGATTGACATCACGAACTACGTGATGCTCGAGCTCGGCAACCCGATCCACGGGTACGACTACGACGCCCTCCGGGGCGGAATCACCGTTCGTCGCGCTCGCGCCGGCGAGAAGCTCGAGACCCTCGACGGACAGGTGCGCACCCTCAGCACGGAGGACCTGCTCATCACCGATGAGTCGGGCCCGATCGGCCTCGCGGGCGTGATGGGCGGCGCCACGACCGAGATGGGGTCAGCGACCCGCACCGTGCTCATCGAAGCCGCCACGTTCGATCCCGTGTCGATCGCGCGGACGGCCCGCCGGCATAAGCTGCCGTCCGAAGCCTCGCGGCGTTTCGAGCGCGGCGTCGACCCCGCGATTCCGTTCGTCGCCGCCCGTCGGGTTGCCGACCTCATGGTCCAGCTGGCCGGCGGGACACTGGACACCGCGTTCGGCGGTGCCCTGCGTGCCGGGCATGAACAGCCCGCGATCGAGCTGCCCCGCGGGTTCGTCTCGGGGCTGATCGGCGTCGACTACACGGTTGACCAGATCGTGGAGGCCCTGCGGCTGATCGGCTGTGACATCCAGGATGCCGACAGCGACGCGAGCGCACCGTGGCTCGTCTTCCCGCCGTCGTGGCGACCTGACCTGACCGACCGGTGGACGCTTGCCGAAGAGGTGGCGCGCATCCACGGGCTCGACCAGGTGCCCTCGGTCCTCCCCACCCCACCCTCCGGGCGCGGGCTGACTGCCGCGCAGCGTGCGCGGCGTCGGGTGTCGAACGCTCTGGCTGCCGCCGGCTACGTCGAGACGCCCTCGTTCCCGTTCGCCACGGCCGAGAGCAACGACCTCCACGGCAGCGCTGACGGGCGGCGCCTCCCGAGCATCAAACTCGCGAACCCCCTCGACGGGCAGCTGCCCTACCTTCGGCGTTCGCTCATCCCGGGGCTGTTGCAGGTTGCGCACCGGAACCTCTCCCGCGGGCTCGTGGATCTCGCACTCTTCGAGACCGGTGTCGTGTTCGTGCCGGCAGACGGCGTGGAGTACGGCACGCCGTTCGTTCCGCCGCTGGGGGTCCGACCCGATGCGGCGACCCTCGCGGCCCTGGACGCGTCGATTCCCTCGCAGCCGCGCCACGTCGCGATCCTGCTGACGGGGATGCGGGTGTCGAAGCAGCCAGGCCAGGCGGCCGAGGCGGCAGACCTCGCCGATGTCATCGACGCGGTTCGCACGGTCGCCGCCGCAGCGGGCGTCGAGGTGACGATCGATCAGACGCGGCGCGCCGCGCTGCATCCCGGCCGAGCAGGCACCGTGCGTGTCGGTGAGGTCGCGGTGGGCTATGTCGGCGAGCTCCTGCCCTCCGTCGCCGCCGATGCCGACCTACCGGGTCGTGTCGTCGTCGCCGAGCTGGACCTTGACCTCATGCTCTCGCTCGCGGGGGAGCGGGTCGTGGCAGCATCCCTGTCGGGGTTCCCGGCGGCGACGCAGGATGTGTCGCTCGTCGTGTCGGCGACGGTTCCTGCGGCAGAGGTCGAAGCGGCGCTCGTGTCGGGCGCCGGCGATCTGCTCGAGGCGGTGCGACTCGTGGACGACTACCGCGGGTCCGGTGTCGCAGAGGGGACGAAGAGTCTGACCTTCGCGCTGCGCTTCCGCGCCCCTGACCGCACGCTCACGGCTGCGGAGGCGACCGAGGCCAAGCTCGCCGGCGTTGCCGTCGCCGAGGATCGCTTTCAGGCTCACATCCGGGAGTGAGCAGCATCCCCCGGGGCCGTCCCGGGCGCGTCGTGAGGGGGCGGCGCGGGCTCGGCTCCCACGCGGGCGGAGCTGGGCCGCTACGCTGGCCACGGGTCAGGGCGGAGGCGCCGGGCCTCAGCCGTGACACACCGACCGCTTAAGGAGCTGCGCCGATGTCGTCGTTCCTCTATCGGGTAGGCAGGTTCGCGGCCCGCCGACGGTGGACGGTCATCGTCCTGTGGATCGCCGTGGTCGTCGGCGCCTCAACGCTGGCTGGCGTGCTCGGCAACCATCTGCAGTCGAGCTTCACCGTGCCCGGTACACAAGCGCAGTCGGCTCTGGATGCCCTGGAACAGCGCTTTCCGCAGATCAGCGGCGCCAGCGCGAAGGTCGTCGTCGCGGCGCCCTCGGGTGAGCAGATCTCGACGAGCGAGAACCTGATCGTCACGGCTTGCGAGGACATTGCAGCCCTCGATGACGTCGTCGCCGTCACGTGTCCGTACGCGATGGCCGCGAGCGGTGCGACCGCGGCATCCGATGGCGCTGCCTCACAGGTCTCGGCAAGCGGCGAGATGGCGTTCATTTCGGTCCAGCTCTCGGTCGCCTCCACCGACATCCCCGACACGCTCGTGGCCTCGGTCACGCAGGCCACCGAGCCGATGGCGGACGCGGGGCTGACCGTTGCTGTCTCGGGTCTTGCCGCCAGTTCGTCGTCGGGGGTCGACTGGACTGAGCTGGCCGGCATGGGGGTGGCCTACATCGTGCTGGCCATCACGTTCGGGTCCCTGATCGCCGCGGGTATTCCGCTGGTGACCGCAGCACTCGGCGTCGGGCTCGCGGCGAGCGCCATCACGATCGTCGCGGCTCTCGTTCCGGTCTCTTCGACAGCCCCGGTCCTTGCGACGATGCTGGGCCTGGCTGTCGGTATCGACTACGCCCTCCTGATCACTTCACGGCACCGAGACAATCTGCGACAGGGGATGGATCCGGCCGAATCGGTAGCGGTTGCCATCGCGACGGCTGGGACGGCGGTCGTCTTTGCCGGGATGACGGTCATGATCGCCCTCGTGGGGCTCGGAGTGGCGGGCATTCCGTTCCTCACGGTCATGGGCCTCGGGGCTGCTGGCGCGGTGCTGACGGCGCTGCTCGTGGCTGTGACCCTGCTGCCGGCGATCCTCTCGCTCCTCGGTCGCCGGCTCATCCCGCGGGGCCGGATGGCTCGCCGGGGGAGTGAACCGGCGCGCACGGCGCGGTGGGTGCGGATCGTGACCCGCCAGCCGCTTCTGACCGCGATCGGTGTCACCGCGCTGCTCGCGGTGGTAGCGATCCCGGCATCCGGACTGCGTCTGACGCTGCCCGATGCCGGATACGACCCGCCCGGAACCGAAGCGCGCGTCGCCTACGACCTTCTCGACGAGGGGTTCGGGCCCGGCTTCAACGGCCCGCTGCTGGTGACCGCCGACATCTCCCGCACGCTGCAGATCGAGCAGGCTCTCGACGCGCTCCAGGATGCGTTCTCGGGGGTTCCCGGGATCACGGCGGTGTCCCAGGCGTTCCCGAACGAAGCCCTCGACATGGCAGTTGTGACCATCACCCCCGACAGCTCGCCGTCCTCCGAGCAGACTGCGCAGCTCGTGCAGACGTTGCGCGACCGGGCAGCCACGTTCGAGGCGGCGAACGGTTTCACATACGAGGTCACCGGCCAAACGGCCCTCGCCATCGACATCTCCGATCGCCTGGGTGCGGCGATGCTGCCGTTCGCGATCGTTGTCGTGGGGCTGAGCCTGGTGCTGCTGACGATCATGTTCCGCTCGATCGCCGTCCCGATCACCGCGACCTTCGGCTACCTCCTGACCGTCGGCGCCGGGCTCGGGATCGCCACCGTGGTGTTCGAGTGGGGATGGGGGGCGTCCCTTCTCGGGGTCGGCAAGGTCGGCCCGGTGATCAGCTTCATGCCGATCCTCGTCATGGCCGTGCTGTTCGGGCTCGCGATGGACTACCACGTGTTCTTGGTGTCGCGGATGCGCGAACGCTTCGTTGATGCCGGGGACGCGCGCGCGGCTGTCCTCGACGGTTTCTCGGCCTCCGCGCGCGTCATTACCGCTGCCGCGCTCATCATGTTCTCGGTCTTCTTCTCGTTCGTCCCCGGCGGCAACGCCATCATCCAGCCGATCGCCCTGGCGCTCGCGGTGGGTGTGCTCATCGATGCCTTTGTGGTGCGGATGACGCTCATCCCCGCCCTGATGGCGCTGCTCGGCGCGCGGGCCTGGTGGCTGCCGCGGTGGCTCGAGAAGGCTCTTCCCGACGCCGATATCGAGGGCGAGGCCGTGCGTCGGATGCTCGATCAGCGAGAGTGGCGCGAAGCAGACAGCGAGACCCGCGGCCAGGGCATCCACGCGCACGAGGCGACGTTCGGCGACTCCGCGCCTCTCACTGTCGATGTGCCCAGCTCCGGGGTCCTCCTGGTCCACGGACCCGAGGCTGCAGCCGTATGCGCGGGTCTGTCGGGGCGGATCCCCGACGTGGCCGGTGATCTCGCGATCGGCGGCCGGCTCATTCCGTTCGAGCGGGAGCCGCTGTCGCGGGTCTCGATTCTGGTTCCGGCGCTGCCGACCCCGACGGATGCGAGCACGCTTGTCGAGCACGTGCGGCGGGTCGTGCGTCTGGACGGGAGATCGGGCGACCACCGCGAGCGGGCGCGCCGGGCGATCGAGATCTGGGGTGACCTCTCGGCTGGCCCGGGCGTTCTCGATGAGTTCGATGTGCCGATGTCGGTTCTCGATGAGCACCAGCGATGGACTCTCGATGCCGCCGCCGCTCTTGCCTCGGCGGCGGAGGTGACAGTCCTCGATATGCGCCGGCGGCCGGATCAACCGGGGATGCTGGATCGCATCCTGCGCGCCGCGTCGCCCTCGACGACGATCGTGATCGCCCTGACCGAGACAGCCGTCGAGCCCGCCGTTTCCCTGGCATCTCCCGGGCGCCCCGTGCGTGTCATCCGGGCAGATCCGGCGGCGGATGTTCCCCGTAGCCAGCACGCGACGGACGAGGTGGTCGTATGACGGGCCTGTCGGGCCTGCTGGCCGGTGGCGGCCGTGGGCGGGCGATTGCGCTCGCGGTCTTCGCGATCGTCATCCCGCTGCTGGTCATGCTGACGCTGCTGCCGCGTCAGACCCAGGAGCAGGTTCCGGTCGCGATCGTGAATCTCGATGTTCCGATCGAGAGTGGGAGCACTCCGGTTGCCGCCGGCAAGCTCGTGACCGAGAACCTCCTGACGACCAATGACGGGATCGCCTGGACCCTGACCGATACGGCGACGGCCGATCAGGGGCTGGCGATGGGGACCTACCTTGCCGTCGTGACGATCCCCGCCGATTTCTCGAAGGACGTCGCAACCCTCGGCACTGACGCGCCCACGCAGGCTGACCTGACCGTGCAGACCAGCACCCGCCACGGCTATCTGTCGGGAGTGCTGGCCGAGGCGCTGGCGGCCGGACTGCCCCGTGGCGTGGAAGCCCAGCTCACCTCGGGATATGTCTCGGGCACGCTGGAGGCGTTCACGGAACTGCACACCGGCATCGGCCAGGCCGCCGACGGCGCGGGAGAGCTGGCGAGCGGGATCACCGACGCCGCTGGCGGAGCGGCTGTGCTCGCCCAGGGGCAGCGGGAGCTGGTCACGGGCCTCGAGGGGATCGGAACGGTGCTTCGCGCCCTCCCGACCGGCGTTCGCGATCTGGGTGCGCTTAGTTCGGCGGCCGGATCTGACGCAGCTGCGCTCGCGGGATCGCTGGCCGGTGCCGCGATCGACGCCGAGGCGCTCTCGCTCGCGCAGGATGCCGGGGTGGCAAACCTCGACGTCCTGGCCGCACTGATCTCCGCGGACCCGACGGCCCCGGCGGGTGATCTGCTCGATGACATCCTCGCGCTGCGCGGCGGCGCGGCAGCCATCGCGTCGGACCTCCAGAATCAGGCGGGAGCCCTCGCCGGTGACGCTGTCGATGCCGCCGAGCTCGCGGTCGGCGCTGACGCGGTCGCCGACCTCGCCGGACCCGCGGCATCCGCCCTGACGGAGGTCGCCGCAGCTCAGCAAGCCGCGGTCTCCGGCGCATCCGATATCGCGACGGGCATGGCGGATCTGGCAACAGGCCTCGAGACCGCGGGCGGTGCCGCGGGTGACCTTGCCAGCGGACTGGATGAGGCAGCATCCAGCATCCCCAGCTACTCAAGCGCCCAGCAGCAGAGCATCGCGAACACTGTCGCGTCGCCGATCGGGGTCACCACCACGAGCATCGGCGGACCCGACTCCGCACTGGCTGCTGCCGTCGCTGCCCTGGCGCCGGTCTCGCTGTGGCTGGGAGCCCTCGCGACCTTCCTGGTCGTGGCGCCCTTTGCCCGGGCCTCTCTTGTGACCCCGGCGACCTCCGCGCACATCGCCGCTGACGCTGCTCTGGTGGCGCTGGGCATCGCGGCGGTGCAATCCCTGCTCGTCTGGCTCGGCATCGCGGTGCTCGGTATCGTTCCGGACCGGATCGCCGTGGCCTACGGGCTGACCCTTGCCGTCGCGGTGTCGTTCGCGCTGTTCCATCAGGCCCTCACGGCTCTGTTCGGCCGCGCGGGTCTCATCGTCTCGGTCCTCGCTCTGGGCATTCAGCTCGTCGCCGCGGGGACCCTCCAACCGGTGACTGATGGGTCGCTGGCTGCCACACCGTTCTCGATCTTGCCGCTGAGTATCGCCCTGCAAGGTGCCGATGCCCTCGTGGGCGGGTCGTTGCACGAGGTACTGGGGGCCGCGGTCGGGCTGCTCATCTGGGCAGCTCTCGCCTTCGCGGGCACCGTGATCGGCGTCCGCAGGGCCCGCGCTCGGGCCGTGAGCGCGCTGCTTCCGGCGTGAGCGGGTGCGTCGATTTGCTACGTCCCGGCTCTGATCGGTACTCTCGCGACATGCTCCCGGCACCGCACGACCTCGTCGCTTCCGCGACGGCGGTCATCGTGCTGCGCCGACGTCTGGGCGGTCGCCGACTCTAGGCGACCCCGCGGCGCGAGTGCGCTGGCGGCGTCGCCACCCCGGCTCAGACCCCGTGCCGTGCACGACGAACCCAGACAATAAGGTGGAAGCCATGACCTACTCGGTCGCCGTCTCGGGCGCCTCCGGATACGCAGGCGGCGAGATCCTGCGGTTGCTGGCGGGACATCCCGACATCGACATCCGCACCGTCACCGCCCACTCCACGGCGGGCCAGCCGCTGATCGAGCACCAGCCGCATCTGCGCTCGCTCTCTCACTTGATGCTCCAGGAAACCACCCCGGAGATTCTCGCGGGCCACGACATCGTGGTCCTCGCGCTGCCGCACGGGCAGTCCGCGCAGTACACCGACGCCCTCGGCGAGGTGCCGGTGGTGATCGACGCCGGCGCCGATCACCGGCTGCGTGATGCGCTGGCGTGGGAGAAGTTCTACGGCGGTCCTCACCCCGAGCCCTGGGCCTACGGCGTGCCCGAACTGCCCACCCGAGGCGGGAAGATCCGCGACACCCTCGCGGGTGCGACCCGGATCGCCGCGCCGGGGTGCAACGCCTCGACCGTCAGCCTCTCGCTTGCTCCGGGCGTCGCAGCCGGGGTCATCGATCCGAGCGATATCGTCAGCGTCCTCGCCGTCGGCCCCTCCGGCGCCGGCAAGAGCCTCAAACCCCACCTGCTGGCAAGCGAGGTGCTCGGCAGCGCGAATCCGTATGCCGTCGGCGGCACGCACCGGCACATTCCCGAGATCCGTCAGGCGCTGCAGGATGCCGGGGCCGCCGAGGTGCGCATCTCCTTCACTCCCGTCATCGTCCCGATGGCCCGAGGGATCCTCGCCACCTCGACGGCGCCGATCTCGGCGGATGCCACGGATGCCGACATCCGTGCGGCCTGGGAGCAGGCGTACGCCGACGAGCCATTCGTACAGCTGCTCCCGGAGGGTCACGTCCCGCGAACTGCCGACGTCATCGGGGCCAACACGGCGCTGCTGGGGCTTGCGATCGATCGCGCTGCCGGCCGTATGGTCGTCGTCGCTGCCGTCGACAACCTCGTCAAGGGGACGGCGGGCGCAGCTGTCCAGTCCATGAACATCGCGCTCGGTCTTCCCGAGACCCGCGCTCTGAGCACGAACGGAGTGGCACCGTGACCGTCACCGTACCCGCGGGATTCGAGGCGGCGGGTGTCGCCGTCGGCTTGAAATCCACCGGAAAGCCGGATGTCGCCGTGGTCGTCAACCGCGGTCCGCTCGCTGTCGGTGCGGCGGTCTTCACGAGCAACCGTGCCAAGGCCAACCCGATCCTCTGGTCGCAGCAGGCCATCCAGGATGGCGTCGTCGAGGCCATCGTGCTCAACTCGGGCGGCGCGAACTGCTTCACGGGATCGTTCGGGTTTCTCACGACGCACCTGACCGCCGAGCGGGCAGCCGAGCTCCTCGGTGTGAGCGCGGGCGACATCCAGGTGTGTTCCACCGGCCTCATCGGCACGGGAGATCAGGTCTTCCGCGACAAGGTGCTCGCGGGAACCGAGGCCGCCATCGGCGCGCTGTCGACCAGTGGCGGCGATGATGCGGCCCGAGCGATCATGACGACGGACTCCCGTCCGAAGACCAGCACCGTCACGGCAGACGGGTGGACGATCGGCGGGATGGCCAAGGGGGCCGGAATGCTGGCTCCCGGGCTTGCGACGATGCTCGTCGTCCTGACCACCGATGCCGTTCTCACGGCCGCCGAAGCCGACGAGCACCTCCGGGCTGCCACGCGCGTGAGCTTCGACCGCCTCGACTCCGACGGCTGCATGTCGACCAACGACCAGGTGACACTGATGGTCAGTGGCGCCAGCGGCATCGTCCCCGCTCCGGACGCGTTCCGGGCGGCGCTGATCGAGGTCTGCACCGACCTCGCGACCCAACTGCAGTCCGACGCCGAGGGGGCGAGCCACGACATCACCATCGAGGTGATCCACGCGGCATCCGAGGACGACGCCGTCGAGGTCGGGCGTTCGGTAGCCCGGAACAACCTGTTCAAGGCCGCGATCTTCGGCAACGACCCCAACTGGGGACGTGTGCTGGCAGCGATCGGCACGACGGATGCCGAGTTCGACCCGTATGCCGTGGATGTCGAGATGAACGGCGTCCGCGTGTGTTCCGACGGCGGTCCTGATCAGCCCCGCGAGCTCGTGGACCTCTCGCCGCGCGCGACGAGCGTCGTCATCGACCTCAAGGTCGGCGACGCCTCGGCCACGATCTACACCAACGACCTCACCCACGACTACGTTCACGAGAACAGCGCCTACTCCTCATGACCGATCTGCAAGAGACCACCCCCGACGAGGCCGCCGAGAAGGCAGCCGTCCTCATCGAGTCGCTGCCGTGGCTCAAGCGTTTCCGCGACCAGATCGTCGTCGTCAAGTACGGCGGCAACGCGATGGTCTCCGAAGAGCTCCAGCGCACCGTCGCCGAAGACATCGCCTACCTGCGCTTCGTCGGCGTCAAGCCCGTCGTGGTCCACGGCGGCGGTCCCCAGATTTCCCGGATGCTTGAGCGCCTCGACATCCCGAGCGAGTTTCAAGGCGGCTACCGGGTCACGAACACCGAAGCGATCTCGGTCGTCCGGATGGTTCTCACCGGCCACATCAACCCTCAGCTCGTGTCGAAGATCAATGCGCACGGTCCGCTTGCGAGCGGCCTGTCGGGTGAGGACGCCGGATTGTTCGGGGGTCGCCGCCGCGGCGTCGTCGTCAACGGCGAAGAGGTCGACCTCGGGTCGGTCGGCGATGTCGTCCACGTGAACCCGGCAGCGGTTCTCGACCATCTCGCCGCCGGCCGCATCCCCGTCGTGTCCTCGATCGCGCCGGATCTGGACCGACCCGGACAGACCCTCAATGTGAATGCCGATGCCGCCGCCGCGGCTCTCGCCGTCGCGATCGGCGCCGCCAAGCTGGTCATCCTCACCGATGTCCCGGGACTCTACGCCGACTGGCCCGACCGCGACTCGTTGGTCTCGCACCTCACGTCGACAGAGCTGCGAACGATGCTGCCGACGCTGGAGTCGGGAATGGTCCCCAAGATGCAGGCGTGCCTGGACGCGGTCGACGGGGGAGTGGACACGGCAGCGATCATCGACGGACGCGTGCCCCATTCGCTCTTGATCGAAGTGTTCACGAGCAAGGGCATCGGAACAGAAGTGGTCAGCGGATGAGTGCTGTGGCACCGGAGACGAGAAGAGACGCAATGAACGACGAGGCAATGATCCCGGCATCCTGGCTGCACGATGCCCGCCGCGACCTCCTCGCCAACGCCGGTGACCGCCTGGCTCTGTTCACCCGCGGCGAGGGCGCCTACCTGTGGGATGACGAGGGTAAGCGTTACCTGGACTTTCTTGCGGGCATTGCCGTGAACTCGCTCGGGCACGCGCATCCCGCCTTCGTCGAGGCCGTCGCCGCTCAGGCGGCGACCCTCGCGCACGTGTCCAACTACTTCGCGACACCGCCGCAGTTGGCGCTTGCGGCGCGACTGAAGAGGCTCGCCGGAACCGGCGAGTCCGGACGCGTCTACTTCTCCAACTCCGGTGCTGAGGCCAACGAAGCGGCCTTCAAACTCGCGCGGCTGCACGGCGCCCCGCGTGACGGTGCGCCCGGCCGGCCCCGCATCCTCGCCCTCACTGACGCGTTCCACGGTCGGACGATGGGCACCCTGGCCCTCACGGGCAAGCCGGGGATGCAGGAGCCGTTCCTGCCGATGGTTCCCGGCGTCGAGTTTCTCGATTCCACGATCGAGGCCCTCGAGGCCGCGCTGGACGAGTCGGTCGCCGCGCTCATCCTCGAGCCCATCAAGGGTGAAGCCGGCGTTGTGCCGCTCCCGGACGGCTACCTCGAGGCAGCCCGCGAGCTGACCCGGCGTCACGGCGCGCTCCTCATCCTCGATGAGATCCAGACCGGCGCCGGTCGGACCGGCGAGTGGTTCGCTTTCCAGCACACGGGGATCACCCCGGACGCCATCACGGTGGCCAAGGGCATCGGAGGCGGATTCCCGATCGGGGCACTCATCACCTACGGCGAAGCGAGCGAGCTGTTCTACCCCGGAACCCACGGGTCGACGTTCGGCGGCAATGCGCTGGCCACCGCGGTCGCGGGGGCGGTGCTCGAGGAGATCGAGAGTGCCGACCTCGTGACCAACGCCCGCGTCCGCGGCGCACAGGTGAGCGAGGGCATCCTCGCCATCGACTCGCCGTTGATCGCCGGATGCCGCGGGCAGGGGTTGCTGCTGGGCGTCGCGCTCTCGCGCCCGGTCGCGAAGGCCGTCGTGGCTGCCGCGCAAGAACACGGGCTCGTCGTCAATGCCGCCAACGACGACACGATTCGGATCGCGCCGGCCCTGACGATCGGCGACGTCGAAATCGACGAGTTCCTGACGCTGTTCGCCGCGGCTCTGGCAACTGTGACCGATGCCCTGCTGCTGGACGAGAGCTCGCAGCCCGACGACAAGGAAGCCGCGCAATGACCCGCCACCTGCTTCGCGACGATGACCTGACTCCCCAGGAGCAGGCGGAGATTCTGACGCTTGCCGCCGAGCTGAAGACTGACCGCTGGAAGGTCCAGCCGCTGGCAGGCCCCCAGACGGTCGCGGTGATCTTCGACAAGTCCTCGACCCGGACCCGCGTGTCGTTCGCCGTCGGCATTGCCGATCTGGGCGGATCGCCGCTGATCATCTCGACGGCGAACAGTCAGCTGGGAGGCAAGGAGACCCCGGCCGACACGGCTCGCGTGCTCGAGCGACAGGTCGCGGCGATCGTGTGGCGCACGTATGCGCAGGCGGGGCTCGAAGAGATGGCGGCAGGCACGCGCGTGCCCGTCATCAACGCGCTCAGCGACGACTTCCATCCGTGCCAGATCCTGGCCGACCTCCTCACGATTCAGGAGCACAAGGGAGAGCTGAAGGGCCTCACGCTGGCCTTCTTCGGTGACGGGCGCACCAACATGGGGCAGTCCTACGTGCTCGGCGGTGTCACCGCCGGGATGCACGTCCGGGTCGCCTCCCCGGTCGAGTACGCGCCGCGCGAAGACGTCGTGGCCGACGCCGACCGTCGCGCGGCGCAGACCGGGGGCTCCGTCGCCCTGTACACCGACCCCAACGAAGCTGCCGCCGGCGCCGACATCATCGTCACCGACACGTGGGTCTCGATGGGCAAAGAAGACGAAAAGCTCCAGCGGCTGCGCGACCTCACGCCCTACAAGGTGTCGCAGGAGCTCATGAGTCTCGCCAAGGACGACGCGATCTTCATCCACTGCCTGCCCGCCGACCGCGGGTACGAAGTGGATGCCGAGGTCATCGACGGCCCGCAGAGCGTGGTGTGGGACGAGGCCGAGAACCGACTCCACGCGCAGAAGGCACTGCTGGTGTGGTTGCTGCAGCAGCAGTAGCAGATCGGATCGTCGGCAATCTGCGCCGGCTCGACGGGCCGCCGCGGATCCCGGGGATCGACCTCGCGCGCGGGCTCGCCGTGATCGGCATGCTCGCCGCCCACCTGTACACCCTCCCGGAGATCGACTGGACCGACCCGGCGACCTGGGGTGGGATCGCCGGGGGACGGTCGTCGATTCTGTTCGCGACCCTCGCGGGAGTGTCGATCTCGATCGCCACGGCAGGGCCGCGCGCCCCGCGGACACCGCGGCGGTGGTTGGCCTGGCGTGCCCTCGTGCTGTGGGTGATCGGCATCGTGCTGATCCTGACGGGTATTCCGGTGTACGTCATCCTGCCGGCCTACGCGATCCTGTTCGCGGCGGCGATTCCGTTCCTGCGCGTGCGCAGCGCGACCCTGTGGATCTGGGCGGGTGCGGTTGCCCTGGTCGTTCCGTGGCTGCTTCCCCCCGTCGAGGCCGCACCGTTTTGGGACACAGCCCCGGGGGAGGCGGTGTTCCTGCTGACCGGATGGGCCTATCCCGCGCCGCTGTGGCTCGCTTTCCTGCTGGCCGGAATGGCCATCGGACGTCTCGACCTCACGCGCCGCGCGGTGCTCTGGATCACCGCGGGTGCGGGCCTGGTGGTAGCCGCGGTCGCCGAGACACTCGCGTTCGCGCTGCCGGCGCCCGAGGATGATTACCTGGGTCAGGTGTGGCGCGCGAGCGCTCACAGCGGCGGCATCCTCGAGGTGTGGGGCTCGGGCGGGTTCGCCATCGCCGTCATCGCCCTGTGCATCCTGGTGTGCCGGACCGTCATCCGCGCCGCCGTGCTTCCGATCCGGACTCTCGGCGCGATGCCGTTGACGGCATACTCCGCGCAGATCGTCGTCTGGGCGGTGTGGGCGTTCATCGCACTGGGCACGACCTCCGACCTTTTCGGGTTCCGTGCCCTGGACCCGTTCTGGCCGATGACGCTGGGGATCGTCGCGGCGTGCTTCGCCTGGGCGCTCCTGCTCGGGCGCGGCCCTCTCGAGCGGCTGGTCGATACGGTGTCACGGCCGCGCGCGGATAGGCTGGCACGATGAGCGCGACGGGTGATGCAACGCACGATGGCGCCCTCTGGGGTGCGCGATTCGCTTCCGGTCCTTCGCCGGAATTGGCGGCCCTCAGCGTCTCGACGCACTTCGACTGGGCCCTCGCCGCATACGACATCCGGGGATCGCGCGCGCATGCGTCAGCCCTGGAGGCCGCCGGCTACCTCACCGCTGACGAAGCGGCGGGTATGCGGGCCGGCCTCGACGAGCTGGAGGCTGCCGTCGCCCGCGGGGATGTGGTCGCCAGACCCCAGGACGAGGACGTCCACGGGGCGCTCGAGCAGGCACTCATCGACATCATCGGTCCCGAGCTCGGTGGAAAGCTCCGGGCCGGCCGGAGTCGCAACGACCAGATCGCGACCCTTGTCCGGATGTACCTGCTCGACCACACGCGCACGCTGGCGCGCGAGATCATTCGCCTCATCGATGCCCTCGTCGCCCAAGCCGAGACGCATCCGTCGGCGATCATGCCGGGACGCACCCACCTGCAGCACGCACAGCCGATCCTGCTCGCCCACCACCTTCTCGCTCACGCGTGGCCGCTCGTGCGTGACCTCGAGCGTCTCCGTGACTGGTCGGTGCGGGCATCCGTCTCGCCGTATGGCGGGGGAGCGCTCGCCGGATCCACGCTCGGCCTTGATCCTGCCCTCGTCGCTGCCGAGCTGGGCCTGTCGCGACCCGCAGAGAACTCCCTGGACGGCACCGCGGCCCGCGATGTCGTCGCCGAGTTCGCCTTCATCGCCGCTCAGATCGGCGTCGATCTGTCGCGCTGTGCCGAAGACATCATCGTGTGGAACACGCGGGAGTTCGGCTTCGTGACCCTCGACGACGCGTACTCCACCGGCTCGAGCATCATGCCGCAGAAGAAGAACCCCGATATCGCGGAACTCGCGCGCGGCAAGGCCGGGCGGCTCATCGGAAACCTCACTGGTCTGCTCGCGACGCTGAAGGGTCTGCCGTTGGCCTACAACCGCGACCTGCAGGAAGACAAAGAACCGGTCTTCGATTCGGTGCGCACCCTCGAGATCGTGCTGCCCGCCTTCGCCGGGATGGTCGCGACTTTGCGCTTTGACACCGAGCGGATGGCGGAGCTGGCGCCGCAGGGTTTCTCGCTGGCGACGGACGTGGCCGAGTGGCTCGTCCGACAGGGAGTTCCGTTCCGCGACGCGCACGAGATCTCCGGTTCGCTGGTCCAGGCGTGCGAGCGGCGCGGAATCGGACTGGAGGATGCCGACGACGAGCTGCTCGCGGAGGTCTCGTCCCACCTGACGCCCGCCGTGCGCGAGGTGCTGACGATCGAGGGGTCGGTCGCCAGTCGAACCGGTGCCGGCGGCACGGCTCCCGTGCGGGTCGCCGAGCAGCGGGCGGAACTGATCTCCCGCGCGCAGGGCGCGGCCCACGCGCTCGGACTGTGACGCGCCTGATCGACTCGGAAAATCAGCTTGAGGCTTATTCTTTTGTTTCATCAGCGGTAGACTGCTCGCGTGACCATCGCGGTGATCGCCGACATCGTCGGCTCCCGGCGCCTCGCCGACCGGGATGCCGCGCAGCGCGAGCTTGAGGCGACGATCGCGCGCGTCCACGCCGAGCGACCGACCGCGATCACCCCGCTGACGGCGACGTTCGCCGATGAGTTCCAGGCGGTGTTCGAGGACCTGGATCAGGCGCTCGCGTGGCTGCTGCTGCTGCAGCTCGCCCTTCCCGAGGGGATCGAGCTGCGCTTCGGGATCGGGATCGGCGCCGTGGGGGCCGTCTCGTCTGCGACCGACCACATCTCCGATGGCCCCGGTTGGTGGTCCGCCCGGGACGCGGTCGAGGCCGTGCACCGCCTGCAGGATCGCGCGGTGCCGCGTGCCCGGACGCGCGTTGTCGCGGGTGCGGGGGAGGATGCGGCCATGGCCGAGCGCGTCCGATCCGTGAACGCCTACCTGCTTGTCCGCGACGAGATCGTCGGCGCGATGACGCCGCGCACGCGCCGGCTCGCGTACGGCCGGTGCCTGGGCCGCACGCAGCGCGACCTGGCCGCCGAGGAGGGAATCACGCAGTCGGCGGTCTCTCAAGCGCTCGCCGCCGGCGGTGCCGCGGGGCTCGTGGCCGGATTCCAGACACTGGAGGAGGGCCCCCGGTGATCGGCGCCGGCATCGTCCTCCTGGCAGTCGGCGGCGTCGACCTCACCCGGCGGTCGCTGACGGGGCTGCGTCGCACAGTGGTTCTGGCCGCTCTCGGACTGGTCCTGCTCATCGGCTCGGCGGGTGCGGATGCCGCCGTCTGGAGTTTCGTCGCCGTCGGCGTGGCGGCCGTCTGGGCTGCCGCGACCCCGGATCGCCGTGGTGGCCGGACCGGATTCTGGCCCGTCGTGCTCGTGGCAGCGGTCGTCACGCTCGCCGTCGCCCTCCTCGGCATTCGCGTCGCGCAGGGCCCGCTGGGTGATGTGTGGCCGTCAGGCTCGCCGCTGGGTGCGGTGAGCCTGGATGTCGCCGTCCTCGTCGTCGGCGCGCTCGTCTTTCTCCTCGAGTCCGGCAATGTCGTCGTGCGGATCGCGCTCCGCGACGGCGAGGTGCCGGTGGAAGAGCGTGCGGCGACGCTGAAGGGCGGGAGGCTCATCGGTCCGATCGAGCGCGTGCTCGTCTTCGCCCTCACGCTCACCGGAGCGTTCACTCTTCTGGCCGCGGTGCTCGCAGCCAAGGGCATCGTCCGCTTTCCC
>Ga0207904_1000340_pt1 | contig 19271 bp, 18 predicted proteins | sample MalvirmetaMSP118_FD_184232 | JGI IMG/M metagenome (GOLD analysis project Ga0207904, IMG submission 184232) | Marine viral communities from the Deep Pacific Ocean - MSP-118 (SPAdes) | ecosystem: Environmental > Aquatic > Marine > Oceanic | place: Pacific Ocean | collected 2011-05-30 | reverse complement strand
GTTCGCCTCGAAGCCGAACAGCACCGCCAGCGCCAGCCCGGCGAGACCCGGCACCGGGCCGCCGATCAGCGACAGGCCGAGCTCGAGCCCGATAGCCACCAGGAGGAAGGCCAGAAGCAGCAGCCACAGCCCGTTGAACAGCAGCCAGAGCACCGGGAACAGCATGGCCAGCCACGAGAAGCCGTCGCGCACGAACACCGTGCGCTCCGCCGTCTGCTCGATGCCCGACGCCTTGGCCGGGGGTGGAAGAAGGACCGTGTAGACGGCCATGACCCGATGTCCTCGATCTGGTTGGCGCGATCCGCCCCCGCGGCGGGGGAGCGACCGGGCCGGTCCGTCCTACTCGGACAGGCGCCCCTTGGTGGACGGCACCTCGCCGGCGCGGCGCGGATCGATCGCGACCGCCGCCCCGAGGCAGCGTGCGACCGCCTTGAAGGCGCTTTCGGCCATATGGTGATTGTTGTCGCCGTAGGCGGTTTCGACATGCAGGGTGACCAGCGCGTTCATGGCGAACGCCCGGAAGAACTCGGCCACCAGCTCGGTGTCGAACATGCCGATCTTCGGCGCTGAGAAGGGCACCTTGAACACCAGATAGGGGCGGCCGGAAATGTCGATGGCGGCGCGCGTCAGCGTCTCGTCCATCGGCAGCGCGGCGTCGGCGTAGCGCGTGATGCCGCGCTTGTCGCCCAGCGCCTCGCGCAGCGCCTGGCCGAGCGCGATGCCGGTGTCCTCGACCGTGTGGTGGTCGTCGATGTGCAGGTCGCCGTCGGCCTTGACGGTGATGTCGATCAGCGAATGCCGGCCGAGCTGGTCCAGCATGTGGTCGAAAAAGCCAACTCCGGTCGCGATCTCGGTCCGCCCCGTTCCATCGAGATCGATCTCGACGGAAATGGACGTCTCGTTGGTCTGCCGGACGATCTTCGCGGTCCGAGGCACCTGCACTAGCCCTTCATGGGTGGAGAATTGACACCGCGCCTTGTATCAACCCGCCGCGCGAATGAAAAGAATGGCAACGCCGGTGTCTCGACGCTCCCGTTCAGGCGGGGACGCCGGCTCCCACGGACCCGCAGGAGGATGCCGGAGCGATGCGCCTGAAGCCGAAAAATGCCAAGGACCGCCTGATCGTCGGCCTCGACCTGCCGAGCGTGGCGGAGGCGGAAGCCTGCGTGGCGGAAACCCGGGGCGCCGTCGGCGCCTACAAGATCGGCCTGGAGCTGATCTATGCCGGCGGCCTCGACCTCGCCCGCCGGCTCGCCGACGAGGGCGAGACCGTGTTCCTCGACGCCAAGCTTCTCGACATCGACAACACCGTCGCCAACGCGGTGCGCTCGGTCCTGTCCACCGGCGCGGCGATGCTGACTCTGCACGCCTACCCGAAGGCGATCGCCGCGGCGGCGGAAGTGGCGCGCGACCGCGACCTGATGATCCTCGGTGTGACCGTGCTCACCTCCATGGACGACGCCGACCTGGCCGACGCGGGCTACGCGACCGGCGTCCGCGACCTGGTTGCCCACCGGGCCGAAAGGGCGGTCGCCGCCGGCGCCGACGGGCTGGTCTGCTCGGCGCTGGAAGTGGCCGACCTGCGGACCCGCCTCGGTGACGACGTGGTGCTGGTTACCCCGGGCATCCGCCCGGCCGGCTCCGCCACCGGCGACCAGAAGCGGGTGATGACGCCGGCCGACGCCATCCGCGCCGGCTCCGACTATCTGGTCGTGGCGCGCCCCGTCGTCATGGCCGACGACCGCCGCGCCGCCGCCGAGGCCATCGTCGAGGAGATCGCCTCGGCGCTCTAGAAATGGGCTCTCGGGACTTCCCGGCAGGCTCCGCCGACGACCGGCCCTGTTCACTCCGCAAGCCGCGCGTCGGCGATCAGGGAGATCAGGGTGTCGAATTCGCGCCGGCTGGTGAACCGGTGCTCCCGGCAGAACTCCGATGGCTGTGCGTCTTTGCGGAGGCACCCGACGACGATCTCTTCGAGCGCCGCGTCGCCGTCAACGCCCTCCTGCTGACGCTGCAGCCAGCGCTTGATGAAGTCCGTCGTATCCGACTGGTGGACGATGACGGTGTCCCAGGCAGGAATGACGAAGACCGTCTGCTGGCCGAGGCCCCAGGCGAAGAAGCTCCCTTCGGGCAGGCCGGTATCCGGCCCCGGTATCCACCAGAGATAACCGTGGCCGCTGCGCAGTCCGGAGATTCCGGTCGGCTCGGGGTCGGTCGTGATCCGATCGACCCATGACGCCGGCAGCAGGACCTCGCCGTCGGCGACGCCCCGGTCGAGATAAAGCTGGCCGAACCGGACGAGATCGCGCGCGGAGAGCCTGAATGCGGCAGCCCGGTGCCGGGATCGCTCCGGCTCCACGCTGTAGGTGACGGTCTCCCCGGAGACATCCTGGAAGCCGAGCGGATCGGCGATGCCCGACCGGAAGGCATCGGCCACGGTCAGCCCGGTGCGCTGTTCAAAGATCGTCGTCAGCGCGTTGTAGTCCCAGTTGTTGTAGGCCCAGACCGCCCCCGGCTGGTTCTCCTCGTGGCCGAGACGCGCGTCCTTGTCGGCTGTCAGACCGCCTTCGGCGGCGGCCGGGTGATTGATTCCCGAAACGCTCCTGACGAGATGGAGGACCGTCGCCTGTCTTTGCAGCGGGGTAAGCGGGCCGGGTTCGTCGTCGATCCCGAGCTGCTCCAGCGTCGCGTCGAGCGAAACGTCGGTCGGCCCGTCTCCGAGATGCTGGCCAACGACCGCATTGAGCATCGCCTTGCGCACCGAATGGACGTTGTAGACCGTGTCCAGCGGACCGAGGGAGGCAACGGTCTCGCCCTTGGTCACGATGACGAACGCATCCGTGCTCAACCGCGACAGGTAGTCGAGCATGACGCCGAGGCGCTCCGGCGACCAGCCGAGCCGTTCCGTCTCCGGGCCCGTCAGCTGAAAGGTCGCGACATCCCGGGGCTCGAAGTGAATGCGTATCTTCGACCGGCCGCTTGAAAGCAGTCCCCTCTCGCCGGTCGCCAGAAGGAAGCCCAGCGCCAGGACCGGAACGACGATCGCGACCCCGACAAGGCGTTTCCAGAAAGGCTTCATGGGGATGTGTCCGACGGGTCCGGGAGGCGGCCACCGGCTGGTGCAGGGCGGATGCAGCCGGTCCGGATAGCGAGGCCGCCCATTGCAGCATCCCGTGGGCCGGTCGGTAAAGCGATGATGGCTCGCGCTGAAAAAGAAAACGCCCCGCATCGGGGCCGATGCGGGGCGTTCTGCATGTCGGTCAGGCCGGAGGGGCCGGATCGAGAGGCCTGGCCTACTTGGCGGCCGGGGCCTTCACCTGGCCCTCGATCAGCTTGCCGAGATAGGCGCCCGGCTGCTCGTTGGCCGCCCTTGCGGCCGCGTTGACGTCGTCGACCACGTCCTGGGACAGCGGCACCTGGACCAGGATCTTGTCGGCCGAGGACTGCTGGGCGGCACCGAGCTGGGTGCTCACTTCCCGGACGAAGGTGTTGATGCGGGCATGCTTCTCGCTGACCGTCAGGTCCGCGTCGGCCGCCACCACCGGGCAATAGACCGCCACCATCTCATCGATGAGGGTGGCGTCCTGTGCGCCCGGATTGGCGCCCTTCACCAGCCGCAGCACCTCGCCCACCCGGTTGGCCATCTCCGCGTCGGTAACCCCGGCGAAGCCGCTGAGGATGTCCTTCGCCGGCAGCGGGATGGCGTCCTGCGAGCCGGAGGCCGACACCGCCGGACAGCCGAAGCCGCGCGCCGCCTCGGAAGCCGGGCCCTTCGGCGTCACCTGTCCGCGCAGGCTCTTGACCATGTCGGCCGTGGCGTTGGCGGAGGCATCGTTGCCCCAGCTGGTGCGCACGAAATTGACCACGTCGGCGATCTGCTGGTCGTCGAACTGGCCGCCGAACGCCGGCATCTGGCCGTAGGCGCCCTGCCCCGGCAGTCCGCCGAGCACCGCGGTGATGACGTCCTGCGGTCCGCCGGCCATCACCGCGTCGTTGCCGGCCAGCGGCGGGATCGCTCCCTGGATGCCGAGACCGGTCGACTGATGGCACTGGGCGCAGTTGTTCAGGTAGACCTCGGAGCCGGCCTTCGTGGTGCGGTCGGCCAGCTTCGTGGCGCCGGTGTCACCTTCGGCCTTCGACTGCTTGAGGTAGACCGCGATCGCCGTGATGTCGTCGTCGGTCAGCTTCGACAGCGAATGGGTCACCACGTCGGCCATCGGCCCGAACACGGTGCCCTTGGTCTTGTCGGCGCCGGTGTGCAGGTAATCCACGATCTCCTCGACCGACCAGTCGCCGACGCCGTCCTGCAACGACCCGGAGATGTCCGGCGCGTAGTAGGGCTGGCCCATCAGCTTGCCGCCGCCGAGCATGTCGGAGGGCCGCATGGCGCCGGCCAGGTTGCGCGGCGTGTGGCATTCGGCGCAGTGGCCCGGCCCCTCGACGAGGTAGGCACCGCGGTTGACCTGGTCCGATTTCTTCGGATCCGGCACGAAAGTGCCGGGCGTGAAGTACATCAGGTCCCAGGCCGCCAAACCTTCGCGGACGTTGAAGGGGAAGGTCATCGTGTTCGGCTTGCGCGGCGCGTTCACCGGCTCGAGCGACTGCAGGTAGGCGTAGATCGCCGAGACGTCCTCCTTCGTGATCTTGGTGAAGGAGGTGTAGGGCATGGCCGGGTAGAGATAGGCGCCGTCCTTGCCGATGCCCAGGTGCAGCGCCTTGTAGAACTCCTCCTCGGTCCAGTCGCCGATGCCGGTCGCCTTGTCCGGGGTGATATTCGGCGAGGAGATGCCGCCGAACGGCGTGTCCAGGATCAGGCCACCGGCGAAATCCGGTCCGTCCGGCCCGGTGTGGCACGGCAGGCAGTCGGCGGCGGTGACCAGGTACTTTCCCTTGGCGATCAGGTCGGCGGCGGCGCTGGCGGCGGGCGTGGCCGAAGCCGGGGCGGCCGCCGGCGCCGCGCTCGCGGCAGGCTTCGCGGCCGGCGCGGCCGTGGTCGACTGCGCCAGTGCCGGCGCCGTCGCCATCCCGAGCAGCAGTCCCGCGATCGCCGTCGCGGTTGCCGCGCCCCTGCTCCGCTTTTCGGCTGCGTACGTGTGTCGAATCATTCCCAGACCCCTCGTCTGCCCGTGCCCCGCATCCCGGAGCCGGCCCCTGCCCTGGCGGCGCCGGCCCGCGCCGGCGCGATTTCGTCGCCCCACCCGGCGCCCCTGGCGCCGCTTCGTCCCGATGATGGTCGATCATCCCGCCGATTTAAATCATTAAAGTTCCACAGAACGACGACGATGACGCCTCGCCACCCGTTAACCGGTGCTTAATCAGTGAGGCGCGCGCGCCACCGAGTGGCCCAAATTGACACAAAGTTGCCCGCGCATTGTCCCGCCGCGCCCCCATCACCGTCCCATTGACCACCGACTGTCGGGTCATCGGTTTTGAGCCGCCAACAACGGAGACACCCGATGGACCGCCTCGCCAACGCCACGCACCGCGCGACCCGCATGATCCGCCTCTCGGGCCGGGTGCGGACCCTCGTCATCGCTTCGGCGCTGGTGGTCGGCGTCTGTCTCCTGGCGACCGTCGGGATTGCCGAGGCCGCCCCCGCCGAGGCCGCCCACGCGGCGATCGCGGCAAAGTCGGTGGCCGCCTCCGCCCCGGCGCCGGCCGCGGCGACCGTGTCCGCCAACCCCACCATGCAGCGCATCGTGGCCGGCGGCGTGACCACCTTGCTGTTCGGTACCATGATCTCGGTGGTCGTCGTGTCCTGGCGCTCCTTCCGCGAGACCATCGAGAGCGACCGCGAGCGCCGCAAGGACGAGGCCTGATCCCGCCGTTCGCGCACGCGCGACGCTCCCCCGGCCGTCCCGACCGACGATCAGGTGATTCCACTCGACCGGAAATGGCAGTAAGGGTATCGGCAGTTCGCACGGGAGACAGCCATGGGGAACGGGCGACGCATCGCCGCCGGGATAGCCGCCTCCGCAGCGCTGGCGCTGGCAACGGCGGTAGCGACCGAGCGCGCCGATGCCCAGCAGGTGTTCGATTCGTGGGCGGAACCGTTCGTCATCCAGCCGGTCGCCACCGGCCTCAGCTTCCCCTGGGGCATGGCCTTCCTGCCTGACGGCTCGTTCCTCGTCACCGAACGGCCCGGACGCCTCAACCTCGTTGCGCCCGACACCGGTACGGTGACCGAGGTGGCCGGCGTGCCCGAGGTCTACACAGATGGCCAGGGCGGACTGCTCGACGTCATCGTCGACCCGGACTTCGCGACCACCGGCCGGATCTACTTCAGCTACGCCGAGCCGGGCGACAACGGCACCGCGGGCACCGCCGCCGCCAGCGCCCGCCTCGTGCTCGACGGCGACGCGCCGCGCCTCGAGGATCTCGACGTGATCTTCCGCCAGGAGCCGAAGGTGGCCGGAGGCGAGGGCTTCGGCTCGCGCATCGTGCGCGGCGATGACGGCAACCTGTTCGTCACCCTCGGCGAGCGCAACCAGCCCGCCCTAGCCCAGGACACCAGCAACCACCTCGGCTCGGTGGTGCGCGTCTCGCCGGAGGGCGAGGTGCCGGCGGACAACCCGTTCTTCGGCCAGGGCGCCAGCCGGCCGGAGATCTGGTCGTTCGGCCACAGCAACGTCCAGGGCGCCGATGTCGACCCGGCCAGCGGCGCCCTGTGGACCATCGAGCACGACAGCCGCGGCGGCGACGAGGTGAACCACAACCTGGCCGGCCACAACTATGGCTGGCCGCGCGTCTCCTACGGGGTCCCCGGGTCCGGCAGCGATCCCGACGCGGAAGCGCAGGGTCTCGAGCCCGCCGTCTATGGCTGGAACCCGTCGATCGCGCCGACCGGTCTGGTCTTCTACGATGGCGACCTGTTCCCCAACTGGCGCGGCAACCTGTTCGTCGGCTCGCTCACCGCCCAGGCGCTCGTCCGGCTGGAGCTCAGCAACGGCGAGGTGATGCGCGAGGAGCGGCTCATTCAGGGCGAGCTCGGCAGCATCCGCGACGTCTCGGTCGGCCCCGAGGGGGCGATCTACCTGCTCACCGATCACCCGAGCGGCGGCGTGTTCCGGCTGGTGCCGCCGGAAAGCTGAGCGCGTGGCGCCGGGTCGCCGCCTGTCCGCCACAACGATGCCGGTCGGGCCGGAGGCACCGACGAAATCCATCCCCCCGCTGTCTGCAATTGCTCTATGTTTCCGTCCGCCTGAGCTTGTCCCGACCGGGCAGATTCGCCTCGAATCCGGGAAATAGGCTCAGAATCAACAGGTTGGCATAGCGGGAGCACTTTCATGAAGCGGATGCGGTCGGACGTCACGAAGCAGGGCCTCGACAGGACGCCCCACCGGGCCTTCATGCGGGCCATGGGCCTCGACGACGACGCGATCGCCCGTCCGATGGTCGGCATCGTCTCCATGAAGGGCGAGCAGACGCCCTGCAACATGACCCATGCCTTCCAGGTCGAGGCCGCCAGCGCCGGTGTGGAAGAGGCCGGCGGCACGCCCCGCGAATTCTCCACCATCACCGTCTCCGACGGCGTCGGCATGAACCACGAGGGCATGAAGTTCTCCCTCGTCTCCCGCGAGATCATCGCCGATTCCATCGAGGCGGTGGTCCAAGGCCATGCCTACGACGCGCTGATCGGCTTCGGCGGCTGCGACAAGACGCTGCCCGGCGTCATGATGGGCATCGTTCGCTGCAACGTGCCGGGCATCTTCATCTTCGGCGGCGCGGCGCTGCCCGGCCGCTTCGACGGCAAGGACGTCTCGGTGCTCGACGCCTACGAGGCCGTCGGCGCGGTGCAGACCGGCCGCATGACCGAGGCCGATCTCGCCCGGCTCGAGCGCGCCTGCAAGCCCACCATCGGCGCCTGCGCCGGCCAGTTCACCGCCAACACCATGGCGATGGTGTCAGAGGCCCTCGGCCTCTCCTTCCCCAACGTGTCGATGGTGCCCGGCGTCTATTCCGAGCGCGCCCAGCTCGCCCGCCAGGCCGGCCGCCTGGTCATGGAAATGCTGGAGCGCGGTGGACCGCTGCCGCGCGACATCATCTCCCGCACCTCGCTGGAGAACGCCGCGGCCATCGTTGCGGCCACTGGCGGCTCCACCAATGCCGCGCTGCATCTGCCGGCGATCGCCAACGAGGCGGGCATCGCCTTCGATCTCGATGACGTCGACCGGGTGTTCGCCCGCACGCCGCTGATCGGCGACCTGCGCCCCGGCGGCCGCTTCCACGCCAAGGACGTCTACGAGATCGGCGGCACCGCGGTGGTGATCCGCACCCTGATCGAAAGCGGCCACATCGACGGCTCGCCGCTCACCGTCACCGGCAAGTCGCTGGCGGAAACCTACGGGCAGGCGCCCGCCCCCGACGGACAGGTGATCCGCTCGCCCGCCACGCCGATCAGCCCGGACGGCGGCGTCGCCGTCCTGAAGGGCTCGCTGGCGCCCGATGGCGCCGTTCTCAAGGTCGCCGGCATGACCAAGCTGGTATTCGAGGGCACCGCGCGGGTGTTCGAGAGCGAGGACGACTGCGCCCGCGCCGTCGCCGCCCGGGAGTACGCCGAGGGCGACGTCCTCATCATCCGCAACGAGGGCCCGGTTGGCGGCCCCGGCATGCGCGAGATGCTCGGCGTCACCGCCCTCATCTACGGCCAGGAGATGGGCGAGAAGGTCGCGCTGATCACCGATGGCCGCTTCTCCGGCGCCACCCGCGGCATGTGCATCGGCTATGTCTGCCCGGAAGCCGCAACGGGCGGCCCGCTCGGGCTGGTCAAGACCGGCGACCGAATCCTCATCGATGCCACCCGCCACAAGCTGGACCTGCTGATCGACGATGCCGAGATGGCGCGCCGGCGGGCGGCCTGGACACCGCCGGTTCCGTTCCACCGGGCAGGCGCGCTGGGCAAGTACGCCAAGCTGGTCGGCTCGGCCCACAAGGGCGCCGTCACCCACGAGGGCCCCGCCTCCTGGCCCGACCTGACGGCGGAGTGAGGACTCCCCGAGGCTACTCCTCGATCTGAACAGCAATATTCCGCCTTGTACCTTTATCGCGATTTGCGATATTAAGCCATGAAGCCGGTCCGCTATACGGCAGCATCCATCAAGGTTTTGAGAACCCACCGTTCGGAGGCGGTGCGCATCCGCGCGAAGATCGCCCGCTACGCCGAAACAGGCGCAGGCGACGTCAAGCCACTTGTCGGAAGTGACTACCTTCGTCTTCGGATTGGTGACTACCGGGCAATTCTGGCGGAAAGCGAGGCTGAAATCCTGGTGATCGGGATCGGCCACCGAGGCGACGTCTATGAATAGGGCATCAGGGCCATGACCGATTACCCCACCATCATCACCCCAGGAGGTGAGGAACTCGTCCTTGTACCGCGGGCCGATTTCGAAGCGCTAATCGCAGAGCGCAACGAGGATGCTAGGGACATCGTCCTCGCCGATACAATCGTTGCCGGTGTCCGGAACGGAGATATGGCGACCCTCTCCGAAACCGAAGCCGATATTCTGCTGGCGGCGCCCACCGCCTTGTCCGGCTGGCGCAAGATCCGTGGATTGACGCAGGTATCGCTCTCCGCCGAAGCCGGCATCAGCCAGAATTATCTGTCTGAGCTGGAGCGAGGCAAACGGGGCGGCACCACCGATGTTCTTGCCAAGCTCGCTCGGGTTCTCCGCGTACGGATAGACGACCTGATTGATGCGTAAGAACGTCGAGCCCATGCCCGCCAAGCGCGCCCTGATCACCGCCTCGGCCTCCGGCATTGGCGCGGCCACGGCCCGGGCGCTCAGCACCGAGGGCTACGAGGTCGTCGTCTCCGACATCAACGCGGATGCGGGCGCGGCGCTGGCGGCTGAGATCGGCGGGCGGTTCGTGGCCTGCGACCTGGCCAAAGCCGACCAGATCGAGGCGCTCGTGGCGGAGGCCGGACCGGTGTCGGTTCTGGTCAACAACGGCGGCGTCTCCGGGCCCACCGCGCCCGTCCCCGACATCACGCCCGAGGAGTGGAACGCCACCTTCGCGGTCAACGTCACGGCCATGTTCCTCGCCTGCCGGCTCGTCGTGCCGCAGATGACGGCCGACGGCGGCGGCACCATCGTCAACCTCTCCTCCGTCGCCGGCAAGATCGGCTACCCGAACCGCGCGCCCTACGCGGCCTCCAAGTGGGCCGTGCTCGGCTTCACCGCCTCGCTCGCCCGCGAGGTGGCGACCGCCGGCATCCGCGTCAACGCCATCATGCCGGCCTCGGTGCGGGGTCCCCGGATCCAGTCGGTGATCGAGGCCTACGCGGAGAAGAACGGCCTGTCGGTCGCCGAGGCCGAGGCGCAATATCTGGCCCGACAGGCAACGAAGTCCTTCGTGGAACCGGAGGAAGTGGCGCGCACCATCGTCTTCCTCGCCTCCGACGCGGCGCGCTCCATCAACGGCGCCTTCCTGCCCATCGACGGCGGCTTCGACTGAAGCAGAACGAGGCGGAGTGGGCACCGGTTCGCCGACCGGCTTTGCGACACAAATAGCAATCCCTGGAAGAGGGGAAACTGGTTTCCCGCTCCGGATAGCGGCCTGAAGAAACCTCTCGCACCGAGTTCGCCTGCCCTCACCATCTCCGGGTGAACGGCCTGACCGGCCCGGGCGCCGTCCGCCTCAACGCACCTTGTCGTAGACCTGGGTGAAGCCTTCCAGCGACATCGGCACGGTTAGTTGCTGACGGTTGATGGACTCGATGATGATGTTCAGCTTCAGCCCCTTGAACATCGCCTCCAGCAGCGCGTTGGAGATCGGCGCCCGGGCGTAGCAGCCCTGCGGGTCGCAGGTCTGGAAGTCGAGCTTCTGGGCATTGCGGCCGTCGATGTCGATGCGCACCCCCGCCGGCAGGAACATCTGCAGCGGCGTGCGGACCGACAGCGCGGGCTGGCGCGATTCGCCCGGCACCGCGATGGTGACCAGCAGCAGCAGCTGGCCGGTCTCGGTGACAACGGCGCGCTGCTCCAGCTGACAGTCCAGCGCCGCGTCACGGGTGGTCGCCGAACAGCGCGCCGACCACGGCGGCGGGCCGGCGTTGTTCGGCGTCGCGGTCACCGCCTCGGGCGCAGCGGCCCCGGGCGGGGTCTCCTGCGCGCCGGCCGGCAGGGCGAACAGACCAAGCGCCACGAGCGCGCATAGCGCCGGCGCAAGACGGCGTCCAAGCCGCCGGACCGCGCCGGCCGGACGGTTCGCGCGGCGTTTCCCCCCGGTCGCTCCGTCGATGCGCATGCCGTTCCCCTCGTGCTGTCGTGACGTTGGTGTCGCTCCCGGGCGCCAACGGCCCGGAGCCGACATGATCTAGAGCATTTTTCCGGCCCGTGGAAATCCTGAGCAAAACCATCCGGAAGTGCGCGACGACAGGCCGCGTCGCGAGCCCGTTCGGCCGGCGGCGCGCCGTTGGGTGCCGGAATTCCGGCGACCCGTGTTCCCGATGAGGGCCAGCAAGGGGTGGGGCGCGGCAATCGAGCAAAAAGTCGCCCGCCCGGGCGCAAGGGGGATGGACCGGGCGGGCGTGGCGGGAGGAGGAGCATCCCGCCAGCGTCGGTCCCGGGCGCCCGTGAGGGATGGCGCCACGGACCGATTGAGGAGACCGCAAGCACAACCTTAAAGTGATTCCCTGCCGCTTCCAAGCGGATGTTGACCGCGCGGGACACCTCTCCACAGGAGCGGCAGTTCCTGGGTGCGGCGCCGGTCAGCCCAGCAGCCGCGGAACGAACAGGACCAGCCCCGGCCAGGCGATGACGATCGCCACCACGGCCACATCGACCACCAGGAACGGCACCACGCCCCGGAAGATCTGCATCACGCTGGCGTGCTCGGCGGCGACGCTGCGGATGACGAACACGTTGAGCCCCACCGGCGGTGTGATCATGCCGATCTCCAGCAGCTTCACCACAAGCACGCCGAACCAGATCAGGTCGATCTGCTGTGCCTCGAACACCGGCAGCAGCACCGGCAGCGTCACCAGCAGCGCCCCGAACGGCTCCATGAACATGCCCAGCGCCAGGTAGAGCAGCACCACGATCACCATCAGCTCGACGTAGCCGATATCCGCCCCGCCGACCCACTGCGAGATGAAACCCGACAGCCCGCTGACGCCGAGGAAGCGGGTGAACATGGCCGCCCCGAAGGCGATGACGAACAGCGACGCGGAGGTGGTCAGCGTCTCGATCAGCGAGGCCTTGAGCGCCGCCCAGCCGAGCCGGCCGGTCAGCGCGGCGATGGCGATCGCCCCGAACGCGCCCACCGCCCCCGCCTCGGTGGCGGTGAAGAGGCCGGAAAACATGCCACCAAACACCAGCGCGATCAGCACCAGCACCGGCCAGATTCGCAGCAGCGCCTCGCCCGCCCCCCGCCCGTCCGGATCCACCGGCCGGCGCGGCACGATGTCCGGGCGCAGCCAGCACAGGAGCAACACAACCAACGAGTAGGCCGCTGCCGTCATCAGCCCCATGGTGATGCCGCCGACGAACACCTTGGTGATCGAGGTTTCGGCGAACACGCCATAGACGATCATCAGGATCGACGGCGGGATCAGCGCGCCGACGGTGCCGCCGGCGGCGATGGAGCCGCAGGCGAAACTCGGCTTGTAGCCGGCCCGCACCATCTCCGGGATCGCGATCCGTCCCATTGCCGCCGCGCAGGCAAGGCTGGAGCCGCACACCGCGGCGAAGCCGGAGCAGGCAAAGATTGACGAGATCGCCAGCGCCCCCGGGATCCGCCGCAACACCGCCTTCGCCGCCTCGAACAGACCCGTCGTCAGCCCGGCGTGGAAGGCGACGAACCCCATCAGAAGGAACATCGGCACGGCGGAAAGCGTCCAGCTGGCGACGAACGAATAGGGGGTCGACGACAGGATGCCGAAGGCCGGCGCCCAGCCCAGCATCGCCGCCATGCCGCCGAACGAGACCAGGATCAGCGCCAGCGCCACCGGCAACCGCAGGAGCAGCAGCACGATCAGCACGGCAATGCCGTAGAAGCCGGTCTCGATGCTCATGGCGCGGCCGTCTCCGGGCCGCCGGTCCGCACGTCCCCGCCGACGAGGGACATGGCGCGCGCCAACGTCACCACCACCGCCAGCCCGAACCCCAGCGGCGGCAGGAAGTAGGTGGGCCACACCGGCACCGCCACCTCCAGCGCCATCACGAACGTGCCGGCGGAGAAGTTCTTCAGGGCCGCCAGCCAGGTGGTGTAGGCGAGCCCGGCATAGATCACCGCGGAGACCAGCGCCACGGCCACGTCGGACCAGCGCCGGACGGCCGGGGACAGCAGGAAGTCGGTGGCCTCGACGCTCACCATGCCGCGCCGGCGTTCCAGCCAGGCGAGCGGCAGGAATGCCAGCACCACCATGTAGTAGCGGGACACGATCTCCACGGTGGCCGGGATCGGTGCGCCAAACAGGTTGCGCGACACCACCTCGGCACAGATGTGCAGCATCATCACCAGCGCGCCGGCGGCGGCGATCGCCGCGGTCACGTTCATGGCGCGATTGGTCAGCTCGGCGAGCGCCTTCATCGGGACGATCCTTGCCTCGGCAGCGGTGCCACTTTTCCCCGGGCGGCGGTGCGCCGGGCCGGGTGCGGGGGCAAGACCGGGTGGAAGCGGCCGGCGCGGGCGCCGGCCGCCGGCATCACAGGCCGTAGGTGCCGAAGTCGACCTTGTCCCAGATCTCGCGCTGGGTGGCCGCGGCGATCTTCGCCGGGTCGTTGCCCGCCTCGTCGACGATCGCCGTCCACTTGTCGACGAGCTCGAGGAAGCGGTGCACGCGCGCATCGGCATCGGCCAGGCCGAACTGGTCGCGCGACCGGTCGATGGCGTTCTGCACATCCTTCTCGCCGAACGCCTCGGAGGCTTCCTGCAGCGCCGGATCGACCTCGACGAAGGTGAGGCCGGCCGTCTCGGCGGCCGCCACGGCCTCCTTCGGCATGTCGTGGCCCCAGCGCTGGGTGAAGTCGATGTTGGCGCGGTTGGCCGCCCGGGACAGCGCTTGGCGCTCCTCGACGCTCAGGCTCTGCCAGGCCGCCTCGCCGACGGTGAAGTCGGAGGTGGCGTGGTAGGTGCCGATCTGCATCACCGCCACGTTGTCGACCAGATCGATGAGGCGGAAGGAGAGCAGGTCGGCGACCGAGGCCATGGTGCCGTCGATGGTGCCCTGCGACATCGATTCGAACGTGTCGAGCACGGAGATGTTGACCGGCACCGCGCCGAAGTTCTCCGCCCAGCGCGAGAACGGCGCGCCGCCGCTCCTCAGCCGCAGCCCCTTCAGATCGGCGGCCGTCTTCACCGGCTTCTTTGTCAGCAGCGTGTAGACGTCCGACGAGCCGGAGCCGAGATAGACCATCCCGAACGACTTCAGCTCCTCCTGGCAGGTGTCGCAGGTGACCATGTATTCGGTCATCGCCGCCGCCATCGCCTGGGGCGAGCGGCCAGAGAGCGCCAGCTCACCCGCCAGCGCCATGTTCGGCAGCTCTGCCGGGAAATAGAGGGGCAGCATGTTGCCGACCTCGACGAGCTGGCTCTGCAGCGCGTCCTTCATCTGGCCGAGCCCGGCCACTTCCGGACCGAGCAGCCGGGCGGTGAGCGCCCCGTTTGATTCCTCCGGCAGATACTCGACCAGCTTCTGGTAGAGGTGGCTGTTGGACGGGTGCGCCGGCGGCGCACCAGGCGCCACGCGGAGTTCGCGGGCCTCGCCGACCGTCATGGCGGTCAGCAGGCAGGCAGCGGCTGTCGCCGCGACGAATGCTGTCTTCATCGGACAATCCTCCCTGGATGTGACTGGTCGTGCGGGCCGGGGTCTGCGCGCCCCGTGTCACCGCGCGATCGCTTGCATGGTCGTTCCCGGCGGCTCGCCTCGGCATCGCTGCGTCGGCGCCGCTCTTCTTGTTGGCGTCAGAGGCCGAGAAGCTTGCGCGCGTTGTCCTTAAGGATCAGCGGACGCACCTCGTCCTTGATGGCGATCTTTTCGAAGTCCGACAGCCACCGGTCCGGCGTGATCGCCGGCCAGTCGGAGCCGAACAGCATCTTCGTCTTCAGCAGCGAGTTGGCGTACTGCACCAGGATCGGCGGGAAATATTTCGGCGACCAGCCGGACAGGTCGATGAAGACGTTCGGTTTGTGGGTCGCCACCGACAGCGCCTCCTCCTGCCAGGGGAAGGACGGGTGGGCGAGTATGATCTTCAGGTCGGGGAAGTCGACCGCGACATCGTCCAGGTGGATCGGGTTGGAGTATTTGAGCCGCATGCCCATGCCGCCGCGCATGCCCGCGCCCACGCCTGTCTGGCCGGTGTGGAACAGCGAGATCGCCCCCTCCTCCTCGATCGCCTCGTAGAGCGGATAGGCCATGCGATCGTTGGGAAAGAAGCCCTGCTGGGTCGGGTGGAACTTGAAGCCGCGCACACCGAACCCGCGCACCAGCCGGCGCGCCTCGCGGGCTCCCGCCCGCCCCTTGGCCGGGTCGATGGAGGCGAACGGGATCATGATGTCGGCGTTGTCGGCGGCGATCGTCGCCACTTCCTCGTTGGAATAGCGGCGGAAGCCGGTCTCGCGCTCGCTGTCGACCGGAAAGATCACGCAGCCGATCCTGCGCTCCCGGTAGTGGTTGGCGGTTTCCTGAACCGTCGGCAGCATGCCGTCGACGCCGGCGGGGTTCTTGAAATACTTGGCCATCCCGGCCTGGAATTCGTCGTAGCCGTCGTCGCGCGGCCCGCAACAGGGCTCCTCCGCGTGGGTGTGGATGTCGATGGCGATCAGGTCGTCGACGTTCATCATGTGTCGCCTTTCGAGAGCCCGAGCAGCTTCTGCAGCAGATGGACGAGCTGATCGCGCTCCTTGCAGGTCATGCCGGCCGGCACCGAGAAATCGAAGGCGTGCAGCGCCTCGGCCCGCTCGGCGACGAACGCCTGCCCCTTCCGGCTGAGCGTCAGCTCGACGACCCGCCGGTCCTCGTCGGGAATGCGCCGGGTGACGAGCCCCTGGTCCTCGAGGCCGCGGATGACCTTGGTGATGTGCGCCCGCTTGATCATCAGCCTCGCGGCCAGCACGCCCTGGCGGATGCCGGGGTTGTGGCCGATCACTACCAGCACGGAGAACTCGCCGGGCCTCATGCCGTAGGGGCCCAGCGCCTCGAAATAGTCCTCGAAGACGCGCAGCTGGCCGAGCCGCATGAGGAAGCCGAGCGAATCCCTGAGCTCGCCGAGATGCACGTCGGCTGCAGGCGATTCCCGCTCCAGCGTCGCGGCCATCAGGCGTCTCCCCTGGGCACCTCGAGACGCTTGGCGCGCTTCTCGAGGAAGGCGCGCAGGCGCTCTTCGGCCTCCGGGCTGGTGGCGGTGAACGCCGAGATGAACGACTCTACGAACAGCCCGTCCTCCTTCGCCATGTCCTGGATGCGCGGCAGTGCGTGGATGACGGCGTAGTTCGACAGCTCGGCGTTGGTGGCGGCCTTCGCGGCCAGCTCGATCGCCTTGTCCAGCGCCGTGCCCGTCTCGACCACGTAGCTGGCCAGGTTCCAGCCTTCGGCCTCGGCCGCCGAGACCACCCGGCCCGTCAGCATCATGTCGGCCATGCGGGCGGCACCACTCAGCCGGGCGACCCGCACCGACCCGCCGCCGCCGACGAAGATGCCGCGCTGGCCCTCCGGCAGCGCGAAGAAGGCGCTCTGGTCGGCGACGCGGATATGGGTCGAGGCGGCCAGCTCCAGCCCGCCGCCGACGACCGCGCCGTGCAGCGCAGAGATCCACGGGATCGCGCCGTGTTCGATCTGGGCGAACACCGCGTGCCAGCGCCGCGACCCCTTCACGCCCTCGATCGGAGTTTTCTTGACGTGTTCGGCGAGATCGAGCCCGGCGCAGAAATGATCGCCATGACCGTAGATGACGGCCGCCTTCGCGTCGGTCTCGGCCCGCGCGACGGCCGCGGAGATCGCCTCGATGAAGCGATCGCTGATGGCGTTGCGCTTGACCGGCCGGTTGAGGCCGAGCAGCGCGACGTCGCCCCGCACCTCGTAGGTCACGAGATCGGCCTCGGCCGCGTCGTCGGCGTGTTGGTCCTTCATGCGACCTTCGTCCTCCCGGTCATCCGATCCGCAGCTCGGTGCGCATGGATAATCTACAAAATTTTTGTTTCCTAGTAGACAATCTCCGGCGTTCCAGTCAAGGATCCCCGCAAAAGACACGACCCAAAACACGATCGGAGGAGACGATGGCCACACCCGGCTTGCGGGACGTCAAGCTGTGGTCCCCGCACATCGAGTGGACGGAGCGCGACGACGGCTCGATCCTCGTCTGGCGGACCGATCCCCTGGGGCCCCATCCCGACAAGATCAACGAACGGCTCGTCCACTGGGCCGGGATCGATCCCGGCCGTACCTGGATGGCCGAGCGCGGCGGCGACGGCGCCTGGGTGCGGGTGTCCTATGGCGAGTGTCTGGCCCGCGTCCGCGCCATCGGTCAGAAGCTGCTCGACCTCGGCCTGTCGGTCGACCGGCCGCTGCTGATTCTCTCCGAAAACAGCCTCGACCATGCGGTGATGGCGCTCGGCGCCCAGCACGTCGGCATCGCGTCGGCGGCGATTTCCAGCGCCTATTCGCTGGTCTCCACCGACCACGGCAAGCTGCGCGAGATCGTCGAACGGATGACGCCGGGGATGATCTTCGTCGCCGATGGCCAGCGCTTCGAGCGCGCCATCGCGGCCGCCGTCGACCCGTCGGTACCGGTGGTGGTGTCCCGCAACCCGATCCCGGGGCGTGCCTGCCTGATGCTCGATGACGTGCTGGCCACCGTGCCGACCGCCGATGTCGACCGGGCCTACGACGCGGTCGGTCCGGACACCATCGCCAAGTTCCTGTTCACCTCCGGCACGACGGGATCGCCGAAGGCGGTCATCCAGACCCAGCGGATGCTCACCTCCAACCAGGAGATGGTCGCCGACTGCTACGCCTACATGCGCGACGAGCCGCCGGTCGTGGTCGACTGGGCGCCGTGGAACCACACGGCGGCGGGCAACAAGGTGTTCAACCTCGTCCTCTACAACGGCGGCACCTATTATATCGACGGCGGCAAGCCGAGCCCGAAACTGATGGGCGAGACGATCCGCAACCTGCGCGAGATCTCGCCCACCTGGTATTTCAACGTGCCCGCCGGCTACGAGATGCTGGTCGACGCCATGGAGCGCGATGAGGCGCTCAGAACGCGCTTCTTCGCCAATCTCAAGCTGATGATGTACGCCGGCGCCGGCATGGCCCAGCACACCTGGGACCGGCTGAACGGGCTCGCCGTGGAGACCATCGGCCACCGGGTGCTGCTTGCAACCGGCCTCGGCGCCACCGAGACCGGGCCGTTCGCGCTGAAATGCTCCGAGGAACAGGAGCGCGCCGGCAACGTCGGCATCCCGGCGCAGGGCGTGATCCTCAAGCTCGTGCCAGACCAGGACAAGCTGGAGGCGCGGCTGAAGGGGCCGAACATCACCCCCGGCTACTGGCGCGACCCGGAACACACCGCCGAGGTGTTCGACGAGGAAGGCTTCTACAAGCTCGGAGACGCGCTGCGGTTCGCCGTGCCCGGCGATCCGGAGAAGGGCTTCTTCTTCGACGGACGGCTGGCGGAGAACTTCAAGCTGGAGACCGGCACCTGGGTGGCCGTCGGCGCGCTCCGCACCAAACTCGTCAACGACCTCGACGGCCTCGTCCGCGACGCGGTGATTGCCGGCGAGAACCAGCGCGAGCTCGGCGCCCTGCTGCTGCCGTTCATGCCGAAGCTCCGCAGCCTGGTGGCCGGCGCCGACAAGCTCTCCGACGCCGAGATCCTTGCCCACGACAGCGTCCGTGCCCGCCTCGCCGAGCGGCTCGGCATCCACGCCGCGCAGGCGACCGGATCGGCCACGCGGGTGATGCGGGCGCTCCTGATGACCGAGGAACCCTCCCTCGATCGCGGCGAGATCACCGACAAGGGCTCGATCAACCAGCGCGCGGTTCTGCGAAACCGAGGCGATCTCGTGGCCGCGCTGTTTTCCGATGACGATCCGCGCGTGATCCGTGCGCACAGGAAGGAGCCGGCAGCGTGAAGATCGACGAGACCGCCGCCATCGTGACCGGTGGGGGCTCCGGCCTGGGCGAGGCCACCGCGCGCGCCCTCGCCGCGCAGGGCGCCCGCGTGTCCCTTCTCGATATCGCGCAGAAGCGCGCGGAGACCGTTGCGCGGGACATCGGCGGTCTCGCGCTCGCCTGCGACGTCACCGATCCGGCCTCCGCACAGGAC
>Ga0207904_1000339_pt1 | contig 19426 bp, 19 predicted proteins | sample MalvirmetaMSP118_FD_184232 | JGI IMG/M metagenome (GOLD analysis project Ga0207904, IMG submission 184232) | Marine viral communities from the Deep Pacific Ocean - MSP-118 (SPAdes) | ecosystem: Environmental > Aquatic > Marine > Oceanic | place: Pacific Ocean | collected 2011-05-30 | reverse complement strand
CGATGCTTGCGCACCTGCGCGCGCTCGCGACCGAACTCGAGATACACCTGCACATCGGTTCGCTGGCGCTGATGGACGGCGACCGTGCTGTCAATCGTGGCTTCGTCATCGGCCCCGACGGCACGATTCTGGCCCGCTACGACAAGATCCACATGTTCGACGTCGATCTGCCCGACGGCGAATCCTGGCGCGAATCGCGGACCTACCGGCCGGGCGAACGCGCGGTCGTGGTCGGCCTCCCGTTCGGCACGCTCGGCATGTCGATCTGCTACGACGTGCGCTTTCCCGCCCTTTACCGCGCGCTCGCCGTCGGCGGCGCGGGCATTCTCACGGTGCCGGCGTGCTTCACCCGGCAGACCGGCGAGGCCCACTGGCACGTGCTGACGCGGGCCCGCGCCATCGAGACCGGCAGCTTCCTCATCGCCTCCACCCAGGGCGGCCATCATGAGGACGGGCGCGACAGCTACGGCCACGCGATCATCATCGACCCCTGGGGCAAGGTGCTGGCGGAAGGTGGCGAGGATCCGTGCGTGGTCGTCGCCGACCTCGACCTGGAGCGCATCGCGGCCGCGCGACGCCGCATTCCCGCGCTCGCCAACGCCCGGGAATTCACCGCGCCGGAGCCGTCGCGGCTGCAAGGGGTCCAAGGGTGATCCGCTACCGGCTCGCGTGCGAGGCGCGGCACGGTTTCGAGGCGTGGTTCCGTTCGGCCGAGGACTGCGACCGGCAACTCGCCGACGGGTCGCTCGTGTGCCCCTCGTGCGGCTCCGCCGAGATCGACCGCGCCCTGATGGCGCCGGCCATTTCCAAGGCCGGGGCGGCCATCCGCGCCGCCGAACCGACGCCCGAGACCGACAGCCCGGCCACCGGACAGGCGCTGCTGCCCCAGAACACCAAGCTCGCCGAGATGGCGGCAGCCCTGAAGGAACTGCGCGCCCGGATCACGGCGAACGCCGACAATGTCGGCGAGCGTTTTCCGGAAGAGGCGCGGCGCATCCACTACGGAGAGAGCGAGGCGCGGGGCATCTACGGACAGGCCACGGCCGAGGAGGCCGCCGCCCTCATCGACGAGGGCGTCGAGGTGATGCCGCTGTCGTTGCTGCCGGACGACCGCAACTAGCGCTCGGCGCACCCCGCGGCGGCCCGGCTGGCTGTCGCCCCCATGGTCGGCGGCGCCCAATGCTGCAGCGCAGCATCAGCTGCCTGCGAGGATGACGCTCCGGATCTCCTCGACCAGCGCAGGATCGCCCACCGCGAGCGCGGTGTGGTCGGACGCTGCGGGGCCGCCGTTCCAAGCGGTCAGCTGGCCGCCCGCCGTCGCGAGGATCGGCACGAACGGCGCCACGTCGTAGAGCTGGATATCGCACTCGAAGACGATGTCCCCGTGTCCCGCCGCAACCATGGCGTAGCCGTAGCAGTCGGTGCCGTAGCGCACCGTCTTCACCCGGGACGCAAGGGCATCGAACGCTGCGCGCTGGTCGCCCCTGAACATCTTCGGATCGGTGACGAACAGCGTCGCCTCCGCAAGAACCGGGCATTCCCTGGTCGTCAGACGTCTCCGGGTCTCGCCGCGCGACCAGTAGGAGGCCTCGCCATCCGACCAGAAGCGCTCGCCGATGTAGGGCTGCGCCATCATGCCGACCCGCGGAACTCCCCGCGACATGCGCGCGATCAGCGTGCCCCAGGACGGCAGCCCGGCGACGAAGGCTCGGGTCCCGTCGATCGGGTCGAGAACCCACACCGCATCGGCCTCGGCCCGCTCCATCCCGTACTCCTCGCCAATGATGCCATCGTCGGGGAACACCTCCTCGATGAGGCTTCGCATGACCCGCTCGGCGCCGCGGTCGGCGACCGTCACCGGATCGAAGCCGCCGTCCCCCTTGGATTCGACTTTGTCGAGGTTACGAAACGAGGGAAGCGTGGCCGCCCCGGCCGCGTCAGCGAGCCTGTGCATGAGCGAAACCGCCTGATTCCAGTCGTGCATATCAGCCATGCGATTGCTCGTTCTGGCGACCCGGCCGCCGGTGAAGCCCTCGGAAATTCACGATAAATTCCTTTTTAATCAACCAGTTGGAATTACTTCACGCCGTGCTAATGAACCCTTGCCGGGGGCGCCGGATGCGTCCCTGGACCCCCCCGCGCCGGCTCACCGACCATCTCCGCTCTTGACGTTTTTGCGGTGCACTGGCATTTTACCGCAATGCGATATGACTTTGTTGTATCGCAGCCCTCCTTGGGCGTTTCCTCCCTAGACTTGGGCCGCTTCAGCTGAAGCGGCCCTTTTTTCTTTTCAGGCCTTGCACGCCGCGCGACCGGCCGCTCCGACGGCGTGGCGGACCCGTTTCGGGAGGACGTGCAGCGGAACCGGGGCCTTGGCCCGCACCCCGCGCACATCGGCCGATACATTCCCCCGAAGGCGCGCTGGCGCCGGTCTATTCGGCGGCGTCGGCGATCGTTTCGCCGGCCAGATCTACCCGCATCAGACGCTCCGCGAAAGACGCCAGGTCCTGCATGAGGGCGCCGAAGCCGACGGTGCGCCGGAAGTGGTGCTCGTCCATGTAGAGACCGCGATTGATCTCGATCTGCAGGGCGTGGATGCCGTTGAGCGGCCGGCCGTAGTGCTCGGTGATGTAGCCGCCCGCATAGGGCCGGTTGCGCACGACGCGGTAGCCGAACTCGCGCAGGATCGACACCGCGGCCTCGGTGAGCGCGCCGGAACAGCTGGTTCCGAACCGGTCGCCGATGATGATGTCCGGCCGGACGCGATGCTCCAGCCCCCGCGCCGTCGATGGCATCGAGTGGCAGTCCACCAGGACCGCGAACGGGAATGCCTCGAGGGTCGCAGCAAGGCGGGCGCGCAGGGCCGCGTGGTAGGGCTTGTAGAGCGCGTCGATGCGCGCCAGCCCCTCCTCCACCGAAAGCGGCTCGCGGTAGATCTCCTCGGCATCCGCCACCACGCGGGCGATGGTGCCTAGCCCGCCGGCGACGCGGATCGACCGGGCGTTCACGTAAGCCGGCAGCCGGCCCGAGAACATGGCGGGATCGAGTTCGTAGGGCTCGCGGTTCACGTCCAGATAGGCACGCGGGAACATGGCGCGCATCAGCGGCGCGCCGAGCCCCACCACCCCGGAGAACAACTCGTCGACGAAGGTGTCCTCGGACCGGCGGATGGCCACCCGGTCGAGCCGAGAACTCCGCAGGAAGGATCTCGGGTAGGCGGTTCCGCTGTGCGGGGAATTGAACACGAACGGCCGGCGCTGAAGGGAAGGCTCGAGAATCTCGAAGGCCGGAAACGTCTCGAAGCCATCGACTGTCCGCATGCGTAGCACCCTGGTCGGGAAGTCCGATTTGCTGTCCGCCCCATCCAATGAGACGCCGGATCCGGGCCGGTGTCCATGGCTGTCGCGCCGGCCCGTCTCAACTTTCCGGAAACCTTGTTCTTTGACGCCGCTTTTACGCGCCGGGGAGCATGAAGGGGACGTACGCGGCGCATCAAGACGCTGCGGCGACGCTGAAAAGACACGGGGGCAGCCTTGCGCATCCTACTCGCCGAAGACGATCACGACATGCGGGCGTTCCTCGCCAAGGCGCTTGAGCGGGCGGGTTACCACGTCTCGTCGTTCGACAACGGACTGTCGGCTTACGAGCGACTGCGCGAAGAACCGTTCTCGCTGCTCCTGACCGACATCGTGATGCCGGAGATGGACGGGATCGAGCTGGCGCGGCGTGCGACGCGCCTGGATCCCGATCTCAAGGTCATGTTCATCACCGGCTTCGCCGCCGTCGCCCTCAATCAGGAAATGAATGCGCCCCGGGCCGCCAAGGTGCTGTCGAAGCCGTTCCACCTGCGCGAACTGGTCCGCGAAGTGGGCCGGATGCTGGAAGCCGCCTGAGCGGAAGCGCCGGGGATATCGGGCGCGCAGCCACCGTCGGTGGAAAGCCTGGGCACGGATCTGGAAAAATCCCGCAAGCATTCTTGCGAGCGCCAGCGAACCCCGCTATACGCACTGGTCTCGACGGCTCCCACGCCCCTTGGCGGCGCGGAGCCTCGTTTCGACTTCATCGGCCGTTCGGAGACGTCCCACCCCAATGCCGGGTGGATCCTCGTTCGGTCCTGACCGTCGGAACGCGGTCGGGCGGTTAGCTCAGCGGGAGAGCGCTACCTTGACACGGTAGAGGTCACAGGTTCAATCCCTGTACCGCCCACCATTACTTTCAATGACTTACAATGGGGTTTGAGTAGAGATCTTGTTATCAGCTGAACCTGGGCGCCCACCCGCGCTATCGTAGCTTGGGCACCGGCGAGTGAAGGTGTTAGTCGGCCTTGCCCCATACGAGCAGCGCACCGCGAGCGCTCCTTTTACATAGGAGCGGCCCGACCCGTGCTGCGCGATCAGCGATTCGAGGTCCAGGTCTTCGCTCTTCCCGCAGGCCAGACAAAAGCCGTACGTCTTGAGGTCGCCCAGCGCGGCGATCGGCGTACCCTTGTTCATCTGGCAAGCATTGAGACACGTCGAGCAGATTTCCAGCACTGCGAGCACGCCTACTGCCCGCCGCCCGGCCGGCCAGACTGCCGACCATGCGCAACCTCTACAGCCTCACCAAGGGCCAACAGGCGATCCGGGACTGAACGCGCGCGACCCGCGAGAGCGGCGGCACCCCCGTTCCCTGCCTGCGATATTCCCGGACTATCCGGTTCCGGTCGTGCGCACGGCCGAAGATGGCGAGCGCGAGCTGGTGATGATGCGACGGGAAATACCCGGCCCGAAGCCACTCGGCGAGCATCCGATCACCAACATTCGCAACACCCGAAGCCCGCACTGACGGCGATGGCTCGCGCCGGCTCACCGGTGCTCGGCGCCAGCGACGCGCCTTCTGCGAATATAAGGACACCAAGCCGCGGAAGACACCGACATGATTGGCGCTAGACGAGAGCCGGCCATTTTTCGCGTTCACCAGTATAAGGTGTACCTGGACCGGCACGCGCGGCACCAAGGCCGAACCAGTCGAGGTCGAGCACCAGTTCTATTCATTCCTCACATGTGGGCCGAGCACGATCGTCGGACCAATCCATCCGAAGGCAATGCCGGTCATACTCACGACTTCCGAGGAGATGGACGTCTGGATGCGAGCGGAATGGGAGGAGGCGGCTGCGCTCCAGCGACTGCTGCTGGATGATGGGCTGCGGGTAGTCGCGAAAGGCCAACGCAAGGATCCTTCAGAGTATCGGATTTGCGACCAGATGGGCTAACGTTGACGAAGCCCCGCTTCGATCAAGCTGTAAGTCAGGCGGACTCCCCCGTCCTGGGCGGTCGCCGTTACCGGGTCAGGAGACGCTGATCCAGGTCATCATCCCTCCGGCCGCATGCTCCAGCATGTGGCAGTGAAGCAGCCAGCGGCCAGGATTGTCAGCCACGAAGGCGATCTCCGCCGTTTCGCCACGGTCCATGAGCAGAGTGTCGCGAAGCGGGCCGAGCGAACCGTCGGACCCGACCTGGCGGAAGTGATGACCGTGTAGATGCATGGCGTGCGGCCAGGCGGTGTCGTTGTTCATCGCGATCCGCACCGTCTCTCCGCGATCGGTGGCCATCAGAGGCTCACTCGGCATGTCGGCCATGCCGTTGAAGGCCCAGATTTTGCCGGCCCGCGCCATCTCCTGTATGCCCATCATCCTGCCGCCCAACATGGCACCCCGCATGCTGCCCATGGCCCCACCCTCCATGAGCAAATCGGCACGGCGCGCGGACGTCAGATCACCGAGCTCGGCAACAGGGTTTGCGGGCAGCGCAGCCGGCGCAGCCAGCCGCTCTCGTCTCGCTTCGCCGTCCACCGAGAAGGTGCCAATCTGGTAGGCGCTCTTCCCGTCCTGACTGACGAGGGCCGCCTCCGCCCCATCCTCGGCCGTCACGTCTACTATCAAGTCTGCACGCTGTGCGGGGGCCAGAACGAGGCCATTGAGCGGCTCCGGCGCATCGAGCGGCATGCCATCGAGGGCCACGACCCAGCCTTCGAGGCCGGGCGCCCTGAGCGCAAAAATCCGCGCATTCGCGGCGTTCACGAGCCGGAGGCGCAGCCGAGAATTCCGAGATACGGTCTTTCGCCAACGACCGTCGCCATTCACCGTGACCCAGTTGCCGATCCGGCCGGCATGGGCCCAGTCGTGAAGGTTGTCAAACCCTTCCGCAATCTTGGCAGTCTCGGTCAGACGCCAGTCATCTATCAGCAGGACCTCATCGAAATCGACATCGGGCGCACCCTCCTGCTCCTCAACGATCAGGGCGCCATAGAGCCCTCTGGCCATCTGTTCCCAACTACGATCGTGGGAGTGGTACCAGTACGTTCCAGCATCGCGAACGCTAAAGTCGTACAAAAACTCCTCACCCGGAAGTACTGGCTCTTGCGTCAGCCCCGGAACCCCGTCCATCGCATTCTTGAGACGAACGCCATGCCAGTGAACAGTCGACGGCTCACTTAGCTGGTTGATAAACCGGCGACTTACCTTATCCCCTTGGCGCACCCTAACCTCAGGTCCCGGCACTCCCCCGTCATATCCCCAGACCGACGTCGGTTCGAACCCAACCGGCGCCAATCGGACGGAACCCCATTTGGCCACGAGAGATGTTGTCGTCGCAGCAGAAGTTGTCCGCATGTACCAGGGAGCCGCGACACCCCCGGCGACCAAAGACATGAATGCGCGGCGGGAAAGACAAGGTCTCCCCACATTCCTACGTAAGACATTCATTAAGATACCACGCTGATCATAGACGACAGGCAATGCAACAACGGAGAAGGCGCGAGGAGTCAGATGGCTTTCTATCGCAAGACCTGCAATCAGGACACCTGACGCCCCGCGAAATGATCCGACGAACCACTATCCGTGAAAATCTTCAGCAACACATTCACCTGCCATACCCAGGGCAACGATAATAGCCCCGATACCCAATTTCCCTTTCGCCTGGCAACCTGAGAAGCATATCAGTAAGCATTGGAACTTCAGAGGCGTCTCCAATCGAGTCGCCTTCGCTCACTGGAAGCAGGTCAATACTTAGGCCCAACGCCTCCAACTTGCTCCATCGGCTCTCCCCAACGTCTTGCCGTGGCTCCAGAAGAACGAGATCATCGCTGATCTTGAGCAGACCAATTACACCTCCGTCAGCCTCACCTATGGCCAGCGACGGCCGACTCTCTGTCGTATATTCGAATACACACGGAGGTGTACTCGCAAACAACTGGGAGATATCTTCCTCGGTCAAGAACTCTGCATCAAGAGAAGCTATTTTAGGCGTTTCCAATGCCTCTTCTAGGCTGACGACGGGCGAGCTAGAACGGCGTTTACTATGCTCACGCAGCCCTGACCGTTCGATATCCGCAATCATATACCGCATCTCAGCGATTTCTTTGTCTTGCGCGTATACTATCTCATCGGCAAGCTTCCGGACGCGACTGTCTTCGATACCAGCCCGGCTTGACGTCATAATCGCGATCGAATGATGAGGTATCATTGCTCGCATATAACTGAGGTCACCGACGGTGACTTGGCTGCGGACCAGCCAAAGCGCCATAGTAAAAATGAACACCGAACCCAAGAAAATTGCGATATTCAAAGTCCTTCTCGAATACATATGCAGCATGAAAGACAACATGATAACCGCCATAGCGGCGACCATGACGAAAGTCATGTACAATCGCGTCTCACTGAAAAAGACATGCTCAAGCAAAAATGTATTAAAATACATTATTATGTACATGACGACGCCGGACGTCATGATCATTGCAAAAAACCTCAGATACCTCATGCAACCCTCCGTCCATTAAGCCCCACCAACGCCCCGGAGCGACCGCGTTTCTATAAGAAAATTAAAAAAACCCGACAGGGGTGCGCGAATTCAATAAGCCGGATTGTGAACCATTAGAGAATATTCTTTCTGATCGATGCTTATCGTAATCTCGATATGGCTACTGTCCGCACCTGACACCCGCGGCTTCTCAGCAACAGCAATCAAATGGGACGAAGAAAAATCGATCTCCTCGTCGTACTCAACCATAATTCCCGAGAGATACGGATCAATCGCCTGCCCATTCAAAATAATCTCTGCATTCTGACCGCCAATCTGAACCCCGTTTATTTGAATGTTGTGCGAGTTTGAATTCGAAATCACCATCGAAACTCGCAGCTGGGAAGGATACGCTCCTCTCTCCAACGTCACATTTTCGATATCGACCCCTTCCAGTATTTCTGGGAAAGGCGCATATCCAGATGCCTGAGCAGAAACGCTAAATATCGCTAACGCCGCCGCCAACAGAATTGAAACCCGACTCATTTAGCTCATCTCACAATTTAACAAGCGCGTTTGGATTCGAAATAGCGCCAGGATGGGAGACCTGCCGCCCTCTAAGGCATCGGGCGGCAGGTCGTTATTTGATATCGACAACGGTGAGCTTACCTCGTTGCCGCTCTGCTACGAACTCTACAGCGCTACCCTCTTGCACCTCAGTAATCATGGCGGGGTCGGCAACCGCGAACACCATCGTCATCGCCGGCATGTCGAGGTTCTTGAGTTCCTCGTGCTTTATGGTGAGCTTGTTGAGCTTGGCGTCGACCTTCTGGACGACACCTTTCGTGTACTCCTCCGCAGCTCCCGAAGAGACCGCCAGCCCGAGAAACGCGGCGACGGCAATCGTGCGCCCAATGGTCTTCATTTCAGCGCCCTTTCTCACGGAGTGGTGACGAGCAGCGGCCCGTGCATGCCGCTCTCGTAGTGACCGGGGATGAGGCAAGCGAATTCGAACGTGCCAGCCTCGGTGAACGTCCACACGATTTCTCCATTCGCTCCGGGCATGAGCCTGATGGCATTGGGATCGGCGTGCTCCATTTCGGGGAACCGCGCCATCACCGCCTTGTGCTTTTCGTTCGCATCCGGCGCGTCCATGACGAACTCGTGCTCGAGCTCGCCCGAGTTCGTCACCTCGAAGCGGATGGTTTCGCCCCTTCGGATCTCGATCTCAGAGGGCTCGAAGACCATCATGCCGACGTCCGTTTCGTCCATGCGGACGCGGATCGTCCGCGTGGCGTCTGCCGCGGCCCCCGGCCGTCCGATTGCCATTTCGTCGTCGTGCCCGCCGGCATGCGTACCGGCCGCGAAGGCGGGCGCAGAAGCGGTTGCCGTGGCGAGCGCGATTGCTGCTAAAGCTTTGATCATAGATAAGCTCCTCGTTGGATTGAAGTTGCAGGTGCGTCGAACGCCGGCCCTCAGTGACCGGAGTGACCTTCCCCGGTTGCCGTATGGGGCGCGCGGCCGGAGGAAGACTGGATGGGTTCGTGGTGTTCGGTCGGACCGGGAGCCCGTGCAGCCGTGGGGAGCTGTCCCGTCCATTCGTAGGCGACGGTGCCGGGCGGGTGCTCATAGTCTCCCGGATCGGAATAGTCGTCCGCGGCGAGCCCTTCCCGGACCTTCATCACCGTGAACATCCCACCCATTTCGAGTGCGCCGAACTGACCCCAACCGGCCATCATGGGGATCGTGTTGTCGGGCAGAGGCATGGACATTTCCGCCATCTCGGCCATCCCCGTCTCGCCCATCGGCATGTAGTCGGGCTGCACAAGACGGATCATTCGGGCGACCTTGGCCTTGTCCGCCCCCATCGGAGTCGGAATGTCGTGACCCATGGCATTCATGGTGTGATGGGACTTGTGGCAGTGCAGCGCCCAATCGCCCGGATGGACGGCGTCGAACTCGTAGGCGCGCATTGCCCCGACGGGGATGTCGATCGTGACCTCCGGCCAGCGGGCCTCCGGCCTCACCCAGCCTCCGTCGGTGCAGGTCACTTCGAAGTCGTAACCATGCATGTGGATTGGATGGTTGGTCATCGTCAGATTGCCCACGCGGACCCTGACGCGGTCGTCCTTTGCGGCAACCAGTGGCGCGACGTCCGGAAAGACACGGCTGTTGATCGCCCAAAGATTAAAGTCCGTCATCTCCATCACTTTTGGCATGTAGGAGCCTGGATCTATGTCATACGCAGAGAGAAGGAAGACAAAATCGCGATCAACAGGCATGAAGTTCGGATCCTTTGGATGGATGATGAACATGCCCATCATCCCCATCGCCATCTGAACCATCTCATCGCCGTGCGGGTGGTACATAAACGTACCGCTCTTCACGGCGTCGAACTCGTAGACAAAGGTCTTGCCGGGCGGAATGCCGGGCTGAGTGAGACCGGTCACTCCATCCATTCCGTTCGGAAGGATGAGCCCGTGCCAATGGACGGTCGTATGCTCGGGCAACCGGTTCGAGACGAAGATGCGGACCCTATCCCCTTCCACGCACTCGATCGTCGGCCCTGGCGCCTGCCCGTTGTATCCCCAGAGGTAGGCCGTCATGCCCTCCCCCATCTCGCGCTCGACGGGCTCGGCAACGAGGTGGAATTCCTTCACCCCGTTGTTCATCCGGAATGGCAGCGACCATCCGTTCAGAGTGACGACCGGATTGTAATCCGGCCCGGATGATGGTCGGAGCGGAGGCTGCGTTGCCGCACTCTCCATGACCGGCGCTTCGGGAAGGGCGGCCGTCGATGACCTGGACCAGGCGGTGCTGCTGGCCAGAGCCAACCCCGCCCCCATGAACTGTCGTCTTGAGAACATTCCAGAGACTCCCTTGAGGTCAGTCATCATCGCCTCCGGCAGCGGCTTTCTCGGCCCCGCCTCCGGACTCGACTTCTCCGCCGCCGTAGACCGCGGCGGTCAGTCCCGCTTCCGCCAAGTAGAATTCTCTCTTCGCGTTGACCGAAAGAATGATGGCGTTCAGCTTCGAACGCGTGTCCGCGAGAAGATCGAATGTAGACGTGATCATTCCGTTGTAAGTAAGTATCGCTTCTTTTTCTATATTCACCCGAAGCGGTACGACGCTTGATCTATAGTGCCTGGCAATATCGTATCTGGACCGGTACGCCCTGTAGGCAGAACGAGCCTCGGATCTGATTTCCACCGACTTGGCGGCGTAGATATTCGCAGCCTTGAGATAGCCGAACTCCGCTCTTCTCAGGCGAGCCTGGCCGCTGTCGAAGATCGGAATTTCGAGGCTGACTTCAGCTATTGCGGTCAGGTCGTTGGAGCGCTTTTCGGAGCCGTCCTCACGTTCTTCAATTTCCTGTTCTATTTCAGGGCCGGCCGCGAGCTCGAGGTCGGATACGTAGCGTGTCGCCCTGGTCAGGCCGTAAGACTTCGCAAGACTGTCGAGCTCGAGCCGGGCCACCTGGAGGTCCACGCGGTTGCGGAGAGCCTCCGCCTCGATGGCATCTCTTCGGACTGGCTTTCCCGGAATCGCCGGCAGCGAGTTGGGGACCTCAAAGTCCAGCTGCGGGCCCCACAGCCCCATGACGCGGACGAGGTTTTCTTTCGCAAGCTGGGCCTCGAGCCGCGCCTCGGCCGTTTGAGCTGTCAGTTCCGAGTAGAACGCCTGCTCGCGGGCCTGCTCAATCTTCGGATAGGCTCCCGTGCGGCCCAGCTCAGCGGCAAGCTCCGCCGCGGCATCCGCCGCGATCCTGGCCCGGTTCAGGTAGGCGACCTGTTCCCAGGCGGACACGGCCTCGATCCAGGCAACCCGCACCTCGGTCGCGAGTGCCAAAGTCGCCTCGTAGGCTCTCAGACGCGACTGTAGAAGCCGAACCTCCGCGATCTCGAGCCTGCGCTCCCGCGTGAGAACCCAAACAAGGTTCGACGCGATCACCCCCTCCAACGTCCGGAGGCCGCCGATGCCCATATAGCTCACCGCGAGGGTGGGGTTTTCGGGAATGCTCTCCTGCCAAAGATCGGCGACCGACATCCCGATCTCGGCATACGCAGCCTGAAGGCTCTTGTTGTTGAGGAGCGCGACCTGAACAGCCGCATCGGCATCAACGAATTTAGCTGAGAGCAGATCCCGCACCTGCCCGCTGACCTCCGCGGCCTCGGCTCGATCCTGGATCCACACCGTCCTCTTGCCGAGCGTCTGGCCCGCCTTGTCGCCAACCGCAGAGAAGCCCGCCTTCGTATCGCTGAAGTCGCGGACACCAACGCACCCTGCAATGAACAGCGGGAGAACTACGGCAGCTCCCACCGAACGAAACGATACCTTCATCGCGGCCCACCCTCATTTTCCAAGGGCACTTGGCCGCGCTGATTTTCGGCCGCACCGTGCGGCGAAGAGGCCCGCGAGTCGAGATCGACTGCGCTACTCTTGAAACCCCGTGGGCTCTCTGGGACTCTCGCGGTGTATCCGCTGATGATTGATTGGTATGCGGCGATCTGCAAACCAATTGCGGGATTGTCGGGAGCACTACCAGACGAGATGTCGGGAAGCCCCCACGGAGCGTTGGCGGCGCAACCAGCGACCAGCGCGCCGCACATGCCGACGCTTAATGTTCGAAACATTTGAAGCCCAATGATGGCACCTCACGATGACACGATAACCGCGCCATCCTTCCGCGAAGGTGCTGTGATTCCAGGTCCGCCAAATCATCGTGCATGCGCACGACAAGCGGCTCTCCTACGGAATGCATGGCGCGGTTTCGCGCCACTCTTCCTCTCGGCTACCCGTGGGAAGCCAGAGGCATCAGGCCTTGGGAGGTTTATAGTCGGAGGGGATCAGTTTGCCTGTCAGAACAGGCGTCTCAGCTGGCAGGGTTTTCCATGCCGGCGCGGGATGTGTCACTCGATGTCCGTCAGAACTGACAAAAACCGAGTGACAGTCCATCGCACACTTTCCATCCAGCATTTTGGAAAAATGCTTATGGCTTGATGGAAGCTGGATCTCTGGCTGCGGCACATGAGCATGCTGCACCGAAACCACTTCCGAAGCGCCCGAAATTGCTTCGGTAGCTGAAGCGGGCATATCCATCCCCGCCGCATTAACGGAATGCGAGAAGAAGACAGCAAAACACACCAGCCCTGCAGCAAGCAGCCGGGCGGCGAATCCTGTCATGATTTCCCGATTCCACATACCAGGAGAGCTATCCGATCCGTTGCAGACCGTCCACCCCCCTCATCTCACGAACTTGTTAAAATTCATCATTCAAATGATCGCTCGATTATGCCTAATTATTGTTGGTAAATTCAGTGGATATTTTGTCAAGATATTGAAAATATTTGCACATTTTTGTGAATAAGCGGTATATATTAAGTCTTCCTTCTAATACCTACCGCCAACTAATAACCCAAGACCACACCTGATCGGCGGCAGCCAGCACAATCCCGACCGCCGTTATAAATGCAAAAAGGAACCCGGCGAACATTTTACTTGCTGATGCCATTGTCGCCAGGGGCATCAATGCCTTTCGGAACTCGTCGAAGCCATCACGCACCTCCTGGCGAAGCTCTCTCATCTCTCGTTCCATTCGGCCCCTATCGGAACGTGCCTCTTTCGTCATCGCCTCCAAACTTGAGACGCGCTCGGCCAGAGTGCCAAGTGCGGATTTGGTTATCTGGTCGTCATCCAGGTTTCCGCCGGTCATCTGGGCCTCACGCGTCTCAAACCGTCTGCTGTTCCGCTCTGTTGTTTGCCGACGGCGCTATGCCGTCGGCCGGTTCGCAGGGGCCAGCCAAACCCCGGCGTAGCTGATCACCGCCGAAACGACACCTGCGAGCACGTAGCCCCACCACGGAGCCTCGACGCCGTGAGGAATGGAGACGGCCATCACGCCAGGCGCGGTAGCTCCAGCGGCCACAGCGCCGGCGACGGCCTTCGAAACTTTCCTGATGTCCATGAGATAGTCCTCCAACAAAAAAGCCGCCTCTAAGGGCGGCGGGTGAGATCGGAATGAAGGGAAGTTAAACTGGCGACGGCTCAGTCCAGGCAGACGTAATGGGCGCTGACCCAGCCCAGATAGCCGGCGGGCGTGCGGGCCTGGTACCAGCCGTCGTCGGTGTCCTGGATGGTCAGCGAGGTTCCTCGAGGCAGACCGCCTATGATGTCGCCCATGGGTGCACGGCGGAAGTTGAGCCACGGCGCCGTGGTGGAGCCACGAAGAGCCATGGCGACCGGCTCGGCGCGGTCGCCGCCCAGCGGCTCCTCGATCTCGCGCTCGACCAGGCCCTCGGCCAGCCGATCGCGCACAGCCGTGCGAATTCGATCGCCGATGGCGCGCGCGCCCTTGATGGAAGCATCGAAGGAGAGCCGGGTGTAATCCCACTTGCCGCGCTGCCAGATGCCAAGATTGTTCTCGACTTCGGCGTGAGAGAGAACCGTCTCGGGCGTCGGATCGATGCGGTATTTCCGGCAAAGCTCGACGACGAAATCGATCATCGCGTCCCACTGGGTCTTCATCATCGGATACCGCCCCGAGCGGAACGGGCTTTCCGTGGCACCCGCCATGCAGGCAAGCGAGACTCCGATTGAGCCGGTGTTGCAGGCCCGGGTGTGAGCCGCGTAGTTGCCGCGGATCGGACCCTCATTGTCCTTGATCGATCGATCGCCGCGTACGGCGTTGCCGTCGCCCTCGAGGATGAAGTGGTAGTGGGCGCGATCAAGGGCGGACGCTGTGTGCGTGCCGGCCGACCAGTGAAGGATGACGCGCTTCATGGTTGCGGCCGGAAGCCACGAGGCTGGGATCGTCATGATTGGTCTCCTGGAATCAAAAAACCCCGCTGCAGGGCGGGGCTTCGGTCGGTCGTCTTGTGGCCGGAAGGTCAGGTTCTGGGCTTTTCATCCTTCCCTGCCCCTCCGCCTGGTTGCTTGATGTCGAGGCTGGTCACCGCCCCACCGTTCTTGTTCGCACGGTGCGTGCGTGAGGAGATCCGGTAGGTTCCGTCGATGCCGGGCCGGGTGCCAATGAGCACGAAGTCAGCCTCCGCATAAGCCGTCTCCACCAGGTCGAGCTCGACCGAACCGCCGCCGGTGTCCCGCTCAGCGTCTCGCTTGCGAGCCGCCGCTTGTTCCCGCGCCTGCGCCTGGTCGGCTGCAGGCACGCGGACGGCATTGGTCGCGTCCGGCCCGTCCCGTTCCAGCTCGAAGTCGACCTCCTCTTCCCTGAAGGTCGCCTCTTCCCGATCGAAGTACCGGACCTTGGCGCGCCGAAAGGCCGACCGGCCCTTGAAGGGCGAGATGTCCCAGTTGATCACGTTGCTGCCCAAGCCAACGAGACCGACGACAGTCGGTAGATCCGTCCCGGACGGGGCCTTGCCGTCTCCCCTCTCCTTCATCACCGCCCGGTCGCCGCGGATCTTGAAGGTCGCGCCCAGCTCGCGCGCCAGGCGCTGCCCGAGGTGCAGAAAGCTCTCGCCCTCGGCTGACCAGTAGTCACGGGCGATGCCGGCGAGGCTGTCGGAGACGCTGACACCGGAGAGCCCCGCATGGCGCGCCGCCTTGTCCAGGAACGCCTGGAGGGTGTCGTCATCGAGATGGAAGGACAGTGGCTCCTTGACCTTGCTGCGGCTGTCGAAGCCCTTGGCGCCGACCGAGAGCGTTCGGCCGCCCTGCTTCGCTCCCCGCGAGCGCACGCTGTCGACGGTGCCGGCGAACACCGACACATGATTCAGCCAGACCTCGACCTTGGCACCATCCTTCGGCAGCTTCAGCTGGCCATCGCTGTCATCGAATTCCAGTGAGCATGTATCGCCGGCGCTGCCGTCGCGGTCCGTCACCTCGATCGAGGTCAGATACGGCCGCATGCGCGTCGTCATGTCGACTCCGTCGACTTCGACCCGCCAGTCCACTTTCCAGGGCATCGACAGTCCCAATCGAACAAGAGGCGAGGAGCGCGGGAATTAGTCAAAGAGGCTCACGACTTTCCGAGCAGCGGAGGTCCGCTTCGGCATCTCCGGCAGAGAGACGACGGTGCCGAGGGGGAGGAAGGGCCCCTTCTCCGCCAGGCCCGGGTTGGCAGCGAACGAGGACGCGACGAGCTCGCGGCCACGAACGCCGTGACGGCGCCAGAGAAGCAGATCGAGGGTGATGCCCTCGCCGCGGATCGTGATGGTCTCGGCCATAGCCCCACTCCTCAGAACGCACCGAACAGCGACAGGAGCCCCTGAATGACCTGCTGCCCATCACCCTCTTCCGGCGGAACGCTTTCGATTTCGATCGTGTAGGTGAGGACGAAGCCGACGCCGTCCCGCATCAGCTCCTTGTGGCCTTCGCTGATCTTCGTGATCGCGTACCAGCTCGGATACCGGAACCCGTCGCCGCGCTGCAGAGGGAAGCGGACGCCGTTGCGGCGCATCGAATGGGCCAGCTCCAGTTCGGTCAGTCCGCCAATCTTCGAGGGTAGCAGCTGCCCCTTGAGGACGATTCTGTCGTCGCCCTCGCCGGTGAACTCCTTGCCGTTCGCCGTCCCGATCAGCGGCTTGGAGGCGAGCACCGCATCCGCCGTGCGCTCGACCTCGTCGACGTTGAACGGGAACGTGTCGAACGTCAGGGATCCCATCATGTAGAGCATGGCGGTCAGTACCCCGGCGTTGCTTCGAGATCGGCCTGGACGCCCGACACCATGTCGCTGAGCTTTCGTCCCACGTCCCGACTGAAGGCATCGGCGTCCTGCGCCTCGTAGACATTGAAGGTCGCGGCAACGTTGACGTTCGGCCGAGGTGGCGGGTTGGTCAGGTTCACGTCCTGGACGCCGCTCGGCTGCGTCGTCACCGGGCCGCCCGTCACCTCCTGCGGGCCGGTCGACATCCGCTCAAGGAACGAGTTCAGAGCTTCGGACTGACCGGTGCCGATCCGCCCTCCGATCAACGCGCCGGCGTCGGCCGCCGAACCACGCTGATCCCCAGTATCACCGTGCCCGCCGTTCAGTTTGCGCCGCATCTCGCCGATGAAGTCGGACAGCCGCTTGGTCAGAGCGCCGTCGAACTCCTGGATTCGCCCGCGGGTCTCCTGCGCCCGTGGACCAAGTGGATCGTTCAGAACCGCAGCCATGGACATGAGAATGCCGAGAGCACTCCAACCCATTGGCGCACGCCGATGGGTCACGGGCCGGTTCTTCTGTGCGCCCGACGGCGCATTTGGCTTTGGCTTCGGGTCCCAGGGACCGCGCGCGTCCTTCTTCGTCGACTGCCCAGGCGTCGGGCCACCGGACGGCCTGCGGGGACCACCACGGCCACCCCCGATCGTCCGCCCCAGGGCCTTGCCGCCACCCCAGAGCCAACGCAGCGCCCGGAGTGGCCCGATCAGCATGCCAATACCGATCGCGATCGTGGCCCAGTCAACGGCCTCAAGCCCCTTCAGCACGTCCACGAAGTCGCGGAGCGATCCGACATCCTTCACCGCGTTGATCACGGCGGTGATCCCGGCCGCGATTGCGAACAGCCGAAACGGACCCCACAGGGCGAAGCCGAGCTTCAGTGTGAGGCTGAGAGCCTTCAGACCTGCGGCGAGGGAAAGCATACCGACGCCAACACCAATTCCCGTTCCGGAGCCCGTGAGGCTGCCGATCGCCTCACCGACCTTCCGGAGCCCGCCGGCGACATCGCCATCCGCGATCTGACGGAGCGAGGAGCCCAGCTCCTCGAAGCGGCGCGATATGCCGGCGAGGGACTTCTCGTCCTGCTTCTGAATATCCCGGATCTCCCAAGGCATCATGTCGTCGGTGATGGGCGTGCCGAACACGAAGCGGCGGAGATCCTTCAGCCCGGCTTTCAGGGCCTTGAACGGATCGGAGTTCGTGCCGCCGATTCCCTTGGTGAAGCCTGCGTAGGCGGCGCCAATCCGGTCGAAGACGCTCGTCTTCAGATCGTCGCCGCGGAGCGCATCGGCGAGATCCTTCGCCACGTCGCCGAACACCTCGGCGAGCTTCGCACCCATCTCGATCCCGATCGCCCTCAGATTGTTCATCAGGAGGGCGATCTTGTTCGCAGCCGTGTCAGCGCGGTTCATGTACTCAGTCTGGACCGAACCGGCATAAGCGGCCTCGTTCGCCGCATACCCGAAAGCCTCGCCGAGCACCTTCGGATTGTTGACGAGCTTCATGAAGTCGTCGGAGAAGTCCTTGCCGACGAGATCTGCGATCGCGCCCATCGCCCGGTCGGGATCCATCTTGTTCAGCGTTTCGAACAGGAGGCGCATTGCCTCGGGACCGTTCTTGTCCCGGAGCTTCCGCCACTCCTTGAACGAGATGCCCATCGCCCTGAAGGCCTGATGGGTCTTCTTCCCAGGCTTCGCGAGGTTGGTCGCCAGGGCGTTCAGGCCGCGCGCACCAGTCTCCGAGACGATGCCGGAGGCAACCATGGCGGCGCCGATCGCCGAGATCTCCTTCGCGGTCAGCCTGAGCCCGGTCGCCGCACCAGAGGCCCGGTTGGTGAAGTCGAGGATCTCGTCGGCGCGGGCCGCCATGTTGTTGGAGAGGTGGTTGGTGACGTCGGCCAGTCCCTCCATTTCGGTCTGGGTGAGCTGGTAAACGTTGCGGAGCTTGGCGAAGATGTTTCCGGTGTTCCCCGCCTCCATCCCGAACGCGACGGCCGATTTCGCCGTGAACTCGGTGAAGCGGCCGAGATCGCGTACCGCGATACCGGCCTGCCCGGCCTCCGCCATGATGTCGGCAAGCCCCGATGCGGCCATCGGCATGCGCTTGGAGATGTCTAGCACCTCCTTGCGGAGCTTCGCGAAGCCCTCCGGCGAGGTGTCGACCACCTTCTTGACGTCGGCCATCGAGCTTTCGAAGTTCATCGCCGCGCCGATCGTGCCGCGATAGGCTTGGCTGAGGCCGATATAGGCGCCGCCGAGCGCGATCACGCGCCCTGCGAGACGCCCGAAGCCCACTCCACCGGTCGAACGACCAAGCGCCCGCGACTGTCCCCGGAGACGGTCCATCGTCGCGGAAATGCCCCTCGCCCGCTGCGAGACACGGTCCTGCAGCGTGAGGCGAAGGGTGGACTGAAGGGTGGCCATCTATCGAAGCCCGCGATTGAGGGTGCTGTGAAGACGCGCGGCGGCGTCCGCCCAGGCGAGAGCCTCGCCACAGCGCATCTTCAGGACGTCAGAGATCGGCGTGTTGAGGGTGTGGGCGATCAGGACGGCGACGTCTCTCCATCGCCGCCCACGTCGTTTCCCAGGAGCGCACCAGCCCGTTTGGTGATCTCGCCAAGGTCCCTCGCCTTGATCTTCATCACCGCCTCGAACGGCATCCCGGTGACGACGGACATCAGCCGGGCCATGTCGCGCATATCGCTCTGACCGCCGCCCGGCATTTCCTCCACAGCGATGAGATCGCTCATCTCCGCCTCGCGGAAGGTGAGCTCCGTATACGTCTTCCCCTCGTGTGGGATCGGGCTTTTCAGGTGGATCGTCAGTTCGGAGGACGAAGTCTCCGCAGCAGCGTTCTCAGTTTCCATGGCGGTTGGTCTCTTATCGGAGGGTCAGAACGGAAAAAGCCGCCCGGAGGCGGCCTTGCGGATAGGATCTGGATGGAGTTGAGGTCAGGCGCCGAGAGCGCGGCGGGTGCCGGCGGTGTGGTCGAC
>Ga0207904_1000338_pt1 | contig 19451 bp, 16 predicted proteins | sample MalvirmetaMSP118_FD_184232 | JGI IMG/M metagenome (GOLD analysis project Ga0207904, IMG submission 184232) | Marine viral communities from the Deep Pacific Ocean - MSP-118 (SPAdes) | ecosystem: Environmental > Aquatic > Marine > Oceanic | place: Pacific Ocean | collected 2011-05-30 | reverse complement strand
ACCGACCGTCGGCGCGCGCGCAGCCGCCACCGCCGGGACAGTCGCTTGCGTTACCTGACATCGGAACCGTCCGCCGCCCCGCCTGTTTCCCCCTCGCGACCCGACCGAAACCGCCTCTGAGGACACGCCGCATGACCACTCCCGACCGCCAATCCGTATTCGCCCGCAGCGCCTCTCCCGTCGCCGCGGGGGCCGGCGGTCGCGACGTCGCGATCGATGGCGACATGGTCCGCAACGCCTATGCGCGCTGGGCGCCGGTCTACACGCTTCTGGCCGCCCCCACGGCGCTTGGCCGCAAGGCGGCCGTTGCCAAGGTCAACGCCATCGGCGGGCACTTCCTCGAAGCAGGCGTTGGCACCGGCCTCGCCCTTCCAGACTACACCTCCAACGTGACCATCACCGGCGTCGACCTCTCCCACGACATGCTGGTGCGGGCCAACGAGAAGATCGAGAAGGAACGGCTTCGCAACGTCACCGGCGTCCACGAGATGGATCTGACGAACCTGGCCTTCGCCGACGGCGCGTTCGACGGCACCGTCTGCATGTTCACCATCACCGCGGTGCCTGACGCGGCCCGGGTGATGGACGAGCTTGCCCGGGTCGTCCGTCCCGGTGGCCACGTCGTCATCTGCAGCCATTTCCGCGCCGAACGCTTCCCGTGGACGGTGACCGACCGGATCCTGACGCCGTTTGCGACCCGGCTCGGCTGGAATCCGTCCATGAAGATCGACGGCGTGCTGGGCTGCGACCAGCTCGAGCTCGTCTCCAGGGAGGACGCCCGTCCGGCCGGACTATTCGACCTCCTCACCTTCCGCAAGCGCTGAACGCACCAGGGCCCGGTCCGGCTTTCGCCGAAGCCCGCCCGCCGATGTCCGTACTGCCTGAGACAGCCGACTAGTCGACAGCCGCACCGTAAGCCCGGCGGCCAGCAGCAGCCGGGTAGCGGTTGATTCGTCCAAGCACGGTCCGCGGCGGCACCTCCGGTCGCTCCCGCCGCGCGCGTCGGACCAGGTCCATGAGCCATGACATCGGCAGCCAGCGTACGCGCCGCGGCGCCCCCCGGCGCGCGCATCCACAGGCACGCTTGCGCGCCTTGACAAGCCGGCTGGTGATCGCCTTATTAGCGCCGCGTGACGCTGGCCATGCCGCTGGCGCAACGCTTCTGTCGTTCCTGATCGGACGCCCCAGCGGTGGCCGACCGCACTGGAACCGGCGGCCAGACCGGCCCCATTGGGGCGGAGTAGCTCAGTTGGTTAGAGCAGCGGAATCATAATCCGCGTGTCGGGGGTTCAAGTCCCTCCTCCGCTACCAAAATTTTTCCTGACTACCAGCAAACCCGGTGCGCGGACGCGAAGACTGCGTGTCAACGTCCGCCCTGGATGACGACGGTCCGAAACGTCAGCGACATGCGCCGCGCCCGAGGACGCTTCACGCCGTCCACGACGTCCGTTTTTCGAGCAGCAATACCGTGTTTCCAGCCATATCGCGCCTCGCCGGAGAGGATAAGCAGGCTTCGCGGTTCGAGCAGATGGTCGAGCCGCTCGGACTGCCCCGCCTTTCGAAACTCCATCAGGCAGGCCGATCCGAGACTGAGGGAGGCAATCGTGTCGCCAAAACTCGGTTCGCAGTCCACATAAGGCGCGATCCCCTGCCGAGGCTGATACTCGTTGACGATCACCTGATCTGGCATCGCGGCGAAAAAGCCATCAGCCACCAGCCGGCGCGCAATCGGCAGAAGCCAGTCCGGCAACGCACCCAAATAACTGCCTTCTGTAACCCGCCGCTCACGAAAGTCGTAGCGATACCCGTAGTGTTGGACTCGCCGCTTCAGGTCCTTGATCCAGCCTGCGCGATCGATGTGCGCCATGAGTGACGCTTCCTCGGCTTCCCCGATATAGGTCGGTCGATAATGTGCCGCCGGCGGAAGCATGGCATCTCTTCTTTATTGCGGGGCGAGGTTCACCGTTTCCACGGCTTGCGGCTAATCTCGACCAGCCGGCGAATTTCAGCTCCCAGTTCCTCGTCTGACACCGATTCGGGAAGATCGGTGGGCTCTACACGTCGGAGACTGGTGAACCCGCCTCGCCCCTCATACTTCATCGGCCTCAGGCTTATGACGCCGTTCTTCAGCGTGAGACCAACTTCACCGACGCCGCTATAGAGCGCTCCGTGGGTCTTCACTCCGGCGCGGGTCATGAACCGATCGAGAAGCTCGCGGTCCGGCAAGTTTTTCCAAAACGCGTCGACACGATCCCAGTCAGGGTGGTCTGGACCGATGAAGCGGCTTGCCAGAAGCGCCTCGCGTGCAGCAGCACCGAGTTCCGCGTCGTCCAGGTCCGGCGCATGGTCGGCATCTATTCCATCGGGGTCGAGCAGACAGGCTCGATAGACCGCCCAGGAGTGGATCCGATAAAATTTCTTGAAGGCAGTGACGCTGGCTTCTTTCCGCCGTTCAGGCGGCGGTGGATTGAATCGATTTCGATCTGTCATCGAACGAAGGTCACCTCCATCTCAATGCCGAGTTCGTCGGCATAGGCACGGGCACGGTTGAATTCGTCGATCTGCGCTGAATTCGATTCGAAAGGAACCGCCAGTTCAAGGCGACGACGCTCAATTGCGCCAGCGCGAATGTCGTATTTGCCAACCCGATATTCGACAAATCGGTCGACCCGATCGATGTGGCCTTCCAATGCACCAAAAACACGCCGTGTCTGCCGCACATAGCCAACCGCCATCGTGTCGAGTGTTTTCGCGCTGGTCGCCACACGAGTGGCTTTGTCGAAGAAGTCGAAGGTCTTGAAGTTCGTCGCATGCTCTTCGATCCAGTCGCCGAGCTCGCCACGCTCCGCCAAATGTCGCTCCCACGGTTCGCCTGGTCCTTGATCCCCTTTCCCCACTCGATGCCGGGATTGTCGATCCGTCGCCAATCCGCAACTGGCGACAACGCCCGTGCGCGTCGCGCCAGGCTCGACAGGCTGATCCCAGCCGCATCGTCGCCGAGATCCGTACGACGGCCGAAGCGTCTCAAAAGGCGAGCCGTCAGCCCCCGCGCCGCCGCTCGTGCAGAAAGAGCCGTCGCCAGCCCGTAGAGCGCCGCGGACGTGCGCGCGTAGCTCCGCTCGCGATAGGCATCCTCGACGTCCGATCGCGTGGCGAGACCGCGCCGATAGGCCCGGTCGAGCGTCGACGGGCGGGCCTCAAGCGCTCTGACATACGCGAGGAGACCCCGCGCCAGCGCCGGCGCGTCGACCAAGGCCGTAGCCAGCCCTCCGGCCCAGGTTCCGGCATCCCCGATCAGCGCGTCGCGGCGGGCACTGTCGCGTTCATCGAGGCCGACGAGTGCGTCCCTGACGACGAGAGCGGCAAGCTCGGAAGCCTCACCGGCGACCTCCGCGAGCTCGGCGAGTGCGTCCAGCAACGCCCAGAGATCGTCCACAGACGGGACGAAATCGGAAACGAAATCCACGGCCGCGTCGAACGCGCCTTCGAGGATCGCTCGGTCGATCGCCCTGCCGTAGCTGCCATCGACCGTCGGACGCCAGTCCGGCTCGTCCAGGAGCACCGGTTCGGCAAAGCACCGGCAGTTGTAGGCCTCGCCCGGATGCCCTCCCTCCGGCGGCTCATCCCAGAAGAAGATCCGGTCGTCGTGGGCGGCATGAAGCGGCCGTACAAGCGCGTCGTCGCGGCTTCGCCAGATATATCGGTCCATCCCGAGGGCCTGCTGCCGCTCGGCGTTGATCCGGCTGGTAAACCGCCGCGCAAGATCATCTTCCAGAAGATGCAGCGCCGCCGCCCGGTGTTGAGGCTCCTCCCGCCGGTCCGCCGCGACATGCCGGGCCTGGCGGTCCCATGCGGCCAGGGCGTCCGCCTGCGCCTCAGCGATGTCGGGAAGGTCCCGCGGCGATAGATCGAGAGCGCGGAGCGTTGAGAGCAGTATTCGGCTGTTGGCTTGCGCTTCGGCATTTAGGCGCGCAATGAACCGCGAGCGCTCGGAGTTGCGCCCCTCCCTCTTTGTCGCCAGCAGCGAGTTCCTGACTGCTTGATAGTCGAGGCGGAGCGCCGCCGTCTCCATCTGCAGGGTCAAGAAGCCCCGATCCTCCCCGCGCATCGCCGTCCCATGCTCCGTTAGCCGAACGAAGTATGCGGTTGCTACGGCAGGAGGGGATAAGTTGGGCTGCAATCACAGGGCAGTGAGCTGACGAACATTCGAACTGGCCGCCAATCTATCGGCGTCTGGCGAGGCCAACCGCTGTGGGTCTTCGCCTGCTTTCTGGGTGCCCCGCACGGCCGCTCATACCAAGACCCGGGGATGCAGCTCCCGAAGAAGGCGTCTACACACGGGACGAGCTTTCACTGCTCCCCTTGACCCGGGTTGCAATGGGGGTGCATTCAACGCTGGGCTTAAATGCGACGAGTTGGAAAGCTTGAGACAGTTCAGAGACTTATTCCTGAACGCGATCAAACGGTCCATGAAACGGTTTGGGTCGGCATGTGGCTAAGCATTTGATAAATAGAGCTTTATCATAATCCGCGTGTCGGGGGTCAAGTCCCTCCTCCGCTACCAAAGTTCATCAATTATTTTCGATCCTTGAATGATCTGACGCCGCGCGCGTCACCGGTCACAGCGCCCGAAGTTTCATTCTGGGTTCCAGCGGGCCGCGGCAGGACTATATCCGCGAGCGATTGAGGGTGGCTTCGCCGAACCATTGTGCGGCCATATCAATCCTTGCCTCACCTCCAATGCGCTCAGGCGCGCTTCACGCCGTTCACTGCGACCGTTATTCGCGCAGCAATACAGTGCTTCCAGCCTTATCGCGCTTCCTCAGACCAGATGAGCGGGCTTCGCGGCTCACGCAGATGCGCGCGCCGTCAAAGTTGCCCTACCGTTCGAAACTCCGTCACGCACGCCGGCCCCAGACCGAGAGAGAGGATCGTGTCGCAAAATCACGGCTCGCAGTCGACATGAGGCGCGATCGCCTGCCCAGGCAGACACTCGTTGACGATCACCTGATCGGGCATCGCGGCGAAAAAGCCATCAGCCACCAGCCGCCGCGCAATCGGCAGAAGCCAGTCCGGCAATGCGCCCAGGTAGCTGCCCTCGGTCACCCGCCGCTCAAGATAGTCGTAGCGATACCCATAGTGCTGGACACGCCGCTTCAGGTCCTCGATCCACCCTGCACGATCAATATATCCCAAAAGCCCCGCTTCATCGTTTCTCCGATATAGGTCGGTCGATAATGTGCCGCCGGCGGAAGCATGGCATATCTTCTCTATTTCGGGGCGGGGTCCACCATTTCCACGGCTTGCGGCTGATCTCCACAAGCCGGCGAGTTTCAGCTCCCAGTGCCTCGTCTGACACGGATTCGGGAAGATCGGTGAGCTCTACACATCGGAGACTGGTGAACCCGCCTCGCCCCTCATACTTCATCGGTCTCAGGCTGATGACGCCGTTCTTCAGCGTGAGGCCAACTTCGCCAACGCCGCTATAGAGCGCTCCGTGGGTCTTCACTCCGGCGCGGGTCATGAACCGATCGAGAAGCGCGCGGTCCGACAGGTTCTTCCAAAACGCGTCGACACGCTCCCAGTCAGGGTGGTCTGAACGACAGCGCCGATGCCTCCTGCCGTGGCCTGGTGCCGGGTGCCCTCCATCGCGATCCGGACCGACTGCCGCACGACCTCGCCGGCCTTGATGGTGTAGGGAAACGGTCGCACCTACGGCCTGCAATAGGTCTTGAACGAGGCATCGGACCAGTCGCGCTGGTTGTCCATTTCGAACACATCGCCCGCGAATGCGAGATCAAGGGTTACGCCGTCGAGGCGGAACGCGAGTCCTGCGATGCCCTTGACCGGTTGATCGGGTCTGATCAGCTTCGGCAGCCGGCCGACATGCTCCGGGAAACGGCCACCGAGCCCCTGCGCCAGCGACACGCCAGCAGGCCGCTGGCCGACTGAAATGTGTCGACAGGACGAGCGTTCGCCGGCGGCCCTCCCCGCGGCACGAGAACGGCCTCCCGGCGTGCCTCGCCGGCCGTCAGGCGTTGGCGCCGCGAATGGCTTCGCACACCGCGTCGGTGACCGCCTGCGTGGTCGCCGTGCCGCCGATGTCCGGCGTGAGGATGCCCTCGGCGCAGACCTGCTCGACGGCTGCCATCAACCGCGTGGCGGCTTTCGGCTCGCCGAGATGCTCCAGCATCTGGGCCGCCGTCCAGAATGTCGCCACCGGATTGGCGATGCCCTTGCCCGTGATGTCGAAGGCCGAGCCGTGGATCGGTTCGAACATCGACGGATACCGGCGCTCGGGATCGACGTTCGCGGTTGGGGCCACCCCGAGGCTTCCGGCCAGCGCGCCGGCGAGGTCGGAGAGAATGTCCGCATGGAGGTTGGTCGCGACGATCGTGTCGAGGCTGCGGGGCTTCAGCGTCATGCGCACGGTCATCGCGTCGACAAGCATCTTGTCCCAGGTCACGTCCGGGAATTCCTTCGAAACCTCGGCCGCGATCTCGTCCCACATCACCATGCCGTGGCGCTGCGCATTCGACTTGGTCACCACCGTCAGCAGCTTGCGCGGCCGGGACTGGGCGAGCCTGAACGCGTACCGCATGATGCGCGTGACGCCGACACGCGTGAAGATGGCGACCTCGGTGCCGACCTCCTCGGGCAGTCCCTTGTGGGCGCGGCCGCCGTGGCCGGAATACTCGCCCTCGGAGTTTTCCCGCACGATGACCCAGTCGAGGTCGCCGGGCCCAACGCCTTCCAGCGGCGACCTGATGCCGGGCAGGATCCGCGTCGGCCGGACGTTCGCATACTGATCGAAGCCCTGACAGATCGGCAGCCGCAGGCCCCAGAGCGTAATGTGATCCGGCACGTCGGGGGCGCCGACGGCGCCAAAGAAGATGGCATCGAACGGCCTGAGCTGGTCGATGCCGTCGGCCGGCATCATCATGCCTTCGCGGCGGTAATACTCCGAACCCCAGTCGAAATGCTGCACGTCCAGCGAAAAGCCGCCGTCCCTCCGCGCCAGGGCTTCCAGCGCCTGCAGTCCGGCCGCGATCACTTCCGGGCCGATCCCGTCCGCGGGGACCGCTGCGATCTTGTATGTGTTCATTGAACCGATTTTCCCGTTTCTGGCGGACCGGGGTGCGATTGAATGCGCTGGACTGCCTCGCTCGCGCCGGACTGTTCCGCGCGCCAACTTAGGAACTCGGGCCGGCCGATCTCAACGACTGGTAGACTATACAATAATAGTGAATAATCTTACGGAGCGATGGCACCGCACGGGACGGCCAAGCCGTCGCCCGGCGGGAGGAATGGCATGGAGCTGATCCAGCTGAGATGCTTTCTGGCGGTCGCGGACAAGCTCCACTTCGGCAGGGCAGCGCAGAGCCTGAACATGCTGCCTGCCTCGCTGGGCCGCCACATCGCCAACCTGGAAGACGGCCTCGGCAAGCAACTGGTGGCGCGCACCACGCGCCATGTCGCTCTCACCGACGTAGGGGCCGAGTTTCTGGAAGAGATCCGTGACATCGTCGATCGGGTCGACCGCATCCAGGAGATGGCCCGGAGACACCAACGCACCCTGCCACAGGTGCTGCGGGTCGGGGCCATCGACAGCGCGGCAGCCGGTCTTCTCCCGCCGCTGCTGACCCATTTCAGAATCGAATGCCCGGACATCGAGGTTACGCTCCTCGAGCAGAAGACCGTGCGGCTGCTTCCGCGGCTGCTGTCGGGCAGCCTCGACGTGGCGTTCGTCCGCCCGCCGGAGGTCCGTCACGAAAGCCTGGTCTTCCGCTCGTTGTTCTTCGAGACGGCCGTGGTGGCGATGCCGAATTCGCATCGCCTGGCTTCCCGCCCAAGCGTCACGGTCGCCGACATGGCGGACGAGCCGCTGGTCGTACCGGACCGGAGTTCACGCCCGCACAGCCACGACCTGACCGTCAAGCTGTTCCTGGAAGCCGGCCTCACCGCGCGAATTGCCCAGATCGCCGACGAGAAGCAGACAATCCTCAACCTGGTCGGATCTGGATTCGGGCTGGCGATCGTGCCGCGCTGGGCGTCGCGTTTCGCCGTGCAGGGGGTGACGTTCGTTCCGATCGAGACCCAGGCCGGCCAGGCAATGAACAAGCTGTCTCTTGCGGCGGCTTGGCTGCGCGATGTGCGGGACCCCTCGCGGGACGCGCTGCTGGACTGCCTGGCCCGCCATCTGGACGAATTCGCGAAGTCGGCGTGACGCCGATTGTTCAAAAATTTTATATAATCTTTCAACCGTTGCGATAGTGAATTCCGCCTGCCTAATCTGCGGTATGCTGCGGAAACAAGTGGCTTACAAAGCCTTCGGGAGGAAAGATCGGATGTCTATCGCAACAAAAGCCATCGCTTCACTGTCTTTGGTTGCCTGCCTTGCAACACCGGCACTGGCCCAGGACAAGACGGACTGGCCCAATACTCTGACGATCGGCACAGGCAGCCAGGGCGGCGCCTACTTCTCCTACGGGAGTGGCTTTGCCACTTTGATCAACGAAAAACTCGGCCTCAACGCCAGCGTCGAGATCACCGGCGGCCCGGGTCAGAACGTCACCCTCGTCCAGACCGGCGACCACGACATGGGCTTCGTGACCATGGGCCCGGCCTATGACGCATGGGTCGGCAAGAGCCTGGTCATGCCCAACGTCGAGCATACGGCGGTCCGGGCCCTCTTCCCGATGTATCAGACGCCCCTTCAGGCGGCCGTCCTGTCGGGCTCGGGGATCAACTCCTTCTCCGACATGAACGGCAAGCGGGTCGGCGTCGGTCCGGCCAGCGGCACCTCGGCCGCCTACTGGCCGCGCTACTTCAAGCTGGCGGACATGGACGTCTCCATCTCCAACGCCGGCGCCAACGACACGGCCGGCCAGCTCAAGGACGGGCTGATCGACGCGTTCGTGTACGCGGCCGGCATCCCGACCGGCGCCTACACCCAGCTCGCCGTCGAGAACGACGTGAAGTTCATCAGCATGACCGACGAGGAGCGCAACAAGTTCCTGGAGGCCGAGCCGGCGATGTCGCCGTTCACGATCCCGGCGAACACCTACGACGACCAGCCGGAGGCCATCGAGACCGTGTCGCTGTGGAACTTCGCGATCGTGGGCGAATCCATGCCGGACAGCCTAGCCTACGAGATCACCAAGCTTGCGATGGAGAACAACCCGCGCATGCTCCAGATGCACAAGGCGGCCGTCGAGACGCTGCCGGAGAACTTCGACAAGAACACCTTCATGCCGTTCCATCCCGGCGCCGCGCGCTGGTTCGAGGAAAACGGGTACGCCATCCCGGACAAGCTCAAATAGGTCCTCGCCAGCACATCGATCAGCAGGGGCGGGATCCGGCAATCCCGCCCCTTTTGTTCGAAGCGCCACACCACGGCCTTGGCCGCTGAAGCGGTTTCACCGCAGGCAAAGGCGTTGCTCCATACGGCTGGCGGCATTCGGCGATCCCGACGACAAGCCGAGTGGCTCCAGTTCCGCCGACCGGGATGTCAGGCCATGTCGAACACCCATGAAGTGCAGTCCGAACCGGACGTCGAGGCGATCAGGTACGAGGAAGCGCTGGCGCACGTCGACGAGGAACCGATCGCGACCAACCAGCGCGAGTTCTTCGGCTACCGGCACTGGGTGATCGCCACCGCGTGCGTGGCCTATTCGGTGTTCCACCTGCTGGTGATGAACGTCTGGCCGCTCGAGACGTGGGCGTACCGGCTCTCCCACGTTGGCGGCGGACTGGTCCTCGGCTTCCTGATCTTCGCGGCCGGGAACACCCGCAGCGACGGCGACGCGCCGCGCGGGATCGTGTCCCATCTGGTCCTCGCCGTCGCCGGCGGCCTGATCACCCTCGCCTTCGCGATGTTCCTGATCCTGTGGCGCTACTCGCTCGACGAGGACGGGGTTGCGGCGCCCGCCTGGGTGATGACGGCCTACGGGCTGCCCCTCTTCATCGGAACCTGCCTGGCCCTCGCCCACAGCTGGTTCATTCAGGACGACCGCAAGAACCGCTACGCGCTGGCCGACATCCTGCTGGCGCTGGCCGCGGTCACCTCCATTGCCTACATCATCCTGTTTTCCAGGCAGCTGCAGCTGCGGGCGGGCATGCCGATGGCGCTGCCCTCGGACATGTGGGCCGCCATCACCGGCGTGATCCTGATCGTCGAGCTCACCCGCCGCCTCGCCGGGCTGGCGCTCGTCATCATCTCCAGCGTGTTCGTCGCCTATGCCTTCCTGGGCCCCTGGCTTCCGGGCATCCTCTATCATCGCGGCTACGAGGCGAAGCGCTTCTTCACCTACATCTTCACCGACAACGGCATCCTCAGCGCGCCGATCGCCATCTCGTCCACCTACATCATCCTGTTCGTGATCTTCGCCGCCTTTCTCCAGGTCACGCGGGTCGGCGAGTATTTCGTGAACTTCGCCTTCGCCGCCGCCGGCCACAAGCGCGGCGGCCCGGCGAAGGTGGCCGTCTTCGCGTCCGGACTGATGGGCATGATCAACGGCACATCGGCCGGCAACGTGGTGGCCACCGGCAGCCTCACCATCCCGATGATGATGAAGGTCGGCTACAAGCCGCAGTCCGCCGCGTCCATCGAGGCGGCGGCCTCGACCGGCGGCCAGCTCATGCCCCCGATCATGGGCGCCGGCGCCTTCATCATGGCCGAAATCACCGGCATTCCGTACATCGAGATCGTCTACGCGGCGATCATCCCCGCGCTGATCTACTTCCTTTCGATCTTCTTCATGGTCGACCTCGCCGCCCAGAAGCACGGGATGGTCGGCGTCCCCCGCTCCGAGCTGCCGGTTTTCGGCAAGCTGTTGCGCCAGGTCTATCTGTTCACCCCGATCATCGTGCTCATCGGCGCGCTGTTCTACGGCTACTCGGTCATCCGCTGCGGCACGCTGGCCATGGCTTCCGCCGCCGTGGTCTCCTGGCTGACGCCGCATCGCATGGGTCCGGTCCAGCTCTTCCGGGCGCTGGAGATCGGTGCCCGCATGGTCCTCCAGCTGGTCGCCGTGTGCGCCACCGCCGGCATCATCGTGGGCGTGATCGCCCTCACCGGCATCGGCTCCCGCTTCTCCGCGGTCCTGCTCGGCCTTGCCGAGCACAGCGCCCTCCTCGCCCTCGTCTTCGGCATGGTCGTCTCCATCGTGCTCGGCATGGGCATGCCGACGACGGCCGCCTACGTCGTGGCGGCGAGCGTCATGGCACCGGGGCTCATCAACCTCGGCATCGAGCCGCTGACGGCGCATTTCTTCATCTTCTATTTCGCCGTGATCTCGGCGATCACGCCACCGGTGGCGCTGGCCGCCTACGCGGGGTCGGCGCTCGCCGGATCCGACCCTGTGAAGACCAGCGTCGAGAGCTTCCGGTTCGGGCTGGCGGCGTTCATCGTGCCGTTCATGTTCTATCTGTCCGACGCGATGCTGCTGCAGGGAACGTGGGTCGACACGATCCACGTCACCGTGACCGCCATCATCGGCGTCTACGTGCTGTCGGCGGCGGTGCAGGGCTGGTTCTTCGGCCACGCGCCCAACTGGGTGCGGCTGGGCCTGCTCATCGCCGGCATCACCATGATCAAGGCCGGCTGGACGACCGACTTCATCGGCGTCGCGATCACCGTCCTTCTCTACGCGGCCCAGCGATACCTCGTCGACGCCCGGGCCACCGCGCGGCCGGCCAGCTAGACCGACTGCCGGCGAAGCGGGTTCGGTTCACCGGTCGAAACCGCGTCGGACCACCCAGCCGGAGCCCTTCAGCGATCCGGTGGAGATGAAGGGCTCTGGCCGCCGGCGATCTCGCGGCCGTCCCGCCACCGGTAGTAAGGCAGGATCATCCTGGCCGTGCGGGCAACGAACCCGTGAAACGGCACCGCCGCCAGCGGCCTCGGCCTCAGCGCCAGCTCCGCGTCCGGCCGTCCCATTGCAGCATCTGCCAGCACGGGTCCCATCGCACACGTGAGCGCGAGGCCCCGACCGTTGCAGCCGAGCCAGGCGGCCAGTCCGTCTCCGGTCCGGTGCAGGTGCGGCAGGCGATCGGTCGTCATGGCGATCTGCCCGCCCCAGAGATGGGTCATCCTGACCGCCTCGAGATCCGGGAACAGCGCGGCAAGCCGGCCACGCACATGCTCGGGCACCCGCCGTTCTGCGGCGAACTGCAGCGCCAGCGCGGAGCCCGAAACCAGTCTCCCATCCCTGTCCTTGCGCATGTAGCGCAGGTCCTGGCGGGTGTCGGAGAACGCCTCGTCGCCGGCGAGGATGCCTCTTCCCAGGTCACCCAGCGGCTCCGTCGCCGCCTGATAGGAGGTGACCGGCACGACGGTACGTGCCAGGCCCGGCCAGAGATCGCCCGTGTGGGCGGCGGTGGCCAGCGCCACCCGTCCGGCGCGGACGGCGCCCGACGGCGTCTCCACGATCCATCCATCGCCGTCGCGCCTGAGGCTGGTCGCCGGCGTCCGCTCGTGGATCCGGACGCCTTCCGCGGTCACACCGCGGGCCAGGCCGAGGGTGAAGGCATAAGGGTTGATATGCCCGCCTCCCAGATGTTCCCAGCCGCCGAAATAGCCCGCCGCCCCGATGCGGGCCGCCATCTCTCCGGCGTTCAGCGCAACCGCCGGCGCCCCAGCGTCCGCCCATTGCTGCGCGAGGTGTACGGCGCGCCGGGCCCGACCGGGACTGTGAGCCGGCTGCAGCCAGCCGCGCCTGACGGCGTCGCACTCGATCCGGAACCGCGCGACCAGCGCGTACAACGCGTCGGCGGACCCGGAGACCATGTCGAGAAAGGCTGGCCCCTCGGCCGCAGCCATGGCCCTCGGGCTGTGGCGGGTAAGTGTCGCGATGACCTGGCCGTTCGCGCGGCCGGAGGCGCCCCAGCCGATCCGGGCGGCTTCGAGCAGCACCACGTCGAGGCCCCTTTCGCGCAACGCGAGCGCCGTGGAGAGACCGGCGATGCCGCCCCCCACCACCACGGCGTCCGCCCCGGTGGACCCGGACAGCGGATCGGCCGAGAAGCGTTCGCGTGACAGCTCCGCCCAGAGCGGCGACGGCGGGTCGAGGGGCCAGGAGGACATGCGTTCAGATCCGGTAGAGCTCGATCCCCGCCGCGGCGCGCAGCGCGCCGAGCGCCGCCGGCGGCGGCATGCGGAGGTCGGTGACGCCGATCGCGGAGGGCCCGTCTTCCAGCGCGACGGCGTCCGGCCCGTCGCTGGCGAAGGGAGCAAGCGCCTCGACCCCGCGAAGCGATGCCGCGGCGAGGCGCCTGGCGCCGTTCGGATGTTGAAGGAGATGAGGTTGCCAGAGAAGATCGGCGGTGTGCTGCTGACAGTAAAGGCACTGCAGTCCCGGGGTCGTGCCTCGCGGGATGCGGATCACGGAGAAGCGCAATTCCCCGTCCGGCGTGGCGCGCGTGAACTGCCGGACCGGTTCCCCCGCAATGCCCCGGGCTGCCAGGTCGGATTCGGTGACGCCGATATCGCGGCTGGCAAAAGCCACGCCTCGCACACCCGGCCCCTCGGCCAGGAGCGCGCGCCAGCCCGCGTTCGCCTCGGTGTCCGCGACGATCCCCATGAACTCCAGATAGGAGTTGCCGAGCATGACACAGACGTTCGCGGTGCCCATGGCATCGCTGTGGCGCGACACGGGCGTGACGCGGAAGCCGGCCGCGCCGAGCGCGGCTTCCACCTTCGAGATGTCGGGCACCAGGACCACGAGATGATCGATGTCGAACCGCCGGCTCACGCCGCCACCGTCATCTTCTGGATGCCGTAGACCCGATCCGCCACGATCAGGCACACCACCGCGAGCACGAGCTGCAGCGTGCTGAGGGCGGCGATCGACGGATCGAACTGGTTCTCCATGTAGGAGAGCATGACCACCGGAAGCGTGTTCGTGCTGGCGCTGCCGAAGAAATAGGACACCGGCAGATTGTCGAACGACGTCAGGAACGAGAACAGGCATCCGGCCGCGATGCCGGGCCGGATCAGCGGAAGCGTCACCTCGCGGAAGGTCGCGATGCGCCCTGCCCCGAGGATCGCCGCGGCTTCCTCGTAGGATGTGGGAACGCCGGCATAGACCGCTGTCACCGTGCGCAGGACGTAGGGCAGGCAGACGACGGTGTGGGTGATGGCGAGCGCTGTGAAGGAGATGCCGATGCCCAGCCAGGTCAGGAAGAACAGCGACGAGAACCCGATGACGATCATCGGCATCGACAGCGGTGACAGCAGGAAGGTCGTGATCGCCGTTGCCCACATCCGCCGTGAGCGGGCGAGGTAGAGGGCCGCCGGGATTGCGATGAGGCACGAGGCCACGGTTGCCGTCACGGCGACCAGCGTGCTGGTGATGATCGCGTCGACGAAGGGCGGGTACTCCCAGATCCGCGCAAACCAGCGCAGCGACCAACCCGGAATGGGGAAGGAAGCGTAGCCGGCCGAGGTGAACGAGATCAGGACGACCACTAGGATCGGCGCCAGCATGAAGATGAAGAAGACGATCACGAAGAGGAACAGGGCGACGCTGGCCATCTCAGCTTCCCCGGCGGCGCACGAGGCGCAGTTGCAGGTAGAGGCAGGCGACTGCGATCAGCAGCAGGATCGTGCTCATCGTGCTAGCCATGCCGAAATCGCGGGTGGTGTTGAACTGCTGGTAGATGAAGAGCGGCAGGGTCTGGAAGCCGCCGCCCAGCAGCACGAGGGTCACGAAACTCCCGTTGGCGATCATGAACACGAGGATGGCCCCGGTGCCGATCCCGTCGACGGACAGCGGCAGGGTTACCTCCCGGAAGGTCCGCCACGGACCTGCGCCGAGGATCAGCGCCCCCTCTTCCAGCCGCTGGTCGATCCCCTGCAGCACGGTGGCGATCGACAGCACCATGAACGGCACCAGCACATGCACGAGGGCCGCGATGGCTATGCCGGGCGTGTTGAGCAGCCGCAGCGGCTGCTCCAGCAGCCCGAGGTCCTGGACGAGGAAGGTGTTCACCAGGCCGCGCCGGGCGAACAGCACCTGCCAGCCGAAGGTGCGCATGATGATCGACGTGAGCAGCGGTGCGATCAGCAGGAACACCGTCACCCCGCTCCAGCGCCCCGCCTTGCGCACGAGGAAATAGGCGACCGGGTAGCCGATCAGCGCACAGATGATGGTGACGGAGGTGGACAGCACCACCGTTTCCAGGATGACGCCGAGATAGAAGCGGTCGGTGAGCAGCTGGACGTAGCGCGCGATCGTGAAGCTGCCGTCGTCGGCAACGAAGCTGCGCATGCCATTGTCGATGAGCGGCAGCACGAAGAAGCCGACCAGGAACAGCACCGCCGGCACCACCAGCAGCCAGCCTGGCAGGGTTCGGCGAGGTGAAACGGGAACGGCGGCAGCGTCGGCCATGGTTGTTTCGAGGCGCTCATTCGTTGGTCCCGCCGATCACGTGGATCCTTGGGAGGGATAGCGGAAACGGTCAAATTCCGGGGCACAGGGCAGCGACGCTGGCGGCGGAGGGGCGCGACCGACACCCGCGGACGTTTGGGGAGGGCACGCCGGGATGGCCCGGCGTGCCCCGATCTCCTGCGGACCGGCCTCAGCCTCGATCCTGCTGCAGAACGCCGGGCCGCCCGGGCCCGACGCCGATGCGACCTAGCGGCCGATCTCGCGGTTCCAGCGATCCACCCACTCGTTGCGGACCTTGGCGATCTCCGCATATGGCGGGAACGCCGTCTTCTGCCACGGCGTCACCCGGTCCTTCAGCTTCGCGCTGTAGACCACATCCTCGTTGGTGACCGCGTAGTTCATGATGTCGGCGAACTTCGCCTGGTTCTCCGCGTCCAGGATCTCGTTGAGATAATCCCAGGCGAGCGGATTGGCGTTCACCGGCTTCTGGATCGCCACGGCGATGAGCGCACCGCCCTCCTCCGGATTGATGAAGCGGATCCACTCGGCGCCCTGGTCGTAGGCGTTCCAGGTGCGGCCATCGAAGTAGATGCCCAGGTCCGCCTCGCCCGACGCGAGGTGGTTGAAGAAGTCGTTCGGACCGCCCCAGAACACAAGGTTGTCCTTCATCTTCTCCATGGCTTCGAAGAACGGGTCGACGTTGTCCACGCCGCCACCGAGCGCGTCGGCCATGGCCCAGATCAGCATGATCGGCGTCACGGCATAGGAGATCGACGGCACGGAGGCGACGAACTCGCCCTTCGAGACCCGGTCGACGAACTCGGCAAACGACTTCGGCGCCTCCTTCACCTTGCGGTCGTCGTAGGTGATGCCGCCGACGCCGTAGTCGAAATAGGTCCCCTTGCCCAGGCAGGCATCGGTGAACTCGCGGGGGATCTTGGCGAGGTTCGGGATCTTCTCGACCGTGAAGTCGTCCATCAGCCCGGACTGGGCCGCCGTGATCGCGAGATCCGGCGTCATGATGAGCACGTCGAGCGGCGGCGAATCCGGCGACGCTTCGACCTGGGCGAGCCACTGGGGCGGACCGCCGAGGGCGACGGTCGCCTTGGCGCCGGTCTTCTGCTCGAACGGTGCGACGAAGCAGTCGCGGATCGCCTGCTCCCAGGCTCCCCCGTAGGCCGTGACATTGAGCGTCTGGCTCTGCGCCTGGGCGAGCCGCAGCCCGCCCGTCATCATGAGGGCCGAACCGGCGGCCGCACCCTGAAGCAGTCGTCTTCTGGTAAAGCTGGTCATCTCAATCTCCTCATCTGGCAAGTGTCTTATTGCGCCCTGTCAGGATCATCCCGGCAGGGCCTCCTCCAGGCGACGTCGTGCCGCCGCCGATTGCTGCGGGCTCGCCGCCGTCCGCGGGAACGTCTCGGGAAGTTCAGCCAGAGCCCCCTTCAAAATCTCGCCCCGCAGGCGCTGGCGCAGGGCCAGTGGCCGCGCGAGCAGCGCGGTGTTCAGCCGGTCCATCACCGCATCCGGGAACACCGCGTCCCAGGCGTCCCGCTCGGCGCCGAAGGCGACGTCGGTGTTGGCGCGCGGACGTGCGGCGCGCACCGCCTCGGTCCTCTCCCGATCGACGCTGCCGCCGTCGAGCACGACGCCATAGTCGGCCTCCGCCGCCGCCGGCGTGATGAAGCCGTTTTCCACGTCACGTCGTACCGCTTCCGGATCCCGGTTCATCGGATCGCCGAAGCCGCCTGCGCCCGGCGTGAGAAAGGTAACGGTGTCGCCCGCGTTGACCGCGAGGATATCGATCTTCCCCAGATGCCGTTCACCGGGACGGCCCCGGTTGACGATCAGTTCGCCCGGGCGGCCCGGACGGCCGCCGTTGCGCCCCCACGGGCGGAAGACCAGCCGCTCCATTCCCCGGCCAAGGACGTTGGTGTCGTCGTTGAGAACGCGGAACGTCAGCTCCATGCCGCACCCGCCCCGCCATTGTCCGGGTCCGCCGGAATCCGGCCGCAGCGCGTAGGCCAGGATCTCCACGCCGAGTTCGGCCTCGACCGATTCCACCGGGTTGTTGGCGAGATTGGAGATGCCGCTGTCGCGTCCGTCGACCCCGTCCTGCCCCTCCCGGCCGCCGGTCCCGCCGATCATCGGTTCGACCACCTGCACGTTGCGTCCGCCGCGGTCGTTGGGCTCGGCAACGACCACCGGGATGACGGTGCCGGACGACGCCGCCGGCATCACCGATGGCAGCGCGAGACCGAAAGCGCCGTTGAGTACGTCGTTGACGCGGATCGCCGCGGCGTGACGGACGCCGGTCGCTGCCGGCTCTTCCGGGTTCACGATGCTTCCCTTCGGCGCAATGATCGACACCGGCCCGAGCAGCCCGGCATTGAGCGGGATCGTCGGGTCAAGCGTATAGACCAGCGCCAGCACCCGCAGCGTCAGCCAGGCATGGGGCCGGCCGCGGGAGGGGATATTCATGGCGGTCGCGACCTGCGGATCCGAGCCCGTGAAGTCGAGCAGGACGCCGCCATCCTTCAGCGTCAGGGTCAGCGCCAGCCGCACGGGCAGCGGCGTCGCCGCATCGTCGTCGAGATAGTCGGAAAAGACGTAGCAGCCCTCCGGGATGCGGGACAACACATGGCGCGCCTTGGTCTCGGCGTACGCCATCAGGTCCTCTTCCGCGGCCAGCAGCGTGTCGGCGCCATGCTGGGCGATCACCTGCTCGACCCGCCGGCGGCCGGCGGCGAGCGCGGCCAGCATGGCCCGTATATCGCCCATGTTGGCCTCGGGCGTGCGGCTGTTGGCGTCGAGAAAGAGCCGCACGTCGGAGTTCATCTGGCCACCCCGCATCAGCTTCACCGGCGGGATCCGCAACCCTTCCTGGAAGATCTCGGTGTTGAGCGGCGAGATCGACGACGGCACGCGCCCGCCGACGTCGGAGCAGTGCACGAAGCACCAGCCATAGGCGACGATGCGGCCCTCGTGGAAATAGGGCTCGATCATGTGAAGGTCGGGCAAATGGGTGGAGAGACCCTCCGACCGGTAGGGATCGTTGGTGAGGATCACGTCGCCCGGCTCCAGCGCGCCAACCGCCGCGAGCGTCGGCGCGCATTCCAGCCCAACGAACCCCGAAACGCCGATGGATCGCGGATAGGCGAAGAAGCGGCCGTCGAGCCCGGCCAGCGCGCAGGCGAAGTCGGCGGTCTCCTTCACGTAGAGCGTCCGCCCGGTGCGCTGCAGCGTCAGGCACATCTCCTCGGTGACGGCGGCGACCTTGTTGTTCAGGATTTCCAGCGTGATCGGGTCGAGCTTCATCGCCCTGCCCTCCTCAGATGCAGGTTGCCGGCGCTGTCGGTCTCCGCGCTCCAGCCGGGAAGGACCACGGTCGTGGTGTCCTCCTGCTCGACGATCGCCGGTCCCTCGATCCTGGCGCCGACGCCGAGCGCGCTGCGGTCGTAGAGGGCCGCTTCGGTCCACGCGCCCTTGTGGAAGATCGGTCGCGCTCCCTTCGAGACCGACCCGGCCGCGGCTTCGAGCGCCGGTTGGGGAAGCGGCTCGGTCACGCCGATGGCCGCAAGCCGGACGGTGCCCATCTCCACCTGCGCCTGCTCGTCCCGGAAACCGTAGATCCGCTCGTGTTCGCGATGGAAGGCTTCGGCGACGGCCGCGATCCCGAGATCCCCGTCAAGGCTCACCCGCAATTCGTAGGCCTGGCCGGCGTAGCGCATATCGGCGGCCCGCTCGAACCGGCGCGGACGATCGCGGCCGGCCTCGGCGTCGAGCCAGGCCGTTCCCTCCTCCGCAAGCGTCGTGAAGGTCCGGGCGAGCACCGGCGCGGTGTCGTCGGTCAGCGGCAGCCGCAGGCTTTTCACGAAGTCGCGCCGGAGGTCGGCGCCCGCCGCGCCGAGCGCGCAGAAGGTCCCGGCCGCCGGCGGCACGATCACCTGGCCGATGCCGGTCTCCTCGGCCAGCAGGTTGGCATGGGTCGGCCCGGCGCCGCCGAAGGGAAGCAGCGCGAACCCGGCCGGGTCGAGGCCCCGTTCGGCGAGGGTCTTGTAA
>Ga0207904_1000336_pt1 | contig 19490 bp, 16 predicted proteins | sample MalvirmetaMSP118_FD_184232 | JGI IMG/M metagenome (GOLD analysis project Ga0207904, IMG submission 184232) | Marine viral communities from the Deep Pacific Ocean - MSP-118 (SPAdes) | ecosystem: Environmental > Aquatic > Marine > Oceanic | place: Pacific Ocean | collected 2011-05-30 | reverse complement strand
CCCAGGCGTCCGACGGCTCGCCCTACGACGGCATCTTCATGAACTACGTCAATCCGGCGACCGGCGGCCATGTCATGCAGACCATCGGCGCCAGCATGCAGCTCCTGCGGCCGGGCGAGCGCACCAAGGCGCACCGCCACACCGGCTCGTTCCTCTATCACTGCGCCAAGGGATCGGGCTATTCGATCATCAACGGCAAACGCTTCGACTGGAAGGAGCACGACATCTTCTGCGTGCCTTCCTGGGCGTGGCACGAACACGGCAACCTGTCGGAGACCGACGACGCCTGCCTGTTCTGCTTCAACGACGTGCCGGTGATGGAGAAGCTCGGCTTCTGGCGCGAGGAGGCTTTCGGCGACAACGGCGGCCAGCAGCCCCTCCTCGCCTGAGCCCCGCCAACCGACATCTGTCTGGCACGGCGGAATGACAGGATGGCTCCATCCGCCGCCGCACCGGGCCCGATCACGGCAATGAACCACGGCCGTTCAACATAAGGCCGCCCATGCGGCCGACCATGAGAAGAGACCGATGAAGCTCGTCACCTACCGCAAGTCCGTTGAAGATCCCGCCCGCCTCGGCGCGCTCGTCGAAGGCTATGTCCTCGACGTGGAGCGGCTTGGCTACGGCGTCGGGATCGACCTGCCGGACCGCATGCTGGACCTGATCGCGGCGGGGCCGGCCGCCTGGCGGGTGCTCGGCCAGCTGATCGAGGTCGGCTTCGACGACTGGGCTGTCGATGCGGTGATTCCGTTCTCCAACGTGACGCTGCTGGCGCCCATCCCGCGGCCTTCCAAGAACGTCTTCGGCATCGGTCTCAACTACGTCGAGCACGTCGAGGAATCGGCCCGCAGCCTCGACACATCGATCGAGCTGCCGAAGGAGCCGGTGATCTTCTCCAAGCCGCCCACGGCGGTCATCGGCCCCAACGAGCCGATCCGCCACAACGCGGCGCTGACCCAGCAGCTCGACTGGGAAGTCGAGCTCGCCGCCATCATCGGCACCACGGCACGCGGCGTCTCGAAGGAGAACGCCCTCGACCACGTGTTCGGCTACTCGGTGATGGTCGATGTCTCGGCTCGAGACTGCCGCCGCGCCGGCCAGTGGATCGTCTCCAAGGGGCAGGACACCTTCGCGCCGTTCGGGCCGTGCATCGTCACCGCCGACGAGATCGGCGACCCGCAGGATCTCGACCTGTGGCTGACCATCAACGGCGAGGAGAAGCAGCGCTCCAACACCAAGCACATGCTGTTCAAGGTCGATCACTTGATCTCGGATATCTCGACCTCCATGACGCTCGAGCCGGGCGACATCATCGCCACCGGCACGCCGTCGGGCGTTGGCGCGGGCCGCGATCCGCAGGAGTTCATGTGGCCGGGCGACGTGCTGGAGTGCGGCGTGGAGAAGATCGGCATGCTCCGTCATCCGATCGTCAAGGCGTGATCCGGTGACGGCGCCGGAGAGCGGGTTCCGTTCCTTCGACTTCACCGCCATGTCGGCGGACGAGTGCTACCGCCTGCTCGCCTCCTCGATCGTGCCGCGCCCGATCGCCTGGGTGGTGAGCCGGTCCACGGCCGGCGTGCTGAACGCGGCGCCCTATTCCTTCTTCAACTGCTTCGGGGGGGATCCGCCGGTCATCGCGATCGGCTTCCTGCCCCAGGAGCCGATCAAGGACACGCCGCAGAACATCCTCGATACCGGCGAGTTCGTGGTTCACCTGGTCTCCGAGGACCTGGGCGAGGCCATGAACCTCACCTGCATCGATGCGCCGCCCGAAGTGGACGAAGTGGCGCTCGCCGGGCTGGAGACGGTGCCGAACACCCAGGTCGGGCCGCCGCGCCTCAAGGCGGCCACCGCCGCCTTCGAGTGCCGGATGAGCCACCATATCTGGACCGGCCCGAAGCAGCTGCTCGTCGTCGGCACGGTGGTGGAGGCGCACTTCCGGCGCGACATCATCAGCGACGGCGACCGGCCGCACCTCGACACGCCGAACATGCACCTGATCGGACGCATGCACGGCCGTGGCGTCTACGCGCGCACCACCGATCTTTACGAAATGGACCGGCCCCGCTGGAGCGACCGGGAACAGACAGAGGAGACGGGCTGACATGGGCAAGGTGACGCTGGCGGTGGTACAGGCCGCGACGGTCCCCTTCGACGCCGAGGCCGCGACCGCCAAATGCGTGGGGCTCCTCGCCGAAGCGGCGGGCAAGGGCGCAAAGCTGGTCGTCTTCCCGGAAGCCTTCATCGGCGGTTATCCGAAGGGGCTCGATTTCGGCTGCTGCATCGGGCGGCGGACGCCCGAGGGGCGCGACGACTTCCGCCGCTACGTCGAAGGCGCCATCGCGGTGCCGGGACCGGAGACCGAACAACTGGTCGAGGCCTGCGCGGAAGCCGATGTCCACGCGGTCGTCGGGGTCATCGAGCGCGACGGGGGCACGATCTATTGCACCGCGCTCTATCTCGGCCCGCAGGGTCTGCTCGGCAAGCATCGCAAGGTGATGCCGACCGGCTCGGAGCGCCTCGTCTGGGGCTTTGGCGACGGCTCGACGCTGACCGCGGTCGACACCCCCTATGGCACGCTCGGCGGCGCCATCTGCTGGGAAAATTACATGCCGATGCTGCGCATGGCGATGTACGCCAAGGGCGTCGAGCTGTGGGCCGCGCCGACTGCCGATGACCGGGAGAGCTGGCCCTCCACCATGCGCCACATCGCCATGGAAGGCCGCTGCTTCGTGCTGTCGGCCTGCCAGGTCATGCGCCGCTCCGACTATCCCGACGACTACCAGAGCCGCATCGAGGCCGAGCCCGACGATTACCTGATGCACGGGCGCTCGCTCATCGCCGGGCCGCTGGGCGAGGTGCTCGCGGGTCCGCTGGTCGACGAGGAAGGCATCCTGACGGCTGAGGTCGACATGGCCGATCTCGTCGGCGCGAAGCTCGACTTCGACGTCGCCGGTCATTACGCGCGGCCTGACATCTTCGCGCTGCAGGTGGACGAGCGGGTGAAGTCGCCGGTCGACGCGGCAAGGTAGGCATCTTCCGCAAGAGCGCGCTTGCGGTCTTTGATGCGGACATGCCGGCAATGAAAAGCCCGGGTCGATCGGCCCGGGCTTTCCCGTCTCTATCGGTGCCCGATCAGGCCGGGTAGATCGCCTTGTCCTCGCCGTCCTCGCGGACCCAGGTGGGCAGGCCGATCTTCGCCAGCACGGACAGGAACGGCTGCGGCGGCAGTTCCTCCACGTTGGCCATCTTCTTCACGTCCCACTCGCCGCTGGCGATCAGCATGGCGGCGGCCACCGGCGGCACGCCGGCGGTGTAGGAAATGCCCTGGCTGCCGACTTCCTGGTAGGCTTCGGCGTGGTCGGCGACGTTGTAGATGAACACTTCGCGCGGCTTGCCGTCCTTGGTGCCCTTCACGACGTCGCCGATGCAGGTTTTGCCGGTGTAGTCAGGCGCCAGCGACTTCGGATCCGGCAGCACCGCCTTCACCACCTTCAGCGGCACCACTTCCTGGCCGTCGGCGAGGGTGACCGGCTGCTCCGACAGAAGGCCGAGGCTCTTCAGCACGGTGAAGACGGTGATGTAGCGCTCGCCGAAGCCCATCCAGAAGCGGATGGTCGGCACGCCCATGGTCTGGGACAGCGAGTGGAGCTCGTCGTGGCCGCTCATGTAGGTGGTCTGCATGCCCACGACCGGCAGGTCCCAGTCGTGGCGGACCTCGAACATCTGGTTGGTCTGCCAGGCGTTGTCCTGCCACGAGTACACGACACCGGTGAATTCCCGGAAGTTGATCTCGGGATCGAAATTGGTCGCGAAATAGCGGCCGTGGCTGCCGGCGTTCACGTCGACGATGTCGATCTCGTCGATGGTGTCGAAATAGTCGTCCCGGGCGAGGGCGGCATAGGCGTTGACGACGCCCGGATCGAAGCCGGCGCCGAGCACGGCGGTGACGCCGGCCTTCTCGCATTCCTCGCGACGCTTCCACTCGTAGTTGGCGTACCAGGGCGGGGTCTCGCAGATCTTCAGCGGATCCTCGTGGATGGCGGTGTCGATGTAGGCCGCGCCGGTGGCGATGCAGGCCGACATGACCGGCATGTTGATGAAGGCGGTGCCGACGTTGATGACGATCTGCGCACCGGTCTTCTCGATCAGCGCCGTGGTGGCGGCCACATCCCGGGCGTCGAGCGCGTGCGCTTCGAGGACGCCCTCGACCTTCAGCGCCTTCTTGTCATGCACGGTGGCGATGATCTCGCGGCACTTCTCCACGGTGCGGGACGCGATGTGGAGATCCCCCAGGACGTCGTTGTTCTGGGCGCATTTGTGCGCCACGACCTGGGCCACGCCGCCGGCGCCGATGATGAGGACGTTCTTTTTCATTCCAGGGGGTCGCTCCGTCGTTCTGTCTGCCAAGTCTTCAGGAAAGATTCGTCTCGAAGTCCGTGTAGTCGAAGGCGCGGACGAGGCGTTCGCTGCCGTCGAGCTCGCGCACCGCGATGGACGGCATGCGGACGCCGTTGAACCAGTTCTTCTTGACCATCGTGTAGCCGGCGGCGTCGCGGATGGAGATCCGGTCGCCGATCTTCAGTTTTTCGGGAAAGCGGAACTCGCCGAACACGTCGCCCGCCAGACACGATTTGCCGCAGACCATGTAGCTGTGCGGCCCCTCGTTCGGCGCCACCTTGGCGGTCTCGCGGTAGATCAGGAGGTCGAGCATGTGGGCCTCGATGGAGGAGTCCACGATGGCCAGGTCCTTCTCGTTCGTCAGCGTGTCGAGAACGGTGACCTCCAGCGTCGTGGTGCCGGTAATCGCCGCTTCGCCGGGCTCCAGGTAGACCTGCACGCCGTAGCGCTCGGAGAAGGCCTTCAGCCGCGCGGCGAACGCCTCGACCGGGTAGTCCTCGCCGGTGAAATGGATGCCGCCGCCGAGGCTGACCCACTCGACCTGCGTCAGCAGCGCCCCGAAGCGCTCCTCGATGTCGCCGAGCATCCGGTCGAACAGGCCGAAGTCGGCATTCTCGCAGTTGTTGTGGATCATGAAGCCGCTGACCCGGTCGATGACGGCGGCGACGCGCTCCGGGTCCCATTCACCGAGGCGGCTGAACGGACGCGCCGGATCGGCGAGGTCGAACGAGGACGAGGAGACCCGCGGGTTGAGGCGCAGGCCGCGGACGATGCCGGCCGACTGGCTCTCGAAACGCTCCAGCTGGCCGATGGAATTGAAGATGATCTTGTCGGCGTGGGAGACGACCTCGTCGATCTCGTCGTCCGCGTAGGCGACGCTGTAGGCGTGGGTCTCGCCGCCGAACCGCTCGCGGCCGAGGCGCACCTCGTAGAGCGACGAGGACGTGGTGCCGTCCATGTGCGCGCGCATCAGGTCGAACACGCACCAGGTCGCGAAGCACTTGAGGGCGAGCAAGGTCCGGGCGCCGGAGAGCGTCCGGACGCGGTCCATGACCTCCATGTTCCGGAGGAGGGCGGCCTTGTCGATCAGGTAGTAGGGCGTGCGAAGCATCGCGCGGTGGTTCCAGGTCGGTTCGGGTTCGGGCGGCGACTTTGCGCGAGCATCGTGTCGCTCGGGTGACGAGGGGCGCCTGCGGACCTGCGTCTTAGGCAAACTGCGGGCTTTGGACAACCCGAAAGGCCGGGTCCCGGTGCCCGGCCGGCCGTCCCGACGGCCGGAAACCCTCAGATTTCGGACCGGAAACGGGGTCGTGGCGACACCGTAGCCAAAAGGATTTGACATCTTTGACGGCTGTGTTTCAATTATCGATATTAAGTTTCACATAATGAAACGAACAGGGGAGAGAAACTGATGCGGCGTATTCTCGCGCTCGCTGGAGCGGCCATGATCCTGGCCGGCCCGGCCCATGCCCAGGACTTCACCTTCAAGATGGGCCATGCGGCCTCGTCCAAGCACCTGTTCCAGACGGGCCTCGACATCTTCGCGGAGAAGGTGGCCGAGAAGACCGATGGCAAGGTGAAGATCGAGGTCTACGGCGACCGCCAGCTCGGCGACGACAAGCAGCTTCTGGAAGGCCTGCAGATCGGCGTGATCGACGGTGCGCTCGTCTCCGCGCCGGTGCTGCCGCTGGTCATCGGCGCGACCTCGTTCGACGCGCTGCAGCTTCCCTTCGTGGTGTCCTCCTACGAAGGCCTGGCCGAGGTGCTCGACTCGCCCGTCGGCCAGGAGCTTCTCGACACCCTCGATGACAAGCAGATCAAGGGTCTCGGCTACGTGGAGGCCGGCCAGCGCCACTTCCTCGCCAAGGACAAGCAGGTCCAGTCGATCGAGGATTTCGCCGGCCTGAAGACCCGCATCGTTCCCATCCCGCTGCACAAGGCCACCTGGGAAGCCGTCGGCGTGAACCCGATCGGCATGGCCTACGGAGAGGTCTATTCGGCGCTGGAGACGGGCACCATCGACGCCGTCGAGATCAACCTTTCGTCGGTGCAGTCGGAAAGCCTCTACGAGCCGGCCAAGCACGTCACCAAGACCGGCCACTATTTCTGGCCGGGCGTGATCATGATGTCCGGCATGTCGTGGAACAAGCTGTCGGATGAGCTCAAGGCCGCGCTGGTCGAGGCGGGACATGAGACCACCCGCGAGCAGTACAAGATCGCCGCCGACCAGGAAGCCGAGACCGTCGCCTTCCTGAAGGAGCAGGGGGTGGAGATCGGCGAGCTTGAGGACATCGCCGCCATGCAGGCGAAGACCAAGCCGGTGGTCGATGAGTGGGTCAAGAAGGATCCGCTGATCCAGAAGTTCTACGACCAGTTCCAGGGGCGGTGAGATGAGCGGGCGGACCAACGTCTACACCTGGGAAAAGCTGCCGCGCGAGACGGTGCGTGACGGGGTGACCCGCACGGCCTTCCGCGGCGACAACGCCCTGATGGTGATGAACTGGCTCGAGCCGGGGATGGAAGTCCGCCCGCACTCGCATCCCTTCGAACAACTGGCCTACATCCTCGCCGGCCGGGTGAAATTCACCATCGGCGATGACGTGGTCGAGGTCGGGCCGGGACAGGTGGTTCGCATTCCGCCGGACGTCGTTCACTGCGGCGAGCCGATCGGAGACGAGGTGGCCGTCAATCTGGACGTGTTCGCGCCGGTCCGCGACGACTACCGCCACCTCACGGCCTATCAGGAAGCCGACTTCGCCGACTGACCCGGAACCGGGAACGTCGCCCGACGACCAACGCCCGGTTGCGGCCGGGCGGCGGGATCGCTCGGCCAAGAGACTGGGGTCGCCACGATGGCATTCGCTCGGACACGCAGGGTCTACCACGGCGCGATGCGGGCCTTTCTGGTCGCGCTGATCGCCGTGCTGCTGGCCGTCATGGGTCTGCAGATCGTCATGCGCTACTCCTTCAACGCCTCGCTGATCTGGGCGGAGGAGGTGTGCCGCTACCTCCTCATCTGGGTGTCGCTGCTGGCCGGCGTCTTCGCCTACGAGCGCGGTGAACTCGCCGCCATGACGCTGCTGCGCGACAGCCTGCCGCGGCGTCCGGCGCTGCTGCTCGCCCTCCTCGCCAACCTGGTGTCGGCCGCGCTCTGCCTGCTACTGGTGCGCTACGGGCTGCGCTTCGCCGAGATGGTCGGTTCCCAGCCGATCCCAGCCTTCCGCTTCCTGTTCGAGGATACGCTCGGCTGGAGCGCCGACATGGTGCCGCGGGTGTTCTGGGTCTATGCGGCGCTGCCACTGGGCATGGCGCTGCTCGCCGTCCGGCTGCTCGTCGATGCGTGGCACTACGTGGTCCTGCTGCGGTCCGGCGGCAGCGTCGACGATCTGCGTCCGCTGGCGCCGGAGGGGCTGTCCGAATGACCCTCTATCTCGCCGCCTTTCTCGGCTTCCTGGTGCTGGGCGTCCCGATCGCCTTCAGCCTGGGCCTCGCCTCGCTGGTCTATCTGATCGCCAACGATCAGCTGATGCTGATGATGGCCTTCCCTCAGAAGATGATCGCCGGCATCGACAATTTCGTGCTGCTGACGATCCCGTTCTTCATCCTCGCCGGCAACCTGATGAACTCCGCCAACCTGACCCAGCAGATCGTGCGTTTCGCGCAGATCCTGGTGGGCCGGGTGAAGGGCGGGCTCGCGGCGGTCAACGTCATCGCCAGCATGATGTTCTCCGGCGTCAGCGGGGCCGCCACCGCGGAGGCCTCGGCGCTCGGCAGCGTGATGATCCCGGCGATGCGTCGTGACGGCTACGATCCGGCGTATGCGGCGGCGCTGACGGCGGCCGGCTCGCTGCTCGGGCCGATGGTGCCGCCGTCGCTCTCGCTGATCCTCTACGGGGTGCTGACGGGAACCTCGATCGCCGACCTGTTCCTCGCCGGCATCGCGCCCGCGTTCCTGCTGTGCGGACTGCTGGTGGCCTATGCGCTCTGGAAGGCGCGCCGCGAAAACCATCCGCTGCCGCCGGTACTGCCGAAGAGCGAGCGGGCCGGGGCGATCGCCCGGGCGCTGCCGGCGCTTTTCCTCCCCGTCATCATCGTGGGCGGCATCCGCTCCGGCGTGTTCACGCCCACCGAGGCGGCCGCCGTCGCGGCGATCTACGCGCTCGTCGTCGGCACCGTGATCTACCGCACGCTGTCGCCGCGCCAGATCGTCAATTCCTTCTACGAGACCGCCACCATGTCGGCCGGCGTCATGCTGGTGGTGGCGATGGCGTCGATGACCTCGTTCATCCTCGGCATCGAGAACATCCCCCAGTCGATCGCCCAGGGCCTGCTGGCGCTCACCGATTCTCCGATCCTGCTGCTCATCCTCCTGAACGTGATCCTGCTGATCCTCGGCTTCTTCCTGGAGCCGCTGGCGGCCCTCATCCTGGCGATGCCGATCCTCAACCAGCTCAGCCCGATCATCGGCCTGGATCCGGTGCAGTTCGGCGTGATGATCGTCTTCAACCTGATGATCGGCATGATCACGCCGCCGGTGGGCCTTTGCCTGTTCATCGTCTCCGCCATTGGCCGCGTTCCCCTCGACAAGGTCAGCCGGGCGGCGCTTCCGATGATCGCGATCTGCTTCGTCGTGCTCGCCCTCGTCGGTCTGGTTCCGGCGCTGTCGCTCACCCTTCCCGCGCTCATCGGGCACTGAGGAGAGAGAGATGGTCGAACGCATCGACAAGAGCGCCAACCAGTCCACCCAGGTGGCGTTCCAGATCATCGAGGTGATGGCGGCGGCCGGCGAGACGATGCGGGTGACCGACCTGGCCCGTCAGCTCGGCATGCCGAAGGCACGGATCTACCGGTTCCTGCAGACGCTGGTCGCCATCGGCTACGTCGTGCAGGACGCCGAGACCGAGCGCTACCGGCTCACGCTCAAGCTGTTCCACCTGGGCCAGGCCATCGCCGACGGGACCCAGCTGATTACCGTGGCCCGGCCCGAACTCATCCGCCTGCGCGACGTCACCGGCCAGACCACCACCCTGTCGGTGCTGGAGGAGCAGGGCATGCGGGTGATCGACATCGTCCGCACCGATTCGCCGGTGCAGATCGTCACCAAGCCGGGGGCGCTGCTGGCATTCCACGCGTCCGCCCAGGGCAAGCTGGCGCTGGCCTTCGGGCCCGCCCGCCTCTGGGACATCGTGCGCGCCGGTCCGCTGGAAGCGGTGACCGCCGCCACCAAGACCGATCTCGCGCAGCTAGAGGGCGAGATCGCGCAGGTGCGCACGCAGGGCTGGGCGGTCGCGCCGAGCGAGATCCTGCCGGGCGTCAACGCGATCTCGGCGCCGATCCTCGATGCCGCTCACTCCATGATCGGATCGATCAACATTGCCGGCCCCGTCCAGACCGTCCGCCCGGAGCCCGACGCGGCCCAACTGGCGGCGGTGCTTGGAGCGGGCCGGACCATTTCCATCAGCCTGGGTTGCACGGAGTACGTTGGATGACGCGATTTTCCCTCGCTATCGATATCGGAGGCACGTTCACGGATGCCGTGCTGCTCGCCTCCGACGGGCGCAGCTTCGTGGACAAGACCCTGACCACCCACGGCAATCTGCTGGAAGGCTTCTTCCGCGGCGTTGATCTGGTTCTGGGACGTGCCGGCATCGGACCCACCGACGTCGACGACGTGGTGGTGCACGCGACCACGGTGGTGACCAACGCCCTCATCGAGCGCAAGGGGCCGCCGGTCGCGCTGGTCCTGACCCAGGGCTTTCGCGACATCCTCTACATCCGCGACGAGCACCGCTACGACATGTACGACCCGCAGATCGAGTTCGCGGAGCCGCTGATCCCGTCGGAACGCACCTTCACGCTGGACGAGCGCATCTACGCCGACGGCACGGTGGAGAAGGGCGTCGACCGGGACGAGGTGCGGGCCATCATCGAGGCGTGCCGCAAGGCCGGCGTCGTCTCCGTCGCCGTCAGCCTCCTGAACGCCTATCGCAACGGCGGGAACGAGGAGACGGTGCGCGCGGTGTTCGCCGAGGAGGCGCCGGAGATCTACGTCTCGCTGTCGAGCGAGATCGCCCCGCAGATGCGCGAGTATCTGCGCACCTCAACCGTCGCCATCAACGCCTACACGGTGCCCATCACGCGGCCCTACCTGACGGCGCTGACCGAGGAACTGGCCGCCCGCGGCTTTTCCCAGCAGCCGCTGATCATGCTGTCGAACGGTGGCGTCATCGGTGCCGAGCGGGCGGGCCGCTTCCCCGTCCGCATGATCGAGTCGGGACCCGCCGCCGGCGCGCTGGTCGCCTGCTACTTCTCGCGCCTGTTCGGCATCAAGGACCTGATCTCCTTCGATATGGGCGGGACGACGGCCAAGGCCTGCATGATCCAGGACCACGAGCCGCTGGTCACCGGCACCTTCGAGGTGGACCGGCGCTACCGCTTCAAGCCCGGCAGCGGCATGCCCATCACCGTGCCCTCCATCGACATGATCGAGATCGGCGCGGGCGGCGGCTCGATCGCCTCCATCGATGCGCTCGGCCTGCTGAAGACCGGGCCGGAAAGCGCCGGCTCGATCCCGGGACCGGTGTGCTACGGGCGCGGCGGCGAGAATCCGTGCGTGACCGACGCCGACGTGGTGCTCGGCATCATCGATCCGGACCGCTTCCTCGGCGGCGACATGACCCTTGATGCCGACGGGGCCCGCGCTGCCCTCGGCAAGCTCGGCGAGAAGCTCGGCCTCTCCGCGGAAAAGACCGCCTGGGGCGTCTTCGAGGTGGTCTGCGAGCAGATGGCGGCGGCCACCCGCACCCATGCCACCGATCGCGGCATCGACTATCGTGGCCTGCCGCTGCTGGCTTTCGGCGGCGCCGGACCGGTGCACGCCTGCATGGTGGCGGAACTCGTCGACGGCGAGACCATCATCTACCCGCCGCTGGCCAGCGTGCTGTCCGCCTTCGGAACCCTGGTCACGCCGGCCCAGATCGACCTGGTGCGCAGCGTCGTCTCGCCGCTCGAGGGAATCGACTGGGACGCCGTCGACCGGACGCTGCAGGCGATGATCGAGGAAAGCACGCTGGCGCTGAAGGAAGCGGGCATCCGCGACGAGGACCTGGAGTTCTCCTTCGCCGTCGACATGCGCTATCTCGGCCAGCAGTCGGAGGTCAGGATCCACCTCGACGATGACCCGCGCACGGCGCGCGATGCGGCTGCCATCCGCGATCTCTACGAGCGCGAGTACGAGGCCCAGTATGGCCTCAAGCTCGCCGACATCCCGATCGAGGTGGTCAACTGGCAGGTGACCGGCAGCGGCAAGAAGCCGGACCGCTCGACGGCGCCGGTTGCCGCCGCGGACCGCCACGCCGCCGCCGCGACCCGCACCGTCTATCTGCGCGGCGAGCCGACCGAGGTGTCGGTCTACCAGCGCAAGGACCTGACGACGACCGACCGGGTCGAGGGCCCGGCGATCATCGAGGAGCGCGAGACCACCATCTTTATCCTGGAGGGCTGGACGCTCGGCCTGCACGAAACCGGCAGCCTGGTTGCCACCAAAGCAAAGGGAGGCCGCTGATATGGACGGCGTCGAACTTCAGATCCTCTGGAGCAACATGATCGGCATCGTGTCGGAGCAGGCGCGGGCGCTCCAGCGCATCGCCTTCAGCCCGATCGTGCGCGAAGCCGGCGACCTTGCCAACGGGCTGTTTGATGCGGACGCGCGGATGGTGGCGCAGGCCGTGACGGGCACGCCAGGCCACATCAACTCGCTCGCGGCCGCCGCAAGCAACCTGCTCGGCCACATCGACGTGAACGAGCTGAAGCCCGGCGACGTGCTGATCACCAACGATCCGTGGATGTCGGCCGGCCACTTCTTCGACATCACCGTGCTGTCGCCGATCTTCCGCGGCGAGAAGCTGATCGGCTATGCCGGCTCGACCATCCACCACACCGACATCGGCGGCTACGGCATCGGCTCCGGCGCCCGGGACATCCACGAGGAAGGCCTCTGGATCCCGGTGACCAAGCTCTATGACGCCGGCAAGCCGAACGAGACGCTGTTTGCCATCATCAAGCGCAACGTGCGCACGCCGGATGCGCTGCTGGGCGATCTCGGCGCGCAGGTATCGAGCGGCATGATCGCCTCGGAGCGCCTGAACGCACTCTGCGACCGCTACGGGCTCGACGACATTTCCGAGCTCTCCGATGAGATCATCAAGCGCTCCGAGACGGCCATGCGCGAGGCGATCTCGAAGCTGCCGCACGGCACCTACCATGGCAGTTCGTCGTTCGACGTGCCCGGTGGCCAGACCATCGACCTGAAGACGGCGGTCACCATCGACCCGAATGCCGGCGAGATCACCATCGACTTCACCGGCTCGTCGGGGCCGAGTTCCTCAGGCATCAACGTCGTACCGGCCTACACCCACGCCTACGCAACCTTCGCGGTGCGCTCGACCCTCAATCCGGATTTGCCCAACAACGCGGGCAGCCTGGCGCCGATCAAGCTCAAGCTGCCCGAGGAATGCATCGTCAACGCGAAGTATCCCTCGCCGGTCAACGCCCGCCACGTGGTCGGCATGTACGTACCGTTCCCGATCCTGAAGGCGCTCTCGGAAGTGGTGCCCGACCGGGTCGTGGCGGAAGGTTCCGGCGCCGTGTGGACGATCCAGATCCAAGGCAAGGACGCCAGCGGCCGGCCGTTCACCAGCTCGATGTTCAACTATTCGGGCGGCATGGGCGCCAGGGCGGAGAAGCCCGGCCTGTCGGCGATCTGCTACCCGACCGGCGTGGCGGCGGTGCCGGTTGAGGTGCTGGAGGCCTCCTATCCGATCGTCTTCACCTGCAAGGAACTGGAACGCGGGACAGGCGGCACCGGCCGGCAGCCCGGGGGCGACGGCCAGCGCATCGGCTACCGCATGCGCACCAGTTCGCCGTGGCTTCTGAACACCATCCCGAGCCGGCTTTCATCGGCGCCGGAAGGCCTCGCCGGCGGCGGCGATGGCGCGCCGGGGCGGTTCGAAATCAATGGCAAGCCGATCGTAGATACCCGCAAGATGGAGATGCAGCCGGACGACGAGGTGTTCATGGTGACACCCGGCGGCGGCGGGTTCGGCGCTTAGGCACTAGGCGTAGAGCCAGACAGCGGAGTTGGTCATGAGCCTCAATGCGTCCTTTCGCGCGCGTCTCCTGTCCGGCGATCGGCTGCTCGGCACGTTCGTGAAGACGCCGGTGCCTGCGGTGATCGGGATCCTCGGCCAGTCGGGGCTCGACTTCCTGGTGCTGGACGCCGAGCACGTGGCCATGGGGCGGGAAACGGTCGATCTCTGCCTGCTGGCGGCGCGTGCGGCTTCGATCCCGATGCTGGTGCGGGTGCCGGTGGCCTCGCCCGAGTGGATGGGCACCGTGCTGGACTCCGGCGCGGCAGGCATCATGGCGCCCCAGGTGCGTTCGGCGGACGAGGCGTCCGAGATCGCCATGGCGGTCCGATACGGCCCCGGCGGACGCGGCTTCTCGCCGTCGACGCCGGCAGCCGGCTACGGTCGGCGCTCGGTGGCCGAGCATCTGGAACGCGCCGGCGGGGAAACCGTGCTGGTCTGCCAGATCGAGGATCCGGAGGCGGCCCGGGCCGCCGGCGCGATTGCCCGGGTTCCGGGCGTGGACTGCCTGTTTGTCGGTCCCGTCGACCTGGCGGTGGCGTGCGGCAAGACCAGCCCTGCCGACTCGGATGTCGTGGCCTTGTGCCGGCAGGTCCTGGGTTCGGCGGATGACGGCGGCGCCCGGACGGGCATGTTCGTCGGCTCGGCCGGCCAGATCCCGGGGTGGGCGGACGCGGGCGCGAGCCTGTTCGTCGTGGCGACCGACCAGGCTTTCCTGAAGGTCGGCGCCGCGGTCGCCCTGGCGATGCCGGAGCGGGACTGAGGAGGCGCGGCGTGAACCTTGGCGAATGGCTGGCGCGCACGGCGCGTCGCACCCCCGATGCCCCGGCGCTCCTGAGCGGATCGACGCTGGTTGCGACCTACGCGCAGTTCGCCGATCGGGCCGCCCGGATCGCGACGGCGCTGCGCGATGCGCATGGCGTGAACCCGGGCGACCGGGTCGCGCTGTTCCTGGCAAACACACCGGCCTATCTGGAGCTTCTGTACGGGATCTGGTGGGCCGGCGCCGTTGCGGTGCCCATCAACCACAAGCTTCATGATCGCGAGGCGGCCTTCATCGTGGCCGACGCGGACGCGAAGGTCATGGCCGTGGCAGGACCGTCGGCGACGCTGCGTGACGCGGTGGCCGCCGGGACCGCCCTGCTGGATCTCGGCGGCGGCGCCCATGCCGACCTGCTCGCGCACGCGCCGATGCCCGCGCCGCATCCGCTGACCGACGATGCGCTCGCCTGGCTCTTCTACACCTCCGGAACGACCGGCCGGCCCAAGGGCGTGATGCTCACCGTCGCCAACCTGCAGGCGATGACGTTCGCCTATTTCGTCGACGTCGACGACGTGCTGGCTGAGGACGCGGCCCTCTATGCCGCGCCGATGTCGCACGGGGCCGGGCTCTACAATTTCATGCACGTCCTGCGCGGCAGCCGGCACGTGGTGCCAGTCTCGGGCGGCTTCGATCCCGCGGAAATCCTGGAGCTTGCCGGCTCGGTCGGCAGCCTGTCGATGTTCGCGGCCCCCACCATGGTCCGCCGGCTGGTGAGCCATGCCAAGGCGGTCGGGCACGACGGAGCGGGGATCCGCACAATTGTCTACGGCGGCGGCCCCATGTACGTCGCCGACATTGAGGACGCGGTGGCGACGCTGGGGCCGCGCTTCGTGCAGATCTACGGTCAGGGCGAGAGCCCGATGACCATCACCGCGCTGTCGCGCGCAGAGGTCGCCGACCGCGCGCATGCGCGCTGGCGCGCACGGCTGGGCTCCGTCGGACGTGCGCATTCCTGCGCAGAATTGCGCGTTTGCGATGAGGCCGGGTGCGCACTTCCGTCCGGCACGAGCGGCGAGATCCTGGTGCGCGGCCCGAGCGTCATGGCCGGCTACTGGAGGAACGAGGCCGCCACGTCCGACGCCCTTCGCGACGGCTGGCTGTGGACCGGCGACGTCGGCGTGATGGACGCGGACGGCTACCTCACGCTGATGGACCGTTCAAAGGACGTGATCATCTCCGGCGGCACCAACATCTACCCCCGGGAGGTCGAGGAGGTGCTGCTTCGCCACCCGTCCGTCGCCGAGGTGTCGGTGGTCGGTCGGCCGAGCGCGGAATGGGGAGAGGACGTCGTGGCGTTCGTGGTGGCGGCGGACGGTCCGCCACCGGCGCCGGAGGTGCTCGATGCCTACTGCCGCGAGGCGATCGCCCGCTTCAAGCGGCCGAAGGCCTATCTGTTCATCGATGCGTTGCCGAAGAACAACTACGGCAAGGTGCTGAAGACCGACCTGCGGCGACGGCTGGCCGACGCGCCGTGAATCGGAACCGGACCGGTCCGGCGCGACTTGGCCGGAGGGCGCCCGGCTAGCTGGAGCGCGCCGTCCGGATGGCGGCCCAGATGCGGTCCGGCGAGACCGGCATGTCGATGTGGTCGATGCCCAGCGGCGACAGCGCGTCGATCACCGCGTTGACCAGCGCCGGAAGGGCTCCGACGACGCCCGCCTCGCCCGCGCCCTTGGCGCCCAGCGCGTTCTTCGATGTCGGCACCGGGTGGCAGGCAATGTCGAACAGAGGAAACTCGCCGGCGCGCGGCATCGCGTAATCCTGGAAGGATGCGGTCAGCGGTTGGCCGGACTCCGGATCGTAGACCATGCGCTCCATCAGCGCCTGGCCGGCTCCCTGGACGATGCCGCCGTGCAGCTGGCCCTCGACGAGATCCTGGTTGAAGACCGTCCCGACGTCGTCGACGACGGTGTAGCGCAGGATGTCCACATGGCCGGTGTCGGGATCGACCTCGACCTCGCAGACGTGGCAGCCGTTGGGGAAGGTCGCGTCGTCGGCCGCCGAGAAGTCCTCACCCTCGAAAGCCTCGCCGGTCTTGCGGGCGAGGTCGGGCAGGGTGATCCGCCGGTCGGTGCCGACGATGGTGAAGGCGCCCTCGGTGAACTCTAGGTCGGCGGGCGAGACTTCCAGCTCGTCGGCGGCTCGGGAGCGGGCCTTTTCAACCAGCACGTCGAACGCGCGCACCATGGAGGTGCCGGCCGCCGCGGTGGTACGCGAGCCGAACGATCCCATGCCGCCGGCGACCTTGTCGGTGTCGCCGGAGAGGTAGCGGATGTCGGCGGGTTCCACGCCGATCCGCTCGGCGAGCAGGGTCGCGTAGGTGGTGCGATGGCCCATGCCGCTGTCGCCGGAGCCGAGCCCCAGCGCCACGGTGCCGTCGCTGTCGACGGCGACCCGGGCATATTCCGGCAGCGGCTTCTTCTGCGGGCCGCCGGCGATCTCGATGGCGTAGGTGAGCCCGATGCCGCGCAGCCGGCCGCGCGCCGCCGCTTCCTGGCGGCGCGCCTCGAATCCGCTCCAGTCGGCACGCTCCAGCGCCTCGTCCATCAGGGCGGGGAAGTCGCCGCAGTCGTAGGAAAACACGAAGCCCGTGTCGTAGGGCATGTCCGCCGGCGTGATCATGTTGCGGCGGCGGATCTCGACGGGATCGATGCCGAGCCGGCGCGCCGCCACGTCGACCATGCGCTCGATGAGATAGATCGCCTCGGGCCGGCCGGCGCCGCGATAGGGCGACATGTTCTGGGTGTTGGTGAAGACGCCATCGACGGTGGCGGCGATCTTCGGCGTCCGATAGACGCCGGAGAGAAGGCCGACATTGGCGGTCATCGGATGCGGCGTCATCGGCGCCAGGTAGGCGCCGAGCGAGGCAGAGGTGATCACCTCCAGCGCCAGAAAGCGGCCGTCGCCGTCGAGGGCCAGGGTCGCCTCGGTTGTCTGGGCGCGCGAGTGGCTGTCGGAGAGGAGTGATTCGGTGCGCGGCGGCTCCCAGCGCACCGGCCGGCCGACGGCGCGGGACGCCAGCAGCACGACCGGATACTCCGGATAGGCCGAATTCTTCATGCCGAACGAGCCGCCGGTGTCCTGGGAGACGATGCGGATGCGCGACTTGTCGATGCCCATGATGCGGGCGACGCCGTCGCCCAGCCGGTGGGCCGCCTGGGTGCCGGTGTAGAGCGTGTAGCGGTCGCTCGCCTCGTCGAAGACGCCGAGGCAGCTGCGCACCTCCATCGGGGCGGCGGTGACGCGGGTGATCTCGAAACGCTCGCGGACCACATGGGGCGCGGCCTCGATGGCGGCACGGACGTCGTCGACGTCGCCCTCGATCATCCGGAAGCAGAGATTGTCGGGGCAGTCGGGCCAGACCAGCGGCGCTCCGGGGGCCTTGGCCGCCACCGGATCGATCACCGGGGGCAGGTCCTCGATGTCGTATTCGATCAGCTCGACGGCATCCTCGGCCAGGTCGCGGGTCTCGGCCACCACCGCGGCGATCATGTCGCCGACGTAGCGGACGGCGTCCTCCGCGAAGGGCATGTAGCGCGGCACGTACATCTGGCCGCCGCCGGGGGCGGGGTAGGACAGGTTCGGCAGGATCGGCCGGATCTCGGACGGAATGTCGGCGGCGGTCAGCACCGCCAGGACGCCGGGCGCTTCCCGGGCCGCCGTGACGTCGAGCGACCGGATGCGACCATGGGCGACCGGCGAGCGGAGCAGCACCAAGGCAACCTCTCCGTCGAGGCGCACGTCGGCGGTGTAGCGGCCGGCGCCGCTGATCAGCGGACCGTCTTCGAGACGGCCTTCGAAGCGGCCGAACTTGTGTTGCATGAGCGATGAACCGGGGAGGGAACTGGATCTTGGGGCTCAGGGTGCGCCGTAATACGGCTGCGCACAAGTCTCATGTCCCGGTTGTCCGGACAACAAGGTTCTGCATCTTGCAGCCATTTAGGAAATGGCGAAGTCACCCGTTCCGCGCTCGGCGATGTAGGCCAGAACCTCGTCGATCACCGTCTGGGCGTCGGCCTTTCCCGCCGCCTCGGCCGCCGCGGCGTCGCCCGCCTCGATCGCCGCGATCAGCGCCTCGTGCTGGTTCAGCTTCGGCGCCGGCAACTCGCCCTCGAACTGCTGCATGTAGAAGCGCTGCACCCGCTGGCCCTGGTCGAGCAGGCTCTGGGTCCAGGCGACGAAGAAGGGGTTTCCGCCCATCTCGGCGATGGCGATGTGGAACAGGCTGTTGAGGGTGATGATCTGCAGGATGTCGCGGGCATGGTGGGCCTGCTCCAGCCCGCGCTCGATCTCGCGCAGCCGCTCCACGCCCTCCGGCGTGCTGTTCTCCGCCGCCTGGCGGGCGCCCAGCCGGTAGAGCAGGTGCATGGCATCGAAATAGGCCGGAAGCGTGGAAAAATCGAACTGGGAGACCCGGGAGGTGCGGTTGCGCGGCGCGTCGACCAGCCCTTCCGCGGCCAGCCGGATCAACGCCTCGCGCACCGGCGAACGGGACAAATGGAAGTGGCGGCTCAACTCGGTCTCGTCGAGCTGGGTCCCGGGGGTGAGCTCGAGGTTGAGGATCTGCTTCTTCAGCTGGGAATAGACGAAGCTCGCGCCCGTCCCGCGCGGATGGCGGGTGTCGGCGATCTTCGCGGCTCCGGCCGCCAGGTCCTCGGTGGTGGTGTCCGCCATGCGTCGCTCCGGATCGTCGAGTGTCTGCAGGTTCCGGGATAGACGGTTGCCGCTGCGGAGTAAAACCGCGGATGCGGGGGACGGATATCAGGCGGCGGGCCGGAAGTCCTCGGCCGCGTGGTCGGACTGGCGCCCGAGCACGGCGTCGGCAACGATTCGCGCGGAGATGGGTCCACCCGTCAGCCCCATCCACGGGAACGAGCAAACGAAGAACCCCGGGACCGCGCCAACCTCGCCGAGGATCGGCATCCAGTCCTCGGTCCCATTGACGAGCGCCGGCCACGCGCGGACGACATGCACGCCGGCGAGCACCGGCAGCACGTCCAGCGCGATCCGGAAGTTCTCCGCCAACGACCGGTAGTCGACGGTGAGCTGCCCGGACGGCTCGCGGCGGGAGGGCCAGCCACCACCGATCAGCACCGCGCCGCGTCGGGTCTGCTTCATCG
>Ga0207904_1000333_pt1 | contig 19642 bp, 11 predicted proteins | sample MalvirmetaMSP118_FD_184232 | JGI IMG/M metagenome (GOLD analysis project Ga0207904, IMG submission 184232) | Marine viral communities from the Deep Pacific Ocean - MSP-118 (SPAdes) | ecosystem: Environmental > Aquatic > Marine > Oceanic | place: Pacific Ocean | collected 2011-05-30 | reverse complement strand
CCGCGACCGGAGCGCTGGCCTGGACATCCACGGTGTAGGCCCCTACCGGCACGCTCGGCATCTCGACGGCCGCGGGGATACCCGCCTGCAGCTGCACCGTCACCGGATCGATGACCGGCGTGGCAGCACCGATCGCGCGCACCCCGATCGTTGCCTCGGTATCCGCATCCGGCGAGAGCAGCCGCACCATCGTCCCGGCAAGGCCCGTCCCCGTGCCGAGCGCCCCCTCGGTGACGGTGACACCCACAATCGTCTGCCGCGTCGCGAGCTCGCTGAGGGCGCCGGCCTGGTCCACCCCACCGGGCTCGAGGACCCGGGTGATGCTCGACTGCAGGGTTGCCGCGACAGGAGCGCCCGTCGCCTGCACGTGGATGACGAGGCTCTCTTCACCACGCGCGATGCCCGCAACCGGAATGATGCGCTGCGCGCCCGCGCGGACGACGATGTCCTCGCCGCCGGGAGGGACGTCACCCCCGGATGCGCCGTACACCGTGAGTGTGATCGTCGCGGCCACTTCGCCCGGGTTCGACAGCACGACCAGGTCCGCGGCCCCTGTCGTGCCCGCGCCGGCGACAAGCCACGAATCCAGAAGCGGGAGGCGGCATGACGACGCGCTGTATCCCGCAAGGTCGGGGTCGCCCACGGTCGCAGAGCCCGCCGCGGCGAACGGCTCCGACCCGGGCGCCGAGCGAAGAACGAGGGGCGCCGCACCCTCCGCGTCCGAGGTCAGCTCGCCGCGGTCGAGGGCGCTCTCCCCCGCGGTCGCGACAGCTTGGGGTGCTGCCACCGTGATCGAGCTCACGGCGGTGGAGTCCCGAGCGGTGGCGAGAAGAGCACCCGTGCACACGAGGGTCTGTCCGGCTGAGGGTGGCGCGATGGCCACGGATGCCGGTTCGGGCGCGACCGTGGGAAGGTCGATGGTCGGCAGCACGGCGATGGCGGCGATGACGCCGGCTCCCGCAAGGGCGCCGAAGAGGGGGCGTATCCAGCTCGAGGGCGTTGCGGTCATGTCGCCTCCTCCCCGCGGGGCTCGCTGGGCAGGGCCTGAGCCTCGTGTGCACCGTCGTCATCGAGGCGGCTGGCGCGGCCGGCATCCGTCGCCCGTTCGGACGCAGTCAGGCCGACGATGCGCGGATGTTGCCTCGCTCGGGCCCGGCTGCGCCCCGTCGGTGCAGCAAGCAGCAGGGCGATCACGATGACGGCGAGTTGGAGGATCTGCAGCGCGATACCCGTCGCCGAACCCTCAGCGCTCGGTCGCGCGGCGATGTCGGATGTGACCCGCCAGAGCTCGCCGCGCTCGGTGGTGCCGACGGCGTCGAGATCATCGCGCTGATCGAGTGCCGTGGATGACTCCCGCCCCAGCACCTCCGCCGCCGGAGCGTCGGCACCGGGCGCGAGCAGTACGAACGCGATTCCCTGCTCACCCAGTGCGAGCACCGCGTCGGGAGAGGTCGAGGTCACGAGGGCCGCAGCCGTGGCGGCGAGCGCGGAGGACGCGTCATCCATCGCCCGCCGGGTCTCGAGCACGGTGCTGTGGGCGCCGAGCGTCTCGCTGCCGCCCCACACCACGCGCGCGGCCAGGCTCCCGTCAGCTTCGGGGGTGAGGACGATCGTGCCTGTCGCGGTTTCGCCGCCGCTGTCGGCTTCGACATAGGCCGGCAGCGTGCTGGTCGGTCCGTTGGTGAGCGCGGCTGCGTCGCGGGCCGGAGCGGTGAGCGCGGGGACGGCGAGGGCCACCAGAGTCACCATGCAGACCACGGCCGCGGATACCGACGCAGCCCCGGCCCGCCGTCGGTACCGAAGCATCTCGGCCCGGCCGATCTGGTCGAGCGTCAGCGTCGCAGCACCCACGATGCCCCACCACGCGAGGCTGAGTCCGGCACCGGGCCACAGACCGAGGGCGCTCGCGCCATCGAAGCGCACGGCCACGGCGGTGGCGGCGACGGCAGTGGCCACCCCGAGGACGATCAGGGCAAGGTGGGCAAGCCCAACCGGCCATCGCGGCATCGCGGCTGCCGACACCGCCAGCAGGCCGATCGGAACCAGCAGGAGCGCGGGCGCCCACAGGGGCAGTGCGGGAAGAAGCTCTGCCCATCCGGCGCCGCTCGAGGCGGGAAAACCGAGAGCCACCCACAGGCGGGCACCTGACGCCGTTGCCGGTGCGAGTCCGCTGATCGGAGCGCCAGGGTCAGCGAGGAGCCCCCACGGATTCCCGGCCTGAACCTGTGCCCACGCCACGGGAACGAACATCACGATCGTCGGAACCGGGACCCAGAGCATCCGTGCCAGGCTCGCCCCGGAGCGACGTACGCCAGCGGCGACCAGTCCGGCGATCACAACCACCGCCAGCGCAGGGGCCAGCGACGGGGCTGCGGCGACGACCGCCGCTGCCAGGAGAGACGCGGCAGCTGCCGGGACCCACGAGCGATGGGCGACAGCCCCGGCGAAGACCAGCCAGGGCAGCAGGAGATGGACGATCACGCCGGTCGGGACACCCTCGGTCAGCGCGACCAGGAAGGTCGGCGCCAGCGCCCACGCGACGCCCGCCGTGATGCGCAGCACCGGTCGGTCGGTGATTCGCGTCGCCGCGAACCACCCACCGAGCGCTGCGAGCGGGAGCGCAGCCAACCACACCAGCACGAGCGCGCGGCTCGGCGAGAAAGGCCAGAGCGAGCCGATCACCGCGACGATCGCCGCGAACGGGTCCGCGGGGCCTGACACGTTCCATCCGGTCGGTCGCAGTCCGTAGGCAGCATCCGCCCACAGACCCGCGACAGTGTCGCGCAACGGCTGCAGGGCGCCACCGCCGAGCGCCGGCCACGCCAACAGCGCGGGGAACACGGCAAGCGAGACGGCGGCCATCGCCAAAACGAGCCAGGCCCCGCCACCGCCGAAGAAGTGAAGCTCGCCGCGGGGAAGCGAATCGGGCGCGGGTTCCTCGGGTTCGGCAGCGCGCTCCCGAGCCAGCGCTGTCGAGACGCGAAGGGGGGCGATCCGCGACCACGGCACCGTGCGATGGCGGCGCAGGCGACGCCTGCCGCGCGCGATCGCCGCAAGGCGCACCATCGCAAGAATCGTGGCAGCCCACTCCCCGGTGATCCTGCCCGGGTCTTTCCTCACCAGCTGCACGATCGTGCGACCGAGGGCGACAAACGGCAGGGACAGCCACACCGGGATCAGCAGCAGCGGATGACTGGCTGTCAGGCGCCGATGAAGGTGCGCAGCCCGGTGACGGGCGATGATCATGCGGCGCCGGCGACCGGTGTCGGCGAAGGGCAGCCCCGCAACACCATCGCCGGAAACGGCGACGCGGGTGGCCGGGACGAGGGAGACGCGTCCTCCCATGAGGCGCGCCGCAACCGCGAGGTCGAGGCCCTCGTCGGCATCGCGCAGCGCCGGGTCGAGCCCTCGCAGCGCGCGGAACACCGACCCGCGCACGAGCACGGCACGGATATCGGAGCCCAGCACATCGGTGATGCCATCGCGCTGGCCCTGATCGAGGTCACCCGCGGCGAGTTCGACCGAGGCGCCGGTGCGGGTCATGCTCACACCCAGCGACACGATCCGCTCGGGGCGGTCGACACGGACGAGCTTGGGCGCCACGAACGCGAGCGTGGGTGAGAGCTCCAGCTGCCCCGCGAGCCGGGCCAGCGCCTCCGGTTCGGGTGCGGTGTCTTGCGCGAGCAGCCACAGGAGGTCGGCGTCGGCGTCCGAGCCTCCCTGCGCATCGGGGTCGAGGGCGGCCCGGGCGACCGCTGCCGCGAACCGCGTCCGACGCCCGAGCCGGATGACGCGCACGCCGCGTCCGTCGACCGTGGGGTCAGGCAGACTGCCGGGCTCAAGTGCGTCCTCGACGGCGGGGTCGGTGCCGCACACCACCAGAGTCACGGCATCCGGGCGACGAGATCCCGCTGCCAGCGACGCGAATGTGCGACGCAGATGGTACGCCGCGGACGTGCGACCGTCGGGGCGCACGACGACGATCGCGTGAACTGTGCCGGGCATGACGCCGTCAGCCTATGGTTGCGTCCCCCGACGCACCCGGCTTGGGCCCGGCGTTTCCGGCCGAGGCGTGTTCTCGGCCGGAGCGCTCGTCGGAGCCGATCAGCTTGCCCGGCGCTTCAGCTTGCGACGCTCGCGCTCGCTGAGGCCGCCCCAGATCCCGAACCGCTCGTCGTTCTGAAGCGCGTATTCGAGGCACTCGCCGCGCACGTCGCACGAACCGCAGATCCGCTTCGCGTCCCGCGTCGATCCGCCCTTCTCAGGGAAGAATGCCTCGGGGTCGGTCTGAGCGCACAGCGCATCGGTCTGCCAGGCGAGCGCGTTCTCGTCTTCGGGGTCGATGCGACGCACACCGGGCACCCCGAGGTGCACCGGATCGACGAACCAGTTGTCCGGAACGCCCGAGCGGTACTGCGAGGCCGTCATGTCGTTCTCCCCACCTCAAGAACTCCCCCACGCGGTCAGCGTGTTGGAGTAATTACACCGGTGTAGTTCGCTGCGGTCAAGTCGCAGATCGTAAACCCTCAATCGCCGCCTTAACCTTCTTGGCGGAATTCTCGGCGTGTCGCGGGGAAAACTACTGGCCGGGCTCGGCGACGAAGACCTCACCGGCACCCGAGACGGAGACGGATCCCTCGTCCGGGGTGATGAGAACAGCCGATCCAGGCTGCAGCGCGCAGCGGCTTCCGGTGCCGGCTCCCGTGAGCTCGACCTCGCCGGAGGTTGCGACGGCGATCGCGATACCGTTCACGGGCATGTCGACACCGGCGCCCGGGCCTGACGTCACCTGCGTCAGGCGGAAATCAGGCACGCCACCCGTGAAGACCCGCACACCGGCGGCAGCGGGGTCAAGCACCGGTGCCGGTCCCGGGCGGGGATCCACGATCGCGGTCAGCTCTGCCACATCGATGTGCTTCGGAGTGAGTCCACCGCGCAGCACATTGTCGCTGGCGGCCATGATCTCGACGCCGAGGCCTTCGACATAGGCGTGCAGCACGCCAGCCGGCACGAATACGCCCTGGCCGCGGCGAAGGATCACGAGGTTCAAGAGCATGGCGACGACGATCCCGGGGTCGCCGGGATAGTGACTTTGCAGGTGGCGTACGAGCGCCAGTTCGTCCGCGAAGTCGTCGGATGCGGCATCCGTCGCTGCCACGATGATCTCGCTCACCGCCGGCTCGGCGGCCGGGGAGAGAACCCAGGCCAGGGCGGCGGCGAGCGCTGCCGCGTCATCCGGATGCGCGTCCAGGACCGCTTGGAGCGGCTCTGCCGCCGACCCGATCACGGCGAGGAGCCGCCGAGTCGCGGCGAGGTCTCGAAGCCCTGCCAGGGCCAGGAACCGGTCACTGAGGGCCACGATGATCTCGGGCTTGTGGTTGGCGTCTCGATAGGTCCGCGTCGCGGCATCCCGGGGAATTCCGGCAGCCTCCTCGCGCGCGAACCCACCCTCGGCCTGCGCCTTCGACGGATGGGCCTGAATCGACAGCGGCGAACCCGCAGCGAGGATCTTCAGCAGATACGGCAGCCGATCCGGCGTCCCCTCGGGCGCGTCCGGCGAGGCGAGCCAGTCACCGAGAGCCCGGCCGTCGGGGACGCGCGCGGGGTGACCGGGGTGATCACCAAACCAGACCTCGGCCTCGGGAGAACCGGAGGGGCTTCGTCCCTCCAACTCGGCGATCAGAGTCGTGGACCCCCAGGCGTAATCGCGGGGCGTGTTCGTGAGAGGAACCAGCACCCGACCAGCGTACCGAGGGGCGTACCCGTCTCCGTGCCCGTGCTCCCCCGCGCCGGGCACACCCTGAGCGCTACCCTGAGAGCACCATGGCCCGCTTCAGCCGTCACCCCGCCTCGGCGCCTCCGGTCGCTCCAGAGCGGGAGCGCACCCGGCACCTGCTGCTGCGCGGCTGGATGGTCTTCAGCCTGTTCTTCGCCTTCACCGCCCCCGGGTGGGTGCTCGGTTTCGGCGTTCCGATCGCCGCGGTCGTCGGCGGGGTCATCGTCGTCGCGTCGGCGGTCATGGTCGCGATCATCCGCCCGCCGTTCCAATGGCGCAGACTCCCCTGGATCGCCGGAACGTTTTTCCTGTGGGCGGGACTGTCCATCGCGTGGTCGGCGTGGCGCGAGACCTCGGCGCTCACCTGGCTGCTGCTGGCGGCTACCACCTTCCAGGGTGTCGCGATCGCGAGCGTCTTGACCTGGCGCGAGATCGTCCGCGCGATCGGCTCCGCCCTGGGCTGGGTTGTCGGGCTCTCCCTCGCTGCGGAGATCCTCGTGGCATGGATCGTCGGCGGCCCGCTCTCCGCGGGCTTTGAGACGGGTGCCGGCACCGGCGCCGCCGAGTGGATCAGCGGCGGAATCTTCGCGGGGGCTCGGATTGACGGCGTCATCGGCAATCCGAACCTCCTCGGGATGATCGCCCTCATGGCTGTCATCGTGTTCGCCCTCGAATTCGCAGCGCACGAGTCCCGCAGGGTCATGCTCGGGGTGTGGATCGGCCTGTCTGCACTGACGTTCGTGCTCGCCGCATCCGTCACCGCCTGGATCGCCGCTGCCGGGGTCGCACTCGTCCTCGCGACCGTGCTGCTGATGCGGACCGCGCGCAAGCCCGGCGAGCGCACGCGCTACTACGTCGGCTATGCCGTCATCGGCGCTGCCGGCGCGCTCGCGCTCTGGATCTGGCGCGTCCCCGTGTTCACCGCGCTCGACCGCACGGCCGACCTCCTCGACCGGGAGGCCATCTGGACCGCCGTCCTGGACCGGGCCGGGAACCACCTCGCCGTCGGCGGCGGCTTCGCCACCCCCTGGTTGCCGTGGGATCCCGCATTCCAGAATTGGGTCGTGCTCGATGGCAGACAGGTCACGCAGGCACATAGCGTGTGGGTCGATGTTCTCTTCCAGCTCGGCATCGTCGGGGTTGTGCTTCTCGGGCTGAGCTATCTGGCTTTCGTCTGGCGCTCGTGGTTCTTCGCCGTCGACCGGCCGCGCTGGGATCTGCGCGGCGACCGTCCGTATTCGGCGCTCACCCTCCTGCCAACCCTCACGGGAGCCGTCCTGCTCGTGCAGGGTCTCGCCGAGACCGCACCCCTCATGGGATGGGGATGGATGCTGATGATCCTGCTCGGATCCAAGATCAAGCAGTCCCCACACATCGGCGAGGGGCCCGCCGAGCAGCGCCTTGCGATCGAACGCGGCGAGCTCCTACGCGTCAGCTGAGGACGGCGTCCTGCCCGGCCGACTGACGCGAATTCGGTGCAGAGGCTCGGGAGTCTGTGACCGATCTGTGATCTCGCGCGGCTAGCGTGGCCTGCGATGACGACCTTCGGCGCCTCCACGGCCACTCTCCCCGTCGTCGCCCCCTCCACCACGATTCCGCTGCGTCTTGCCCCGCACGTGTGGGCTGGCGTCGTGCTGTTCGTCGCGTTCACGGCACCGGGATGGGCGGCGGCCTTCGGCGCGCCCGCCGCTGCGGCGGCCGGCATCGTCGCGTGCACAGGAGTCGCCGTGCTCTCGATGGGCACCATCCGCTCCCCGCAGTGGCGGGCTCTGCCCTGGAGCGCACTCACGTTCGCGGGATGGGCAGGAGCCAGCGTCGCGTGGTCCCGGTGGCCCGAGACGACGGCGCTGACCTGGACCCTGCTGGCAGCGACGACGCTCGTGGCCATCGCGCTTGCCGCCATGCTCACCTGGCGCCAGCTCGTCTCGGCACTCGCGTGGGCGCTGGCTGCTGTCATCGGCTTCTCCCTCGTGTTCGAACTGTGGGCGGCCGTTGTCGTGGGCGGCCCCGTCGGGATCGAGTTTTCTCCGGTGGATGCCCAAACCGAGCGCAGTGATATCTGGACGAGCGCCCAGCTCTTCACCGGCGGCCGCCTCGACGGAATCGTCGGCAACGCCAACCTGCTTGCAATGCTGGCACTGCTCGCCGTGGTCGTGCTCAGCATCCGTCTGGCTATCGAAGAACGCCACCGGGGTCTGTTCGGGGTCACGCTAGCCGTCTCGGCGTACCTGCTGGTTCGCACCGAATCGGCCACCGCGTTCATCGCGACAGTCGCGCTCGCGGCCGCGCTTGTCATTCTGCTGGCCGCACGCATGGCACGCACGACGTCGGGTCGCGTGCGGGTGTATCTCGCGGCCGCGGCCCTCGGCTCCCTCGCCGCAGGCCTTGCATGGGTGATGCGGCGCGGCATCCTGTCCTTCCTCGGCCGCGACGGCGACCTCACCGACCGCACCGAGATCTGGGAACTCGTCTTCTCGCGCGGCGCAGCCCAGCCGGTCGTCGGAAACGGTTTCGCCACACCGTGGATCCCCTGGGACCCGGCGTTCACGGACTGGATCGTCATGCCCCGAGGCCTCCACATCATCCAGGCGCACAGCGTGTGGGTTGACGTGTGGTTCCAGCTCGGCGTCGTGGGGGTCGTGCTGCTCGCCGGCCTCTACGCCCTCTTTGTGTGGCGCACATGGGTCTTTGCGGTGCGTCACCACCGCTGGCAGCGCCGGGACGACCGGGTCACGGCCACCGTGTCGCTCCTCCCCGTCGCGGTCGGCGTCATCGTCGTCATCCAGGGAATCACCGAGTCGAGCCCGCTCCTGCTATGGGGGTGGATGCTGACCGTCCTGTTCCTGGCGAAGCTGCAGCCGCGCGATGGGGCGCGCCACACGGAAAGCGTCAAGGACGGGAAGGTAGGCTACGGTCTCGGCCTCGATCAGCCACCCTTCGTCTGACCGGAGACTTGCTTGGTGACCCACGTCCTCCAGAACGTCGTGTTCCCCCTCGAACGCGACCCCGATCTGCTTCCCCTCTACGCCGACCCCGAAATCTGGTCGGTCATCGACGAGCAGCCGGTGCGTGTCTCCAGCCGCGCCCACCTGGGCAACATCCTCGACCGACGTCGTGCGCGAATCGTCTCGGGGCGGCGTGTATCGCTGGGGACATACTTCAACGCTTTCCCGGCGTCCTACTGGCAACACTGGACGGTCGTCCGAGACGTCCGGCTGACGGTTCGCACGAGCGGCCCCGCGACGCTGCTGGTGTATCGGTCCAACGGCAACGGCGTACGCCAGAGGCTGGATACTCGTGAGGTCACCGGCGACTCGGAAGCGCACTTCGATCTGACCCTGGATCGCTATAGCGACGGCGGCTGGATCTGGTTCGACATCGTCGCCGACGAGACAACAGCTGTGTTCGAGGGCGCCGAGTGGACCACCGAGCAGGACCCCGTTCGGATGGGGAAGGCGAGCCTCGGCATCACGACCTTCAACAAGCCCGATTACTGCGTGCAGACTCTTGCGAGCCTCGCCGATAGCCCCGATGTCCTCGAGCTCGTTGACCGGATCTTTGTCATCGATCAAGGCACCGACCTCGTCGCTGACCGACCCGAGCATCCCGAGCTCAACGAACGCCTCGGGGAGACGTTGCAGATCATCCGGCAACCCAACCTCGGCGGGTCAGGCGGGTTCTCACGCGCAATGCTGGAGACCCTCGACCGACCCGAGAGCGACTTCGTGCAGCTCCTCGACGACGACGTACTCATCGAGCCGGAGTCCCTGCGCCGATCCATCGTGTTCGGGCAATATGCGACCCGCCCCACCATCGTGGGCGCGCACATGTTCGACCTCCTCGATCGACCGAAGTTGCACGCGTGGGCGGAGGTCGTGGATGAGGCGCCCTTCATGTGGCGCACTCTCTATCAGGAAGAGTTTCCGCACGATTTCAGCGCGAGCAACCTGCGCCAGACGAAGATCCTGCACCAGCGCCTGGACTCCGACTACAACGGCTGGTGGATGTGCCTCATCCCGATGGAGACAGTTCGCGAAATCGGGCTCGCCCTCCCCGCATTCATCAAGTGGGATGACGCCGAATACTGCCTCCGGGCTGGAGAGGCAGGGTTCCCCACCGTTTCTGTGCCGGGCATTGCCCTGTGGCACGTGTCGTGGGTGGGCAAGGATGACACGATCGACTGGCAGGCATATTTTCACGCGCGCAATCGCATCGTCGCAGGTCTCCTCCATTCCCGAGCGCCGGAGGGCGGCACGCTCCTTCGGCACAGCCGCAGGATGGACCTCAAGCACCTGATGATGATGCAGTACTACCCGGTCACGCTTCGCCACCAGGCGCTTCGCGACATCCTCAGCGGGCCGCGGCACATGTGGCAGAACCTCGCCACCGCCATGCCAGCCGCGCGAGAGCTCGCGGCAGAGTTCGCCGAGACCGTCGTACACCGCGACGACAACACAAAGCTCCGCGCCCGCAAGGGACGCGTCGTCTTCAAGCAGTCCCGGCGACACGAATACGACAATCCAACCGGCATGCGACTGCGACTGTTCACGCTGAGGACCCTCGTTTCGCATTGGATCCACAGGCCCGACCCCGCAAACCTCACACAGCCCGAAGTGGAGTTCGGAAAGCTCGACGCACACTGGTGGCGCCTTCCGGTCTACGACAGCGCCCTCGTAAGTTCCGCGGACGGCCGCGGCAAGAACATCTACACCCGAGACCGCGGACAGTACCGCGCCAAGCTGCGAGACTCTCTGCGCCTGCACCGCCAACTCCGACGACGATGGCCGAAGCTGGCTGAGGCGTACCGCCGTGAGCTGTCGCGCCTCACATCACCCGAGTCGTGGCGCGCCGCATTCGAGGAGAAGCGATGACGCCGATACCGGGGGTGTTCGATCCCTCGACCGCCACCATCGTCGCTGTGACATTCAACCGCTCAGGATTGCTCGCTCGGCTGCTGACCAGCATCAGCAAGATGGATCCGAAGCCCGGCCGGGTCGTGGTGATCGACAATGCGTCCTCCGATGACACAACCGACGTCGTGGAATCCTATCGCGACCGACTTGGCGCCGAACTGGTCTACCGCCGGCTCGAGACCAATACCGGCGGATCCGGAGGATTCAGCGCCGGAATGCAAACCGCCTACGAGCTCGGATCCGAATGGATCTGGCTCATGGATGACGACGTCGAGGTGATCGCCGACGGCCTCACGAAGATGGGCAAGTGGGCCCCGCGTTTCCGCTCGATCCAGGGACGGCGCTACGACTACGACGGCAGCGAGTTCTATTGGCAGTACCGCATCGCCGAACGCATGGGCATTCCCATCCCCTTCGCGCCTGCCGAGTTCGACGAGTCCGGGTATAAGGAGATGAACTCGGGGTGCTTTGAGGGCATGTTCATCCACCGCGACATCGTTGCCCGGATCGGACTGCCCGACCCGCGATTCTTCATCTATTGGGACGACCAGGTGTACGGATGGCTCGCGTCACGGATCACGACATCCGTCATTGTCAATGAATTCGTCTTGCGCCGCACGCGCGAGATCAAGCAGTGGGACATGGGCGTGCGTCACATGAACGCCTCGAGCGACGCCTACCGGTACTACATCATGCGTAACCGCGCGCTCATCAAGCAGTACTACCGCGCCCACGACTTCTACCGCCCACTCCCCTTCGCGCTCGGAACCGCCGCGACGTTCGCGAAGGAGCTCATCCGACTCATCGTCGTCGAACGCACCGCGCGTGGCACGAGTAACTTACTCCGAGGGCTCCGCGACGGCCGTCACATCGCGCGAGACCACAGCTGGATGCCGATGCCGCCGCTCGCCGAATCGAGCGCGCGATGACTCGTGTCGCTATCGTCGCCCACTTCGACTCTCGAGGTGGCGCCGCGCCCCACTTCCTTCGAGTCCTCGAACAGGTGAACAAAGTTGTAGATCGCACCATCGTCGCGTCCTCGTCTGACCTCACCGATGACGCGATCGCCGCCATCGCCCACCGGGCCGAACTGTTCCGACGACCGAACTACGGGCATGACTTCGGGTCGTGGCGGGATGCGCTCGAGAGGCTCGATTGGGCATCCGATGCCGACTCGCTGCTGTTAACGAATGATTCATACGTGGGTTTCTTTCGTCCACTGACGGAGATCGTTACCGAGATGGAGAGCCGGCACGTCGAGTTCTGGGGGCTCACCCGGACGAATCGTCGAGGGGCGCACATCCAGAGCTACTTCAGTTGGTTCGATCGCCCGGTGCTGCGCTCGCGCGCATTCGTGAACTTCTGGATGGACGCCCTGCCCGCGCCGGATCGGATGTGGGCGATCGTCAACCAGGAGGTCGGAATGACCAACGCCCTCGCTAAGGCCGGATTCCAGTACGACGCCTACTTCGAGCCGAGCCAGGCTGAGCGCGCCCGCGCCAACGCGCGTGGCGTGTACTGGCTGTACCGGCGACAGAAGGCCTTCCCGGCCCTGTACGACTCGCTGTCAGAGGACCACTTCTCAGCGCGGGGTGCGTGGCGACCTTCGGCCGCCGACGATCTGAACACATCGTCGGCCTACGCAGACGTCGTGTTCGACCGGGGTCGAATGCCCGTCGTCAAGTTGGATGTGCTGCGCAACGATCCCTTCTGGCTAGGGTCGGACCGCCTCTTGGCTGAACTCGAGCGCAGACGGCCGGACCTGATGGCCGGGGTCCGCACGTACTTGTCGCAACTGTCCGAGGATTACCCACCCCGTCGCCACGAGAACTCGTCACCGGCGCGACTGGGGCCGCTCGCCCGAGCGCTGGTGGGGTACTCGGCGAGGAAGGGGCGCCTGGGAGGTCAGCTGACCCGTTGCAACGCGAAGGGGCACGACCGATGAGCGCAATCCGCGATGTCTCGCGCATCGTTCGCCGTATGCCGATTCTCGGAGAGGTCGTGCGCGCGGGAGATGACCGCCGCCGGGCTCAGCGTCTCGCGGCATCCGGCGTGGTCGACCCTGACCTGTACAGCGCCCAGTTCGGGCTCGGGGAACTTACCGCTATGGAGGCTGCCCTCCACTACACGACGATCGGGTTCAGGGAGGGCGCGACCGTCAACGCGCTACTTGATCCAGACGTCCTCGATGAGAACCTGACGATCACGTTTCGACCGATCATCTACGACTACCTCAACTCTCGCGCGTGGCACGTTCCAACGGCCACGTGGTGGGATGCCACTGCCTGCTCGGAGGCGCAGCCGGAGTGCCTCTCCCATCCGTCCGGCCCTGTCGGATGGATGTGGGAGCGGCTCCGAAACGGAGACACGGCTTGCCTTCTGGTCGACGGATCTCCCGTAGATCCCGAGGCATGGAAGCGCATGTACGAGATCATGACGGACGCTTCGCGCGAGTGGGCTCTGCACTACCAAGACCGGCGCGCCAGGATCCCTGACACGGTACTCGAACACCCGGTTGTCCTTCCCGAGCGATTCCCTACGGACGCCCACCACCCGCTCATCTCCGTGATCCTGCCAGTCTGGAATCGACCTGCCCAGCTGCGAGAAGCCGTGCAGTCCCTCATGAACCAGAGCTGGGAACAATGGGAGCTGATAGTCGTCGACGACGGCTCGTGGGACGACACCCTCTCTGTGCTCGACGTCATCGAGCAGGAGGACCCTCGTATCCGAGTACTACGTCGCGGACACGAGGGCGTATGCGCTGCGCGAAACGCCGGCATTGCCGCCGCCGACGGCGACCTGGTTGCGTTCCTCGACAGCGACAACCACTGGATGCCCCGCTTCCTCGAGGACATGGCGACGACTTTTCAAGCCCCCGAGGTGAATGCCGCCTATGCCACGATCACGAGCCACACGGAAGATGGCGCCAGCTACCGCCAGCGTCAGACCGACCATCGGCGCCTCCTCGGCGGCAACACGATAGACCTGAACACCTTCGTCGTCCGAACACAGATCCTGCGGCAGATCGGCGGATTCGACGAGTCGCTCCGGCGTGCGGTCGACTATGACCTGATCCTCCGAATCGCGGCCCGCTTCCCGCTCCACCATGTGCCAACCGTGGGCGCGGACTACGACAACGTCGAGGGCGCAGACGATCGGATCTCGAATACTGAGCCGCTCGGATGGAACATCGCCGTGCGCCTACGTCACCTGAACGCGCTCGAGCCTGTACCCTCTGCGACGCTACGCAAAGGGGTCTCCTATCTGATCAGCGTCCAATCCGGCGACCCGCACCTCGATGACAAGCTGCGCACGTGCGTGGCCCTGGGCGCCGACCGCGATACGCAGGTCATCGTGACGATGATCGAGCCGCGGGTGAGCGAATGGCGCCGAGCTCGGCTTGCCTGCGCTGGCTCGGCGACGCTCCAGCCGGTCCTGCTCGGCCATGAGCCGTTCTCCTTCGTGGTCGACCGAGTGCTGCCCCGCGTCATTCACGACACGGCGGTAGTCATCGGCGCGGACATGGAGTTTTCTGCCGACGACCTGCGCCGACTCGCGTCCGAGGTCCAGGTAGACGCACCGCGCGCCGTCATGCCGCTCCTCGTGGACGCAAACGGTCTGCTGGTGGGACTCGGAGCCCTGCAGACGCGCCCGGGGGGACTTCCGGCGCGTGTGCTCGCCGGGCATCCGCCCGAAGACGCACGTCCATGGGAGACCAGCTGCTCCGTCCCCCTCCTCACCGGCCGGGCCTTCGCGCTGCCCACCGAGCTGCTGCGGTTGACCGGCGGGCTCGACCCACTGCTGTACAACGCCTTCGAGGCGGAGGGACTGAGCGTCTCGTTGCGGTCCGCCCGTCCTGAGATGCGCTTCGATGTCCTCACCGACGTGGTGATGCGCTCAAGCCTCGAACCCCCAGAGGGAACACGTGTCGATGCGCAAGGCAGCGCGCGCGTCCTGCGAGCGCTCTCGATCGGTCAGCCGGGCGGGTCTCCGGCGCCGTACTACGCCCCTCTCCACCAGCACCCGAGGATTGTGTCGCCCGTGGACGAACCCCCGTCCGCGCGACGGACTCCACACCTTCGAATCTCCGCCTTCCGCGAGGCACGGACCACGACGCTCGACGATCGCGAGGTCCCAATCCTCCGCTGGGCTATCAAGAGCGCTGCCCCCGCCGGCCCGCGCGGCGAGACGTGGGGCGATACCCACTTCGCCCGTGCGCTCGCGGACGCGCTGAATCGCCTGGGCCAGGACGCAGTCGTGGACGCGCGCGAGGCGCACCATCGAGTCTCGGGGGATCTGGACGACGTTGTGGTGCTGCTGCGCGGCCTCGATGAGTACGAGCCCGAGGGCGCGGCCCTGAGCTACCTGTGGGTCATCAGCCATCCGGATATGGTCGGAGCCCGGGAAGCCTCGAAGTTCGACCGTGTGTTCGCGGCGTCCCTCGCGTGGGCTCGGGACACCGAGCATCGATGGAACCTTCCGATCGAGCCGCTTCTCCAGTGCACCGATACTGGTCGTTTCCACCCGACAGGGTTGCCGCGGGGAGGGGACGTCGTGTTTGTCGGCAACAGCCGAGGGGTCCCTCGGCCTACGGTGGTCGAATCGGTGCGGGCTGGAATCCCCATCAAGCTCTTCGGCGGTGACTGGACCGACTTCATCCCCGCGTCAGCGGTGACCGGCAACCGGCTGGACAACGCCGCACTCGCGCAGGTCTACGGAACCGCGTCAATAGTGCTGAACGACCACTGGGCGGACATGAAGCGGGAGGGGTTCATTTCGAACCGCCTCTTCGACGTGATCGCGGCGGGTGGGCGAGTGCTCAGCGACGAGGTTCCCGGAATTTCCGAGATCTTCGGCGGCTCCGTTCACACGTTCCAGTCAGTGTCGGAGATCGTGCCGCTGCTGCGCGGTGACCACGATGCCCTCTTCGCGTCTGAGTCGGAGGTCGCAAGGATCAGCGAGCGGGTGCGGACCGAGCATTCCTTCGACGCGCGCGCGCGCGTTCTTCTTGCGGCGGCGGTCGCAGATCTCGGGGGCTCACGTTGACACCACCGACCACCCCTCAGATCCGGTGGGACCTCCTGACCTGGCTCACCGTCGCTGTCGTCACTGCGGGCACCATCTTGCGATTCGCAGGGATCGGGTGGGGACTGCCGCTGCAATTGCACGCCGACGAATGGGTTGTGGTCGAAGGTGCGATCGACATGGCGGCTCGCAATAGCTTCGAGCCGCCGTTCTTCTTCCGACCCGATCATCTCGAGACGCAGGCGAGCTACCTACTATTCCAGGCCTGGTCGCACCTGTTCGGAGGCGGATCGCCTGAAGTTCTCTTCGCCGAGAACCAGGCACCCTTCTATGCCCTCGCACGAGCCGTCTCCGCGCTCTTCGGGTCGGCGATGATCCCGGTGGCGGCACTCATCGGCGCGCGATTCGATCGACGGATCGCGTTGTTCATGGCGTTCGCCGTCGCCTTCTTCCCCCCGTTCGTCGAGCACTCGCGGTACGCGACCCCCGACATCGCACTCACCTTCGCGTGCATGATCGTGATCCTCGGCTGCGTGCGCTACATCGTCACCGAGCGGTGGTGGGACCTGACGCTCGCCGTGTTCGGTGTTGCCCTGGGGATAACTGCCAAGTACCCGGCAGTGCTGGCCGTCACGGTCGTGGCAGCAGCAGTCGTCATCGCATCGGTCAGATCCCGGCATCCGTGGCGGATCCTCACGCGGGGCGTGGCCGCTGCGCTGGCGCTGCCGGTGATGGTGTTCGCACTGTCGCCGTCGCTCTTCACCAACTTCGCGGAGGTGCGGCGTCAGCTGTTTCAGCAGAACTCGACCGGCCACCTGGGCGCCGACGGCCTGGACTGGGGCGGCAACATGTGGTTCTACGCCACGAGCTTCGTGACGCACTCCGGTGTCATGGTGCTGGCCTTCTCGGTCGCAGGAGCCGTATGGCTCATCGTCCGTCGCCGGTGGGAGGGCGTGCCTCTCGCGCTGGGGGCTGTGATGTGGGTCGCGATCAGCTCACTGACTCTGCACTGGGACAGATGGGGGCTGCCGATGTATCTCACGCCGCTGCTTCTGGCCGCCATCGGGGTCGCTGCGGCGTGGGATGGGGCGCTTCTGTGGGCGAAGGGGCGCCGGGCTCTCCGCTGGGCAGTGGGCATCCTGAGCGGGATCGCAGCCGCGAGCCTCATCATGGGCACGCTCACACAGGTCGCCTACGCGTTCATGCCCGATACTCGGTCAGCCGCGCGGGATGACCTCGCAGCCATGGGCATCAACGCCGACGACGTCTACTACGACGGGTACACCCCGTTCCTTACTGACGGCCCCCGTTCGCTCGCCGACGAGCTGCAACTGGTCGAAGGACGCGTCGTGCCGATCGGCGATCTCGAGACGCGACCGTACGTGATGACCAGTTCGCTCATGGTCAATCGCTATCTGGCGAACCCGGAGACTCAGCCCGAGTACGACTTGTACTCCGCGATCCCGGAGCAACTGGATGAACTGGCGCGGTGGTCGGCGTCGGGCGCACCGCCGTCGTCGTGGTTCGAACCCCTTACGATCGTCCGGAGCATTCCGTTCCTGATCGCGGCGATGCAGGGGGCTACCTCGGGACCGGTTCTGGTCATGTATGGCTCACCGGCTGCAGGATAAACAACGGAACGGCGCACCATCTCCCGTTCCGCGTCTACCCCCTGGCGGTCCGAACCTCGGGGACGTGACCTGGTCCTAGAGCGTCCGAGCGGAGCGGGTGACCTGCTCTGGCGAGGGCGCCGTCGGCATCGGTGCGCATCACCGTACTCCCGGCTGCGGACTAGAGCATAGGGCCACTCGTCACCGGGACTGGGTGTACCGGTAGATCAGGAGTGTCGTACCGTCGTCGCGCAGAGATGTCCCCTCGAGCTCGACGCACGGCGCATCATCGAACACGTCGTTCGAGACGATCCATCCCGGATCCACGGCTTCGTGCAACGAGTCAGCACACGGGTCGACCGTCAGAAGAAGAGTTGTCCCGACGATCGTCTCGATCGTGGTCGGCGCGCCGCGCTCTGCCGGCGTCCACAGGTACTTGACGTAGTTGTTCCACTTCAGTTCGTCGCCGGGGGCGATGACCTCCATGACTGCCGCATCGGGAATCGGAGTCTGTCCCGAAACGCTCTGGAAGCCGGCCGCACGCACCTTGGCGACAGTGCGGAAGTCGGAGAAGACGACGACCCGACGGTTGTCCGAGTCCCCGGCAATGGTCTGCAGATCCGTGACGACCGGATCCTCGCTGATCGGGCCAATGCCCTGCTGCACCGGATTGATCAGAACCCAGCTCAGGAGCGCATAGACCGTCAGTGCCAGCGCGGGCCACAGCGGACGAGACAGACAGAAGACGGCCGCGTACAGACCTCCGAGGACGAATCCGGATGCCAGCACCAATGCCATCGGGACGAGGGCCGTATCCCAGGGGAAGCGGAAAGCGGCCCATACGGTGAGCGCGCTCGTGAGTGCTGCGGCGGCTACTGCCCACGGCAGCGTCCACGCAGCGGGCCTCTTCGGCATCCGCGCCGCCAGAGCGGCCATAACGATCGCACCGAACCCGAGGGCCAGAGGCGTCCGGGACGCCTGGACGCGATTGAGCTGCGTGACGTACCCAACCCAGTCGGGCAATGGGATCAGCGCCCACGCAAGCAGAACGCCAGTGGCTACGGTCACCGCCACCAGCGCCCATAGCGGTGGACGGAAGTTCGCTCCGCTCGACCCATCGGTGGGGGCGGCCGATACGCGACGATCCCGCCAGCGGTTTATGACCAACTGTCCGGCGCCGACAGCGACGAGAGCCATCGCCGGGAGCGGAATCCAGCTCGAGGACAGCCCCGACAGATTCGCGAACTGCGCCGTCCCTGGCATCGTGCCGACGGTGGCTCCGGCAGCCCCCGCCGTCCAGAAGTTCAGAGGTGAACTGAGCAGCTGGAAGAGATCGATCTCGCCACCTTTGGTCACCCGTGAGCCGGGGTAGTACGTCCCGGCGAGGGCGGCGATCGCATCGGTGTTCTGGGCATACCAGACGACGAGACCCGCTCCAGCCAACCCGAGCGCGAGCCCTGTGACCCAGAGCACCCGTCGCCACCGGAAGCGCTGATCGATGGCGTGACCGATACTGACCGCCGCGACAACGATCGCGACGGAGACAGCCCACGGGGGGTAGAGCACCAGCACGAGCGCGAGTCCGAACCCCGCGGCGGCCGCCGCGGCCAGGACAGCGAGCCACAGTCGGCGGGTGCGCCAGCCGACGATGAGGCAGGCCCCGGCCATGGCCCCGTAGCCGAGGAGCAGAGACGGCGGCGCTGCTGACCACCACGCCGAATAGGGCGTGAAGGTTGCCACGACGGCGAGGGCAGCCGACAGAGCCGGAGCCCTGGTGATGAGCCCGAGGAGAGCGAAGATGCCCCAGAGGCTGATGACGAAGGACCACCACCAGCTGAAGGCAAGGCCTGGACCGGAGCCGAGGAAGAGATAGCCCCAGTCGTCCGGATGGAACAGCGTCGTCCAGTCGACGGAGACTCCCGAGTGAACGGCGACCTCGAGATCGGTGGGGGCGAGCCCGATCCAGGGGTCGGACGGGAAACCCTGCGCGACGGAGGACAGGTTCGACGGCGTGACGAGGAGATACTCGTCACTCCGCACGGCACGCGGAGTCCCCGCGAGAAGGCCCGGGATCGGAGCGGTGTCTGAGAGGATGCCGATCGATGAGCCGCTGATCTGGGCGGCAACGAGACCGACGAAACCAACTCCAACTGCAGCAGGAAACGCGCCCCAGCGCACGAGCGCGGCTGGAAGTTTCAGAACGCCCACGAATGCTGGTCCTCCGGGTTGACGTGAAGAGACCGCGCGAAGCCCCCATAACGTGTCGGCTCGGGCTCTGGTCGCGGCCTCCTGGCAGACCGCGATTCGCCCCACGTCAG
>Ga0207904_1000330_pt1 | contig 19759 bp, 15 predicted proteins | sample MalvirmetaMSP118_FD_184232 | JGI IMG/M metagenome (GOLD analysis project Ga0207904, IMG submission 184232) | Marine viral communities from the Deep Pacific Ocean - MSP-118 (SPAdes) | ecosystem: Environmental > Aquatic > Marine > Oceanic | place: Pacific Ocean | collected 2011-05-30 | reverse complement strand
TTTTCCGGATTAGTATCATCAAACCGCAACGTGCATTCGCCGCCAAAGGTTTCAGCAATGCCGAAATTCAGGCAAATGGATTTGGCGTGGCCGATGTGCAGGTAACCGTTCGGCTCGGGCGGGAAACGGGTCACAACCTTACCCGTGTGTTCGCCTTTGGCAACGGCGTCTTCGATCAGGCTCTGGATGAAGTTATGGGCTTTCTTGGACTCGGCGCTCATACAATCTCAATCGTAGGGTGTGTATCTGAAACCGCGTATTATACTCACAAATCATTGCCTAACTCATGCACGCGTACAAACTCTTCAGTACAATATCAGCCACGTTGCTTTTAATACCTACTTGAACAGGAAACCCTGATGATTCTGCTGAAAACCTCCCACGGTGACATCACTCTGGAACTGGATTACGACAAGGCCCCCGAGACCGCCAAAAACTTCGAACAGTACGTTCGCGACGGCTTCTACGACGGGCTGATTTTCCACCGTGTCATCAGCAACTTCATGGTTCAGGGTGGCGGCTTTGAACCGGGTATGACCCCGCGAAAGACCCGCGAGCCCATTCAAAACGAAGCCAACAACGGCCTCAGCAATATGCAGGGCACCGTTGCCATGGCCCGTACCATGGACCCGCACTCCGCCACGGCGCAGTTCTTCATCAACGTCGAGAACAACGGCTTCCTTGATCACACTGCGGAAAACGCCGAAGGCTGGGGCTACTGCGTTTTCGGTAAGGTTGTGGAAGGCATGGAAACAGTAAACGCAATTCGCGCCGTGCGTACCACCATGCGCTCAGGCCATCAGGATGTGCCAGCTGAGGACGTGGTGATCGAGAAAGCCGAGATCACAGGGGATGGAGGCGCAGCGTGACCACGCTGTTCATCTCAGATTTACACCTGGAAGAGTCCCGCCCGGACATCACCAATGCGTTTCTGGGGTTTCTTGAAGAGAAGGTCCGCGGTGTGGAGCAACTCTACATTCTCGGCGACTTTTTCGAAGCCTGGATTGGCGATGACGAGCGAACGCCCCTGCAGGAGCAGATTGCGTCGGCATTGCGCGCGGTCAGTGACTCGGGCACCAGGTTGTTCCTGATGCACGGAAACCGGGACTTTCTGATTGGCAAGGATTACTGCAACCGAGTCGGCGCCACCCTACTGGATGACCCGACGGTGGTGGACCTTTATGGCACGCCCACCCTGCTGATGCATGGTGACAGCCTGTGTACCGCGGATGTGGAGTATCAGAAGTTCCGCGCCAACATGCGCAACCCGCAATGGCAGCAGATGATTCTCCAACGCCCCCTGGCCGAACGTCAGCAGATGGCCCGTCAGTTACGGGAAATCAGCATGGCCAAGAACCAGGGCAAGGAAGAGTTCATTATGGATGTCACCCAGGATGAGGTGGTGAAGGAAATGGAAGCGCACGGGGTGCAGCGCCTGATCCACGGCCACACCCACCGTCCGGCGGTTCACGAGCTGGAGGCAGGCGGTAAGCCGGCAAAGCGGATTGTACTCGGAGACTGGGACGAAAACGTCTGGTGGCTGGAGGTGGAACCGGAAAAGGAACCCGTTCTAACCAAGCAACCACTATAAAAAGAGCCGGGCATCGCCCGGCTCTTTTCGTTCAGTGTTGCAGGATCTGCTTCAGGAACTTTTGGGTTCTGGGTTCCTGCGGGTTGGTGAAGAAATCGTGGGGCGGCGCCTCTTCAACGATTTCACCGCCGTCCATGAAAATCACCCGGTCGGCCACCGTCTTGGCGAAGCCCATTTCATGGGTGACGCACAACATGGTCATGCCGCTACCGGCCAGTTCAATCATGACGTCCAGCACCTCCTTGATCATCTCAGGGTCCAGCGCGGACGTCGGCTCGTCAAACAGCATGATTTTCGGCTTCATACACAGCGCCCTGGCGATAGCCACCCGCTGTTGCTGGCCGCCCGAAAGCTGGCCTGGAAACTTATTGGCCTGGTCCGGAATTTTCACCCGTTCCAGGTATTCCATCGCCGTGGCCTCGGCTTCCTTACGCGGCGTTTTCCGCACCCAGATAGGTGACAGGCAGCAGTTCTCGAGCACCGTCAAATGCGGGAACAGGTTGAAATGCTGAAACACCATGCCAACCTCGCGCCGGACGCTGTCGATCTGGCGCACATCGTCCGTCAGTTCCACGTCGTCGACAATGATCTTGCCCTGCTGATGCTCTTCCAATCGGTTGATGCAGCGAATGAACGTGGATTTACCCGAACCGGAAGGGCCACATATAACGATCCGCTCACCATGGCGGACTGTCAGGTTGAGGTCCTGCAACACGTGGAAATCGCCGTACCACTTGTGCATGCCCTCCACCCGAATAATGTCGGACTTGCCAACGTCTGAGGACGGTGACGATTGTGTTTCAGGAGTTTGCGTTTGTTCTGTCATTGGTTTACCCATCAGGTTCTGTGACCGGTATCAAGTTTGCGCTCAAGGTTCTGGCTGTATCGGGAGATGCCGAAGCAAAACACCCAGAAACAGAACGCCACAAAGACATACCCCTCCACGGCCACGTTCTGCCAGGCGGGATCCGTAACCGTCGATTGAACGGTGCCGAGAATATCGAACAGCCCGATAATCAGCACCAGCGTTGTGTCCTTGAACAACGAGATAAACGTGTTAACGATGCCGGGAATTACGAGCTTGAGCGCCTGGGGCAGGATGATCAGCCCCATTTTCTTCCAGTACCCGAGGCCCAGGGCACTGGCGGCTTCGTACTGTCCACGGGGAATGGCCTGCAGACCGCCACGAATGACCTCTGCCATATACGCGGACTGCCAGAGCGTGATGCCGATGAGCGCGCGCGCCAGCTTCTCGAAGTTCATGCCTTCCGGTAGGAACAACGGCAGCATCACCGAGGCCATGAACAGTACCGTGATTAACGGGACTGCTCGCCACACCTCGATGAAAACCACACAAAGCCCACGAATGATTGGCATCTCGGAGCGACGTCCCAGTGCCAGCAAGGTGCCAATCGGCAACGAGGCAATGATGCCGATATACGCCAGAATCAGCGTCAACATCAGCCCACCCCACTTCGAGCTCTGGACCTCCTCCAGGCCAAATACGCCACCCGGAACCAGGAAGTAGCCGACAATCGGCAGCCCGGTCAGCCCGAACAACCCCAGCCATTTACGACCCGGAAAGCGCTCAATGAACTGGGGCGCGAAAGACAGTGCCAGCAGGCCGAACATGATGTCCACGCGCCACTGGAGTTCCTCGGGGTAGAACCCGTAGATAAAGAAATTAAGCCGCTGATTGATAAACAGCCAGCAAGCCCCCGCTCCGGTACAGTCACTCGCGTCACTGCCCTGGAAGTTCGCATCCAGCAATACCCAATTGAGCAAGGGACCCACGCTGGTCACGATCAGATAGCCCACCAACAGGGTCAGAATCGTGTTGTGCCAGCTTGAAAACAGGTTCTCCCGTGCCCACCGGACCGGACCAATGCGCCGCTTTGGCGCCTTCATGGTTGACTCAGCCATCATCGCTCCTTAATCGCTACAGCCCGGTTGTAGATGTTCATAAACAGCGAGATCAACAGGCTGATGGTGAGATAGACGGCCATGGTAATGGCCACAACTTCCACGGCCTGACCAGTCTGGTTCAGCGTGGTTCCCATAAACACCGCGACCAGATCGGGGTAACCGATGGCCGTGGCAAGCGAGGAGTTCTTCACTAAGTTCAGGTACTGGCTCGTCAGCGGCGGAATAATGACCCGCATCGCCTGGGGAATAACCACCAACCTGAGCGTGAGGCCATTTGGGAGACCCAGTGCCTTCGATGCCTCAGTCTGCCCCTTGCTGACCGACAGGATGCCGGACCGCACGATTTCCGCGATGAAACTGGCAGTGTACAGGGACAAGGCAATCCATAGCGCCGCCAGTTCCGGAATGATGGAAATGCCACCTCCGAAATTGAATCCCTTAAGCGCTGGCAAATCCCACTCCAGGGGCTGACCGGCAAGGAGGTACGACATTACCGGAACCAGAACAAGAACTCCCACGCCCACCTTGAACGTCGGGAAAATCGCTCCGGTCGCCAGTTGGCGCCTCTTGGCCCATATACGAATGCCGATGACGGCTGCAATGGCCGCGAAAACGCCTCCCCACACCAGGCCAAAGCCATCCTGAGTCACCGGTTCCGGCACATACAGGCCACGGTTGTTGAGAAAAAAGGCGCCGCCGACGTCCACACTTTGTCGCGGTGAAGGCAGGCTACTGAGCACCGCGAAGTACCAGAAGAAAATCTGCAGCAGCAGGGGGATGTTGCGGATCACTTCGATATACGCCAGAGAGACTTTGGCAACCAGCCAGTTGCTTGAAAGCCTGGCGACACCGATGATGAAACCGAGGATGGTGGCGGTCACCACACCCATTGCCGACACCAGAAGAGTATTGGTGAGGCCGACCCAAAAGGTTCGACCGTACGACATGGTGGCGTCGTAGGGGACCAGGCTCATGATGATGCCGAATCCGGCAGATTCATCAAGAAACCCGAAACCGGTGCTTATGCCACGGCTCTCCATATTGGAAAGCGTATTGTCGATAAGAACCCAGCCACCCCAGAAGACAAGGGCAATGGCTACTACCTGGAAAAAAATAGCGCGAACCCGCGGGTCGTACCAGGGCTTTGGCCCCGCGGGTTTGGAATCAAAGGTTTGTTTTTTCATGCATGTTCCCGGAAAGCTAGCCCGCGACGAAACGAATCACAGATGTCAGCGAGCGGCTCCACCGGGAGCGCGCCCACTGGGTGCTTTCAGGTATTAACGTACCGGAGGCGCGTACATAACGCCGCCTTCGGTCCACAGGGCGTTGATTCCCCGCTCCAGACCAAGCGGAGTATCCGGGCCTACGTTACGATCGTACATCTCGCCGTAGTTACCGACCTGCTTGATGGTCTTGGCCCCAAAATCAGCCGGCAGGCCGAGCTTGGCTCCCATATCGCCGTCGGTGCCCAACAGACGCTGGATGTTCGGGTTGTCGGACTTCAGCATGTCATCAACGTTGGCGCTGGTAACGCCCAGCTCTTCAGCGTTGATCTGTACAGACAACACCCACTTCACGATGTTGAACCACTGGTCATCGCCCTGGCGCACGACCGGCCCAAGGGGCTCCTTGGAGATGGTGTTGGGAAGGATCTTGGCGGAATCGGGATCGGACAGTTTGGAGCGAAGTGCCGCAAGCTGCGAACGGTCTGAGGTCAGCACATCACACCGACCGGACGAAAAGCCCTGGACCGTCTGCTCAGAGGTGTCGAATACAATCGGTTTGTATTCCATACCCTTCGCCCGGAAGTAATCCGACAGGTTGAGCTCAGTGGTTGTACCGGCCTGGATACAGACAGTCGCACCGTCCAGTTGGGTGGCATCGTCCACGCCAATGCCCTTGTTCACCAGAAAGCCCTGACCGTCGTAGTAGTTAACACCGGCGAAGTTGAGACCCAGCGATGCATCGCGGGTAAGTGTCCAGGTGGTATTACGGGACAGCATGTCAATTTCACCCGACTGGAGTGCGGTGAAACGCTCTTTCGCGGTCAAAGGCGTGAACTCGACCGCCTTGGCATCCCCAAAAATCGCAGCGGCTACGGCACGGCAGGTGTCGACGTCTATACCGGTCCAGTTACCTTTGTCGTCTGGCTGTGAAAAGCCCGGAAGACCACTTGTTACACCGCACTGCAAATGTCCTTTTTCCTTGACGCTTTCAAGCGTCGTAGCCGCACTGGCAACCGAAGCGGTAAAAACTCCACACAGCATGGCTGTGCCGACGGCAATCGACTTGGCGTTCTTCATTATCGTATCTCCAAAATTCCGTTGGTTAGACCTGCACCGAATTATTAGCAATTTATGAGCCTGATATACCAACGTGTTGATTTATAGTATTTGTTTTGCATCCAAGCAGTGTCGAATACTACCCTCAACCGCTACTGGCCACAACCTTGTGCAGCGAACGCCTCAGATCAGTGCTCGCTGACAGACCATAGGGCAGGCAATTTCTCAACCACTCCCCAATAAAGTAGAAGGCGTTCGCGAATTGAACCAGTTTTCACAAATTATTTTGGTGCGACCAAAGTATGATCCGGCTCCCGATAGCTTTCCAAACGACTGAGCCAGCCCGTCAGCCAGCGCTCTCGTTCGATCGAAGCGTCGGCATTCACGGCCCGCCGGGTCAATACTTCAGCGGCAGCGCTTCGGAACCGGTCAAGGGTGGGCCGGTCATCCCCTTTCATGGCAAGAAGCACCTGTAACAACCCCCAACCTTCACCGTTGTATTGCTCTGTGGCGGACAACCCCTCGCCCTTGAAGTTCACATAGTCAATGACGGCATAAACCCCACCGGACGTGGCGACCAGCTCGTCAAGATGCCGCTTTACACGTAATCGTTGGGCGTCAGGAGCTGCCTGTATGACTCGAAACAGGGAGCTACTGGCCCGCTGGACAATAAAGCCGGCCTGGAGATCCCGGGTTGCCAGCAGAAACTCTCTCAGTTCGGCAACACGGGCAGAATCTGCCACCTCGAGAAAAGTGGCCCTATCGGGCCATGGCGCGTCAAATGGATCCAGCCGTGCAAGCCAGCGGGGCAACGGTGCGTCCCGCTTCGCCATGTACCGAATCAGTGCGGGAAAGCTTTCTACGAACCGCCCCTCCACTGCCGACGGATACCAGATAAAATGCCCGATACCGAGCGACGGAAAGGCTTCCCCTTTGTTCCAGTGCACAAGGCAGACTTTCTTCGCAGAACATTCATTTCGAAAAATCTGCTGCCCCACCCAGTCGAGTTCAGCTTCATTTAGCGTAATCGTAGGTACGCTTAGGTCCTGCACACCTGTTGATTCTGCTCCCGCAGGCGTGGGATCCATTTCATCGGAGCACCCTGACAGGGTAAAAATGATCAGCCATCCGATTACCAGTGATTCATAAACGTTGCGCGACATTGCCAGCCTCCAGCCGGTAGCGATAACCTGTTTGTTTGGCGCCCGGCCTTTCACGCCAATGCTGACGACCTCAATCGCCGCTCGATACCGGACCACACTATGACATTTTTCTCTGGGCTCATGGCCAGACATTTCCGCCAGACACTGGTTTTGGCTTTCTGCTGGCTGGTTGTTGTCAGGGCGAGCTATGTGTTGCAAAGCGGGGTCGTTCCCAATCCTCTGGCGATGATTGCCGGCGATCTGGCCGGTGCGTTTGTTCTCGCAGTTTTGCTATGCATCACCAGAGGCATTTCCAGGGTTATTCTGGTCGTGGTCCTGGGATGCGCAACGTTTGTTGCCGGCATGCACCTCACCGTTCACGGAACCCTGTTCCAGCTGTCACTGATCGGCAAGGGCGTTGATCCGACCTTTGTAACCGGCAGCCTGATCAACGTTCACGCGCTTTGGCTTCCCGTCTACCTTTCCCTTGCCGGGTTTCTTCATTGGCGGCACCGTCGGCTCGACCCCGAAGCAGTGCCGACAGGCAGGACCGGGCAGGTGTTGGTTGCGGTCCTCGTAGCCGCGATCTATGGCGTGTCGTTCCAGAGCCTTACAACGCCCGCAAACAATGTTGTCGCCAGCTTCTTCGCCCAGATACCAGGGGCGATCATCGGGCCACTCGCCCCGACACTGTCCACGGAAGACGAGGACCTCAACGGGTCTGAAAAGGCCCTGAAAACCCTGCAGACGGCAAGCTTTTTTCGTCACCAGGTTGCCGCGCCCATCGTGAAGAACCACCCGAATGTGCTGCTGGTCATGATTGAGGGCATGTCAGGCGGCTATTTCCCAAGCCTGAGCCGCTATCACGGTCTTGACCCAACCGTTACCCTGGCCAGCCTTGAAGAAAACCTGCGCCGTCATGGATTTCGTCTCTACCGGAATTCGCTGAGCATGGAACGTCAGACAGATCGCGGCACCTTTGCCATCCTGTGTGGCGCATACCCGGACTTCCGCCGGCAATCACGGAAAATGGTTGATGTGGCTGAGGGGCGCGTTGTGGTGGACTGCATGCCCAAACACCTGAAAGAACATGGCTACCGTACGGCCTACTGGCAGGCCGCGCCGCTGGATTATATGCAAAAGGGCGAGTTCATGCCGCAGGCCGGATTTATCGATGTCACCGGCGCAAAGATCTTCAACGGCCCCGGAGAAGAAGTGGAAGGTTGGGGGCCACCGGATCCGATCTATTTCAACAACGTTGCACAGCGGCTAAGACAGCTTGACGCCAAACCTGGCCCCTGGATGGTCACCTTGTTGAACGTGGGCACCCATCACCCGTTCAAAATCGGAAAAGAGGCGGAACAGCAACCACCGGACGATGAATTGAATGCCGAGGACATTACACCAGAGCCGCAGGAGGCTCGGAAAAAGGCCATGAAAACCATGGAAGATGCCTTGAATCAGTTTCTTGACGACCTGGCGTCCGACGGCATTCTTGACGACACTCTCGTCATTATCACGTCCGATGAGTCCGGCGGCTTCATTCGCAAAGATCATGAATCCATGCCCCTGAACAGCAACGTTGGCGTGCTGGCGATACGTCCTCCGGACAGCGATACGCTCGAGGACTATGCCAATCGCGACCAGATCGTGGCGCAAATCGATATTCCGCCCACCATCCTCGACGCAACGGGGCTCGGGACAAAGGCTGGCGACATGATTGGCCGGAGCCTGCTGGTCAAGCAACCAAAACAGCAACGCGACCTGCTGTTGGCGGACACCTACACGGGGCTCAAGTACTTCCTCAGGGAGTCTGGGCAACTCCTGAGCTGCAGCGAACTGATGACTGACTGCACCACCTGGCGCTTTAATCCGGAGCGACTGTTTGGCACGCTTGAAGCGACGAATGCAGAACCTTTTCTGACATTCGATGAACGCACGGCATTGTTCAACAGGGCAGCCCTCATGGAGCCTGCAGAGGACCCCTGAGCTTGAAACTTCGACATGGGAACGGCTACCTGAATGAAGATTCTTGCACTGCACACCCTGGCATTCCTGCACGTTCATCGCCGGGCGCTGTTGGTCTTTTACCTGTTTTTCACCGGCCTCGTTCTGGCCGCCATTGCACCGCTCTTTTCCAGCGCCCTGGCTGCGCTTCGGCCGATAACCGGTCACGCCGCCATCAGCACTGGTGGGCTGGTGCAGTTTGTGGTGTCCCCTGGCGGCTTACTATGGATTAGCGCAACGGCGACCCTGACCGCTCTCCTGGTCATCCTGCAACAGGCGGGCATGACCTGGATTGCCGCCTCCGGCGGAGGCCGCGAATACCGGATAGCCATTGCCACGCTGTGGGCTCTTGCGCAACGTTTCAAACAACTACTCACCCTCACCCTGCTGCAATTAGGCGGCCATGCACTGATCGCTGTGCCGTTCCTGCTGGCCATAGTGGTGAGTTACCAGTGGCTGATCTCACCCCACGACATCTACTACCTGAAGCTGGAACGGCCACCCGAAGTCTGGTGGTTCCTGGGCATCGCTGGTGTTGCAGCGCTGGGAATCGCCGTGTGTAACGGCTGGCTTTACCTGCGCTGGGTACTCTCTGTTCCGCTGGTTCTGCTGGATGGCCATGGCGCCAGGCTAGCGCTCAGGCTGAGCAACCACCACGTTCACGGCCAGCGTTTACCCGCCACCGGGGCCTTGCTCGCTGGCCTGGCAGGACTGGCGATACTCCCGATCCTGGTCACTCTGGCGTTTCAGGGCATTGGCAGCTATCTGTTGCCCAGGTTACCGGAACAGATGGACCTGCTCATGCCCGTCACTCTGACTTTTGTGGCGCTTTATATCCTCTTCACCATAACGCTGGCCTTCGCAGGTATCGCCGCTTACAGCATGCTCATTTACAGCGTTTACCGCCAAGCCACCGGCCATCGCTCGTACATGTCCTCAAAAGGTTTGCCGAAACAGGCAGGCCCTCTGGCCTGGACCGCTGAAGCGCTGGTCGTCGTGCTGGCCATGGGCCAGGCCTGGTTGGTACTCCAATCGTTCGAACAACAGGACAAAGTTTCCATAACGGCCCACCGGGGCAGCGCACTCAAAGCACCGGAAAACACCTTGAGTGCCATTCAACAGGCCATCGAAGACGGAGCAGACTACATTGAAGTTGACGTTCGGATGACAGCCGACGGCGTGCCAGTACTCTGGCACGATGCGGATATGAGGCGGGTATTCGGGCTGGATGGCAAAATCTCCGACATTACTCTGCAAGAGGCTCGCGAGCAGGATGCGGGGGCCTGGTTCGCCCCCCAATTCAGTAATGAACGCATAGCTACACTGGAAGAAGTGATCGAAAAGACCCGTGGTAGAGCCTATCTTTACGTTGATATAAAACCTGACCCGGACACCCCCGCGCTGACCAGAGAAGTGGTCAGTCTGCTGAACAGGATGGAGGCCACTGAAGGCGCCGTGATTGCGACGGCTGAATGGTCCGTGCTGGCCGAAGCACGGGAACTGGCACCCGAACTGAAAACCACACTGCTGGCCCAGTTCATTGTCGGCCCGCTTTGGGAACAGAGTTTCGACATTCTGGGCCTGCGGCAAAACAGGGTTACTCCCACCACCGTTGCGCGAGCCCACCGGTCCGGCAAGGAACTGCATGTATGGACTGTAAACAGTCCGGATGCCATGTCCCGCTTTATAGACATGGGGGTCGACAATATCATTACCGACCGACCGGATGTGCTGGCAGAGCTCCTTGAGCGCCGCAATAAACTGACCGACGCCGAAGTGCTGGTGGTCAAACTTCGCAACTGGCTTTTGTAACAGCTGATTACCTACGGGAACTGGTCTAATCTTGAACTTGACGTCACCACCCACTGCAAGGAGCGAGCCGACATGAACTGCCCAAGCCTATGCTCCTGCCGCTGGTTCCGGGCACTCTGTCTGATATGGGCAATAATTTTGTTGTGTTCCGCCGTGCTTGCCCACGCCGAGCAGCACAATAACGGAGGCGGTGAAAAGACTGAAGACGAAGGCACCGAAACGGCGATCGAAGAAAAAAAAGAAGAGCCCGAAGAGGCAAGACCCGCCGTCCAGCCCGAACTGGAAGCAGAAGCCGAGGCACCACCGCAGATCCAGCTTCCCGACACCGAAACTGCGGATATCCGTCAACAGATACAGGCCCTGAGGACTTCTCTGGACCAACGACTGGTTGCAGTGGAGTCTACCCGCAACCGGCTCACCTACGCAGAATCTCTCCTCAACCGGTTGAAGGACGAATACGAGAGTTTTGAACTCCGATTGGAAAAAGCCGGCCTCAACCTGACCGGTGACTACGCGAATCTCCTCAAGCAGCGGCTTGAACGTCTGAAGCGCCAAGGCATTGCCAACGACTTGATTCTGGATATCGAAGACCAGTTATCGACTGCTCGTGAGGAACAGTTGCGACTGGAGGAGTTCGAAGCCATCATCGACCCGGGCGACGATGCCCGCGACCAGCTAAGAAGCCAGAGGGCCAGTCTGATCCGCCAGTTGCACAAGGCGGTCACCGAACACATCCAGGTGCTGAACGAGTATTACAGTACGGTTTCGGCCCTGAAAGATCGCGTAGAAGCGTATCAGATTCTGTTGCAGCAGCGCCTGTTCTGGCTGCCCAGTGCGCCGGTCGTGGGAGCGGAAACCCTCACGGAACTGTTGAACGCAGCAGCTCGGTTTGCCGGTCATTTGCGGGTCGACCCGCTCAGCGACGCCGTTGGTAAATCGGTTAAGGAGCGCGGCGGCCGTATAGCGGTTCTGATCACCCTTCTGGCATTACTGCTGGTCAAGCGACGAGCCATCAAACATAACCTGGACTCCAACGGCCAGTACGTTGGTAACGTCGGCCAGGATCGTATCGACTTTACGCTGTATGCGTTTGCCAACAGTGTCTTGCTGGCGTTGCCCGGCGTACTGGTGCTTGCAGTCGGAGCGCTTTTGCTGATGGAAGGCAACAACTTTTATTCCGCCCTGTCCAAGGGCCTGGCCACGGCAGCCCTTGTCACACTCCTGTTGGCGTTTATCAAGAACGTTGCCCGCCGCGGCGGGTTGGGAGACGCCCATTTCCACTGGCACATCGACTCGCTGAGAGCCATTCGTCAGGAACTTCCGTTTCTTCTGGCGGTGATTATTCCTATCACCATTATTTTGCCGACCACCGCCACACCGGATGGCTCCGAATTTGAGGGCAGTCTTGGGCGCCTGCTTTTCACCACTGCGTCCATAGCCCTGTCCGTGTTCGCGCAGCGCATTATGCGTGCGGTCCGGGCCGACCGGCCGCAGAACAGGTTCCTCTTCGCCCTGCATATACTGGCGGTTGCAACGCCGCTGTTACTTGTGGTGGCCTCACTAATGGGATATCACTATACCGCCCTGGAACTGGAACGGAATCTGTTCATCAGCATCTGCTGGATAGCCTTTAACGCCATGCTGTTCTACGTCGGTCTCCGGGCACTTTCGGTAAGGGAGCGTCGCCTGACTCTTGAGCGGCTGCGGGAACACCGCGAGGCAGAACGCAAAGTCGCCGACAATAAGGAAGCGGCGGAATCCTCGGGCGAAGGGGTGCCACAAACTCTGGACATGCCGGAGATGGACCTCAAGGACATCAGCCAGCAAAGTACCGCTCTTTTGCGCATCCTGGTTTCAGCACTGGTTATTTCCGGCCTATGGCTACTCTGGGCCGGCCTGATTCCGGCGTTGGAGATGTTCGACAACATAACACTCTGGACCATCGTCACCGACCTTAAAGGTGGCGATCCATTGCCCATTACCCTTGGAGACCTGTTACTGGCGCTTCTGGTCGGTATCGGTACCGTACTCGCGGTCAAGAACCTGCCCGGCACTCTGGAAGTCATGGTGCTCAGCCGGATGAAGCTTGAGCCTGGAACTGGCTACGCCATTACCACCCTGACCACCTATACCCTGGTGTTGATCGGCGTGGTGGTTTTCCTCGGGGTGATCGGCGTGCAATGGTCCAAGCTGCAATGGCTGGTGGCCGCACTTGGGGTGGGCCTGGGGTTTGGTCTGCAGGAGATTGTCGCCAACTTTGTATCCGGCATCATTCTGCTGTTCGAGCGCCCGATCCGCGTCGGAGATACTGTTACCATCGGAAGCATCACGGGTACGGTGTCACGTATTCGCATTCGCGCAACCACACTGGTTGACTGGGATCGCAAGGAACAGATCATCCCCAACAAAACCTTCGTAACCCAGGATCTGACCAACTGGACCCTCTCTGACTCGATTACCCGCGTCATACTGCACGTCGGCGTTGCTTATGGATCCGATGTGGACCAGGTACAGGAGCTGCTTACAAAGGTGGCGCAGAACAATGAGAGTGTCGTGGAGGACCCGGCGCCAGCGGTCTTCTGTGTCGGTCTCGGTGACAGCCGCATTGATTTCGAGCTACGAGTGTTCGTTAAGGACCCCCTGGATATTATGCCGCTGTCCCACGAGATTCACGCCGAGACCACTCGTGCCCTGCATGAAGCAGGCATTGAGATACCCTACCCTCAGCACGATGTTCATGTGAAGACAATCGCGGGCACGTGAATCCGGGGCTAAAGCTGGCCGGAATTGTCGGGCCTTCTTCCGGCCAGCCGATAAAGAGTCGCCAGAAGACCCCGAAGCAACGCAATTGCGGGCCACAACAGCCAACTGAGCAGGTACATGGCCGGTACAAGAATGATCAACCAGCCTACGATCTGAATAGCCTCCGGAGGTACCCCAAGCACGCCTGCCACTTCGGCAAAAAAATCGTTGATCAGACTGGGATGGGTGACTACCAGATATCCGGCCCCAAGGATAACCGGCCATTTCGCATAACGGGCACTGCGGAGAATCAGTCGCCCACTACCGGTAATACGGGCGGCCAGAGCCGCAGAACGGGTTGAAAGCCTGGCTCCCTGGGTGGCTTTGACAGCCGTACGACCGGCACGAAGTACTTTCAGCGCACTGGCGAATACCAGCACATCCACCGAGGCCCAGCCGATATCGCTGGCAGAAATCTCCTCCCCGGTGCGGTAACTCGCTTCCAGTTTCCGCACACCGCTGGTAAAAAACTGGGTAATGCCTTCGGTCACCCGCTCAGTCTGGATCCACTGGGTCTGACCACTGTCATCCACCAAAAATTGCCCAAGAAAATCATGACCTTCGTTGTGTATAAAGTTCACCGCATACCAGCCACGTTCTTCCGGGGAGAGAGGATCAGCTTTCTCCAGTTGAGCCGGCTCCCTGCCTCGCAACTCAGAAATGTATGCCTTGGCACGCGCATACTGACGGGCAGCCTTGTTCATCCATTCAATGGAGCTGATGGGCTGGCGAAGGAAGTAGTGAATTGGCGGCAGGGCGTTTTCCCCATAGGTGCGCAACACCTCCTGGAATTCCGGCTCGGACGCATAAAGCGGAAAAACGGCGCGGGCCATGTCAGTGTGTGCCATCAATGCTGCCTGGGCCTTGAGGAGCAGAAGAGGATCGCCCCCCAGGTCCAGAATGGCGGCCTGGACGTCAACAGGCTCGTCCCCGATATCATCAAAACCGGGCAATGCCTCCCGGGCCTGGATCGAAATCAGTTTCTGCTCAATGGGTACCGGATCGGAGGCGACACTGGCGATTGCGGCAACCAGCAGCGCGATACCCAGAATCACCATGGCCTTCTTCAAACGTCCACCTCTGGCTCAATGCGTTGATCCTATACTGCCTGAGAATACGTTGATTACCATAACGCCGGCAACGATGAGGCCGATGCCGAGGATGGCGGGAAGGTCCAGCGTCTGCCCGAAGAACAGGTAACCCGCCAGCGCAATCAGGGCCACGCCAGCACCGGCCCATACCGCATAGGCCACTCCCACTGGCAAGGTTTTCAGGGTCAACGCCAGGAAGTAGAACGCCAGGATGTAGGACACCACCACAACCAGCGACGGCCCCAGGCGGGTGAAGCCCTCAGAGCTTTTTAAAAAGGAGGTTCCGATGACCTCCGCAACGATAGCCACCGACAAATATACCCACTGAATCATTCTACAGTTCACCTTTCTGACGGGCGCAAAATGCAAAAACCCCGAAGCTCTCACTTCGGGGTTTTGCGGACATTGGGATCAACCCTGGCGACGCAGAGAATTTACTGCTCCACGAAGGCCCTCTCGATCACATAGTGGCCAAGGTTACCATGGCGTGCTTCCTTGAACCCCATGTTATTAAGGATGGAGCAGGTGTCCTTCAGCATGCTGGGGCTGCCACACACCATGAAACGGTCATTCTCCAGGTCAAACTCCGGAAGGTCCAGATCCTTCGTCAGCTTGCCGTTTTCCATAGCGTCGGTCAGCCGCCCGGTGTTACGGAAATCCTCACGGGTGACCGTGGGATAGTAAAGCAGCTTGCCATCCACCATTTCACCGAAGAATTCGTTATTCGGCAGTTCCTCAATCTCGGACTGGTACGCCAGCTCGGACTTGTAGCGAACGCCATGGGTCACGATGACTTTATCAAAAGCCTCATAAACTTCCGGGTCCTTGATGATGCTGATAAACGGTGCCAGGCCGGTGCCCGTGCTGATCAGCCAGAGATTCTTACCCGGCAGCAGGTTGTCCATAATCAGGGTACCGGTGGGCTTGCGACTGACCATAATCTCGTCGCCAACCTCAATTTTTTGCAGACGTGATGTCAGCGGGCCGTCCTGAACCTTGATTGAGAAGAACTCCAGCTCTTCTTCATAGTTGGCACTGGCAATGCTGTAGGCACGCATCAGAGGCTTGCCGTCGGTTTCCAGGCCAATCATTGTGAAGTGGCCATTCTTGAACCGGAAGCCCGGATCACGGGTGGTGGTGAAGCTGAAGAGTGTGTCGTTCCAGTGACGAACACTTGTTACACGCTCTTTATTCAGGTTGCTCATGGTATCGCCCGTTCGTTAGCCGTTAGCAAATAAGTAAAAATCATTGTGTAAATAGTAACCCAGGGGTAACCTATCGACAAAATGGGATATTTTCATAACCTTATTCGGAATTATCGATTATGAAGTTTAGCTTCCGCCAACTTGAGGTCTTCCTGGCTGCGGCGCACTTCCAGAACATCACCCGTGCGGCGGATTCCCTGGCAATGTCTCAGTCCGCCGCCAGTAGCGCCCTGAAAGAACTGGAGAGCCAGTTCGATATCCAGCTCTTTGATCGGGTCGGGAAACGACTGCAACTCAACGAGCTCGGCCGTCTCTATCGGCCAAAGGTCGAGGCTTTGCTGGCCCAGGCCGGGGAGCTGGAACAGGCGTTCAGCAAGCATACCGAAGTCGGCGCCCTGAAAGTCGGGGCCACCCTCACTATTGGTAACTATCTGGCTGTCGGCGTCATGGCCCAATACATGAATACCCCTACCCACCCGATAGTCGCGCTCGAAGTGGCCAACACCCGCACCATTGCCCAGCGCGTCAAGGATTTTGAACTCGACATCGGGCTGATTGAAGGCGAACTGCAATCCTCTGAGCTGGAGGTTATACCCTGGCGAGGCGACGAGCTGGTGATCTTCTGTTCCCCGGACCACCCCTTTGCCCGGAAGGAAAGGCTTTCGGATGCAGACCTTCGCTCGGCAACCTGGGTGATGCGTGAGCAGGGTTCCGGCACACGACAGACCTTCGAACGCGGTATGCACGGCCTGCTTCCAGACCTGGACATACTGCTGGAACTCGAGCATACCGAGGCGATCAAACGAGCGGTGGAGGCCAACCTTGGGATCGGCTGCCTGTCACGGGTGTGCCTTGCTGATGCATTCAGGCGGGGCAGCCTTGTTCCGTTGAAGGTTCCGGAGGAACGGCAGTTCGACCGAACCTTCTATTTTATCCTGCACAAACAGAAATATCGAAGCGCCGGCATCGACCGCTGGATCGACCTGTGCGAGCAACTTCAGGATCCACCACTTCCGGAGGAGCGTGGCTTGTTGTACGACAGGACATCCTCCTGATCTCGCTTTACAGTCAGACTGGCCCGCTGTGAAACCGGAACTCGGTGTCCGGTGTCTCAATCAGTTGTTGCTCCAGCGCGAGGAAGGTCGCAACCCGATCCTCCACCCGGTTCCCTGCGGCCTGCTCGGCTAATGTCAGGTAGTCACGGTAGTGTCGGGCTTCGGACTTCAGCAGCCCGGTGTAGAAATCTGACAGTGTCGCATCCAGATGCGGCGCCAGAGCTGCGAACCGCTCGCAGGAACGGGCCTCGATAATGGCACCCACGATCAGCACGTCCACCAGCCGACCGGGATCTTCTGTGCGTACTTCCTGCCGTAACCCGGCTGCATATCGAGCCGGGCTCAGGTGACCATAACTCACTCCCCGCTTTTTCATGATAGCCAGCACCTGCTCGAAATGGCGCAACTCTTCCCGCGCAAGACGCGACATCCTGTTGAGCAGATCCGTGTTATCCACGTAGCGATACATCAAACTCAGGGCCGTGGAAGCTGCTTTTTTCTCACAGTGAGCATGGTCAATCAGCATCAGGTCCTGATTGGCCAGGGCGTTTTCAATCCATCGCTGTGGCGTTCTGCAGGGCAGGAAATCGTGAATCTGGTCCAGGGAATCGGTCATTGTTTACAGCAGGTCGGGTTCTCGGGCACGGCAGTATACCGCAACAAACCACAATATCCGACCACAGTCCAACTTAACTTTATAAGGGGTTTCCTATAGAATGCAGCGCCAACTTAGCGCCTTTTCGCCATAAAACTCCCGCCAGGCAACGACGCCCACGGCGCGGGACATTCCAACTGATGAGGGTCCATATCGTGTTAGAAGCCTATCGTGAACACGTTGCAGAACGCGAGGCTCTGGGCATTCCCCCGAAGCCTCTGAACGCTGAGCAAACCGCCGCTCTGGTCGATCTCCTTAAGAACCCGCCAGCGGGCGAAGAAGAGACGCTGGTCTATCTGCTTGAGAACCGCGTTCCGCCCGGTGTAGACGAAGCCGCTTATGTCAAAGCCGCTTTCCTGACCGCCATTGTTAAGGGTGAAGCAACGTCCCCTCTGCTGGACAAGCCGAAGGCCGTTGATCTGCTGGGCATGATGCAGGGCGGTTATAACATCGCGACCCTGGTCGACCTGCTGGACGATTCTGAACTGGCCGAACAGGCCGGTGAAAACCTCAAGCGTACCCTGCTGATGTTCGATGCTTTCAACGACGTGAAGGAAAAGATGGACGCTGGCAACGCCGTTGCCAAGGACGTCATTGAATCCTGGGCCAACGCCGAGTGGTTCACCAACAAGAAGAAGGTACCGGAAAGCACCAAAATGGTGGTATTCAAGGTGACCGGTGAAACCAACACCGACGATCTCTCTCCGGCCCCGGATGCCTGGTCCCGCCCGGATATCCCGCTGCACGCCCGCGCTGCCTACAAAATGGAGCGTGATGGCCTGAAGCCGGAAGAACCTGGCGTTACCGGCCCGATGAGCCAGATCGACGAGATCAAGTCCAAAGGCCTGCCCGTTGCCTTCGTTGGTGACGTAGTCGGTACCGGCTCCTCACGTAAGTCTGCCACCAACTCCGTGCTTTGGTTCTTTGGTGACGACGTTCCGGGTGTACCGAACAAGCGCGCCGGCGGCGTGTGCATCGGTAACAAGGTTGCTCCGATCTTCTTCAACACCATGGAAGACGCTGGCGCCCTGGTTTTCGAAGCACCGGTTGACGACCTGAACATGGGCGACGTTATCGACATCCGTCCCTACGAAGGCAAGATCCTGAACGAGGCGGGTGAAACCATCTCGGAATTCGGCTTCAAGTCAGAGGTTATTCTGGACGAAGTTCAGGCCGGTGGACGTATTCCGCTGATCATCGGCCGTGGCCTGACCGCCAAGGCGCGCGCAGCACTGGGTATGGGCGCAACGGACATCTTCCGTCTGCCGAATGATCCGGAAGAAGGCACCAAGGGCTTCACCCTGGGCCAGAAGATGGTCGGCAAGGCCTGCGGCCTGGAAGAAGACAAAGGCGTTCGCCCCGGTACCTACTGCGAACCGCACATGACTACCGTGGGCTCCCAGGATACCACTGGTCCGATGACCCGTGATGAACTGAAAGACCTGGCCTGTCTGGGCTTCCAGGCCGACCTGGTGATGCAGTCGTTCTGTCACACCGCTGCCTATCCGAAGCCGGTTGACGTTGAAATGCAGCACACCATGCCGGACTTCATCCGTACCCGCGGCGGCGTATCCCTACGCCCGGGCGATGGTATCATTCACTCCTGGTTGAACCGCATGCTGTTGCCGGACACTGTCGGTACCGGCGGCGACTCTCACACCCGCTTCCCGATGGGCATCTCCTTCCCGGCCGGTTCCGGTCTGGTGGCGTTTGCCGCAGCGACGGGCGTTATGCCCCTGGATATGCCGGAATCCGTTCTGGTTCGCTTCAAGGGCGAAATGCAGCCGGGCATCACGCTGCGCGATCTGGTACATGCGATCCCGCTGTACGGCATCAAGCAAGGCATGTTGACCGTTGAGAAGAAAGGCAAGATCAACGAGTTCTCCGGTCGCATCCTGGAAATCGAAGGTCTTGAGCACCTGACCGTTGAACAGGCGTTCGAGCTGTCTGACGCTTCCGCTGAGCGCTCCGCAGCCGGTTGTACGATCAACCTCTCTGAAGAGTCCGTGGCTGAGTACCTGCGTTCCAACATCACCATGCTGCGCTGGATGATCGCCGAAGGTTATGGCGACCCGCGTACCCTGGAGCGTCGCGCCCAGCAGATGGAAGAGTGGATTGCCGATCCCAAGCTGATGCGTGCCGACAAGGACGCAGAGTACTCTCATGTTGTGGAAATCGATCTGGCTGACAT
>Ga0207904_1000328_pt1 | contig 19793 bp, 18 predicted proteins | sample MalvirmetaMSP118_FD_184232 | JGI IMG/M metagenome (GOLD analysis project Ga0207904, IMG submission 184232) | Marine viral communities from the Deep Pacific Ocean - MSP-118 (SPAdes) | ecosystem: Environmental > Aquatic > Marine > Oceanic | place: Pacific Ocean | collected 2011-05-30 | reverse complement strand
CGCGCTCCAGAAGGAGCCGCGGTTCACTTGGCGCTGCTCCAGCCGTGACTGTGTGCGCTAAAGCCGGGCAACGGCAAACCGGTGGGAAATGCGCAAATCTGGCGGCGGGAAACGCTAAGTCATTGAAAAGCTGACGGAGGAATGGTGGGCGTGACAGGGATTGAACCTGTGACCTTTCCGGTGTGAACGGAACGCTCTCCCGCTGAGCTACACGCCCCCCGCCGTCAGAGGGTGTCCCATAAGCCTTCTTGGAAATCGTGGCAAGGCCTTCCGAACGATGGTTGTGGACGGCGGCGCGCGGGCGGCCCGACACCGGCCGGTCGGCGTCGGCGACGCGCGGGGAGGCGGGCGCCGCCGCGTCGCAATGGCGGGGTGGGCGAGCGGTGCGTCGCCCGGCAAGCTCCGGTTGCCGGGCGCGGGGAGGGGCGCTGCTTGGTCCGGATGGCAGCCGCCTATGCGGACGCCTCCCATCGCGCATGGAGAAAGGGGCTTTCACATCAACCGTATTGTGCGATGCGAAAACAGCGCCCAGATTGGGGTCACAGCATTTCCTTGCCCCCACATGCGAGATCCGATCATGGCCTTCTTCGCCGACACCGCAGCCGCCCCGATCGCCGACGAGCGGTCCGCCTCCGCCCCGCGCACCGAGGCCTCCTTCTTCGAGATCTTCCGGGCCGCGCGCCGGCTCTCCATCGCCGCCCACAACGGCGACGCCCTGCCGGAGGACGCGGTCGAGGTGGTGATGGGCAAGCGCGTCTATCTGCGAGACTGACAGTCCCGGTCCGACCGACCCTGCGCCGGCGGCGATCCGCGCCGCCGCGCGCGCCTGACCGGCCCAGCGCCGGCTGCCTCTCTCGCAGGCCCCGCCACCGGTCTCCCCCAGGGCCGCCGCGCCGGTGTCTCCCGCGATCCGCCCCCGCATCGGTGGGAAACATCCGGTTCCGCGCGCTCCAGTGCCCTGACGGCTGGATTTTTCGCCCCCGGCGATGAATAGTCCTGCGCCGTGAGAGATCCCGACTTCACCACCCTTCGCTGTTTCGTCGCCGTTGCCCACGCCGGGGGCATCGCCGCCGGCGCGCGCCGTCTCGACCTCGCCACCTCGGCGGTCTCCAAGCGGCTCGCCGATCTGGAGGCGTCCGTCGGCCAGACGCTGCTGGAGCGCGGCGCCGCCGGCGTGCGGCTGACGTCGGCGGGAGAGACCGTCCTGCGCCGCGCCGAGCACATGCTCGAGATCGCCAAGTCGCTGAGCGCCGACCTCGACGCCCACGCCACCGGCGAGCGCGGCGAGATCCGGCTCGCCGCCGTCGCCGCGGCCGTCAGCGGGCGGCTGGCCGACGACCTCGCCGCCTTCGAGCGCACCTATCCCGGCATCCGAATCATGCTCGCCGAGGGCATGAACTTCGACGCCGCCCGCGCCGTCGCCGATGGCACCGCGGGCGTGGGCGTCGTCGTCGACCATCACCTGCCGCCCGGCCTGTTGAAGTTTCCCTACGCCAGCGACCCGGTCTGGGTGATCGGCCGCAAGGGCCATCCGCTGTTCGACGGGGTGCCGCCGGGCCAGGGCATCCGGTTCGAGCAGGCGATCGAATACGACGTCATCTCCATGATGGGCGGCGCCTCGACGGAATCGCTGCTTGCAGCCGCGGCCACCACCATCGAACGCTCGGTGCGCAAGCATTTCGAGGTGTCGCGCTACGATTCGCTGCGGCGGCTGGTCGAGGTCGGCCTCGGCATCGGCTTCATCCGCGAGAGCGGCGTGACCCGCTATCTCGCCGCGCTGGAGATCGAGGGGCGGCCGCTGGCCGAACCCTGGGCGGACCGGCAGCTGTGCGTCATCCGCCGCGAGGCGAGCGAGGGTGGCCGGGCGCTCGGCATCCTCATCGACCATCTGACCAGCGGCCCGCCGGGACGGCCGGCCTGACCGTCGCGGTTCGGCAGGGCGGAAATCGTCGGCCGGGATTCGCTATTCTCGACGCAGGGTTTGGTCGTTGGCCCGTGCGTTGCTACACTTGTTCCAACAAAGGGCGGAACATGCAGCGCCTTGCTGCGATGAGCCGCCGGAGCCGGCCGAGCCGGTTGCGGCCTCGTTGCGGACGGGGAACGGGCGCACTGCTCCGCCGGGAGCGGATGAACGATGGATGGCACGGACGACGCCGGCGCGCCCCCCGCACGATCGCGGGTGACGGTGCCGCAGGGACCTGCCGAACTGCCATGCGCGGCCGACGTCGCGGTGCGCGGGGCGGACCTGCGCCCCTGCGCCGTCCCGGCTGAGGCCGACCGCTCCGTTCACCAGCGCCGCCGCCAGGGCTGCCGCAACGACGCCCCGCCCAAGGCGGCGGGGAGCGGCGTGCGCGGCGGCGCGCAGCCGGCGTCCGCCGGGCGCCGGTACGCCGCGCTCGATCTCGGCACCAACAACTGCCGGCTGCTGGTCGCCGAGGCGCGCGGTAACGGCTACCGGGTGGTCGACGCCTTCTCACGCATCATCCGGCTGGGGGAAGGCATTTCCGGCTGCGGCCGGATCGGCGCGCCGGCGATGGACCGGGCCATGGAGGCGCTGGAGGTCTGCGCCCGCAAGCTCGAGAATGCCCGGGTCGACCGGTTCCGCCTGATCGCGACCGAGGCCTGCCGCACCGCCGTCAACGGACCGGAGTTCGTGGAGCGGGTGGCCCGCGAGATCGGCCTCGACCTGGAAATCGTCAGCCGCGAGACCGAAGCGCGCCTCGCCGTCGCCGGCTGTTCGACGCTGATCGACCGCGGCGCGGAGGGCGTCGTGCTGTTCGACATCGGCGGCGGCTCCTCCGAGATCGTCTGGGTGGACCTGTCGGGCCGCCACCGGCTGACCGGCGTGGCGATCACCCGCTGCATCCGGGCCTGGACGTCGCTGCCGGTGGGGGTGGTGTCGCTGGCCGAGCGCCACGGCGGCGTCGAGGTGGACGCGATCAAGTTCGAAGCGATGATCGACGACGTGTCCTGCCTGCTGGAGCGGCTCGATCAGGGCGGAGCGCTCGACCGGGTCGTCGGTCGCGGACGCGTGCATCTTCTGGGAACCTCGGGTACGGTCACCACGCTCGCCGGGGTTCACCTCGGGCTCGAGCGCTACGACCGTCGCCGCGTCGACGGCACCTGGCTCCACGAGCGGGATGTCGACGCGATGATCGGGCGCATCCTGGCGATGCCGTTCCACGAGCGGGTCGCCAATCCCTGCATTGGCGCGGACCGGGCCGACCTCGTGCTGGCCGGCTGCGCAATCCTGGAGGCAATCCGCCGCCGCTGGCCGTGCCGGCGGCTGCGCGTCGCCGATCGGGGCCTGCGTGAAGGAATACTGATGGAACTGATGGCGCAAGATCGCACCGGCCGCCCGCCCACGCCGGCTCGCGCCTCGGCCGGGCCCTCCATATGACCCGCAATTCCGGCGGCGATGGCAGCCGCGGCCTCAAGACCCGCGTGAAGACGGCGCGGGGACGACGGGCCTCGTCGGTGCGCTGGCTCGAACGCCAGCTGAACGACCCCTATGTCCGCCGCGCCCAGGCCGACGGCTACCGCTCGCGCGCGGCCTACAAGCTGCTTGAGATCGACGACCGCTACGGGCTGTTGAAGCCCGGCATGCGGGTGGTCGACCTGGGCGCGGCCCCGGGCAGCTGGTCGCAGATCGCCGCCGCGCGGGTGGGCTCCCGGCCGGAGGCGCCGAGCGTGGTCGGCATCGACTATCTGCACGTCGATCACCTGCCGGGCGTGACCCTTCTGGAGAAGGACTTTCTCGACGACGACGCGCCGGACGCGCTGGTGGCGGCCCTCGGCGGCCGCAAGGCAAACTGCGTGCTGTCCGACATGGCCGCCCCGACCACCGGCCACCGGCAGACCGACCACATCCGCATCATGCATCTGTGCGAGGTCGCGGCCGACTTCGCCGCCAGCGTGCTGGATCCGGGCGGCAGCTTCCTCGCCAAGGTGTTCCAGGGCGGAACCGAGGCGGCTCTGCTGGCCGAGCTGCACCGCAACTTCGAGAAGGTCCGGCACATCAAGCCGAAGGCCAGCCGCTCGGAATCGGCCGAGCAGTACGTGCTGGCCACCGGCTTCCGCGGCCTGTCGGCCCGGCCGCATGGCAAGGAGCGGGACGACGAGGCCGACAGCGATCCCCGCGATCCGGAGGACTGGGACCGCGAGGACCCCAGGACCCTGTAGTCCCGGGGCGGTCCCTCAGGGCCGCGCCGGCGCCGGGGTTCGGACGACGTGGCCGGACATCTGCTGGCCCGCACTGGCCGAGAGGCGCCGGAACACCAGCACCGAGACGGCGGCGATGCCGGCGACGACGACGAATGCGGTCAGGAAGTCGCCCGGCAGGATTTCGCCGCCCGGCCGGCCGGCGCGCTGGAACTCCAGGATGAACGCCGACGCGGTGACGCCGGTCGACAGCCCGACCTGCTGGGCGACGCTGGCGAAGCTGGTGGCGCGGCTCATCTGCGCCTGGGGGATGTCGGCGTAGGCGAGCGCGCTGATGCAGGAGAACTGCAGCGAGCGGAAGAAGCCGCCGACCAGCAGCACCGTGATGATGACGGCGGTGGCGGGGCCGAGGGCGAACAGGCCCATGGAGGCGAGGATCGCTGCGCTGACGAGGCCGTTGACGATCAGCACCCGGCGGAAGCCGAAGCGGCGGACGATCGGCTGCGCCGTGAACTTCATCAGCAGCGCCCCGATGGTCGTCACGAACACCAGCGACCCGGCCTGGAACGGCGTCATGCCGAGGCCGAGCTGCAGGGTCAGCGGCAGCAGGAACGGGATCGCCCCGACGCCGACCCGGAAGAAGAAGCCGCCGAACACGCTGGCCCGGAAGGTCGGGACCTTGAGCAGGTCGAGGTCCAGCAGCGGATGGGCGACACGGCGGGCGTGGCGGACATAGAGCGCGATGCAGGCGAGCCCGCCGAGGACCAGGGCAAGCGAAGCCGGCAGCGGCATCATCCGCTGGCCCATCACCGAGAGCCCGAAGATCAGCGCCGATAGCCCGATCCCGGAGAGCACGAAGCCGGTGCGGTCGAGAGGCACCACCTCGGGCATCCGGATGTTGTCGATGAGGAAGGTGACCAGCAGAACGCCGACCACGCCCACCGGCACGTTGATCCAGAAGATCCAGCGCCAGTCGAAATAGGTGGTGATGAAGCCGCCGAGCGGCGGCCCGATCATCGGCCCGATCAGCGCCGGGATCGACAGCCAGGCGAGCGCCGAGAGCAGCTGGTCCTTCGGCGTGGTGCGCAGCACCACCAGGCGCCCGACCGGGGTCATCATGGCGCCGCCGGCGCCCTGGACGATCCGCGCCAGAACGAACTCGTGCAGGGTGGACGACAGGCTGCAGCCGATGGAGCCGATGAGGAAGACGCCAATGGCCGCCCGGAAGATCGTTCGCGCGCCGAACCGGTCGGCCGCCCAGCCCGACACCGGGATGAACACGGCGAGGCTGAGAAGATAGGAGGTGAGCGCCAGCTTGAGGCGAATCGGGTCGGTGCCGAGATCGGCCGCGACCGCCGGCAGCGACGTGGCGATCACCGTGGAATCGATGTTCTCCATGAACAGCGCCGAGGCGACGATCAGCGCAGTGACGTTCGGGCGAGCCACGGGGGATTTCCAGCCGATTGATTATGAAAGGGTTTTTGTGCTGCGCGGGGAGGGGCGTCGCGCGGTCCGGCGCTGCAGACCCGGGCAGTGTAGCCCAGGAAGCACGAGCGGGGGACAACTGGCTGCTATGCGCTTTCCACATTTTGCGTGGGGCGTTTCGTCATGGTAAAGACCTGCGCCACCGCATAGAAGCGTGAAACGTTCACGCGGGCGGGCTCTTTGCCCGCTCGATGCGCGCCCCTTTCCTCCCAGATCGTCGAGGCGGCGGATGGCACAAATCATTGAAACTCACAGCGGGCGCGAAGCGCTCACCTTCGACGACGTGCTCCTGATCCCGGGGCACTCGGAGGTGATGCCGAACGCGACAAACCTGTCGACCCAGGTCACCAGGTCGCTCGCGCTCTCCCTGCCGATCATTTCCGCGGCGATGGACACCGTCACCGAGGCGAAGCTCGCAATCGCCATGGCGCAGGCCGGCGGCCTGGGCGTGATCCACCGGAACATGACCCCGGAAGAGCAGGCCGAGCAGGTCCGCCAGGTCAAGAAGTTCGAATCCGGCATGGTGGTCAATCCGGTCGTCATCGGACCGAACGCCCGTCTGCAGGACGCGCTCGGGCTGATGGAACGGTTCCGCATCTCCGGCATCCCGGTGGTCGAGAACGGCGGCGCCGGCGGCCAGATCGTCGGGCGCCTGGTCGGCATCCTGACCAACCGCGACGTCCGCTTCGCCTCCAATCCGGACACGCCCATCCACGAACTGATGACCCGGGAAAACCTGATCACGGTGCGTGACGGCGTCACCCAGGCCGAAGCCAAGCGGTTGCTCCACCAGCACCGCATCGAGAAGCTGGTCGTGGTCGACGACGACCAGAACTGCATCGGCCTGATCACCGTCAAGGACATCGAGAAGGCGCAGCTCAACCCGAATGCGTCCAAGGACGAGCAGGGCCGGCTGCGCGCCGCCGCCGCGACCTCGGTCGAGGACGAGGCCATGGAGCGCTCCCGGCGCCTCATCGACGCCGGCGTCGACCTGATCGTCGTCGACACCGCCCATGGCCATTCCGAGCGCGTGCTCGACACCGTCCGCCGGGTGAAGAAACTCTCCAATTCGGTTCAGGTGCTGGCCGGCAACGTTGCCACGCCCGAGGCCACCCGGGCGCTGATCGACGCCGGCGCCGACGCCGTCAAGGTCGGCATCGGACCGGGCTCGATCTGCACCACCCGCATCGTCGCGGGCGTCGGCATGCCCCAGCTCACGGCGGTGATGGGCGCGGCGGAAGTGGCGTCCTCGCTGGGCATTCCGGTCGTCGCCGACGGCGGCATCAAATATTCCGGCGATCTCGCCAAGGCGCTGGCCGCCGGCGCCTCCTGCGCCATGATCGGCTCGCTGCTCGCCGGCACCGACGAGAGCCCGGGCGAGGTCTACCTGCACCAGGGCCGCTCCTATAAGGCCTATCGGGGCATGGGCTCGGTGGGCGCGATGGCCCGCGGCTCCGCCGACCGCTACTTCCAGGCGGAAGTGCGCGACGCCCTGAAGCTGGTGCCGGAAGGCATCGAGGGTCAGGTTCCCTACAAGGGGTCGATCGCCAGCGTCCTTCACCAGCTTGCCGGCGGCCTGCGTTCGGCGATGGGCTATGTCGGCGCGAGCACCATCAGCGAAATGCAGGAACGCGCCCGCTTCGTGCGCATCACCAACGCCGGCCTGCGGGAAAGCCACGTCCACGACGTTGCCGTCGTCCGTCAGAGCCCGAACTACCCGACGGACGCCTGAGCACCGGCGCGCCCCATTTCCGGCTGCGGCCGCGCGACGCCGCGCGTCCCGACGGCCCGGACAACCAGAGCTGAGGTTCAATGCGCGCTGGCGGACGGATCCAGGCTGCGATCGAGGTTCTCGAAACCATCGAGACCCAGCATCGGCCTGTCACCGAGGTCCTGAAGGACTGGGGCAACGCCCACCGGTTCGCGGGTTCGGGTGACCGCGCCGCGATCGCCAACCTGGTCTTCGATGCGCTGCGCTGGCGGGCGTCCTCGGCCTGGCTGATGGGCACCGACAGCGCCCGCGCCGTGGTGCTCTCGGTGCTGGTGCGCCGGTGGGGATGGGGCATCGGCACGCTGGCCGAGCTCCTGGAAACCGACGACTTCGGACCGGGCGCGCTCAGCGACGACGAACGCGCCACCCTGGCGAACGTCGATCTCGCCAGCGCACCGGAGGCCGCCCACGCCGACGTTCCCGAATGGGCGGTGCCGCACCTCCAGGCGACCTTCGGCGACGACTGGATCATCGAGGCGGCAGCTCTTGCCGCCCGCGCTCCGATCGACCTGCGCGCCAACGTCCTGAAGGCGCCCCGCGACAAGGTGCTGAAGGCGCTGTCGCGCTTCGGTGCCGCGCCGACCCCGCATTCCCCGCTGGGCGTTCGGATCGCCATCGGCCGCGAGTTTGAGCGCCAGGCCAACGTCATCCGAGAGCCGGGCTACCAGAAGGGCTGGTTCGAGGTTCAGGACGAGGCAAGCCAGCTCGCCGTGATGCTGGCGGGGGCCGCGCCCGGCGAACAGATCCTTGATTTCTGCGCCGGGGCCGGCGGCAAGACGCTGGCGCTGGCCGCCGAGATGGACAACCGCGGCCAGGTCCATGCCTTCGACAGCGACCGCTCGCGCCTGCAGCCGATCTTCGAGCGCCTGCGCCGCGCCGGCACCCGCAACGTCCAGGTTCACGCCGCCGACGCTGATCTGTCCGGCCTGACGGGCAAGATGGACCGCGTGCTGGTCGATGCGCCGTGCTCCGGCTCGGGCGTCTGGCGGCGCCGGCCGGACGCCAAGTGGCGCCTGTCGCCCGAGGCGCTCGCCAACCGGATCACCGAACAGGCCGGCGTGCTCGACCAGGGAGCCGCCTACGTGCGCCCGGGCGGGCGGCTGGTCTACGTGACGTGTTCGCTGTTTGCCGACGAGAACAGCCGACAGATCGAGGCCTTCCTGGCGCGCGCGCCGGACTTCGCGCCGCTGTCCGCCGACCGGGCGAAGGGCGAGGCGCTGACTGCGGTGCCGGCCCGCGAGGTCCCGTTCGGCATGGTGCTTTCGCCGGCTGCCACCGGCACCGACGGCTTTTTCGTCGCCGTGATGGAACGGCGCGAAGGATAGAAACTGCCCTCCCATCGACCGCCTACGGGATGACCCGCCGATGACCGAACGCCCCGCCGACCGCCACGACTTCATCCTGATCATCGACTTCGGCAGCCAGGTGACCCAGCTGATCGCGCGCCGGGTGCGCGAGGCCGGCGTCTACTGCGAGATCGTCCCGTTCCAGTCGGCCGAGGAGGCGTTCCAGCGGACGCAGCCGAACGCGGTGATCCTCTCCGGCGGCCCCGCCTCCACCGCGGAGATCGGCAGCCCCCGCGCCCCCCAGGCGGTGTTCGACGCGGGCATCCCGATCCTCGGCATCTGCTACGGCCAGATGACCATGTGCGTGCAGATGGGCGGCGAGGCGGAACCCTCCGATCACCGCGAATTCGGCCGCGCGACCGTGGATGTGGTTGCCGACTGCCCGCTGTTCGAGGGCGTCTGGGAGGTGGGCGACCATCACCAGGTCTGGATGAGCCACGGCGACCGCGTCGTCCGGATGCCGGAGGGCTTCTCGGTCTACGCCAGGTCCGACGGCGCCCCCTACGCGGTGCTGGCCAACCCGGAGCGCAAGGCCTACGGCCTGATGTTCCACCCGGAAGTCGTCCACACGCCCGACGGCGCCAGGCTGATCGAGAACTTCGTCAAGAAGATCGCCAACTGCTCCGGCGACTGGACGATGGCGGCGTTCCGCGACGAGGCGAAGGAGAAGATCCGCGAACAGGTCGGGTCGTCCCGGGTCATCTGCGGTCTCTCCGGCGGCGTCGATTCCTCCGTCGCCGCGGTGCTGCTGCACGAGGCGATCGGCGACCAGCTGACCTGCATCTTCGTCGACCACGGCCTGCTCCGGAAGGGCGAGGCCGAGGAGGTCGTGTCGATGTTCAGGGAGCACTACAACATTCCGCTGGTCCACGTGGACGCGGCCGACCTGTTCATCGGCGAGCTCGAGGGCGTTTCCGACCCCGAGCAGAAGCGCAAGATCATCGGCAAGCTGTTCATCGACGTGTTCGAGGCCGAGGCGAAGAAGCTCGGCGGCGCCGATTTCCTCGCCCAGGGCACGCTCTATCCGGACGTCATCGAGAGCGTGTCGTTCGCCGGCGGCCCGTCGGTGACGATCAAGTCGCACCACAATGTCGGCGGCCTGCCGGAACGCATGAACATGAAGCTGGTGGAGCCGCTGCGCGAGCTGTTCAAGGACGAGGTGCGCGCGCTGGGCCGGACCCTCGGCCTGCCCGACAGCTTCGTCGGCCGCCATCCCTTCCCGGGACCGGGCCTGGCGATCCGCTGCCCCGGCGGCATCACCCGCGAGAAGCTGGAGATCCTGAAGAACGCCGACGCCGTCTATCTGGACGAGATCCGCAAGGCCGGCCTCTACGATGCGATCTGGCAGGCCTTCGCCGTGCTGCTTCCGGTGCAGACCGTCGGCGTGATGGGCGATGGCCGCACCTATGACTTCGTCTGCGCGCTGCGAGCGGTGACGTCGGTGGACGGCATGACAGCGGATTTCTACCCCTACGACATGGCCTTCCTCGGCCGCGCCGCGACGCGGATCATCAACGAGGTGAAGGGCATCAACCGCGTCGTCTACGACGTGACCTCCAAGCCCCCCGGCACCATCGAGTGGGAATGAGGGGGCTGGCTGACTGACGCGCTTCCCGCCGGTCGCGACCGCGTGGGCGAGGTGATCGGCGACAGCCTCAGAAGCACATGGCCGGTTCGGACGCGCAGGCGAGGGTCAAGGTTGCGCTGATCGTCGAGGGCCTGTGGTCGCCCTATCTCGAAGTCGGCATCGGGCCCGATGCCGAGGTCTTCTCGAAAGCGCAGACCCGTTCGCCGGGGCGCGGGAGCGGATGTCGCGGCCGTCTCAGGCGTACTCCGCGATCACCGCCAGGAAGGCCGGGCCATGACGATCGAGCTTGGCCTCGCCGACACCGGGCACCTTCGCCATTTCGGCACGTGACGTGGGGCGCATCGCCGCAAGTTCGATCAGCGTCTTGTCGTGGAAAATGACATAAGGCGGAATGTTCTGCTCGCGGGCGATCTCCAGTCGCTTTTGCCGGAGCGCCTGAAACAGCTCTCGGTCGCGCTCGGGCAGGGAGGACTGCGCCGCGGTGCGGGCGGCCTTGCCCTGCCGGGCGCGGGGCGCCGAGGGCTCGCGGAGCATGAGCGTCGGCTTGTCGTGGAGGAAGTCACGGCCGGCGGGCGCGATCGACAGGCCGCCATGGCCGGCGAGGTCGACGTCGACGAAGCGCAGCGCGATCAGCTGGCGCAGGATCGCCCGCCACGCGCGGCTGTCGTGCTCGGTGCCGATGCCGAATGTGGAGATGCGGTCGTGGCCGAACTGGGTCATGCGGTCGTTCCGCACGCCGAGCAGCACGTCGACGACATGGGCCTGCCCGAAGCGTTCGCCCGTGCGGTAAATGCACGAGAGCGCCTTCTGCGCGGCAATCGTGCCGTCGAACAGCTTCGGGGGCACGGCGCAGGTGTCGCAGTTGCCGCAGGGCTCGCAATGGTCGCCGAAATAGGACAGCAGCACCTGTCGGCGGCAGCCGGCGGTCTCGGCCAGCCCCAGCAGGGCATCGAGCTTCTGGCGCTCGGTGCGCTTGCGCTCGTCGGGCGCATCGGATTCCTCGATGAAGCGGCTGCGCAGCGCGATGTCCTGGTAGCCGTACAGCATCAGCGTGTCGGACGGCAGGCCGTCGCGGCCGGCGCGGCCCGTCTCCTGATAGTAGGCCTCGATGCTGCCCGGCAGGTCGATATGGGCGACGAAGCGCACATCCGGCTTGTCGATGCCCATGCCGAAGGCGATGGTCGCCACAATGATGACCGCCTCGTCGCGCTGAAAGCGCGTCTGGTTGGCCTCCCGCACGGTCTTGTCCATGCCGGCGTGATAGGCGAGCGCGTCGTGGCCCTGGTCGCGCAACCAGGCGGCGGTCTCCTCCGTCTTTCGTTTCGACAGGCAGTAGACGATGCCGCTCTCGCCCGGGTGGCGCTTCAGCAGATCCGTCAGCTGCGCCCGGGGATTGTCCTTTTCCTCGATGGCGTAGCGGATGTTGGGACGGTCGAAGCCGGCGATGAAGGCGTCGGCGTCGGCAATGGCGAGATGGGACAGGATCTCCGCGCGGGTCGGTTCGTCGGCTGTCGCCGTCAGGGCCATGCGCGGCGTGTTGGGGAAGCGTCCGACGAGCACGTCGAGTTGGCGGTAGGACGGGCGAAAGTCGTGCCCCCACTGGGACAGGCAATGAGCCTCGTCGATGGCGATCAGCGACAGCTTGGCCTGCCCGAGCCGGTCCAGAACATCCGGGCGCAGCAGCGTCTCGGGCGCAACGTAGAGCAGGTCCAGGTCACTGCTGTGGATGTCGCGCCACAGCGCGTGCCGTTCCTCGGGCGGCAGATCGGAGTTGAGGGCGGCCGCCCTCACGCCCGCCTGCCTGAGCGCCGCGACCTGGTCGGCCATCAGCGCCAGCAGCGGCGACACGACAAGCCCCATGCCGGGCCTGACGATGGCGGGGATCTGGTAGCAGAGCGACTTGCCGCCGCCCGTCGGCATCAGGACGAAGGCGTTGTTGCCGCCAACGACATGATCGACGATGGCCGCCTGCGGTCCCCTGAACGCGTCGTAGCCGTAAACGGTCTTGAGGATCTCGAGGGCAGCGGTCATCGGCGTCAGCATGAAGAATCTCGGAAGCGCCTTCATAGCAGCTTCGCCGCGATTGTGAGCCTCGATGCGCCTTCCAATCCGTTCCAGCGGCCCGGTCTCTGTCGATCAGAGCCGGATGGCCTGTCTGCACCGCAATGGCGGGTTCGCCTGCGAGCTGCTGACTCCCATAAGGCGTTCTACGTCCCGAGGGTGCGCCGTGCCGGGGCTTTTCTTGAGATGTAGGGCAGGGCGAACAGGTACAGCCCGGTGGGCACCAGGAGGGCGAGGGGCAGGAGCGGCAGGAAGTAGATCCATTCCGCAGGCTCCTGCCCAAGGCCCAGGGCCGCAAAGAGGCCGGCGACCACAAGCGTGAATGCGATCGACACCCAACGGTGAAGCTGTCGGATCCAAATGGTCCAGGTCATGTGACGTCCTCTGGTCATGCTGGCGGTTTGGGGGCGTTTCCCGGTCCGGCGACGCGACGCGACGCCGGCCGGCCGGGATCCGGTCAGGCGGTCCGCGCCAACACCTCTTCGAGGTTCGCCAGGAAGCGGGGCCAGGCGGCCGAGGCACCGCGGAAATAGGGTTCCTGCTCGGTGCGGAAGCCGGTCTGCTCCATGCGCAGCCTCGTTCCGGTCGGCGTCGGCGTCAGCGTCCAGCTGACGACGCTCCTGAGGTCCTTGGTGTTCCACGCGTAGCTCAGCGCGCGTTCTGGCTCGACCGACAGCACCTCGGCCTCGACCGCGCCCCAGTCGGCGGAGAGGCGGAAGCGGTGCCCGACCTCCGCTTGGAAGTCGTTCTGCATGAGCCACTCCTGGATCAGGTGCGGCTGGGTGAGGGCCCGCCAGATCTTCCGTGGCGGAAACGGCATTTCCCGTTCCACGACCACCGAGCGCGTGTCGGACGACGTCTCCGTCATTGGTCCATCCTTCTCACAAGGTCTTCGAGCGCATCGAATTTCTGCTCCCAGAACGCGGTCATCCGGGTCGTCCAGTCGGCCAGCGGAGCAAGGGCCGCCGGCTGGGCGGAATAGTGGGTCCGCCGGCCGTCCTGGCGGCCCCGCACGAGGCCAGCCTGCTTCAGGATGGCGAGGTGCTTGGACACCGCCGGCTGCGAAATCCCCGACTGGTCGGTGAGCCCCCCGACGGTCTGGTCGCCATCGCGGCAGAGGCGTTCGAAGATCGCCCTGCGGGTCGGATCGGCAAGCGCGCGGAACACGCTGTCGTCGGGCTGCTCCATGGAAATGATAACCGGATTGTTATGGGTTTCGATCCATAACCAATCGGGTATGGATCGTCAACCCGGTGTCCGGATCGGTGCGGCGGGGCGCATCCACGGGGGCCCGGAGGCGCCGAAGATATCTCGTCGGGTCAGGAACTCCTGGTCGCCTCGGCGCTTCCCATAGCTGAGCGAGGCCGCCGGTCTGGCGGCGGAAAGACGATGAGGAGACGAACATGGCCGAGATGACACTCGCCGAGCTGGCGAAGGAAATGCGCGACATCGACATCGCGATGCTGTCCACCCGCACCGAGGGCGACGCCATCGCCGCGCGGCCGATGAGCAACAACCGCGACGTCGAATATGACGGCGATTCCTACTTCTTCACCTCCGAGCGCACCCGCACCATCGAGGACATCGAGCGCGGCTCCGCCGTCGGCCTGTCCTACGTGGGTTCCAAGGGCCTCTTGGGGCGGGGGAGGGTGTTCATTTCCATCGAGGGCAAGGCGGAGCTGATCCGCGACCGGGCGGCGTTCAAGGCCCACTGGACCAAGGACCTGGACGAGTGGTTTCCCAACGGCATCGACACCCCCGGCATCGTGCTGATCAAGGTCCACGCCAACCGAATCCACTACTGGAACGGCATGGAAGAGGGCGAGCTGAACCTCTGAGCGGGGCAGCGCCGCAACCGCCCTCGACCCGACATGCGAAGGGGGCCCGCGCGGCCCCCTTCGTGCGTCCGGTGAGACGATGTCCTACTGCGCGTTGGCCTTCTCGACGAACGCGTTGGTGTAGGTGTCGGTGATCTGGATGTTGGCGGCGGCCACCGCCGGATCGCCGGCGCTGAACACCTTCAGCACGGCCTCGGCGCCCTTCGGATCCATCATGCCGGTCTCCGAGAACATCGGCAGCGTGTTCTTCAGGGCGGCGAGATAGGCCTCCTTGTCGTTGCCGACCATCTCCTCCGGCATCTCCGCCATGATCTCTTCCGGCGTGTGCGAGTGGATCCACTTGAGGGTGGCCACCACGGCGCTCGCCAGCGCCTGGGCCTCGTCCGGGTGGGCGTCGATCCAGGTCGTCTTGGTGTAGAGCGCGCCGCCGGGATAATCGCCGCCGAACACCGCGCGGGTGTCCTTCTCGGTGCGCGTGTCGGTCAGGATCTTCAGGTCGGGATACTTGGTCTGAAGCACGGTGACGGCCGGGTCGAGCATCACGGCCGCGTCGATCTGGCCCTGCTCCATGGCGGCGATGGCGGTGCCGCCGAGGCCGACGCCGATGACGGCGGCGTCATCGCGCTGGAGACCCGCCTGCTGCAGCTCGAACTTCAGGAAGTAGTCGGTCGACGAGCCGGGCGCGCTGATGCCGACGGTCTTGCCCTTCAGGTCGGCGACGCTGTTGATCTTGCCGGTCTGGCGCGGGGAGACCACGATCACCAGGCCGGGGAAGCGGTCGTAGACCACGATGGCCTTGAGCTTCTGGCCCTTGGCGGCGAGCGCGACGGTGTGGTCGAAGTAGCCGGAGACGACGTCGGCGCTGCCGCCGATGACCGCCTTCAGCGCCTGCGAGCCGCCCTTGAAGTTGACCATCTCGACATCGAGGCCCGCCTTCTCGAAGTTGCCGAGCTGCTTGGTGAGCACGGTCGGCAGGTAGCACAGGCAGCCGGCGCCGCCGATGGCCAGCGTCACCTTCGACTGGGCGGCGGCCGCGCCCCCCATGGTCACGACCGCGGCGGCGACGGCGAGCAGTTTCCCGAGCGTTCTCATTTCTGTTTCCTCCCTTGCGACACGATGTCGACCGGCCACACTCTAAGATCGAGCGGTCCGAAATCCAGCGCTCTTTAGCGGTGGGTCTGGCCCGGTTCCGGGCGCCAGACGAGCAGCCGGCGCTCGACGATGGTGACGCCCCAGTCGATGACCAGGACGAAGGCGGCCAGCACGAACATCCCGGCGAACACGCCGGCCACGTCGAACATGCCCTCGGCCTGCTGGATGAGGTAGCCGAGGCCCGCCGCGGAGCCGAGATATTCGCCCACCACCGCGCCCACCACCGCGAAGCCGATCGAGGTGTGCAGCGACGAGAACACCCACGACATGGCCGACGGCATGTAGACGTGGCGCAGCAGCTGGCGCTCGTTCATGCCGAGCATCCGCGCATTGGAGAGCACCGTCCGGTCGACCTCCTTCACGCCCTGGTAGACGTTGAAGAAGACGATGAAGAAGACCAGCGTGAAGCCGAGCGCCACCTTCGACCAGATGCCGAGGCCGAACCACAGCGTGAAGATCGGCGCGAGCACCACGCGGGGCAGGGCGTTCGCGCCCTTCACGTAGGGGTCGAAGACGGCGGCGAGCCGCGGCTGGCGGGCAAACCAGAAGCCGATCACGATCGCCGCGGCGGCGCCGATCAGGAAGGCGAGGGCGGCTTCGACCAGGGTGATCCAGAGGTGGTACCAGATCGTCCCGGTGGCGAACCAGGTCCAGATCTGCCGGGCCACGTCGATGGGCGTGGAGAAGAAGAAGGCGGTCTGCGACGGGTCGCCCACCAGGTCGGTGCTCGACACGACGTACCAGGCGACGACGGTGGCGACGGCCACCCCGATCTGGAGGGTCAGCAGCAGCGGGCGGTTCATTCGGCGTCTCCCACCGTCAGTCCGGGATAGGCTTTCAGCACCTCCTTCTTGAGCAGGTGCCAGATGTCGCGGTGCAGCGCCTGGAAGGCGGGTTCCAGCTTGATCTCGCCGATGTCGCGCGGGCGCTCCAGCGCGATGGGGAAGTCGCCGATGATGCGGGCGGCGGGGCCCGTCGACATGATCACCACCCGGTCGGAGAGCGAGATCGCCTCCTCCAGGTCGTGGGTGACGAACAGCACGGCCTTGCGGTTCTCCGACCACAGCCGCAGCAGCAGGTCGCCCATGATCAGCCGCGTCTGGGCGTCGAGCGGGCCGAAGGGCTCATCCATCAGGATGATCTCGGGATCGCGGATCAGCACCTGAGCCAGCGCGACGCGCTTGCGCTGGCCGCCGGAGAGCATGTGCGGATAGCGGTCGGCGAACGACTCCAGCCCGACGCGCTTCAGCCAGGCAAGCGCCTGGGCGCGGGCGTCGGCGCGGCGCACGCCGGCGATTTCCAGCCCGATGGCGACGTTCTCCAGCGCCGTCTTCCACGGCATCAGCGCGTCCTGCTGGAACAGGTAGCCGGCCTTCTCGTTCAGCCCGGCGATGCCGGTGCCGAAGATCGAGAAGGTCCCCTCGGCGGGGTTCAGCAGGCCGGCGGCCGCGTTGAGCAGGGTGGACTTGCCGCAGCCGGTCGGCCCGACGATGGCGACGAACTCGCCCGCGCCGACCCTCAGGTCGACATTCTCGACCGCCCGGAAGACGTTGCCGCCGGCGACGTCGAACTCGATGGCGATGCCGTCGAACCGGACCGCTGCCGGCGCCCCCCCGGCGGGATCCTCGGTGACTTCCAGGCGCTTTCCGGCGGCTGGCCGCATGGTCTCTTGCCCCCTGATCACTGGGTCGCGGGCGACCGGTCGGTCCGCGCAACCCGCCTGCGTGCGTCGGTCCGGCGGTCCGCCCGCCGCGACCATACAAGATCGGAAATCCGGTGTCCGCAGCCGCCGGCGCTGCGGAATGGCGAGGTGAGAACGGTGTCGACAGGTCCCGGTGGCATCGCCGCAGCCGGCCCCTGTCGGCATCGGCCGGCCGGCAGGCCGGTCAGAGCTGGGTGTCCCAGGTCACGACATTCTTGGTGATGAGGTAGGGCGCGATGTCGGCGTTGTACGACTGGAAATGCGGTGCGGCGAGATGGGCATCGAAGGCGGCCCGGTCGGCGTAGATCTCGTAGAGGAAGATCGCCCCGGGCTGGCCATGCTCGCTCCAAGGCTGAAACGTGTCGCAGCCCGGTTCCCGGCGGCTGGCGTCGGCGAACAGAAGGGTCCGGTCGACGAGCCGGTCATGGTCGTCCGGGGCAACCTGAAACGTCACGGCGACACAGAACATGGCCAGTCCTCCGGGTCCGCTCCGGTTGAGGGGGCCGTCGTCTTGGCGGGCGCGGCCCGCACGGCCCGCCACCTTGGCGGCAGGTGTCCGACGGTCCGGTTCCGCATGATCGGACCGGCAGGATAGCGGAGGCCGGCCCCCACATGGAAGGGCCGAGTGCGCGCCGTCATCCCGGGGGCGACAACGAGAGGTATTTCGGGTCGTGCTGGCGCCCGGAGCCCCCGGCAGCGGCCGGTGCTGGTGGTTTGGGGCAGTCAGTCCTGCCCGGAGCTGGCTGCGGGGGCGGGGTCGAGCGGCTCGATGCCCGTGTAGATTGCGCGCGGGCGGATGAGCTGGCGGGTGGCGCGCTGCTCCAGCGCGTGGGCGATCCAGCCCACCGAACGGCCCACCGCGAAGATCCGGAAGGCCGCGCCGGGCGGTAGGCCGAGATGGCGCCGCAGCGCCACCAGCGCGAAATCGATGGACGGCCGGCGGCCGGTCAGGTCCTCCACCGCGGCGACCAGGTCGGCCGCCTCGGCGAAGTCCGGGAGGATGCCGTCCAGCAGCGCCTTCGCGCGGATGTCGCCGTCGGGATAGAGCGGATGGCCGAAGCCGGGGATGTCGCCGCCCGCCTGCAACAGCGCCCGCAGGCCGGCCGGCGAGGCCGATGCGGGACTGTCCCAGAAGGCGTCGACCCGCCCGGTGATGGCGCCGTGCCGCACGCCGCCGAGCGCCGCCAGCCCGCCAAGGACCGAGGCGCGCAGCGATGCGCCGGCCGACGCGATGCAGCGGGCGGTGAACCCGGAGGCGTTCAGCTCGTGGTCGGCGCACAGGACGAGGGCGGCGCGGATGTGGTCGGCCGCATCTCCGCCGACGCCCCAGGCGGCGGCAAGCTGGGCGTGCATCGGCGCCGCCGAGCCGGGTGCGCCGGCCGCCGCGGCGGCGACGATGCGCACCAGGTCGCCGCAGCCCCGGGCAAGGCGCACCGGGTCGCTCTGCCACTCCGCCGTCGCGTCGTCGGGCGCGGCGACGGCCACCAGCGGCAGCATCGCCTCGATCGCTCCGGTGTCGGCGGCAAGCAGCGAGGCATAGGCATCCGGCAGCACCGGCGCAGCCGCCGGAAACGCGTCCGCGCGCCCGGCGTCCCACAGCAGCGCGGCGGTCTCCTCCAGGCTCGCCTGCCGGGCCAGCGCGGTGGCGTCGCGGCCCCGGTAGAAAAGCCGCCCGTCGCGGATCAGCGTCAGGGCCGACTCCAGCACCGGCACGCCCCAGTCGAGGGTGGAGCGGGCCACCTCCTTCGGCCGTCGCCCGCGGCGTCGCTCGGTCGCAAGCTGGTCGACGGCTTCCGCAAGATAGCGGCTCTGGCGCGGGTCGTCGGCCTTGTGGGCCTGCAACAGCCCGCGGCTGACGTAGGCGTAGAGCGTCTGCCGCGACACGCCCAGGCGGCGGGCGGCCTCGTCGGCCGAGAGATAGAGGGTCATCAGCCCGCCCATGATTGATTCACATTATCAATATTGACGATATATCCGATCCGGCCTTCCGTGAAGCCAGGCAATGCCAACACGGAGGTCCCCAAATGACCGAAGCATCCGGGCCGAAGGCCCTTCCGCCCCTCTGGTCCGCGCTCGGGTCGGGCGCGGCGCCGTCCGGGATCCGCGAGACCGGCTCCGGCAATCTGCCGTCGGCCTATGCGGTCAGTGACCTGGCTGCGGCGGCGGTCGCCGCCTTCGGCGCGGCGGTGGCCGAGCACGTGGCCGGTGCGACAGGCAGCAGGCCGTCGGTGGTGGTCGATCGCCGGCGCGCGTCCCAGTGGTTCGCCACGTCGCTGCTTGCCGACGGCTGGGAGAAGCCGTCCTCCTGGGATCCGGTTGCCGGCGACTACCGGGCCGCCGACGGCTGGATCCGGCTCCACACCAACGCGCCCCACCACCGGGCGGCGGCGCTGCGGGTGCTGGGCGCGGCTGCCGACCGGGACCGGGTGGCCCGGGCGGTCGCCGGCTGGCAGATCGAGGCGCTGGAGCAGGCGGTGGTTGCGGCCGGCGGCTGCGCGGCCGCCATGCGCACCCGCGCCGAATGGCTGGCCCACCCGCAGGGCATGGCCGTTGCCGCCGAGCCGCTGGTCTGGCGCGAGGACGGCACCGAGGGGCCCGCCGTCCGGCCGTCGCCGCGGCCGGACCGTCCGCTGGCCGGTGTCCGGGTGCTGGATCTGACGCGCGTGCTGGCGGGCCCGGTCTCCACCCG
>Ga0207904_1000323_pt1 | contig 19985 bp, 20 predicted proteins | sample MalvirmetaMSP118_FD_184232 | JGI IMG/M metagenome (GOLD analysis project Ga0207904, IMG submission 184232) | Marine viral communities from the Deep Pacific Ocean - MSP-118 (SPAdes) | ecosystem: Environmental > Aquatic > Marine > Oceanic | place: Pacific Ocean | collected 2011-05-30 | reverse complement strand
ACCGATCGCGCTGCTGAACCCCGTCCCCTCTATCGCCGCGACCGGTGGCGGGTTCGACCTGCTCGCCGCGATCACGGGGCCGCTGTCGATCACCGAGGAGTTCAAGCGAATCGGGTCCTATCTGCTACACGACCCGTCGGCCAGCGGCTCGGTCGGCATCGTGATCGCCTCTGTGTCGATCGCCCTGGTCGCGATGATCGCCATCGTCGTGTTCTCCCCCCGCCCGCGCCTGAGGAGGCCTCTCGATGACTGATATCGCCATCATCGCCGCCAAAGAGTTCCGCGAGCGCCGCCGCGACCCGCTCCTGATCGGGCTGATCGCCTTCCTCGGAATCGCCTGCGTGGTCTCCGTGACCGTCGCATCCGGTGCTTTTCGCGTGGAACTCGACGCCTACAACGCCTACGTCGAGCAGTTGACGGCGTCCGGCAGCCAGACCGCCGCTGCCGCACCTCGGCTGTTCCCGATGCAGCTGCTGCGCGGCGCGGTCGAGTACGTCGAGCTGCTCGGAGCGCTGTTCGCTATCGTCGTGGGCTACGGCTCGATCGCGGCCGAAAAGCGCCGCGGCACACTCGACCTTGTGCTCAGCCGTCCGGTCGGCCTCTTTTCGCTGGGCCTCGGAAAGGTCGCCGGGCTGTCCGCGGTGTGGGCGGTGGTTCTGGTCGCGCTCGCGATCATCGAAGCGATTGCGCTCCTCACGATCGGCGGCGCGTCCCTGGGCGGATACGAGCTGCGCAACATCCTGCTCGCCACGGTCGTGCTCTGGCTGTACTTGGTGTTTTGGACAGCAGTCGCAATTGCCGTCACGTCGCTGACAGCCCGGCCGAGCACGGGCCTGATCATCGCCGTCGCCCTCTGGCTGGTGGTGGTGCTGATCCTCCCGCAGATCGGCGACACCATGGACCCCGACAATCAGGTCCCCGGCGGACTGTTCGCGGCACTTCAGATTCAACGTCCTGACGAGCTGACGGTGATGGCGCACTTCGCCGGCTTCGACGGCATCCGCAACGGCATCGAGGTCTCCTCGATCACCAAGCACACCGAACGCCTGTCGTTCGCGTTCCTCGGCATCAAGGACCAGTACAACCAGCAGCCGCTCGGCGCTGTCTGGGCTGACATGTGGCCCTATGCGTTGACCCTCTTCTCCGCGACCATCGCCGCCGTCTCCTTGGCAGCGGTGACCACCACCCGCGGAACACTGCAAAGGAAGACATCATGAACAACCGTCGATTCACCGCCACCCTCCTCGCCGGAGCCGTCGCACTCGCTGCACTCACCGGATGCACTGCGACGGCAACTGCCGGCTCGCTCACCTCATCGCCATCCGCGTCGACCTCGGGATCGTCCGACACGGTGCTCCCGGTGGATGCCAACCCGATCGTGAACGACAGCAGCACCCCCGGCTTGTCCGTGACCTACGCCGCGGTCGAGGACAACGTCGACCAGGCCACCGGTCAGGCCATCAGTGATCAGCTGGAGCTCACGATCGCCAATGCCACCTCGACCGATGTGAGTGGACTGGAAGTGTTCTACACGATGACGGACGCAACGACCGGGCAGTCAGAGTCGTACTACCAGGACCTCGGTGCACTCACCGTACCCGCAGGATCCGACGTCACCGTCTACTTCGACAACGGCACCGGCACCGGCACCGGAGCCGGACACTACCCGGAGAACACGTTCAGCCTCTACCGCAGCTCCAGCAACCAGGTCGATTTCACGATCGAAGTCAGCACGCCCGGACTCGCCCCCGCGACGGCCATCGCGACCAAGGGCGTCGGCACCGGCGAAGTGGCAGACTAACCCGACAACGCAAGGAACAGGCGCATGAAGATTCTCCTCGTCGAGGACGACTCCGGTCTCGCCGACATGGTCAGACGCACTCTCACCGAGGCCGGCTACGCGGCAGATGTCGCCTTCGACGCGCCCTCGGGAATCGAAGCGTTCGAAATCGACCCGACGTACGACCTCGTAATCCTGGATCTGATGCTGCCCGGACTCGAGCGAGGTGGCATGGCCGTCTGCGAACGGATCCGGGAACTCAGCAGCGGGGTGCCGGTCCTGATGCTCACGGCGCTGGATTCGATGCGCACGAAGGTCCAGGGGCTGGATGCCGGTGCCGACGACTACGTCGTGAAGCCTTTCCATGTCGCCGAGCTCCTCGCCCGGGTGCGGGCGTTGCTGCGACGCTCTCCCACGGCTCATGCACCGGTGCTCAGCGCGCAGGGTGTGAGCCTGGACCCGGCGACACGGACGGCGATCCGGGGCTCGAGGCGAATCGAGCTGACGGCGAAGGAGTTCGCTGTGCTGGAATACCTCATGCGCAACACCGGACGCATCGTCAGCAGCAGTGAGCTGATCGACCACGCTTGGGACAGCAACTACGACGGCTTCAGCAACGTCGTGCAGACCTATGTCCGCTACCTCCGCCAGAAGCTGACCGCCGATGGTGAACCTGACATCATCGTCACCCGACGCGGCTCGGGCTACACGATCAACCCTGACGCATGATCTTCCGCCGGGCGTTGATCCGCCTCACTCTCACCTACGCCCTCGCGCAGCTCGCGGTGTACGGTGTGTTCGCCCTCGCGGTCTATCTGTACGTCGTGAGCACCTTCGACTTCGACCCAGAGAGCACCGAGCCGGGCGTCATGTCCGCCGAGCAGGGCTTCGCCACCCTCCGTGAAGCTCTCCTGGTCGCGTTCGCCGTCCTGGTCGTCGTCATTCCGCTCGCGAGCTGGATCATGGCGCGATCCGCGTTGGTCCCGATCCAACGCAGCTACGAGTTGCAGCAACGATTCATCGACGGCGCCTCGCATGAGCTGCGATCGCCGCTGGCGCTCATCCAAGGCGAGCTGGAGCTGGCGCTGTCTCGTTCACGCTCACCCGCTGAGTACCGCGCTGCGATCGAGACCGCTGCCGAAGCGACGCACGTTGTGGTCGCGCTGACAAACGACCTGCTCCTTCTGGCGCGCGGTGACAGCGATGAACTCAGCGAGTCCTTCACCACCGTCGATGTCGACGACCTCGTCGCACGCGCTGCAGGCGCAGGCGCAACCGTTCCGCACGTAAGCGTCGACTGCCGTTCCGGCGCCCACGTGATCGCGAGCCCCACATTGCTCGCGCGCGCGGTCTCGAACCTCGTCGACAACGCGTCCAAATTCACTCCGCCCGAGGGGCAGATCGCCGTGACGACGCAGGCGACGGCCGACGCCGTCTTCATCACAGTCGCGGATACGGGTGTCGGGATGACACCCGACGAACTCCGCCACGCCCGAGTGCGGTTCTGGCGGGCAGACACCGCACGCTCTCGCACCGGCCACGGGCTCGGACTAGCGCTCGTCGACTCGATACTCGCCGCCCACCACGGCTCCCTGGAGCTGCGGTCGCAGCCAGGACAGGGCACGACGGCAACCATCAGATTGCCGCTGACGACCAGTCGCGGTCTCTCACGGTGATCTCACGCGCCCTTTCCTAACGTCGAAACATGGAGCTCCCCCGGCTCCACCCGATGAAAGGAACAATCGTGAACAAGAAAGCCGCATGGATCGGCGGTCCCGCCCTGGCCGTCGCGCTGATGCTCGCCGGCGGAGCAACACTCACAGCCGGCGCAGCCGCGCCGACCAGCACTCCCACTGTCGCCGTCACCGAACCCGCGACCACATCGACGACGCAGGACGCCGAGACCGCCGACGACAACGAGACAGCTGACGAGGCGGGTGCCGACACCGACAACGTGCAGGAAGGCCCCGGAAACGAGTCCGAGACCGAGGACACCAGCGACGACGTCAACGGCGTCGACGTGGAAGATGGCACAGCGGACTGAGCCGCGTCCGTGCGCGGGCAGGACCCGACTGCCCGCGCACGGAAGAATACGGTCATGATCGGCACCGCACGCCACCGGCGCGTTCCTGGATGGGTCGTCGCCACCGTCGCGGCCGCGGCCTTCGCTGCGATCGCGCTCATCGGCGTTCTCATCACCTCGAACCCGGGATGGTCCGCCCAAGAGATACGGATCGTCATCGCGGTCAACGGCACGTCGACCGCGGCGCTGGACGCCATCGCCCACACGATCGCAGTACTCCTCGGCCCCACGGGGGCGGCAGTCATCACCCTCGGGGCAATGGCACTGGCTGCGCTCCTTGCACGATCGTGGGTCCTCGGATTGCGGCTCGGCATCCTCATCGGGTTCTCGTGGGGCACCGCAGACTTGGTCAAGGCGCTCGTGCAGCGCCCCCGCCCCGATCCTGCCCTCCTTCCCTTCCCGCCCGCCGTCGAGCCGACCACGTTCAGCTACCCGAGCGGTCACACCGCGTTCGCCGTTGCCCTCGGCGTGAGCGTGTTCGCGCTCCTCACGCTGGCCCGGGCGCGGTACATCACGCTTGCGGCAGCGATCATTCTCGTCGCTGCAACGGCGTGGTCGCGGGTTTATCTCGGCGTGCACTACCCCACAGACACGCTCGCTTCGATGTTTCTGGTCCCGTTCCTCGTGTGGGCGTTGGTGCGGTGGACGGGCCGGATTTCGCTGTTCACACGTAAGGGTGCGGACCGCGCGCACGCGGCATCTTCGGGCCGCTGGCAGCGTCAGCCTTGAGAGTACGCCGCAGCCTTCTCGCCGATGCTGGTGGTGCTCAACACGACGACGCATCCGACGATCGCGATCAGCAACACGACGGTGATGGTTCCCGTGCCAAACCCTGCACCGCCGCGCCCTGGTGAGACGGCGAGCCAGTCAGCGAACGATGCGCCAAGTGGGCGGGTGAGGATGTACGCGATCCAGAACGCGACGATGGCATTCAACCGGAAAAAGCCGTAGCCGACCGCGGGGATGGCGATCAGCGCCGCGAAGAGCACTCCCGACATCAGGTACCCCAGACCGAGCGCGTTCGCGGTCCAATCGCCCGCCGCCGTCCCCAGGGCGAAGGTAAGCAGAACTGTGGTCCAGTAGAACGCTTCACGCCGCGTGGTTCGGATCGAGTGGATGGACAACGTGTGCTCGCTGCGCCACCACAGCGCGAATGTTCCAGCAAGGGCAACAGCGAACACCGCGGTGGAAATCGCGTAGGGGATGCCGAACTGGACATGCACGATGTCTGCGGCCATGGTTCCGAAGACGCTGACCATCCCGGCTGCGGCCCAATAGATCGCCGGGACATAGCGGCGCGTGCGGAACTGCAGCGCCAGGGTCCCCGCGAGGAGGATGAAAGCAGCCCCGACCGCGATGACGGGCTCGATCGTGGTGACCAGGAAGTCGCTCCCGGTCTCGCCCATGGCGGTGGTGAGCACCTTCACGACCCAGAACAGTGCGGTGACGTGCGGAACCTTGTCGGCCATGGCTCGGGCGCCGCGTGTGCGGCCGGCGATCAGGGCCATCATGCCGGAAGGGTGGTCAGAAGCGACTGGAGCGCGGCCAGTTCCGCTGACTGGTCCGGAGACGAGGACCGCACCGCGGTGAGTGCTTGATCGATCTGGTGGTCGAGGTAGCTCCATGCCTGGCAGTCCGCAGCGTTGAGCGTGTCCTGATCGTCATCCCACGCTGTCTCCAGGTCGGTGATACGCGACGTCGCCGCGGCCTGGTCACCCTGCTGCACACTGTTCACGACATCAGAGACGATCGTTCGGAAGGCCGCGGTCGCATCGCTGGGGAAGTTCTGCATCACAGCCGCGCTGGCCTCCGACTGGTCGAGTGGAGCGGCGTTCGCTTCGCAGGAGGGCGCGGGGCCCTCGTCAGCGAGTGCGCTCTGGTGCGGTTGCGCGTTGGTGAACGCCAACAGCGCAATCGTCGCGATCGCTATGACTCCGAGTGTGCTGTGGGCGGCGCGAGCCCGCGCCGGAGTGCGCGAAGCTGCCCGCTCAGTGTGGCGCTCGGTGACGTCGGAGTGGCTGAACGAGAGATAGACGACGACGGCGAGAATCGCGACGAGGAAGATCACGCTGGTGAGCATGGTTCCCAGGCCCAGCCCCTGCTCGTCGGCGGGGAGGGCGAGGAAATCGCCGATATTCGCGCCCAGCGGGCGGGTAAGGATGTAGGCGATCCAGAAGCTCAGTACGGGGTTGGCGCCGTATCGCCACAGTGCGGTCACGATGCCGATGAGGGTGAGCGGCAGCAGGATGGACAGTCCGGGACCCCATCCGGTGAGTTCGAGCGTCCAGTCGCCGGTCGCGGTTCCCAGCGCGAATGTCACCAGCACGGCCAACCAGTAGAACGCTTCCCTGCCACGGGTGTTGATGCTGTGGATCGAGAGGGTCTTCTCCCGCCTGTACCAGATCACGAAGACGACGGTGAGCAGTGCCGCAAACAGGAGAGTGCTGAGTCCGAGAGGCACCCCGAGCTGGTCGGTGAGGATGTCGGTGTAGAGCGTGCCCGTGATGCTGAGCACAACCACGGTGAGCCAGTACACGCCGGGAACGTATCGAGTGAGCATCATCTGGCCAGCAAGGACAGCTGCCATGAGGAGCGTGAACATGAGCGCGGTGTTCATCAGACCCACGCCCAACGTGCTGTTGATCCAGTCCGCGAAACTCTCTCCGACAGTCGTGCACAAGATCTTGATGATCCAGAACCAGATCGTGACTTCAGGAACTTTGTTCAGCAGGTGCCGGGCAGTGCCCCGGGATGTCAGCGCGGAAGCGGTCATAGTCTGACCCTCCAAGGCGGACCTGTGGCATCACCTCAAAGAACGAGCCGACATTCTGAAACTTCTTACAGGAACACCGCCATGGGTGTGAGGCTCAGAGAGCCGCGCGCACAAAGGGAAGAGTCACCCGAGCGCGCACACCACCATCGGGCTTGTTCTCGAGCGTGACTGATCCTCCTGCGGCCTCGGTCGTTGCGGCGACGATTGCGAGCCCGAGACCGGCGCCTTCGCTGCGGCGGGCCGAGGAATCCGGCCGGGAGAAGCGGTCGAATGCCCGCGGCAGGAAGTCGGGGTCGATTCCCGGTCCATCGTCGTCGACGACGAGCGCGAATTCTGCTCGGGTGGCGAGCACCGTCACCCCGACATACCCGCCCGACTCAACTATCGCGAGAGCGTTGCTCACGAGGTTTTCCGCTATGCGGCCGAACGCTTCGCGGCGCACCGCGACCTGTCCGCCGGCATCCGGCGCCATGCCAACATCGAGCTCCACGCGGACAACACGCACACCGGCCGCGAGGCGTGCGCGGTCCACGGCGAGGCCGACTTCTTCGACAAGCTGAACGACGGACGAGGTGTGGCGAGAGACCTCACCGGCTTCCAATCGAGACAGCTCAAGAAGCTCAGCGACCAAATGCGCCAGGCGGCCAGTCGCCGCCCTGGCGTCGTCCAAGTCTTTCCTCAGGTGGTCCGGGTCTTCTGCTCGGATGAGTTCAAGTTGGGCCTGCAACACCGCCAAGGGCGTGCGCAGCTCGTGGCTAGCATCCGACACCATCTGACGCTCGCGCGCGGCCGAGCTCCGCAAGTCCGAGATCAGACCGTTCAGCGTCTCTGCCAGCGCGCTGATCTCGTCGCGCGCCGGACCGACGGGAAGGAGATCCTGCGAACCGGAAGCGACGATGCCTTCCGCGCTGTGCCGTAGTCGTGTCACTGGACGCAACGACGCACCGGTAACCAACCAGGACGCACCGGCGAACACCAGCACGATCAGCCCGATGCCCACGAGCAGCCCGGCATCCAGACGTGCCATCACGACCTCGGACGCCCCTTCGCTTCGTGCCGCGACCACGGTCCAGGTCCCCCCGACCCCGGTAACCCGTTCGCCCAGCACCTGCCACTGCGACCCCTCGACCACAGTCGTCATCGGAGTCTTTGGGAGGCGGGTCATGTCGCCGAGCTCGTTCTGCAGGGCCACAGGGAGCGTGGACACCTGCACCGTCCCTGTCGGGTCGACGACGGCCACCAGCTGCCCCTCGGCGGGAACGTCCACCACATCGCCGGGCTCGTCGCGGATCGCGGTCGCGAACGACGCAAGATCCGACGCCAGCAGGCTCGACGCCGCGTCATCGACTAGGCGCTCGACGAAAGCGTGCACCAACAGCCCGACGACAGTGAACACCGCCAGCGCCATCAGCACAGTGCCGATGCCGATTCGCGCGCGGATCGACAAGCGACGGAGATGCTTCACGTCATTGCCACGAGTCGGAACCCGATGCCACGTTCGTTTCGGATCGCGATGCGCGCGTGAGCGTGATTGAGTTTGCGACGCAGATAGCTGACGTACTGATCGACGAGGTTCGGATCGGCATGCGAAGTGGTCCCCCACACGTCGCCCAGGATCTCGTCCCGTGTGACGGTGGCGCCCGCCCGAGCCATCAGGGCCAGCAGCAGCGCGAACTCCTTCGGGCTCAGGTGCAAGGCTTGTCCGTCGACCTCTGTGTCCCGCTTCACAGAATCCAGCGTGACACCACCCACCGTGAGGCGAACCGGAACAGAGCCCGCGTCACGCCGCTGCAACGCTCGGAGCCGCGCAGCGAGTTCGCGAAACTCGAACGGCTTGACCAGATAGTCGTCTGCACCGGCATCCAACCCGTGAACCCTATCGTCGACATCGTCTCTTGCGGTCAGCATGAGCACCCGGATAGCCGGATCCATCTCGCGCAGGCGACGGCAGAGCTCAAATCCGGACATGCCTGGAAGCATCACGTCCAACACCGCGATCTGTGGTCGTTGGTCATCCGCGTGAATCAGCGCCCGTACCCCGTCAGCGAGCAACGTCACCGCATACCCTTCGGCAAGCAGTCCGCGCTTGAGCATGACGCCCATCTGCGGATCGTCCTCAACGACAAGCACGTCAACTGCGGCAGTCAGGTGCGCCATGCATCCATTGTCGCGGCGAGCGGCGCAGAGTCGTGCGCGCTGCGGCGAAGCTGCGCACGCACCCGAGCGAGAAGCTCGCTGGGGTGGAATGGCCGAGCAAGACAGTCGTCGGCACCGGCATTCAGTCGCTCAACCCTCGCTCTCGCCGAATCATTCGCCGTCAACATGACTACCGGCACGTCGCTGACCTCCTTGATCCAGCGGCATAGCGCGATGTCCGCATCCGCCGAGTCGGAGTCGGCCAATTCCAGCACGACGAGGTCGAGCACCGCGGTGCTCCTGAATGCTTCGAACCCCGCGTCCGCCTCGATTGCGTCAACACATACGTAGCCCGCCTCGGACAGAATCTGACCCACCCTCTGCGCGACGAACCTGTCGTCTTCAATGATGAGAATCACTTTCCATCTCCTCTCACCACGGGGCCGTCAATCACACACCGCCGCGCCCTCAAGTAGAGCGACCATACAAAGCCCTAAATGAGACCAGCATGAGAGCATCCCGCCGCGAGCCACTGTTCACCGCTTTATTCCTCACGTGTGGATCTTTTCCGGCGGAGGATCACATCTTCATCGTCGACATTCGGGGTGCAAGTGGTCGTAGGATCGCCACCGACCGGGGCAGCCGACATTGACAGACGGTCGGAAGGAGTACGCCGCGCAACGTGTCGGGTCAGTGCCCCTGGAGGGACTCGAACCCCCAACCGTTTCCTTAGGACGGAACTGCTCTTCCATTGAGCTACAGAGGCTGGCGGCATCCAGTCTAGGACGTTCGGGGTAAGCCCTCGGCGCGCCGCAGGAAGAGAACGGCGATGCCTGCGGCGAGCAGACACATCGCGACGACGCTGCCCGCGACGCCAGGCCAGCCCAGGCCGACCAGGGCGAAGCCCAGCAGCCATCCCAGCAGACTCGACCCTCCGTAGTAGGCGAGGTAGTACAGCGAGGATGCCTGCGCCGTGGCTCCCCGCGGAGCGCTCGCCGGCGTCCACCCCGAGGCGATTGCGTGCGCCGCAAAGAACCCCGCGGTGAGCACGAGAAGTCCAACCAGCACGAGCGGCAGCCAGCTCGAGAGAGTGAGAAGGACGCCTGCCACCATCGCCGCCGTCGATCCGATGAGCACCGGAAGCCTCCCCCATCGGGAGGCGAGCGCGCCAGCCTGTGGAGACGACACCGAGCCGGCGAGATAGGCGAGAAACAGCAGGCTCATCTCCCAGGGCGGCAGCGAGAAGGGCGGCGCGATCAACACGAACCCGAGGTAGTTATAGATCGCGACGAATCCACCCATGAGAAGGAATGCCTGCGCATAGAGAGCGAGCTGGATCGGCGAACGGAGGCTCGCGAGCACCTTCCTCAGAAGTCCGTCGGTCTGCCCGCGCCCGTGCGTGAAACCTCGGGCGGGCGGTGCGATCCGCGCGAACAGCGCCGCGCTGATGAGGCACAGGAGCGCGACGGCGAGCACCCCGATCCGCCAGGAAGCGGCATCCGACACGGGCCCCGCGATGATCCGGCCCGCCAGGCCGCCGACGGTCGTTCCCGCGATGTAGCTGCCGGCCACGCGCACGGCGTGGGTCGCATCCACTTCCTCGCTCAGGTAGGCGAGGGCGATCGCGGGCATCGCTCCCAGCGCCGCGCCTTCGATGAAGCGCGCGATCAGAAAGACCTCGAGGGTCGGGGCGAAGGTCGCGAGGATGCCGACGCTGGTCGCCGCCAGGATGCCGATCGTCATGGCCGGCAGGCGTCCGATGCGATCGGCGGCGCGCGACCACGGGATCACGGCGAGCGCGAGCCCGAGCGTGCACAGCGAGACTGCGAGCGCGGCGGTTGCCGGCGTGACGGCAAACTCTTCCGCGATGAGCGGCAAGACCGCTTGCGGCGAGTAGAGCTGAGCAAACGTTGCGATGCCGGCGAAGAAGAGACCGATCACCAGGCGTCGGTAGGCTGCGTCCCCCGGTGCATGACCTGAGAAGCGCTCCACGCTCTCACGCTAGTGGGCAGATGAGGCCCGTCTCGCCGAGACACATGCCGCGAGCCGAACATGGGAATCCCCTGGGTATGACCCTTCTCAGGTTGCGACGTCCGCCAACTCTCGGAATCGTGGCTGGCCCAGAGACCGCAACGGAAGGAGAGCACAAATGCTCACCATGACCGACACCGCGGCTGAGGCCGTTAAGACAATCGTCGCCCGCGTGCCGCAGGCAGCTGACGGCGGTCTTCGCATTCGAGACGCTGGCGCAGAGACCGGCTTCGAGCTCAGCGTGGCACCCGCCCCCGAGCCCGACGACACGGTTGTTGTGACCGAGGGAGCTCGCGTCTTCCTCGACACGGCTGCCTCGCTCGCGCTCAACGATCGCGTCCTCGACGCGCAGCTCGAGCAGGACGGCACCGTCCGCTTCGCGCTCGCCGCTCAGGGCTGATCCCCCAGTCAACAACGGCCCCCGATGACTTCGGTCGTCGGGGGCCGTTTGGCATGCAGCGGGGAGGCCAATCGATGGATGCTGGACTGCCCGGTCAGTTCGCATGCCTGAGATTCCGGGCCGCGACACGGTCGCCAGACCACCCCAGCGGAGGTGGCTCTTTGTCGCCAGAGCCGAACACGGTCGAGTGGAGGGTGAAAGGAGCCCGCCCGTGTCTCTCGCCATCCTCATCCTCATCCTGCTCGCCGTCATCATCGTCAGCGCATTCGCCGTCGCCCGCGAGATCGCTCGCGACGGACACGGTCGTCGCCCCTCGCTGAGCGACTACAACTCTCGCCAGCCCGCCCCCTGAGCGCTGCCCGGTCAGTGGAAGTCGCGTGAGCGATGCTGCACGCCGACGCGCAGGTCTTCGAAACGGTCGGCGAGCACGTTCGTGACCCCCTCGGGTGAGCGTTCCAGCATCCCGCGCACGATGAGTGCGGGAGCGTCCCGGGCGACGCGTCGATAGCGATTCCAGACACCGACCGAGCAGATGATGTTGACGACACCGTGCTCGTCTTCGAGGTTGAGGAAGGTGATCCCGGATGCCGTCGCCGGGCGCTGCCGGTGGGTCACGAGACCCGCGACCTCGATGCGCCGCCCCGTTTCGTGAGCGCGGAGCTCGCGCGAGGTAAGCACGCCCCGGGCATCCAAGGGAGCGCGGTAGTGCGTCAGCGGATGGTCGTCGGTCGAGATCCCGGTGGCCCAGAGATCTGCGGCGAGGATGTCGTAGCTCGTCGGATCGGTGAACAGGGGAGGCTGTACCGATACGAGAGAGTCGGGCAGGTACTCGGCGCGGTCCTGCGCGGCAGCGCCCGCCAGCCACACGCCCTCCCGGCGTGAGATCCCGAGACACTCGAAAGCCCCCGCCGTAGAGAGCGCCTCCAGCTGCGCCTCGGTCACCCCCGTCCGGCGCACGAGATCTCGCAGATCCCGGAACGGACCGTGGGCCTCACGCTCGGCGACAATCCGTTCGGCGGTGGGCTGCCCCACTCCCTTGACGCCCGCCAGCCCCAGCCGCACCGCGAAGCCGCCATCACGCCGGTGCGCGGCGGATTCGTCCGGCGCATTCCTGTCGAACCGGCCGACCGGCGGCTGGATGCGGTGCGTGCAGGCATCCATTCCCGTGGGTTGGCGTTCGACGGATGCCTCGCCCGGTGTGACCGGCTCGACCCCGGCCCACACGCCCGAAGCATGAAGGTCGGGGCGGCGCACCTCGACACCGTGGCGGCGGGCATCCGAGACGAGGGTCGCCGGCGAGTAGAACCCCATCGGCTGGGCGCGCAGCAGTCCCGCCAAAAACGCCGCCGGGTAGTGCAGCTTGATCCACGAGCTGGCATAGACGAGGAGGCCGAACGAGAGGGAGTGCGACTCGGCGAACCCGAAGTTCGCGAACGCCTGGATCTTCGCGTAGATCGCGTCGGCATCCTCTCCGACGAGGCCGTTGCGGGCCATCCCCTCATAGAGCTTCTCGCGCAGCGACTCGATCCGTTCCAGCCCGCGTTTGGAGCCCATCGCGCGGCGCAGCAGGTCGGCATCCTCGGGCGTGCAGTCGCCGATCGCGACGGCCATCTGCATGAGCTGCTCCTGGAACACCGGCACCCCGAGCGTGCGTTCGAGCACCGGCTCGAGCTTCGGATGCGGGTAGGTGACCTTCTCGTCCCCGAGCTTGCGACGCACGAACGGATGCACCGCGCCGCCCTGGATCGGGCCGGGGCGGATGAGGGCAATCTCGATCACGAGGTCATAGAACCGGCGCGGCTGCAGGCGCGGGAGCAACCCCATCTGTGCGCGCGACTCCACCTGGAACACCCCGATCGAATCGGCCCGGCACAGCATGTCGTAGACCGCGGCCTCCTCCTTGGGCAGCGTCGCCAGCTCCCACCTCTCCCCCGTGGCGGCATGGATCATGTCGAAGCAGTACTGCAGCGCCGCGAGCATCCCGAGGCCCAGCAGATCGAATTTCACCAGGCCCATCCAGGCGGCGTCGTCTTTGTCCCACTGGATGACGGTGCGATTGTCCATGCGCGCGTGCTCGATCGGCACGACCTCGCCGACGGGTCGCTCCGTGAGAACCATGCCGCCCGAATGGATGCCGAGATGCCGCGGCGCCTTGAGCAGCTCCCCCGCGTACGCGATGACCTGATCCGGAATGTCGTGGTCGGGGCCACTCTCCAACGACGCCCCCCAACGCTCGACCTGCTTGGACCAGGCATCCTGCTGCCCCGGCGAGTACCCGAGCGCCTTGGCCATATCGCGCACGGCGTTCTTGGGGCGGTACTGGATGACGTTCGCGACCTGCGCCGCCCGGTCCCGGCCATAGGTCGCGTAGACCCACTGGATGATCTCTTCGCGCCGGTCGGAATCGAAGTCGACATCGATGTCGGGTTCTTCGTCGCGCAGGCTCGAGAGGAACCGCTCGAACGGCAGGTCGTAGGCGATCGCGTCGACGGCGGTGATGTCCAGCAGGTAGCAGATGGCACTGTTGGCCGCCGACCCTCGCCCCTGGCACAGGATGCCGCGACGCCGCGCCTCCTGCACGATGCCGTGAACAATGAGGAAGTAGCCGGGGAAGTCCTTCATCTCGATGACGCCGAGTTCCCGTTCGATGCGGTCACGATCTTTCGACGCCAGGTCGGGGTACTTGCGGGGAACCGCCTCCCAGACCAGGTGCCGGAGCCAGCTCATCGGGGTGTGCCCCTCGGGGACGGGGAGTTTCGGGAGGGCCGGCTTTGCGCTCCGCAGCGGAAAGGCGAGGTCATCGGCGAGCGCCACCGTCTTCGCGACGGCGCCCGGGTACCGGGCGAAGCGTTCGGCCATCTCGGCGCCCGAACGCAGGTGCGCGCCGGCATGGGCGGGGAGCCATCCATCGAGCTCGTCGAGGCCCCGGTTCGCGCGCACCGCGGCAACGGCCGCCGCCAGCTGCGCCCGCTGCGGGGCGGCGTAGTGGACGTTGTTGGTTGCGAGCAGCGGCAGGCCGCGGTTGGCGGCGAGCGCGGCGAGGATGTCGTTGTCCCGCGTGTCCGACGGGTTGCCGTGGTCGATCAGTTCGACGTGCACCGACTCTCGCCCGAAGAGGGCGACCAGCTCGTCGAGGGCGGCGGCCGCAGCATCCGCGCCACCGCCTGCCAACGCACGACGAACGGCACCCTTGCGGCATCCGGTGAGCACCGCCCACTCCGAACGGCCCCGGCTGCCCGAGAACCCGTCGAGACGCTCGTCTCCTCGGGCGAACGCGGCGAGCTGTTCGAGGTCGTAGTGCGGGCGGCCCTTCTCCGCTCCCTGGAGCTGAGCCCGGGTGAGGGCCGACGCGAGACGGTGGTACCCCTCCTCGTGGCGGGCCAGCACGAGCAGGTGCGCACCGACGGGATCGGGTTCGCCGTTTTGCGGCTTGGGGAGTTCGAGGGACATCTCCGCGCCGAACACCGTCTGCAGGCTCAGTTGCTCGGCGGCCTCGGCGAACCGGACGATGCCGTAGAACCCGTCGTGGTCGGTGATCGCGAGCGCGTGCAAGCCGAGCCGCTCGGCCTCTTCGGCGAGATCCTCGGGGGAAGACGCCCCGTCGAGGAACGAGAACGAGGAGTGCGCGTGCAGTTCGGCATACGGAACCGTCTCGGCAGGGCGCTCGATCGCCGGGGCGACGTACGGCCCGCGCTTGTGCGACCACGCCGGGCTGTCGCCGCCGTCCCCGGGTGGCGGCTTCGGACGCCGGCGGTCGCTGAGCAACCGTTCCATCTCCGACCACGGCACCGATGGATTGTTGAACCCCATCAGTCGTACCGTCCCTCGGCATGCCAGGCTCCCTGTTCGCACACCAGCAGCCACGCGGTCTGATCGGCGTCCACGACCTGGAACCGATGCGCGCGGCGCGCGCGGGCGGCATCCCAGGCGCGTTCGATGACCGGCCACGGCCCCGCCCACGCCGCCACGGCCCGGCGACGCCCGGTCTCGATTAAGAGCGTCGGCGTGCCGGTGAGCTGCCCGCGGTCGTCGACCGAGACGGTGACCCCGGATGCCGACACCACCTCGACGGCCACGGGAGCGGTGAACACCGTGGCCGGCAGCGGGTCGGGCAGGCTCCCCGGCCACGGGCGGGCGCGTTCGGCGGCGAGCGTGCGATGGTCGCGAGGAAGCCGGTCACCCCACGGCACCCACACCTGCCGTTCGTCCAGCCAGCGCCCACCCCCGATCGCGGGGGTCACGACACCGCGGTGCCCGAGCATCGCCTGCACGCGAGAGAGCGCATGGTGCACGCGTTCTTCGGGTCCCGAGCCGAAGATCGCCGGGGCGTGGTGAGATGCGGCATCCACCGCCTCGGGTGAGATACGAACGAGCCCGACGCCGGTAAGAAGATCGGCGGCGTCTTCGGCAAGCTGCCAGCGCACCCGGTCGACGATTGCGGCGGCATCGAACGACCCGGGATGCAGCCACACCCGCTCGCTGCGCTCCCCCCGGTCACCGACCAGCTCGATGCGCACCTCGGTGCAGACCAGGTCGATCGCCCCGAGGCTGGCCAGGAAAGCATCCGCGGTCTGCCGCACCCCGAAAGCGACCTGCTCGGCAAGTTCCAGCGGGGGTTCGAAGGCGATCTCACGGACAAGCTCGGGCGGCGGTACCCGCGGCTCGATCGGGCGTGAGTCGCTGCCGGCGGCAAGGTTCTGCAACCGCACTCCGCGCTCCCCCAGCCGCTCGCGCACGCGCTCTTCGGGCATCGCGGCAAAAGCTCCCAGCGTCTGGACGCCGAGCTTCGCGAGCAGATCGACGATGCCGGATCCGACGTTCGAGGCGGGGTCCGCATCGTCGAGTGCCGCGACCGATAGGGGGGCAAGGAACGCGGATGCCGCTCCCTCCGGCACGATGCGGACGGGATCAGCCGCCGTGGTCGCACTGCGCGCTGCCTGTTCGGCGGTGAACGGTCCGTCGGCGACCCCGATGCGGACATCGACGAGGCCGAGTTCCCGCATCCGGTCGAGGAGCACCCGCGCGGCTGCAGATTCACCCCCGTAGTAGCGAGCAGGGCCCCGAGCGCGCAGTGCGCAGAGCCCCGGACGCACGATCTGCACACCGGGAGCACGCTCTTCGAGCTGGGTGACGACAGGCGAGAACGCGCGGTGATCGCGCACCGGGTCAGCCGGAACGATCGCGAGGGCCGGGCACCGTGCCTGCGCGTCGCGCCGACGCTGCCCTCGCCGCACTCCGTCCCGGCGCGCTGTGGCTGAGCACGCGACGACGAGGTTCTTGTCGACGACCGCGATCGGGTCGGTGGGGTCGAGCGGGTGCGGCCCGTCCCGCGTCAGCGCGGTGACCGGCCAATCCGGCATCCACACCACAAGGCTTCGCGTCGCCGTTCGCGTCAGCGTTCGTGCGAGGCTTCGCGTCAGCGTTCGTGGGGGTGAGTCGGCAGGCATGTCACCCTGCTTCCCGGACGGGCAGCGCCTCCCGAATCGGCACCGTCTCGATCTCCTGCTCACGCGCATCTCGCACCACGGGAGAAGGCCCCCGGACGGCGTCGACGACTCCCCCCGGCGCCGGCAGCAGCACAGGTCCCCGCCTCGGAGTCGCCAGGCGCCGACTGGACACCGTGACGGTGACCTCTCGTGCGTCGAGATACCCGTGCCCGCGACCAAGACCACTCCAGCCGGGATCGCTCACTGACAGGGATGCCTCGGCCTGCGGCCACGGCCCCTGCACGAGCAGCACACCGTCACGATCGCGCAGGCGAGCCGCGAACCGGGCAGCGTCGGCATCCGAGACCCGTCCCGGTGGACGCACCACCACTAGGGGCAGCACCTCGGTGATCGTGGCCGTCACCGCGAGCCATCGCGATCCCGGGTCCGGAACCATCACGAGCCGAGTCAGGTCGACTCCCAAGCGTTCCGCAGCCTCGGCGCCCAGGTTCGGCATCCCGACGACTCCGCACCACGACCCCGCCTGCGAGGGCGAAGCCAGCAGCGCGAGCAGCAGCGAGACGGATGCCGCCCCCGGCGCTACCGTGTACACCGACCCGGGCCGCAGCCCGCCGCCGGGGAGCAGCCGCGACAGCGCCGGATACGACGGCAAGACCGGAACGTCGAGGGTCCGCCCCTGCACCTGCTCGACCTGGGCTCGGAGGCGATGCACCTCAGCCAGCCGGTCACGGACGTCAGCGGCAGCCTCCGCGCGCTGTGCTCCCATGATCGCCCTCACTCCCACAGGTTAGAACGCATGTTCTAATGCGTCAATGCGATGAGAGCACGCTACGCGGGGCATCCGACATCGGAAGTTCAGCTTTTATAGGATCTCACGCCTTTAGCCGGAGCAACCGACCGGAACGATCCGACAGAACCCGATCAATCCGACCGATGTGCGCGAATAGATACTTTGTTCGAGTCAGCGTTGAAGGTTGCGCCCCTCAGGCTGTGGCGAAATCGGCAGTGGTGGCGATGCGCGCAAAGTCGCCGCCCTGGAGAACAAGCGCCGTACTCGCCATGAGCTCAGCCGCGGTTCGCCGCACAACCCCCACCCCAGGGATGACCTGCTCGAGGTCGAACGTCCGCGTCGCATCCAGCACGACTGTCACGTCATACCCGAGGTTCCCGGCCATCCGAGCGGTGGTCTCGACGCACATGTTGGTCTGGATGCCGCACACCACCAGCTCGTCGATCCCCCGCTCCTGCAGCCAGGCGTGGAGGTCCGGCTCACCATAGAAAGCCGAATTGACGTTCTTGGTCACCAGCACCGCGGCATCCGTCTTCGCGACAGCATCGACGAGCGCGTTGCCTGGGTGGGAGGGATGCAGCGGCGAATCCGGATGCCGAGAGTCGTGCCGCACGACCACCACCGGCTCCCCCGCGAACGCCGCAATGAGCCGCGCGACATTGGCCTCGCAGTCGAGGTTGGCCGTCGGCCCCCAGAAGTCGAGGTCATCAAACCCCTGCTGCATATCGATCACCACGAGTGCGCGCGTCATGCCCCCATCCCACCACGCCACGCCGACACCCCCGCGAGAACATCAGGTTTTGGCACTAATCCGCGGATTCTCGCCCGACGTGGACGAAACACCATCACCGTGGCATGTGCTCTGTGAACCCACCATCCGGGATCCCCGACCATAGGAGAGTGCACATGGACGATCTCGACGAGACGCTGCGGAACGCACGTGCGAAGACCGATGATCCTGCCGTGGTCACGGCGGTGCACGTGCTCGCGGCGGCACGCACACGACGCACACCACAACGCCGCCGCATCCTGGCACCGGCGATCGGTTTCGGCGCGGCACTCGTGCTCGTCGGCGGCGGCGCCATGGCTGCCGGCGGATGGGCACCATGGAACATCACCGACCCGGATCTGGCGTTCACCCGTTCGTGGACGGATGTCGACGGGAACTTCGTTGGCTTCTGCGAGACGCGAATGAAGGCAGACGTCCTCCCGACTCAGGAGGTGCAGGATGCAGCCCGCGCCTACCTTTCCGACCTGGACATCGCAAACATGGCGCCGGACTCTGCGAGCGTCGCGGTAAGACTCGCCCACCTCGACCGCGCCGACCGGCTCTCTCACCTGATCCCGGGTGCCGACATGGCGGACTTCGACTTCACGTTGGTTGGCGGACCCCAGCCTGACCCTACTGTCAGCGACGCGCATGTCCTCCAGGAGGCTCTCGCCGTGGTGGTGTTCAACGGCATGGCCAAGTCTGTCTTCGCCTCCTTTCCCGATGACGAGTCCCTCTTCGTCAGCGGGGTCGGAGGCGAATGGCAAACCCAGTGCTCGACCGATGCGACCGAGACTCCCGCACCGTGACCGACGACGACGCCCGGTCCGCACTCACGGCGAATGCTCCGCGGATCCTCGCGTACTTCCTCCACCGCGTGGCTTCCCGAGAGGATGCCGCGGATCTAGCCAGCGAGACACTCCTACAGGCGTGGCGTTCCCGTCGGCGGATGCCTGGCGACGGCGACGAGGCTCGCCTGTGGCTGTTCGGTGTCGCCCGCAACGTGCAGAGACACCATTGGCGCAGCATCCGTCGCCGCGACGAACTGACCCGGCGCCTCATCGACACACTCGATCAGTCGCCAACCGCCGGGGCGGATGCCGGGCTCGAGGTGCGGCGTGCAGTCGACTCCCTTCCGGCTGCCCAGGCAGAGCTCATCCGGCTCGTGCACTGGGACGACCTCACACTCGAGGACGCGGCCCGGCTGCTTCGGATCCCGGCCTCGACGGCGCGGAGCCGCTATGCCCGGGCGAAGGGTCTGCTGCGGGAGGCCCTGCAAGAGCCGCCGCCGGCGCCGCAGTCAGGAGCGCAGCCGTCGGGCCCGGAGCAGGTGGCGTGGCCACCGGTGCCCGCCGCGGCGTCACCACGCCCAGCACGATCCCGGTGAGCACGAGCAGAAGCCCCGCGGTCTGCGCGATTCCGAAGGGCTCCCCCGCGAGAAAGACCCCGAGCGCGACACCTGTGACGGGATTGAGCAGCCCCACGAGCCCCACGGTGGCGGCAGGCAAGCGCCGAAGCCCGGCGAACCAGACAGTGAACGCGAGCGCCGTCGAGACGAGCGAGAGGTACGCGAAACCCAGCACCGACGTCGGCGTCAACGCGGGCGGCGGGCCGTCCACGAAAAGCGCGACCGGCAACAGCATCAGCCCACCCGCCGTCAGCTGCCACGACGCCATCGTGAGCCCCGGGATCTCGTTGCCCCACCGTCCCGTGAGCACGAAGCCGAGCGATGACGAGATCATGCCGGCGAAAGCCGCAGCAAGTCCCCATCCGTCG
>Ga0207904_1000322_pt1 | contig 20063 bp, 10 predicted proteins | sample MalvirmetaMSP118_FD_184232 | JGI IMG/M metagenome (GOLD analysis project Ga0207904, IMG submission 184232) | Marine viral communities from the Deep Pacific Ocean - MSP-118 (SPAdes) | ecosystem: Environmental > Aquatic > Marine > Oceanic | place: Pacific Ocean | collected 2011-05-30 | reverse complement strand
CATCTCGCGCATGGCGGTGCCGACGATGCGGGCGCCCGACATGCCGAGCGGATGGCCGAGCGCGATGGCGCCACCGTTCGGGTTGACGTGGTCGGCGTCGTCGGGAAGGCCGAGCTGGCGCAGCACCGCCAGGCCCTGGCTGGCGAACGCCTCGTTCAGCTCGACGACGTCGAAGTCGCTGATCTTCAGGCCGTGGCGCTCCATCAGCTTCTGGGTGGCCGGCGCCGGCCCGATGCCCATGATGCGCGGCGGTACGCCGGCGGTGGCCGCCGCCACCACCTTGGCGATGGGCGTCAGGCCGTACTTCTCCACCGCCTCGGCCGAGGCCAGCAGCAGCGCCGCGGCGCCGTCGTTGACGCCGGAGGCGTTGCCGGCCGTCACCGTGCCGTTCGGCCGGAACGGCGTCGGCAGCTTGGCGAGCTTCTCCACCGTGGTGCCGGCGCGCGGGTGCTCGTCCTTGTCGACCACGATCGGGTCGCCCTTGCGCTGGGGGATCGTCACCGGGATGATTTCCTCACCCAGACGGCCGGCCTCCTGGGCCGCCACGGCGCGCTGCTGCGAGCGGGCGGCGAAGGCGTCCTGGTCGGCGCGGCTCACCTGGAAGTCCTCGGCGACGTTCTCGCCGGTCTCCGGCATGGATTCCACGCCGTACTGCTTTTCCAGGATCGGATTGACGAACCGCCAGCCGATGGTGGTGTCGTAGATTTCCGCCTTGCGGGAGAAGGCGGTGTCGGCCTTCGGCATGACGAACGGCGCGCGCGACATGGATTCCACGCCGCCGGCGATCACCAGGTCGGCCTCGCCGGTCTTGATCATGCGCGCCGCCATCGCGGTGGCGTCCATGCCGGAGCCGCACAGCCGGTTGATGGTCGTGCCGGTGACGCTGACCGGCATGCCGGCCAGCAGCACCGCCATGCGGGCGACGTTGCGGTTGTCCTCGCCGGCCTGGTTGGCGTTGCCGAAGATCACATCATCGACAGCGGAAAAATCGACGCCGGGATTGCGCGCGACCAGCGCCTTCAGCGGCAGGGCGCCCAGATCGTCGGCGCGGACGGAGGACAGGCTGCCGCCGAACCGGCCGATCGGGGTGCGGACGTAGTCGACGATATAGGCCTCGCGCATGGGCTTTCGGTCCTTTCGTGGATCTTGTCGCCGGCGGCGTCCGGGGGCGGATGCAGCCGGGGTGTGGATGCGATTTCGAACCGGGAGCGCCCGGTGTCAAGTGCGGACGGGAGCGCGCCGGGCGATGCAACACGGTCACAATGGCGAGAATTGGGGCCTGCGAAGGTGTGTCAGGTCCTTTCACTGGCATCCCTTTGAGTGTTAAAGCCAAGCTGGCTGTCGAGTGGGAACAGCGGCTGGGAGAATTTGGCATGGGTGTCTGCTGCGGCGTTTCCGGCGTGCAATCGAAGAGGCTGCCCCTGGCGGCATTCGCGATCGCAGTGAGCATCGCGGCAGCGGCGCCCGCCTCCGCCCAGGCTCCCGGCGGCGGCAGCAAGGCGCCTCCGGCCGTGGTCGTCACCGCGATCCAGTCGGAAGACGTGGCCGCCTCCCAGCAGTTCCTCGGCCGCATCCAGGCGATCCAGCAGGTCGACGTGGTCGCCCGCGTCGAGGGCTTCCTGAACCAGGTCGCCTTCAAGGAAGGCGATTTCGTCAAGAAGGACGCGCTGCTCTACCAGATCGAGCAGGACCAGTATCAGGCGCAGCTTGCCGCCGCCCAGGCGCAGCTGGCCACCGCCAAGGCCCAGAAGTCCGGCGCCGAGGCCAGCCTCAAGAACGCCCAGGTCAACCTCGATCGCCAGCAGGAGCTGCTCGCCCGGCAGACCGTCTCCCAGTCGGTGGTCGACCAGGCCCAGGCCGAACGCGACGAGGCTGCCGCCAGCGTCCAGAGCGGCCAGGCGTCGATCGAGTCCGCCAACGCCCAGATCCAGACCGCCCAGATCAATCTCGGCTACACCACGATCAACTCGCCCATCGACGGCCGCATCGGCGCCACCAACGTCACCCAGGGCAACCTGGTGAACTCCCAGAGCGGCACGCTGGCCACCGTCGTCCAAATCGACCCGATCCGCATGGTCTTCTCGATCCCGGAGACCTACTGGATCCAGTTCGCCCAGGAGAACGGCCTTTCCGCCGCCACCGCCAAGGGCGAGCAGGCCTTCGTACCCCAGATCCAGCTGCCCGACGGCCAGGCCTACAAGGGCCAGGGCAAGCTCGCCTTCATCAGCAACCAGGTCGACCAGACGACCGGCACCATCGCCGTCTATGCCGACTTCCCGAACCCGGACGGGGCGCTGCTGCCGGGCGGCTATGTCACCGCCATCATGCGCCAGGCGAAGGAGCAGAAGCTGCCGATCGTGCCGCTCTCCGCCGTCCAGCAGGACCGCCAGGGCCGCTACGTCTTCGTCCTCGACACCTCCAACAAGGTCCAGGAACGCCGCATCGAGACCTCCATCCAGGTCGAGGACGGCTGGGCCGTCACCTCCGGCCTGATGGACGGCGACACCGTCGTCGTGCAGGGCGTCCAGAAGATCCAGCCGGGCATGGAGGTCACGCCGACCGCCGTATCGTTCAAGAACGCCTCCCAGGTCTCCAGCCCGGACGACGCCGCCGCCAAGCCGGCGGATGCCAAGGCGGGCGACGCCAAGGCGGACACCGACGCGTCCAAGGACAGCAAGGCTGCGCCGGCCGCATCCTCCGACACCAGCGGGGCATCGTCCTCCACCGGCTCGGGGAACTAGGGCATGATCTCCGAGATCTGCGTTCGCAGGCCGCGCCTCGCCGCGGTCATCTCTATCGTATTGACCGTCGCCGGCATCCTGGCGCTCGTGTCGATCCCGATCGCCCAGTACCCGGAAATCACCCCGCCGGTGGTCCAGGTCACCGCGACCTATCCGGGCGCCGACGCCGCCACCATCGCCAACACCGTCGGCGGCCCGATCGAGGAGCAGGTCAACGGCGTCGAGGACATGATCTACATGTCCTCCGTCTCGTCCTCGGCGGGCACCTACACCCTGTCGGTGTCCTTCGACATCGGCACCGACCCGGACATCGCCCAGGTCAACGTCCAGAACCGCGTGTCCCAGGCGACCTCAAAGCTGCCGGCAGCGGTGGTGGAGCAGGGCGTCGTCGTGCAGGCGCAGTCGACCAACATGCTGCTGGTCATCAACGTGTTCTCGCCCGACGGCAGCTTCGACCCGGTCTACCTGTCGAACTACACGTCCATCAACATCCGGGACCCGCTGGCGCGCGTCGAGGGCGTCGGCGCCGCCAACCTCTTGGGCGAGCTCGACTACTCCATGCGCATCTGGCTGAACCCGGACAAGATGTCCGCGATCGGCCTGTCGCCCCAGGACGTCGTCAGCGCCATCCAGGCCCAGAACATCCAGGCCGCCCTCGGCCAGATCGGCGGGCCGCCGATCGCCGACGACCAGGTGAACCAGTACACGATCACCGCGATCGGCCAGCTGGAGACGCCGGCCGAGTTCGAGCAGATCATCGTGCGGACCGGCAACGACGGCGCGGTCGTCCGCGTCGGCGACATCGCCCGGGTCGAACTGGGCGCCCAGACCTACACCTCGGTCTCGCGCCTCAACGGCGCCCCCGCCGCGACCCTCGCCATCTACCAGGCGCCGGGGGCCAACGCCCTTGCCGTCGCCGAGGGCGTCCAGGACCGCCTGGCCGAGCTGAAGGGGCGCTTCCCCGAGGGCATCGACGTCCAGACCGTCTACGACTCGACCCTGTTCGTGTCGGCCTCGATCGAGGAAATCACCCACACCCTCGTCATCACCGGCATCATCGTGCTGCTGGTGGTGTTCGTCTTCCTGGAGAGCCTTCGCGCCACCCTCATCCCGGCCATCACCATCCCGGTCTCGCTGATCGGCGTGTTCATATTCCTGTTGTTGTTCGGGTTCTCGCTCAACACGATCTCGATGTTCGCGGTGGTGCTCGCCATCGGCCTTGTGGTCGACGACGCCATCGTGGTCGTCGAGAACGTCACGCGCGTGATGGAGGAGGAGGGCCTGCCCGCCCCCGAGGCGACGATCAAGGCCATGAAGCAGGTCACCGGCCCGATCGTCTCCACCACGCTGGTGCTGTTCGCGGTGTTCGGCCCGGTGTCGTTCTTCCCCGGCATCACCGGCGAGCTGTTCCGTCAGTTCGCGGTCACCATCTCCATGGCCGTGTTCATCTCGATGGTGAACGCCCTGACGCTGTCGCCGGCGCTCTGCTCGCTGGTGCTGCGGCCGCCGAAGGAGAAGAAGAACCTCTTCTTCCGCACCTTCAACAAGGGCCTCGACAAGACCCGGTCGGGCTATGTCAGCCTCGTCGGGCTCATCGCCCGCCGCTCCGCGATCGCCGGCATCCTGATCCTGGTCGTCGGCGGCATCGCCTTCGTCATTCTCGGCCGGCTGCCGGGCGCCTTCATCCCGAACGAGGACCAGGGCGTCCTGTTCGTGGATGTCAGCCTGGAATCCAGCGCGGCGCTTCCGCAGACCGAGAAGATCATGGCGCAGGTCGAGCAGCTGGCCCGCAAGCACGAGGGCGTCGCCAACGTCGTCACCGTGTCGGGCTACAGCCTGCTGTCCGGCGCGCCCGGCTCCAACAACGGCCTGGCCATCATCGTCCTCAACCCGTGGGACGAGCGCACCACGCCCGAGACCTCGCTGAAGTCGATCTATGAGGGCCTGTCGGCGGACTACGCGGCCATTCCCGCGGCGAACGTCTTCGCCTTCCCGCCGCCGGCCATCCCGGGCCTCGGCAGCGCCGCGGGCTTCGACTACCGGCTCGAGGCCATCGGCGGCCAGTCGCCCAGCGACATGTCCTCCGCCCTGCGCGCCCTGATCATCGCGGCCAACGCCGATCCGCGCATCGCCTCGGCCTATTCGAGCTTCAACGCCGACGTGCCGCGGGTCTACCTGGAGGTCGACCGCACCAAGGCGCAGGCGCTGCAGGTCTCCGTCCAGAGCCTCTACAACACGCTGCAGGCGCAGCTCGGCTCGATGTTCGTCAACAACTTCACCTACCTGGACCGCATCTTCCAGGTGAACGTCCAGGCCGACCAGCAATTCCGCGGCAAGATCGAGGACATTGACCGCCTCTACGTCCGCTCCGCCACCGGCGACATGGTGCCGGTGTCGACGCTGGCCTCGAAGACCTTCGATTTCGGCCCGAGCCTGGCCTACCGCTACAACCAGTTCATGTCCGCGCAGGTCAACGGCGCCGCGGCGCCGGGCTACGCCTCCGGCGACGCCATGGCGGCGATGGCGGAGGTGTCGGCCAAGACCCTGCCGGAGGGCTACGCGTTCGAGTGGTCGAGCCTGTCCTACCAGGAGGCCAACCAGAGCGGCTCCATCGCCGCGCTGTTCGGCATGGCGCTGCTGTTCGGCTACCTGTTCCTGGTGGCCCAGTACGAAAGCTGGGCGATCCCGTTCGCGGTGCTCACCTCGGTGGCAGTCGCCGTGCTCGGCGCCGTCGCATCGGTGGCGGCGTTCGGCATCGCCCTCAACGTCTACGTCCAGATCGGCCTGGTGCTGTTGATAGGACTGGCGGCGAAGAACGCGATCCTGATCGTGGAGTTCTCCAAGGAGGAGCGCGAGGCGGGCCACACCCGCTACGGCGCGGCCCTGCAGGGCGCTCACATGCGGTTCCGCGCCGTGCTGATGACCGCCTTCGCGTTCATCCTCGGCCTGTTCCCGCTGGTCACCGCGACCGGCGCCGGCGCGGTCAGCCGCGTGGTGCTGGGCATCACCGTGCTGGGCGGCATGCTGGCGGCCACGGTGGTCGGCATCATCCTGATCCCGGGCCTCTACGTGATGTTCCAGTACATCGGCGACTTCTGCGGCGGGAAGCGCGTCGACCATGCCGAGCCGGATCACGTGAAGGATCCCCTCGCCTGAGCGACGTCGGGCATTCCCGACACCCATCCGGACTGAGAAAGCGGGCGCCCCGGGCGCCCGTTTTCACGTCGGGGGCCCGTCCTGCGCGCCGGTGCGCGATCGCGCAGAAACGCGCACGAATGCGCACGTTTGGTCCGGGCCGCGCGCGCGCAGGCACGGTGCGCGATGCGGGCTCCCGGGGCCCGGTCGAAACATGGCAAAAATTTGGTGGAAATCCGCCCGGCGTTCGGAAACGGTTAAGAACCGTGGCCTAGGGTCACCCGTGTCCCGACCTCCTTGCCCAACTCTCTCGGGCCGGCACCTGACGGCACGAGAGCGGGACGCAGATGGTGGTGGCGTGTCGGATCTTCGAACAGTCCGGCACGCCTTCCCCCGTCCGCCCGGCCCCCCGCCGAACGCCCGGCGACCCTACTGGTTGCGCAGGATCGCCGCCGGCTTCTCGCCGAGCGCGCGCCAGGTGCCGACCAGGCCCAGCCCCACCGTCACCGTCAGCGCCACCACGACCGCGCCGGCCGCCGTCAGCGGCATCATCTCGAAGTCGATGTCCATGATCGCGGTGAGCACGTACCAGGCCGCCAGCGATCCGGTGAGGATGGCAAACACCGCCGTGGCCGCCCCGATGATCGCGTATTCCAGCGCATAGGCACCGATCAGCCGCAAGCGGGTGGCGCCGAGCGTCTTCAGCACCACCGCGTCGTAGATGCGGCTGCGGTGGCTGGCGGCCAGCGCGCCGGCCAGCACCAGGATGCTGGCGATCAGGGTGACGCTCGCCGCCGCGCGGATGGCCAGCGCGATATCGGAGACGACCCCGTTCACCATGTCGAGAGCGTCCTTCACCCGCACGGCCGTGACCGTCGGGTAGGTGTCGGCCAGGGTTCGCAGCAGGCCGACCTCCTCCTCCGTTGTGCCGCCGTCGGGGTAGGTGAGGGTTGCCAGATGGGCGTGCGGCGCGCCGGCGAAGGTGTTCGGCGAGAAGACCATCACGAAGTTGATGGAGAGGCTTTCCCAGGCCACCGTCCGGAAATTGGCGACGCGGGTCTCGATCTCGCGACCGAGCACGTTCACCGTGACGCTGTCGCCGACGGCGAGGCCAAGCTCGGTGCCCAGCTCGTCGGCGAACGAGACCAGCGGCTCGCCGCCATAGTCCGCCGGCCACCATGCCCCCTCGGCCACGGTGGAGTTCTCCGGCACGTTGGTGGCGTAGGTGATGCCGCGGTCGCCGCGCAGCACCCATTGGGCCTCCGGCGGCGCGGGGTACTCGGCGGCCGGAATGCCCTTGAGCGCCACGATGCGGCCGCGCAGCATCGGCTGGGTCTCGATCACCGCGTCCGGCGCCTCGGCCTTCAGAAGGGCGAGAAAGCCCTCCTTCTCCGCGTCCTGGATGTCGACGAAGAAGAAGCTCGGCGCCTCGTCGGGCAGCCGCGACGTCAGCGTGTTCCGCAGGTTGCCATCGATCAGCGCCAGGGTGACCAGAAGCGCCAGCCCGAGCCCCAGCGACAGCACCACCGTCGGGGTCAGCGCGCCGCGCCGGTGGATGTTGCCCAGCGCCAGCCGGGCGCCGGTGGCGCGCGGGCGCGGGCAGATGCGGGCCGCCGCCATGATCAGCCATGCCACCACCCTGAGCAGCAGGAAGGCGATCACCACCGCCACCACGTAGACGAACGCGAGGAACCGGTCGTGGGCAAGGAGTACCGCCACGGTGGCCAGCACCAGCGTCACCGCGGCGGTCGCCGCCAGATACCGCTGGCGCGGCAGCCCCCCCTCGCCGCCCGAGCGCTCGCGGAACAGCGCGGTGGGCGGCACGTCGTGGGCGCGGCCGAGCGGCCAGAGGGCGAACGCGAGCGCCGTCAGCAGCCCGTAGAGCACCGACAGTGCCAGCTGGCCGGGATAGAGGCTGCCGAGGGTGGACACCGGCAGGATGCCTTCCAGCAGCATCGCCGCGACGGGGGGGATGATCGCACCCACGACGAGACCGATGGCGACGCCGATGCCGGCGAGAAGCAGGATCTGCACCAGATAGACGCGGAACACGAAGCCGCCGCCGGCGCCCAGGCACCGGAAGGTCGCGATGACCGAGCGCTTGCGCTCCAGATAGGCGCGGACCGCGTTGGCGACCCCGACCCCGCCGACCACCAGCGCGGTGAGCCCGACCAGCGTCAGGAACTGGGCAAAGCGGTCGATGGAGTTGCGCAGGCCCGGCGCGGCATCGGTGCGCGAGCGGATCCGCCAGCCGGCCTTCGGAAAGGCGGTGTTCGCGGCGGCGGTGATCTGCTCGACGCGCGCGGCGGAAAACGATCCGTCCCCGCCCGCCACCCGGTAGTGCCAACGCACCAGGCTGCCCGGCTGGACCAGCCCGGTGTCGGCCAGCGTTTCCGTGGCGATCATCAGCCGGGGGCCGAACTCGACACCGCCGGACAGCTTGTCCGGTTCGCTCTCGATGGCGCCGACGATGCGGACCTCGGTGCGGCCGAGCGCCAGCACAGTGCCCACGTCGACCCCCAACCGGGCGAGCAGGGTGGCGTCCGCGACCGCCGTGTGCTCGCCGTCGCGATCGACAAGCGCCTCGTCCAGCGGCTCTCCCGTGGAAAGCGTCACCGAGCCGTAGAGCGGATAGGCTCCGTCCACGGCCTTGAGCTCGACAAGGGTCTGGTCGGAGGTGTCCGGCCGGCGCACCATGGCGCGCATCTCGGCCATCTCCGACAGCCGCCCCTGGTCTTCCAGGAAGCTGCGCTCGGCGCCCTCCAGCCGCCGGTGGATGAGCGAGACGTCGAGATCACCGCCGAGGATCGTCTGGCCCTCGGCCACGATTCCCTGGGTCAGCGCGCTGGCCAGGGAACCGACGCCGGCGATGGTGCCGACACCGATCGCGATGCAGGCGATGAAGACGTAGAAGCCCCTGAGCCCGCCGCGCATCTCGCGCAGGGCGAACCGGACGGCGGTGGCGAAGCCTGCACCCTGACCTTCTCTTGCCATCCGCTCAGACCGCCTGCGCGGTCGCGGTCATGGCCGCGTGGTCGATCTCGCCGGCGCGCATGCGCACCGTGCGGTCGCACCGCCGGGCAAGCTCGGGGTCGTGGGTCACGATGACCAGCGTCATGCCGCGCGCCGCGCACGCCTCGAACATCAGGTCGACGATGGTCGCGCCGGTGTCCTCGTCGAGGTTGCCGGTGGGCTCGTCGGCCAGCAACAGGGCCGGCTCCGGCGCCAGCGCGCGGGCAATGGCCACGCGCTGCTGCTCGCCGCCCGACAGCTCGGTCGGATAGTGGTTGGTCCGGTCGGCGAGACCGACGGACGCGAGTTCGGTGCGCGCCCGCTCGAAGGCGTTGGACACGCCCGCCAGCTCCAGCGGCACCGCGACATTTTCCAGCGCGGTCATGGTGGGGATGAGATGGAAGGCCTGGAAGACGATGCCGACCGACCGGCCCCGGAAGCGCGCGAGCTGATCCTCGCTCAAGCCCGTCAGGGCATTGCCCGCGACGGTCACCGTGCCGGCATCGGCACGCTCCAGCCCGCCAAGGACCATCAGCAGGGTCGACTTGCCGGACCCGGACGGTCCGACGATCCCGACGGACTCGCCGCCCGCAATCTCGAGCGAAACACCCTTGAGGATATGGACGCGGGCCGCGCCGGACCCCAGACTCAGGTGAACGTCGTCGAGTGCGATTGCTGGTTCAGCCAAATCGGCCCCCCTTTGGTCGTGATCTTTGACTAGAGCACGCTCGGTTCTCATCCGCGCAAACGCGGTGAGCCACCGTGCCCTACACATTCCGTGCCGGCGGAAGACGGAGACCCCCTGATCAATGAGCGGAGAACGCCTGCCTGCCGGCCGACCCAACTGAAGCCCTGGCGCGACCACGCCCCGCCGGACGATCCGGCTCTGGGGCATATGGTCCTCACCCGCGCCATATCCAGACGAAGCGGACAGTCATGCGGTTCCCCATTGTCGCAGTCTTCGCCCTGCTCCTCGCCGCGGCCCCGGCACAGGCGCAGGATCCGGTCACCATCGTCGCGTTCGGCGACAGCCTGACGGCGGGCTACCAGCTCGGCCCCGACGAGGGATTCGCCGAGCGGCTGCAGGCCCGCCTCGCCGAGCGCGGCGAGAACGTCGTCGTCGTCAACGCCGGCGTGTCGGGCGACACCACCTCGGGCGGACTAACGCGGCTCGACTGGTCGGTCCCGGCCGACGCCGACGGCGTGATCCTGGAACTCGGCGGCAACGATGCCCTGCGCGGCATCGATCCGGCGACCACCGAAGCCAACCTGGACCGGATGCTGACCCTGCTCTCGGAGCGCGACCTGCCCGTCCTGCTGGCCGGCATGCGGGCGCCGCCCAACATGGGCGCCGACTACGAAGGCCGGTTCAACCCGATCTTCGAAGCGCTGGCGCGCCGGCACGACGCCATCTACTACCCCTTCTTTCTCGATGGCGTGGCCGGCGATCCGGCGCTGGGACTGGGCGACGGCATCCACCCGAATGCCGAAGGCGTTGACGTGATCGTGGACAAAATCCTCCCGTCGGTTGAAAAGCTGATCGCACGGATACGTCGCCGCGCGCCGTCCTGACCTTCGGCGATCCTTCCGACCTCGAGATCCTGCCGTCCGGACCGCGCCCTCGCGGACCGGACGGGCGGGCTTGAGGCCTTCAATACGGAGGCCCCTTCGGCCGGGCAGGTCTCTCGACCCGCGCGCCGAGGGCCCTCGTGCCGGAAAGGACCACCGTTGGAATATCTTTCGCTGCTCACGCCCGAGGGCCTTTCCGGCTGGTCCTCCGCCGTCCTGATCCTCATGTCCTCCCTGACATCCGCGATGACCGCCGCCTTCGGCATCGGCGGCGGGCTGACGATGATCGCCGTCATGATCCCGCTGGTGCCCATCCATGCGCTCGTGCCCGTCCACGGGCTGGTGCAGCTCGGGTCCAACGGCGGCCGCGCGATCCTGCAGGTGCGCCATGCCCGATGGGACATCCTGGCGCTGTTCGCCACGGGTGCGGTCGTCGGCGCGCTGATCGGCGGGATGGTCGTCGTCGACGTTCCGGCGGTCGCGCTGAAGCTCGGCGTCGGCGTGTTCGTCCTGTGGTCGGTCTGGGGAAAGATGCCCGCCATCGGCGAGGGAAACCGGGTTCTCCTGGCCCTGGGCGGCGGGATGTCGACGCTGCTGTCGATGTTCGTCGGCGCCACCGGCCCGTTCGTCATGGCGCTCTACGCCCACGCCAAGCTCACCAAGGAACAGCTCGTCGCCACCTTCGCCGGCTCGATGGTGATGCAGCACTGCCTGAAGGTGCTGGCCTTTGGCGCTCTCGGTTTCGCCTTCGGCGACTGGCTGCCGCTTGCCGTCGCCATGATCGTCGCCGGTTTCATCGGCACGGTCCTGGGCACCCGCGTGCTGCGCCGCCTTCCGGAACGCATCTTCCGGATGTCCCTGAAGATCCTGCTCACGCTGATCGGCATCCAGCTGGTCCTCTCCGCCGGGGCCAGGCTCCTCGACTGAACCATTGCCACCCAATCGACCGGGAGAGTTGCCATGACCGAAGCCCTGCCCGTCACCCGGGCCGACATCGAGGCCGCCCACGCCCGCATCGCCGCCCATGTCCGCCGCACCCCGGTGATCGCGCCGGGCCGCGGCGCGTTCGGGCTCGACCTCGACCTGATACTGAAGCTGGAATGCCTGCAGCACATGGGCTCCTTCAAGTCGCGCGGCGCCTTCAATTCGCTGCTGAGCTGCGTCGTCCCGGAAGCCGGCATCGCGGCTGCCTCGGGCGGCAATCATGGCGCCGCCGTCGCCTATGCCGCGCAGCGCCTCGGCCACCGGGCGACGATCTTCGTTCCGGAGATCTCCTCGCCGGTGAAGATCGCCCGAATCCGCCAGTCGGGCGCCGACGTCCAGGTCGGCGGCGCGCGCTACGCCGATGCCGCGGCGGCCTGTTCGGCGTTCCGCGAGCGCACCGGCGCCATCGACATCCACCCCTACGACGCCGTGCCGACCATCGCCGGCCAGGGCACGACCGGGCTGGAATGGGAAGAGCAGTCGCCGGAGCTCGACACCGTCCTGGTCGCCGTCGGCGGCGGCGGCCTGATCGCCGGCGTGGCGACGTGGTACGAGAACCGGGTGAAGGTGGTGGCGGTGGAGCCCGAGACCTCCTGCTGCCTGAAGGCGGCCCGCGACGCCGGCCAGCCGGTGGACGTCGACGTCGAGGGCGTGGCGGCCGATTCGCTGGGCGCGCGGCGCATCGGAACGCTGCCGTTCCGTCAGACCGAGGCGTTCGTCGATGCGGCGCTGGTGGTGCCCGACGCGGCCATCGTCGCCGCGCAGGCGCTGCTGTGGCGCGATCTCAACGTGGCGACGGAGCCCGGCGGCGCCACCGCGCTGGCGGCGCTGCTTTCGGGAGCCTACCGGCCGACGCCGGGCGAACGCGTCGGCGTGCTGGCCTGCGGATCCAACGTCGACATCGCCACGCTGGCGGCGCTTCCGGCCTGAGCCGCGGCACCCGGGGGAGCGGGCGGCGCCTACTTGCCTTGATCCGGTGAAGCCGATACGCAGCAGGCTGCGCCGATCTCCCGGCGCCCATCAATCAGCCCGACAATACGAAGGCTTTCAGGAAAGGCTCCACCGATGACGACCCATTCGCTTCTGCTGCTTCCCGGTGACGGCATCGGTCCGGAAATCATGGCGGCGGCAATCGAGGTCGTCGGCTGGTTCAACAAGCGCGCCGGCACCGAGATGTTCACCTACGAGACCGATCTGGTCGGCGGCTCCTGCTACGACGCCCACGGCGTCTCCATCACCGACGAGACCATGGCGAAGGCACAGGCCGCCGACGCCGTGCTGTTCGGCGCCGTCGGCGGCGCCAAGTGGGACAATGTCGGCTACGACGTGCGCCCCGAGGCCGGCCTGCTGCGGCTGCGCAAGGACCTCGCCCTGTTCGCCAACCTGCGTCCGGCGATCTGCTACCCGGCGCTGGCCGATGCGTCGAGCCTGAAGAAGGAGCTGGTCGACGGCCTCGACATCCTGATCATCCGCGAGCTGACCGGCGGCGTCTATTTCGGCGAGCCGAAGCAGATCACCGATCTCGGCAACGGCCAGAAGCGCGGCATCGACACCCAGGTCTACGACACCTTCGAGATCGAGCGGATCTCGCGCGTCGCCTTCGACCTGGCCCGCACCCGCCGCAACAAGGTGACCTCCTCGGAGAAGCGCAACGTCATGAAGACGGGCGTGCTGTGGAAGGAAGTCGTCGAGCAGGTGCACGCCGCCGACTATCCGGACGTGGAGCTCGACCACATGCTCGCCGACAACTGCGGCATGCAGCTGGTGCGCCGGCCGAAGCAGTTCGATGTCATCGTCTGCGACAACCTGTTCGGCGACATGCTGTCGGACGTGGCGGCGATGCTGACCGGTTCGCTGGGCATGCTGCCGTCGGCGTCGCTGGGCGCGCCCGACGCCGTCACCGGCCGCCGCAAGGCGCTCTACGAGCCGGTCCACGGCTCCGCCCCGGACATCGCCGGCACCGGCCGCGCCAACCCGATCGCGATGATCGCATCGGTCGGCATGGCCCTGCGCTACTCGTTCGGGATGGTCGAGGAGGCCGACCTGCTCGACAAGGCGATCTCGACCGCGCTGGACACTGGCATCCGGACCGCCGACATCGCGCCGGAAGGCGCCGAGACGGTCGGCACCGAGGAGATGACTCGCGCCATCCTCGACGCGCTGGACAGCCTCGACGCCTGACCGCCGGCCGGTCCATCAGCAGACACTGAAAAGGGGCCTCGCGGCCCCTTTTTTATTGCGGGATGGCCATGCCACGCCCGGGCACCGGCAACGCGCCGATCCAGGACACCTGCGGTCAGGCTGTGCTAGAATTGCGGGCATAACGAAGCTTATGGAAGACGCCATCTGCGCGCGCAGCTGCCGGCCGATCGGCAGGATGCCCTGGCGCGGCCGATCCTCGATCAGATCGGAGCGGACCGCTGACGCTGAGCCCGGCCGAGCGACGTGCGGTTGAAGCGGGCATCGCCGACAGCGATGCCGAGCGGTATGCGGCCGATGGCGCGAGGACGATGCCGGGAAGTGATCCCTAGATCCAGGGACGGTCCTTGGCCACCTCGGTCTCGTAGCCCTCGATGGTCGGCGCCTTGTCCAGCGTCAGCGCGATGTCGTCGAGGCCGTTGAGCAGGCAGTGCTTGGTCCACGGGTGGATGTCGAACTTGATGACGCCGCCGTCGGGCCCACGGATTTCCTGGGCTTCCAGGTCGACCGTCAGGCGGGCGTTGGCGCCGCGCTCGGCGTCGTCCATCAGCAGCGCCAGCTCGTCCTCGGAGACCTTGATGGCGAGGATGCCGTTCTTCGAGCAGTTGCTGAAGAAGATGTCGGCGAACGACGTCGAGATCACGCAGCGGATGCCGAAGTCCAGCAGCGCCCAGGGGGCGTGCTCACGGCTCGACCCGCAGCCGAAATTGTCGCCGGCAACGAGGATTTCCGCGTTGGCGTACGCCGGCTTGTTCAGGACGAAGTCCGGATCGAGCGTGCCGTCTTCCTTGTAGCGCAGCTCCGAGAAGAGCCCGCTGCCGAGGCCGGTCCGCTTGATCGTCTTCAGATACTGCTTCGGGATGATCATGTCGGTGTCGACATTGATCATCGGCAGCGGCGCGGCGACGCCCGTGAGGACTGTGAACTTCTCCATGGCGGCACTTTTCCAAGTTGTTCCAGAGTGGCGCTACTCCTAGCCTCCCGACCCCGGCAAAGGCAAGCGGTCGTGACCGTTCCGGATCACCGCGCCCGGGCGTGGTAATCGGCGTTGGGCCGCATGTCGGTGGCCGCCGCCACCCGGTTCGACATGTTGTAGAAACCCACGACCGATGCGATGTCCCAGATGTCACGCTCGGTGAAGCCGGCGGCGCGCAGGTCCTCGCGGTCCTCCTCGCCGACCGCGAACGGCTCCGCCGTGAGCTTCCATGCGAAGTCGAGCATGGCGCGCTGCCGCCAGCCGAGCCTGGCGGCGCGGTAGTTCATCACCATCAATTCGCCCAGCGCCGGGTCGCCCGACAGTTCGCGCACGGCCGCGCCGTGAGCGACCAGGCAGTAGTAGCAACGGTTCACGCTGGAGACGACGACCGCGATCATCTCCCGTTCCAGCTTCGTCAGGCCGGACTCGGCGAGCATCAGGTCGTTGTACATCTCGGTGAAGGCGCGCAGCTTCCTTTCGTCGAACGCGTAGGCCTTGAGCACGTTCGGGACGAGGCCGAGCTTCTCCTCGCACTTGGCGAAATAGGCCTCGGTCTCCGGGCTCAGCGGCTCCGACCGCGCCAGCTCGAGGGCGATGGCGGGATCGTCGAAGTCGGGGCTATCGGCAGGCTCCTCGGTCATGTTCAGGCGTCTCCCTGTCCGTCTTCGCGGGTTGGTCTGCCGGGCGCGCGGCCGCCGCGTGCGGGTGGGCCGGAAACAATCGGCGGCTGGCGCGTTGGCTCCCCGCACGCCCCGCCGGGAGCCTACCACGGCCATGGCGCGGCCGGAACGACACCCGCCCCGCCGCCAGCCGCGTCCGCCCGGCGGCGACCTTGCCCGTATCCATGGTCATCAGCCGTTGACCCCGGCATGAGACCAATCGCTTCGCCCGCCCCGGGGCCGGGCCGCCCGCACGCTTCCCCTTGCCGCACGACGGCCGCCCCGCTACCACCGAAGGGGGAAGAAACGATCAGAGGTCGTCATGCTCGATCGATACGAAGCCGAAAAGGCCGACAGGATCGCCGCGGCGGTCGAGCGGATCGCGCCGGAAGGCGACAGGTCCGCCCGCCAGCGGTTCACCCAGTTGCTCTATGCACGCGGATCCGCCGAGGATCTGGTGGAGTGCAGCGCCGAGGAGCTGTCGGCGCACGCCGACCAGGCGTGGGCGATCCTGCAGGAGCGCCCGTCCGGCGAGCACCTGATCAGCGTCGTCAATCCGACCTACGACGTTGCCGGTCACGACCACCTCAGCCTCACCGTCATCGACATCGTGAACGACAACATGCCGTTCCTGTTCGATTCGGTCATGAACGAGCTGTACGCCTTCGGCGCCGACGTCTCGCTGGTCCTGCACCCGATCTACGCCTGCCGCCGCGATGACGCGGGCCGGCTGGTGGAGTTTCTCGGCGAAGCCCCGCCCGACGGCAAGGCCGGGCGGGAAAGCCTGATTCACATCCATATCGGCCGGGTGGAAAGCGCCGAGCGGCGCGCCGAACTCGTCCAGCGTCTCGACCAGACCCTCTCCGACGTGCGCGTCGCCGTCACCGACTGGAAGCCGATGCGGGCCCGGGTGAAGGAGATCGTCAAGCGCTACCGAAAGGCCGAGCTGCCGATCGACGAGGCGGAACTCAACAAGGCCGTCTCGTTCCTGGAGTGGCTGACCGAAGACGACTTCATCTTCCTCGGCCTGCGCGAATACCGGCTGGAAGGGGACGTGGAGACCGGCGAACTGGAGCCGGAACTCGACACCGGCCTGGGCCTGCTGCGCGATCCGAACCTGCGGGTGCTCCGACGCGGCACCGAGTTCGTGGTGATGACGCCGGAAATTCGCGAATTCCTGCGCCAGCCGCCGCCGCTGATCGTCACCAAGGCCAACGCTCAGACCCGCGTCCACCGCCGGGTCCACCTCGATTTCGTGGGGATCAAGGACTACGCCAAGGACGGCACCCTGAAGGGCGAGGTCCGCCTCGTCGGCCTGTTCTCCTCGCGCGCCTACACCAAGTCGGTGCTGGAGATTCCCTATATCCGCGAGAAGGTGCAGGCCGTTCTCGACCGCGCCGGCTACGACGCCGACAGCCATTCCGGCAAGGCGCTTCTGAACGTGCTGGAGGCCTATCCGCGCGACGAGCTGTTCCAGGTCGACACCGACCTGCTCTACCATTTCGCCGCCGCGGTGCTGGAGCTGGGCGAGCGGCCGCGCATCCGTGTGCTGGCGCGCACGGATTCCTACGAGCGTTTCGTTTCCGTCCTCGTCTTCGTCCCGACCCGCAACTACACCACCGAGCAGTGCACGGAGATCGGCGCGTATCTCGCCGAGATCTATGACGGCCGGGTCTCGGCGACCTACGTCGACTATCCCGAAGGACCGCTGGCGCGCATCCACTTCATCATCGGCCGCCACGCCGGCCCGACGCCGGAACCCGAGCGCGCCACCGTTGAGGCCGCGGTCGCCCGCATCGTCCGGACGTGGGGCGACGACTTCGCCAAGGCGCTGCTGGAAAAGCATGGCTGGGAGACCAGCGAACGGCTGCTTGCGCGCTACGGCGAAGCCTTCGGCGCCGGCTACGAGGCGACCTATCCCGTCGAGACCGCCGTGCGCGACATCGGCATCATCGAGCGGGTGACGGCCGAACGGCCGACGGCCATCGTCTTCTTCCGACGGACCGGCGATGCGGAAAACCGCTGCTCGCTGAAGCTGTTCTCGCACCAGCGGCCGACGCCGCTGTCGGACCGTGTGCCGATTCTCGAGCAGATGGGCTTCCGGGTCATCAACGAGCGCACCTTCCGTGTCGACCTGGCCGAGGACGAGAATGTCTACGTCCACGACATGACCCTGGTGCGCACCGGCCCCGGCTCGATCGACCTGGACACCATGGGCCCGGCGCTGGAAGCCATGTTCATGGCGGTGTGGACGCGGCGCGCCGAGAGCGACGGGTTCAACGCGCTGCTGGTCACCGCCGGCATCGCCTGGCGCGACATCGCCATGCTGCGCGCGCTGGCGCGCTATCTGCGCCAGGCCGGCGTTCCCTATTCCCAGGACTACATCTGGGGCGCCCTCAACCGCTATCCGGCGGTCGCGCGGCTGCTGGTCGAGCTGTTCCACGTGCGGTTCGACCCGCGCAAGGAGGACATCGACCGCTCCCTGGCCGCCGCACGCCTGCAGGAGCAGATCGACGCCGAACTGGAGCAGGTCTCCAACCTGGACGACGACACCATCATCCGCCGCTTCACCAACCTGCTCTACGCGATGCTGCGGACCAACTTCTTCAAGGTGGACGACAACGGCAACGTGCCGGAGACCTTCTCCTTCAAACTGTTCCCCGGCGCCATCGACGTGCTGCCGGCGCCGCGACCGTTCCGCGAGATCTGGGTCTACAGCCCGCGGGTCGAGGGCGTGCACCTGCGCTTCGGCGAGGTCGCGCGCGGCGGCCTGCGCTGGTCCGACCGCGCCCAGGACTTCCGCACCGAGGTGCTGGGGCTGGTCAAGGCCCAGCAGGTGAAGAACGCGGTGATCGTGCCGGTCGGCGCCAAGGGCGGATTCCTGCCCAAGCAACTGCCGGAGACCGGCGGCCGCGAAGCGCTGTTCGCCGAGGGCACCGCCGCCTACAAGATCTTCATCAACGCGCTGCTGAGCATTACCGACAACCTGCTCGAGGGCGAGGTTGCGCCGCCCGCCGGCGTGATCCGCCACGACGGCGACGACCCCTATCTGGTCGTCGCCGCCGACAAGGGCACCGCGACCTTCTCCGACACGGCCAACGGCATTGCCGAGGCGCGCAATTTCTGGCTCGGCGATGCATTCGCGTCGGGCGGCTCCCAGGGCTACGACCACAAGGCCATGGGCATCACCGCCCGCGGGGCCTGGGAGGCCGTGAAACGCCATTTCCGCGAGATGGACGTCGACATCCAGACGACGCCGTTCACCGTGGTCGGCGTCGGCGACATGTCCGGCGACGTGTTCGGCAACGGCATGCTGCTGTCGAAGGCCATCCGTCTGCTGGCCGCCTTCGACCACCGCGACATCTTCATCGATCCCGATCCGGACCCGGCCACCTCCTGGGAGGAGCGCAAGCGCCTGTTCGACCAGCCGCGCACCAGCTGGCAGGACTACAACCGCGAGCTGATCTCCAAGGGCGGCGGCGTGTTCTCGCGCTCCGCAAAGTCGATCCCGCTGTCGGCGGAGATCCAGGCGCTGCTGGGCCTGAGCAAGGCGAGCGCCACGCCGTTCGAGGTGATCCGCGCCATCCTGCGGGCCGAAGCCGACCTGCTCTGGTTCGGTGGCATCGGCACCTATGTCCGCGCCGACACGGAGACCAATCTCGACGTTGGCGACCGGGCCAACGACGCGATCCGCGTGACCGCCGACGAACTGCGCGTCCGGGTGATCGGCGAAGGCGCCAACCTGGGCGTCACCCAGAAGGCGCGCATCGCGTTCGCCCGGTCGGGCGGGCGCTGCAATTCCGACGCGATCGACAACTCGGCCGGCGTGAACACCTCCGACGTGGAGGTCAACATCAAGATCGCCCTGCGCGCCGCCGAGGGCCAGGGCCTGATCGACCGGGCCCGGCGCAACGAGGTGCTGGCGGCGATGACCGACGAGGTCGCCGACATCGTGCTGCGCAACAACTACCTGCAGACGCTGGCGATATCGCTGACCCGGGAGCTGGGACTCGAGGACGTGGGCTTCGAGATGCGGATGATGCAGCTGCTCGGCGAGCGCGGCGTGCTCGACCGCGAGATCGAGACGCTGCCGACCGACCAGGAGCTGACCAGCCGGGCCTCGCGCGGCGAAGCGCTGTCGCGGCCGGAGATCGGCGTGCTGCTCGCCTATGCGAAGATCACGCTCTACGACGCCCTGCTGTCGTCCAGCGTGCCCGACGACACCTATCTCGGCCGGGAGCTCAGACGCTATTTCCCGATGCTGATGCAGGAGTCGTTCGGCGACCAGATCGAGGGACACCCGCTGCGCCGCGAGATCATCGCGACCGTGCTGGCGAACTCGATGATCAACCGGGGCGGGCCGACCTTCGTGGTGCGCATGAGCGACCAGACGGGGGCCGAGGTCGAGCGCATCGCCCAGGCGTTCGCGACCTGCCGGGATTCCTTCGCGCTGACCAGCCTGAACGGCGAGATCGACGGCCTCGACACCCTGGTGCCGGGCGACGTCCAGCTGGCGCTCTACAGCGCCGTGCAGGACCTGGTGCTCGATGCCACCGTCTGGTTCATCCGCAACGCGCGCTACGACGACGGCATCGAGAGCGTCGTCACCCGCTTCCGCACCGGCATCGAGGCGATCGAGCCGAAGCTCGACCGGGTGATGCCCCAGCACCTGCGCGAGGCGACCGACGAGACCGCCGACGGCTGGATCGCCGCCGGCGTACCAGATCCGCTCGCCCGTCGCGTCTCGCGGCTGGCAATCACCGCGTCGGTGCCCGACATCATCGTCGT
>Ga0207904_1000317_pt1 | contig 20309 bp, 18 predicted proteins | sample MalvirmetaMSP118_FD_184232 | JGI IMG/M metagenome (GOLD analysis project Ga0207904, IMG submission 184232) | Marine viral communities from the Deep Pacific Ocean - MSP-118 (SPAdes) | ecosystem: Environmental > Aquatic > Marine > Oceanic | place: Pacific Ocean | collected 2011-05-30 | reverse complement strand
CCATCGTGCCGAGCTGGGACAACCTCACCTCCAAGGGGGTAATCGCGGCGATGCCGGACCATCTGGTGGTCTGGAACGAGACGATGCGATCGGAAGCGGACAGGCTCTACGGCTTTCCGCCGGACCGGATCCACATCGCCGGCGGGCTGCAGTTCGACCATCATATGGGCGCCGCCGACGCGCCGCTGCCGTACCCGATCCCGGACGGCGTTCCGGTCGTCGTCTACGGCACGATCACGCCGCGCTACTTCCGCTACAACACTGATGTGATCGAGGTCGTCGCGGAGAAGATCCGCGATGGCGCGCTGCCGCCCGAAACCCGGCTTGTGGTGCGCCTGCACCCGCAGGTGGTCGATCCGGTCTTCGGCGACGATCTCGCCGCCTACCGCGTGCTCGCGGACCGCTACAACTTCGTCCACCTGTCGATGCCGGACGTTGCAGAGTGGGGTCCACTGAAGGCGCCGAGCTTCAGCGACTTCAGCGAGCTGATCGCGCTCCTGAAACGCGCCTCGGCGGTGGTCGCGCCAGCGTCCACAATCGCGATCGACGCCGCCGCGGTCGACACGCCGATGATCGGCCTCGGCTTCGACGGCCACCGGACGCTGCCCTACGAGCAGTCGGTGCGTCGGATGTTCGACTTCACCCACTACCGCCCGCTGATGCAGACTGGCGCGATCGAGCTCGCGCTTTCCGCCGACGATCTGGTCCGGGAGCTCAAAGCCTACATCGCCGACCCGTCGCTCAGGCGCGACGCGCGGCGCCGGGTGGTCGAAGAGCTCCTCACCTTCGACGACGGTCGCGCCCACACGCGGGTGATGGACGTCGTCCGGGAGGTCGGGCGGTGACCGGGAGCCGAGCTATCTTCTGTCCGGTGTCGGGAGGTCGGCCATGAGGGCACCGCACGAGGGCCGCTCGCCGGCCAGCCGCGCATTCCGGACGTGGCTGCGGTTTCGTCTCGATGCGGTTCGCAGCTTTCGCTGGCGGGTGTGTTTGCTTCTCAGGGGCGCATATGTGGGAGAAGGCACCCGTATCCCGGGGGGCGGCCGGCTCGATTTCGAGCCGGGCGTGCAGGTCCAGCGGCTGGGCGTTCTAAACGCCCGTGCGGGCGCGACGATCCGAATCGGTCAACGCTCGCGCATCGGAGCGTTCAGCGTCATCAGCGCGACGCAGTCGATCGTCATTGGCGACGACGTGCTGATCGCCGATCGGGTGTTCATCTCCGACCACAACCACGAAAGTGCCGATCCGGACCGACCGGTTATCGCACAGGGGGTCGGTGGGGTCGCTCCCGTCGTCATCGAGGATGGCTGCTGGCTCGGCATCAGTGTCTGCATTCTGCCTGGAGTGCACCTCGGCCGGAACTGCATTGTCGGCTCCCTGTCGGTGGTGACTCGAAGCTTCCCCGCGGGAAGCATTGTCGGAGGCATCCCGGCCAAGCTGATCCGGCAGAGAACCGGCGATGATCGCTAGGATCGGACGGTTCGCGAAGCAGAGTTCGCTGCTGTGGGCGGCAGAAGTTGGTGGCGTCGGCCTGCGCCTTGTGACGATTGCCCTTTTGGGGCGGTTCTACGGTCCGGAGATCCTTGGAACGTATCTGTCGATCGTCGCACTAGCCCAACTTCTTCCGCGAATTCTCGATCTCGGGCTTCCGCTCGCGATCGGGTATTTCGTGCGCGTCTATCCGGATCGCTTGGCGAGTTGCATGCGAATATCCGCGCTTCACGTCCTGATATCGACGCCGTTTGCGATGGGGCTAGCCGCGCTGCTGATGCTGGTTCCCTTCGAGGCTGGCAACGCTACGGAGGTCGTGGACCGCATCTGGTGGGTTCTCGGGATCTATGTGGTCGCCGAACTTTCCTGTTCCCTCGCAAGAGCCGCTTTCATCCCGCGCATGCAGTTCGGCGCCTATATGAGTGTGATGCTCGTTCCGCTCGTCCTGCTGGCGGCGGCAGTCACACTGCATGAGGTTGCATTTCCGGGAACGGTGCTCGGACCAGCTACGCTCATCGAGCTTTTGACTGCGAGTTCCGTGATTGCTGCTCTGCTGGCCGGCGGAATCGTCCTGCATACGGTGAAAAGAGGCGAGCAGTTGCAACTCGACGGCGGGGATATGTATCGGTATGGCAGCCGGACCTACGTGTCAGGCTTGGCGAAGGTGGCATCGCAGCGCTTCGACAGGATCTTCCTGACGATGCTGCTCGGTGCCTCCGCCTTCGCGCAGTATTCTGTCGCGCTTTCACTACGCGAGATGATCATCTTTCCGGCTAACCTTCTTGCCCTAACACTGCGGAATCAGCAGATCGACCTCGTGGCGCACAAGCGAGATGTGGCGCGAGCCCGCCGACTTCTGCTTCGGGTGTCTGCGATCGCGGCGGGCGCCGCAACAGCTATCGCAACCCTTCTCGCTCCCGTGTGGGGCTTCATCGTGCCGCTCATCTTCGGCGATGGTTTCTCCGGAGCGGCGCACTTCATCACTGTTCTTGCGTTTTCGTGCCCGTTCCTTGCTATCGTAAGCTTCGCTTGGAACCATCTTTACGCAATGAAGCGGCCTGGTCGGGTGACTATCCTAACCTGTGTATCGCTGGTGCTGGCAGCTCCTACCTTTGCGATTGCGGTCACCCTTTTTGGGCGGGCAGACGGGGCAGCCGTGGCCGCGGTGATCTGGGCGGCCATGGTCGCTGTCGGCTCGTTCGTATGGGCTTGGCGGACGACCCCTCTGACACCCGCGGGAGGGCAGATATGAGCGAGTTCACCCCCGCGCTTCTCGGGTCCCGCTACCGCAAGGGCGCCGAGCCGCAGGTGCTGTCTCCCGAACGCAAGGCCGTCCGCGACCGGATCCTTACCGAAGACGACCCCGGCGTCTGGGAGGAGGTGGACTGTCTCTGCGGGACGCGCGGCGGCCGGGTCATCAGCGAGGTCGACCGGCACGGCCTCGGCTACCGAAAGGTTCTTTGCCCCACCTGCGGACTGCTCCGCGCCACGCCGCGCTGGACTGCGGCGCGCTACGGTGCTTTCTACGAGGAGGACTATCGCGATCTCTACTCGCCGGTCGCCGCCGACGCGCGCGGGCCGGAAGCGATGGTGCGAATGGCCGAAGGGCCGGGAGCACGTCAGGTCTCCGCCTTCGTCCGGACGGCGTGGAAGCAGCACGGCGATCCCGGCACCGGCGCGCCGACGATCGTGGAAATCGGCTCGGGCGGCGGCTGGAATCTCGCCCGGCTGCCGCAGGAATGGCGCCGGATCGGTTACGATACCGACGCGCGGTTCCTGCGATTCGGCCACGAAGCATTCGGGATCGAGATGCGGCACGGTTTTCTGGACGACGCGCTGCCAGCGCTGGGCGAGGCGGACTGTGTGGTCCTCTCCCATGTCGTGGAGCATCTGTCCGATCCGGTCGGCGCGCTCGTCGCGCTGAGCGGGGCGATTCGGCCGGATGCATTGATCCTGATCGAGGTGCCCGGCATTTTTCGGTTGCACAAGACCGGAATGGACCCCATGCGGTACTGGCAGAACGCCCATACCTATACGTTTTGTGCACGCACGATCGCCAGTACGTGCCGGCGCGCCGGGCTGGAGCCCGTGGGCGTGGATGAGTGGATCCATCTCACCTTGCGTCCCTCGTCCCGGTTCGAAGGCGAGGTCGGGGATGATCCGAGGCTGGCACGCTCCATGGAGCGCTACCTGCGCTATTGCGAGGCCGCCTGGACGACGTCCCGCTCGGTTGCCTCGCTGCCTGCCGTGGGTGGACCTGCGGCGCGAGTCGCAGAGCGTGGTGGCGATGCGGCGATGCGCGCCATGATGGCTGCAGGACTGATTCGCGGAACGCGAGTGGACTGAAGCGAGGACTGAGACCATGGCGCTGATCCCGACGAGCATTCGCCAGCAGATTCATCTGACCCGCACCCGCTGGCAGCGCTTCTCCGCTTTCCCCGAACGGTACCGGCGCCGGCGCTGGGCGGACACGATCCGAACGGAGGATGCGGCAGCGGCACCGGTCTCCGCCGAGATCGTGCGCGAGCCGAAGCGTCTTGCCGATGGCGGCTTCTCCCCGGTCAACCTGCCGGCGGACATCGGGGCGGATCTTCTGGAGACCTGGGTTCGGCTGGAGGAAAAGCATGCCTCGGACGCCGACCCGGCCGGCGCCAAGCGCACGACGGGCAAGGCCTTCTTCAAGGAGCGCCTGAGCAATGAGGATCTGGCGGACTTTCCGGCCTTCCTGCGCGCCGGTCTGGAGCCGCATGTGCTGACCACCGTCATGGATGCGATGGGGATGGTTCCGCACCTGGAATCGATCGACATCATCGAGTCGGTGCCTAGCCAAGCGAAGCCGTCCGCAAGTCAGCTCTGGCACTACGACGTCAACGACGAACACATCATCAAGCTGTTCGTCTATCTGGAGGATTGCGCCGACGAGAACGGGCCGTTCACGTTCGTGGACGCTCGGGACTCCATGCGGGTCGCATCGGCGGTCGGCCACTATGTCGACGACGCCCAGCTCTCGAAGCATGTTCCGTCCACGGATTGGCAGAAAGTCGAGGGACCGGCCGGCACCGCCTTCCTGATCGACACCGGCCGTTGCTATCACTTCGGCAGCCGCTGCGATCGGCGACGGGTCGCTCTGATCGTGACCTATTCCAGCGGCTTGAAGTTCATGCCGCGCGCGGATATCTGGAGTTCGCTCGTGGATCGGGCCGCGCTGTCACAGCTGCAGCGGGCGGTGTGCGGGGTTTCGGCTTAGATGGCGAGGCTCGGCCGACGCACAGCAGACGGACGGATCGCGACATGACCCGCATTCTGATCACTGGCGGGGCCGGGTTCATCGGTTCGCGCCTGGCGGAGCGCTTGGCCGCCGCGGGACACGAGGTCACCGTCTTCGACAATCTGTCGGCCCAGGTGCACGGCGCGGACGGCGCGGAGACGTCGCCGACCTATCTGAAGGCGGCCGAGGCCGGCCGTTTCGTGCGCGGCGACGTCCGCTCCTTTGACGATATTGCCGCCGCCGTGCCGGGTCACGACGCCGTCGTGCATCTCGCCGCGGAGACGGGCACGGCGCAGTCGATGTATGCGCAGCAGCACTACGCCGACGTCAACGTGACCGGGACGATCAACCTCCTGCGCTCCGTTTCGGACGATCCGGGCAAGAGCGTGCGCAAGATCGTCGTCGCATCGACCCGCGCGATCTACGGCGAGGGCCAGTATCTCGACGGCGACCGCGTGATCTCGGCCGATCCGCGCGATCCGGCGCGGATGGCCGCCGGCGACTTCGAGGTCCATTCGCCACGCACCGGCGCGCCGATGCAGCCCCGCGCCACCGACGAGGAGTGCCTGGCCAAGCCGAGCTCGACCTACGCGATCACCAAGCTCGCCCAGGAGCAGCTGATCCTCAACTTCGCCAGCACCAGCGGCGTGGAGACCGTCGCGCTCCGCCTGCAGAACGTCTACGGACCTGGCCAGTCGCTGAAGAACCCCTACACCGGGCTCCTGTCGGTGTTCGCCACCCGCATCCTCAACGGCAAGCCGCTGACCATCTTCGAGGACGGACTGTGCACCCGGGACTTCGTCTACATCGACGACGTGGTCACGGCACTGACGCTGGCGACCGAGGCGGAAGGCGTCAGTGGCCGGATCATCAACGTCGGCTCCGGAGCCGCGACCACCATCCTGGACGCGGCAAAGGGGCTGGAACGGGAACTCGGCCTGTCGACCGCCCAGGAGATCCCCGGCATGTTCCGCGCCGGCGACATCCGCCACAACTTCGCGGACATCTCGCGCGCCCGCGCGCTCGTCGGCTATGCGCCGACGCGCACCTTCGACGAGGGCGTGGCGGCCTTCGCCGCCTGGGTGCGGACCCAGCCTGTCGCCGAGGACCTTTTCGACCGCAGCATCGCCGAGCTGAAGGAGCGCAAGCTCTACGGCGAGGTTACGGCAGCGGAGTGAGGAGGAGAGGGTGGTCGCGCGCGTCGGTGTCGTCACGGTCCTGTTCAAAAGCGGCCCGGTGCTGCCCGGCTTCTACGCTTCGCTTGCGGCCCAGGCCGGCGTAGAGCTCTACCTCGTCGTTGTCGGCAACGATCAGGACCAGGCGTCGCTCGACCAATGCGCCGAGCTGTCGGAGCAGGCCGGGATCGAGACGACGATCATCGCAAACGACGCCAATCTCGGCGTCGCCGCGGCGAACAATCAGGGCATTGCCGCCTGCCTCGACAAGGGCGTCGATCTCGTCCTGATCGCCAACAACGACATCGAGTTCGCCGCAGACACGATTTCGACCCTCGCCGCAGCCCTCGAGGCGGGCTACGACGCCGTCTCGCCGTTGATCACCTACTACGACGAGCCGGACAGGATTTGGTACGGGGGCGGGCACCTCAATGCACTTCTCGCGCGCACGCAGCACGTGGGGCAGGGCGCCCGAGTCGATCGGGCCGACACGACCCTGCGCACAACGGGCTATGCGCCGACCTGCTTCATGCTCGTGAGGCCGGAGGTGTTTGCGTCGGTCGGGCTGATGGACCCCGACTATTTCGTCTACTACGACGACAGCGACTTCGTGTTCCGGATGGGCCGCCTCGGCCTCAGTCTCGGCTACGAGCCCAGCGCCGAAGTCCGCCACAAGGTGAGCTCGTCCACCGGGGGTGGCACGTCGCCTTTCGCGATCTACTACACCAACCGCAACCGGGTGGTGTTCATCCGCAAGAATCTCGGCCCGGTCCGGGCGGCGTTGCCGCTGGCCTACATGCTGGCGACGAAGGCGATCCGGCTGCCGTTCATGCAGAAAGCCGAGCGCCGGACGACGCTGTCGGCCCTGCGGGACGGGTTTGCGTTCGATCTCCGGCCGAAGGCGCCGGCATGATCGGGCTCCCGCAGATCACGCTCGTCGCTCTGTTGGCTGGGCTATTTCTGCCGACGCTCCCATTTTATTTCAAGATCGCATCCTCCCTCGCGTTAGGAGTGGCCACATTCTCAATCTTGCTACTAATCTTCTCCATGCCGTTCTCAAAGATCCGGGTTAGTCGAACAGCGTTCTTTTGCGTTCTCGCCGCCTTCATTTACGTCTTTTGCCACCTGGTCTTCGTTCGAGGCCTGTCGAGCGTCGCTTACACTCGAGCATTTTATTCGTTTCTGCCGCTTGCGCTGATGGTTCTTGCGGCGGACGTATTCGGCCAGATGCTCTGGCGCCTGCCGCCCGAGCGACTCCGAACGCAGATATCGACTGTTTTCTACGTCTGCGTAGGTATCGGCATTATAGGTCTCTTATTTGCCGCTCTTGATCTGCGGCTCGGTGACTGGAGGGCGCCGCTCTTTCCATTCACCGAACCATCAGTATATGTGCTTTTTATATCGCCTTTTGTCTTGTTTGTCGCGGCCTCACGTCTGAGGCGGGGATTTCTCATTTTTTTGTTTCTAGCTCTTGCGGTCCTTTTCTTTCGGGGAAGTGCTGTGATGGCTGTGCTCTTGATATTAGCTTCAAGCCTCTATCCTAAGCGTCTGACTATGGCGGTCATACCCTTGTTGCTCGGCGGAGTTATTCTCGCTTCGTCAGCGGTGTGGGGCTACTATCTTGACAGGGCGCAATTCTGGAACAGCGACAATCTATCCGCGCTCGTGTACCGACAGGGTCTTGAGATAGCCAGGGAGAGCCTGGTCGGTGAAAATTTGACGGGCGTTGGCTTTCAACAGCTTGGCCTTACTGAGATCGAAGTCCAGGCAACCGACATTATTCGGGATCTTCGCGAGGGGGCTGATATGAACGAGCGCGATGGCGGCTTCGTTGCCGCCAAGCTTCTTGGTGAACTCGGCTTATTCGGCCTGCCGCTCACGCTCTTCCTAATCTACAATTTTGGCCGATCATTTTTGCAGTTGCGAGCTCATGCTAGTCGAGCCCGCCCCCTGGATTCGCATCTAGTTTTCTTGAATTGCTGTATTTTGGCCTTTTCCATTGATTTTTTATTTAGAGGTGTTGGGTATTTTACTTTGAATTCAGTTCTGATAATTATGTCGATGTTGTTACTCTATCGTGTAAGAAAGGTTTACAGGAGGGGGGGTCGTGCTAGATTTGGATCTTCGAGATACGGAGGAATTCAGGCACCGGGTAGTATGGTTTCACCTGAGCGGATGCGGCTCAGGTGACTACTGTTCTGAAGCGTCATTTATTGAGATGCGCGCTTCCGGCCGACCCAGAGGTCCTGAAGGCCAACCGGGGTTGGGCCCGGAATGTGCTGCTCGATTTCGAAATGATTTAACAACCGGTCGCGGACGAAGCGCGGACTTTGGTAGGCGGCAAAGATACGGCTGCCCTCGTAAACGTTGCCGCGAACGACCAGCTCCCCCGCGTCGTATTTTTTCATCTCAGATTCAGTTAGGTGGCCTCGGCAAGCGTCGCCGTGGGTCGAGATTATTGCGAATCCGCCCGGATTGAGGCGCCGGTGGATTTCGGCAGCCCACGCCTCGTGCATTCTTTCCGAGAGGTGGGTGAATACTGAAATCGAATAAATTACGTCAAACAGCTTTTCAGGAAACGGCAATGGAGGCTCCAATTCATTGGAGCCAAACTGAATCTCTGTTATATTATTCTGAAGCCATACTATAGATTTCTTGTTATAGTCGGATCCATACATCGAGGCGCCAGGGAGAAGCGGTGGCAAGTGTCGAAGGATCCGTCCGGGGCCGCATCCCCACTCCAAGACTGAAATTTCCGTCGCGTCAACTGCATGTGACTTGATGAGGTCTGATAGATAAGCCGCGGTTCTCTTCCCGGACTCCATGTAATATTGGTGTCTAGTCGAGCTATAAGCGTCATACATAAGAAAGCTTGGAGGAAATGGAAAATCCGGATTCTCTTTCTCCTTCATTTGGTTTTCGTTGAAGTGTTTAACGTAATTTGCGAGGTATAGGGTCAACTCGGCGGCGCTTAGAAGATGCAGGCGGCGGAGTGTTGCGGCAAATTTCTGTCTCATAAGTATATCCAGAATAGGTTGAGTTGGAATTAAGAATATCAATTATTTTCTAGAGAAACAAGGGCTTTTTTGACTTGCGTCCGTTTGCGCGGGGTTCGTCAGCGCTTGATATGGTCGATGGCGAGGGTGGGTTCTCTTCGTTTGGTTTGACACGGCTTTTGGCATTGGCGCTCGCCGGGTGTGCGCGCCCCGATATAGAGATAAGGCCACGGGGGTTAGAAAGAGGTACCTTTTCGGGTAGGTGGCCGGCGGCCTCCGGGGCTTGGCAGATCCTGGTTAGGCCGGTTCGGTTGATTGCGCGGTCGGCACTGCTGCCGCGGTAGTCTGGAGTTCTCCAGTCGGATAATGAGGGGCCATGAGATTACCGGTTAGGGGCGGGGCCGGGTTCATCGGTGCGGCGATCGTTCGGCATCTACTTGGTCAGCACGCGGGCGAGGTGCTCGTGTTCGAAAAGCTCACCTATGGGGGCGACGGGAAACCCTGACCTAGGCTGAAGCCGGTCCCGCGGTACGCCCGAGGTGACTTTAGACCTTGCCACCGAGACCGATGTTGGCAGCTCGGTCGATGGGTGGCGCAGTGGGATGAGAACAGTGGTGTAGCGACGGTCCGCCCGCTGCAGGAAGCACTTGCCCGGCTGGGAACTGCGGTTGCATTCTCTCCTGGCTAGTCTAGGCGTACTTCTTGCTAGGGGCGGCGACAATAATTGAAATTTCAAAGTGGCATTTCGGCGCCGGTAGGTCCCAGCCACGACGGAGCAACGCATGAGATCGTCTGACGCTTGGCAGAAGATTGGTGAGGATGACCCGTTTTTTGGGGTACTGAGTGCGGAGAAATACCGAATTGACAACATGTCCGATGCTGTTCTTGAGGAGTTTTACGCGTCTGGATTGACGGATCTCGAACCTGTTCTTCGCCGGGCGCGGACGTTCGGATCTGCGCTCGATTTCGGTTGCGGCGTCGGGAGGATCGCGATCCCGCTGTCCGAGCGGTTCGAAACGGTCGTCGGCGTGGACGTTTCGCCGGGAATGCTAGCCCTGATGGAGAAGCGAAAGCCGGGGCTCAAAGGGGTCACGTCGCTGGATGAGGCGGGTGGCCCGTTCGACCTCGTGCACTCTTACATCGTGCTTCAGCACATCGAGGTTGGCGAAGGCTACGCTCTCATCGAACGGCTGGCGTCGCTGGTTGCACCCGGCGGACTCTTGGCGATTCATGTGACGTTTCATCGGGATGTCTCAATTGCTCGGCGCATGACCATAGGGGCACAGCAGCATCTTGCGCCGGTGCGCTGGTCGGTGAATGTGCTCAAGAGGCGCGCTTGGAACACCGCTTTCATCCAGATGAACGACTACGATATCGGCAAGGTGCTGAGGATCCTAACGGATGCTGGGTTCCCAACGGTTGAGTTGGAACTCACGGATCATTCCGGACATGTCGGTGCGAGGCTCTACTCCACCCGCCCCATCGGGTCATAAGAGATCCTTCAGTTTGGCGGCGGGGGTGGGGGGGTAGCGAAAGCGTCTAGCGGCCGCCGCTCCGTTTCGACGAGACCCGCACCTAACCGGGTCGCTTGATTGCACGGGGGGGCTCTGCTACCGCAGCAGCGCCGGAGTTCAACGGGCCGGAGTGAGCGAGTGGCGAAGCGGTTTCTGGTTACTGGCGGGGCCGGGTTCATCGGCGCCGCGGTCGTTCGCCATCTGCTTGGCCAGAAGGCGGCCGCGGTGCTCGTCCTCGACAAGCTCACCTATGCCGGCCGGCGCGAGACCCTTGCCGCGGTCGAGGCCGATCCGGCCTTCCGCTTCGTCCAGGGTGACATCGGCGACCAGCCTCTGGTGCGGGGGCTGCTCTCCGAGTTGCGGCCCGACGTCATCCTCAACCTTGCCGCCGAGACCCATGTCGACCGCTCGATCGACGTGCCGGCGCAGTTCGTCGAGACCAACGTCGCCGCGACGTTCCGCCTGCTGCACGAAGCACTCGCCTACTGGCGCGGGCTCGACGGGGCAGCGGCGGCGGACTTCCGCTTCCATCACATCTCGACCGACGAGGTCTATGGCTCGCTCGGGCCGGAGGGACTCTTCACCGAGGACAGCCCGTACCGTCCGAATTCCCCCTATTCGGCGTCGAAGGCGTCGTCCGACCATCTGGTCCGTGCTTGGCACGAGACCTACGGCCTGCCGACAATCATCACCAACTGCTCCAACAACTACGGCCCTTTCCAGTTTCCGGAAAAGCTGATCCCGCTGACGATCCTGAACGCCGTGGAGGGCCGGCCGCTGCCGGTCTACGGGCGGGGCGAGAACGTGCGCGACTGGCTCTACGTCGACGACCACGCAGCCGCGCTCGCCTGCGTCGCGACCCGGGCGGAGCCGGGGACTGTCTACAATGTCGGCGGCCACAACGAGGTGCAAAACATCGAGGTCGTGCGGCTGATCTGCCGGCTGATCGACGACCTGCAGCCGCTTTCGGACGGGCGGAGCCGGAGCGAGCTCATCACGTTCGTGCCCGACCGGCCGGGCCATGACCTGCGTTACGCGATCGATGCCTCGAAGATCGAGCGCGAGTTCGGCTGGTCGCCGGCGGAAACGTTCGAGAGCGGGCTTGCCAAGACAGTGCGCTGGTATCTCGACAACCGCGCCTGGTGGGAGCCGATCCGCAAGGTCTACGACGGCCAGCGGCTCGGGACCGCGATCGCAAGCGACGCCCTGACGGAGGCCGAAGGCTAGGTATGGAGATCCTGTCCACCCCGATCGACGCGGTTAAACTGGTGCGTCCAGTCCGTCACGGCGACCATCGCGGCTTTTTCGCCGAGGTCTATCGCCAGTCCGTTTTCGAGGCCCACGGGCTGCCGACCGGCTGGGTGCAAGAGAACCATTCCCGATCCCCCAAGAAGGGGACCATTCGCGGACTGCATTTCCAGACGCCGCCGTTTGCGCAGGACAAGCTGGTGCGGGTGCTGGCTGGCGCGATCCTTGACGTGGCAGTGGACCTGCGCCGAGGCTCGCCGGGCTTCGGTCAGTACGTGACGCAGGAACTCTCCGCCGAGAACGGGCTGCAGATGCTGGTGCCGATCGGCTTTGCCCACGGCTTCTGCACGCTGACGGACGGCGTCGAGGTTCTCTACAAGGTCACCGACTATTACGCCCCGGACAACGATGTGGGCCTCGCCTGGGACGACCCGGATCTCGCCATCGCGTGGCCGGTCGCTATCGGCGACGCGGTGCTGTCGGACAAGGATCGCAAGCTCCCGCGCCTGGCGGATCTCGCCAGTCCGTTCGATTGAGTGGGAACGGCGCCATGCGCTGCGTCGTAATCGGACAGAGCGGTCAGCTTGCGAGCGCCCTTGCGGAGCGCGGCGCGTTGTCCGGCGCCGAGGTCGTCTGCCTTGGCCGGCCCGAGGTCGATCTCGCGACCTCCGACGATCTCGTCGAGCCGGTGCAGCGCGGTCGGCCCGACGTCGTCGTCAACGCCGCGGCCTACACGGCAGTCGATGCGGCCGAGAGCGAGCCGGAGGCGGCGCGGACGATCAATGTCGATGGCGCTCGGCTGGTGGCAGAGGCGGCTGCCGTGATCGGCGTGCCAGTGATCCACGTCTCCACCGACTACGTCTACGACGGGCTGGCGGACCGTGCCTACCGCGAGAGCGATCCGGTCGCGCCGAAAGGCGTCTATGGGCAGACCAAACTCGACGGCGAGGCGGCTGTTGCCGCGGCGGCCACGAATCACGCCATCCTCCGCACCGCCTGGGTCTACAGCCCGTTTGGCCGCAACTTCGTCAAGTCCATGCTGCGGCTGGCGGAGGACCGCGACGAGGTCCGCGTGGTCGCCGACCAGATCGGCTCGCCGACCTCCGCCCACGATCTCGCCGACGCGGTGCTTCGGATCGCCGGCAATCTCATCGAACACCCGGACAACGGCGCCCTTCGAGGCGTCTTCCATGTCGCGGGCGCTGGCGAGGCGACGTGGGCGGATATGGCGGAGGCGGTTTTCGCGGCCTCTGCCCGGCGTGGTGGACCGGCCGCGCGTGTCGTGCGGATCACCACGGCGGAGTATCCCACGCCGGCGGCGCGGCCGCTGAACTCGCGGCTCGACCTCGGCAAGGTCGCGGCCGTTCATGGCATCCGCATGCCGGACTGGCGTCCGTCGGTCCAGGCGTGCGTGGAGCGGATCCTATCCGGGGAGACCTAAGTTGAAGGGCATCATTCTTGCCGGCGGCAGCGGTACTAGGCTCCATCCGATGACCCATGTGGTCTCGAAGCAGCTGCTGCCGGTCTACAACAAGCCGATGATCTATTACCCGCTGTCGACCCTCATGCTAGCGGGCATCCGGGAGATCCTGGTTATCTCGACACCCGAGGACCTGCCGCGCTTCCAGCAGCTTCTGGGCTCCGGCGCAGCCTGGGGCCTGTCGCTGAGCTACGCCGAACAGGCGCGGCCGGCGGGCCTCGCCCAGGCGCTGACCATTGGCGAGGGTTTCCTGGGCGGCGGCCCGTGCGCGCTCATTCTCGGCGATAACATCTTCTACGGCCACGGCCTGCCGGAGCTGTTGACGCGCGCGATCGCCGGGCTCAGCGGTGCGACCATCTTCGCCTACCACGTCAGCGACCCGCGCCGGTACGGCGTGGTCGAGCTCGGCGCCGACGGCCGCCCGATTGCGATCGAGGAGAAGCCCGAGACGCCGCGGTCCAGCTGGGCGGTTACGGGGCTCTATCTCTACGACCGACACGGGCCCGAGGTCGCTCACGACATTCGGCCGTCGGCGCGGGACGAGCTGGAGATCACCGACGTCAACCGCAACTACCTGGAGCGTGGCGCCTTGTCGGTGGAGTTCATGGGGCGCGGCTATGCTTGGCTCGACACCGGCACGCCGGAATCCCTGATGGAGGCGTCTGAGTTCGTCCGCGCGCTGGAGCACCGCCAAGGCATGCGGATCGCGTGTCCCGAGGAGATTGCGTTCAATAGCGGGTGGCTCTCGCGGGAGGCGCTGCTCGACCTCGCCGTTCAGCTCGGCAAGACCGAATACGGCCGCTATCTGAGCAATCTCGCCCGCATCCGGGACGGCGACGGGCGGTAAAGCCTTTTCCACCTGGAGGGAAACGTCCGGGCGACGACAAACAGCGCCAGGCACAAGGGCGCTTTCCGCTCGCGGCGCAGGGGGTCGGCGCGGGGAGGGCCCCGTCAGTTGGACGCCGCGAACGCTGGCACCGGCACGACGTCGATCGGATCGATGTTCTTCACGATCCCGTACGGCCGCGTCAGACAGACGTGCTCCGCCTCCGCCTCGCCGAGCCGCTCAGCGACCTTCGCCCGGGCGCGGCTGAGGTTCGGGCGGCGGCGCCCGGTCGTATGCGCGTCGGAGGCGATGATGTGGACCATTCCCTCGTCGAGCATCCGTTCCGACCAGTAGAGCGGACGGCTGCCGAATTCGCCGGTGATCGAGGCCGCGGTGAGCTGGATCCAGACTCCGGCGTTGAACATGCGCCCGACGCTCGCATAGTTCGTCTCGATCCAGGACAGCCGCTCGGGGTGGGTGAGGACGGGGATGAAGCCGGACCTCATCAGGTCCGCCGCCACCTCTTCCAGGCGCGGCGGGGCGACGTGGTGTGGCGGTTCGAACAGGAAATAGCGGCTGTCGGCGACGGTCAGCACGCGCCCCGAGCGCATGCCCTCCGCCAGCCGAGGCGCGAGATGCACGTCCGCTCCGGTCAGAAGGTAGAGATCGATTTCCCGCTCCAATAGAACCGCAGCCAAATCTTCCACCGCAGCCCGAATCGACGGTCCGTCGTTGTCGTAGACGCCGGGCTTGATATGCGGCGTACAGGCCATGATCCGGATGCCGTCGGCGACGGCCATCCGCGCCATCTCGATGGAAACCTCAATGTCCTTGGCGCCATCGTCTATGCCGGGCAGGAGATGGCTGTGAAGATCGATCATGGAGTTGATTGGCCTCGTGTCAGGCTCCGCCCGTAGGCCTCGTCCTACAGCCGCTTCCCTGGTGGTGGCAAGCGTAGCCGTCATCGCGCGCCGAAGCCCGTCAGGACGGTGCTTGCCGTACGGAAAAGGATTAGAATGTCCAACCAGAGCGAGAAGTGCTTGATGTAGAAGAAGTCGTAGTGGAGCTTCTCCAGAACCTGCTGCTCGGTGACCACGTGACCCTGGTTGACCTGCGCCCATCCGGTTATGCCTGGCCGCACGATGTAGCGGTAGTGGTAAAAGGGCAGGTCGGTCTCGAAGGAATCCGACAGCACCTTGGCTTCAGGGCGCGGCCCGATCCAGCTCATCTCGCCGCGCAGGATGTTGATCATCTGCGGCAGTTCGTCGATGCGGGTGCGGCGCAGTAAGCGCCCGAGCCGTGTGATCCGGGGGTCGTCGTCGCGGGTGATGGCCGACTGCCGATCGGTGTTCGTTGCGGACTCGGCGCTGCGCATGGTTCGCAGCTTGTAAATCGTGAACGGCTGCCCACGATAGCCCGTACGCATCTGGCGGAAGACGGCGGGCCCCTTGGAATCGAACCGAATTGCCACGCAGACAATGAGGAGCAGCGGCCACAGCACTAAAAGCGCGACTAGCGCGACGAGTCGGTCAATGATCGCCTTCGCGAGGAGATAAGCGTGGTTCGGCAGCAATGAGCCGAGCGTGTTTTCCGAAAGGTGCTCGATCTCGACCCGGCCGGTCAGCGATTCCATGGCCTGCTTAACGTGGAAGACCGGTACCCCTTGCAGCGCGCAGTCGGTAATGAAGCGCTCCCACTCTTCAGGCAGGTCGTTCCGCAGGTCGGCGATCACGCCGTAGATCGGGGCAGAGGGCAGGATCGGATTGTGCAGGCGCAACCATTCCGTACTTCGCGCCCGGCTCTGGCCGCTGAGCTCTACGCCGGGAAGCACGGCGAAGCGATAGATCTCGTAGCGTCGCGCGACCAGATAAAGGGCGAAGAACCAGCCGACTGCGGCGACGAAGCTGAGGATGAACTGGAAGCGGCTGTAGTCAATGCGGAATAAGAAGAAGGTGAGGATAGTAGTACCATAGGCTAGCGCGAAGCTCGGCAGGACGTAGTAGGTATCGTTGACGCCCGGAAAGCGTGTGATCTGGCGCAGGAACACGACTCCGAGGGCCACCGCAATCGACGTGCCGAGAAGGGTATTTCGGCCGCTAGCGCTCTCCAAATACAGAATGATGTCGCTGTGGCCACGCAGGAGACCCGGTAGGACCGAGCAGAGAAGGATGCCCGCGAGAAGCTGGAAACGAACCCGGAGCGCCGACAGCGCGATACCCCGGGCAGCCGAATGGGCTGCGTTGGAGGTGCTGTTAAGAGCAATCATGACCCGACCGGTGATTTTGCCAGATGTTGGCTTTGAATATACGCTGGGTTGAACTGAAACGCTTCGCACCAACCGGATGTGTGCAGGCCGTGAGGAAAACAAGGTGTAGGAGTAACTAATAGCGTGACTATGCCTGATTCGGGAGTGAAACAGTGCGACGTCGGCAAAGCTAGATGCCGACTCCTCCCCATCCTCTCGGTCATATAAGCATCATGTATCAAGAATATTCAGCGGCATCGCAAGGTCTGCCAGCGAGGCGGCCCTTGCTCCCAAGGAAGAATCGATTCGCCACCGTTCACATCTTTTGTGTGGCTGTCTTCTGTTGTTGCAATTAGGTCACACTCGGCCATTCAAATCATAGAATACTCCAGCGCAAATGCGGTGGTCTCTATCGCCGGGATGCAGGGTGAAGGTTTTTTCATAATAAATCAACGGTTTATGGGTGTTGTTGCAGTCTGTTGATCGACGGCGGCACGGTGCGGCGGTGCAGGTATTTGTTCATCTTTCCCGATCCGCGCACTTGAAAGAGCGGAGCCCGTTTGCTAGTGAGTGATGAAATTCTGCGGTGCACTCTGGTCGCATTGGAGCCTGTGTATGAAAGTTCTTTTCGCTGGATCGGTGGCGCTACTATCCTGCATCGCTGCTGCGAATGCCTCCGAAGTGTGTCAGGCGCTGGTTAGTCGGGGCACCTGTGTCTATGCGGCTACTCTTCTGGATGGCGAAGGCAATCGGCTGGGAACGTTGTCCGAGATCGAGGGCCGTGTGATGTCGTCCGGCGAGACCGGGTTCACTCCCGCCAAAGCCGATACGTCGCTCATGATCGGTGATCGCATCCTGGTGCTCGAGGGCGGCAAGGCGGTTCTTCAGGCTGGTCCTTCCTACACCCAGGCGCTCGCCTCTCCGACTGTGGTCGATGTCTCGGCTCAGGGCAATTGCGGCTGCCTCACGGTTCAGTCCGATGTGCGCACCTTTGCCCAGGCGGCCGGTGCCGCCGGCGCTGCCGGCGCGCTTTCCGGCGGCGGTACAGGTGCAGGTGCGGGTGCTGCTGGAGCGGGTGCTGCTGGTGCTGGCGCTTCGGGTGCTGCTGCTGGCGCAGGCGCCCTCAGCGGCATCGCGGCCGCGACCGGCCTTTCCACCACGGCGATCGCTGTCGGCGGTGCTGTTGCGGTTGGTGCCGTTGTGGTCGGTACGACCGTGGCAGTCAACGAATCGAGCAACAACGACGATACGCCGACCAGCCCGTAAGCTCTGTCGCGCAAACGCGTTCGTAGTTCTTGTGAAGTCGGAAAGCGCTGGCAGATTGCTCTGCCGGCGCTTTTTTCGTCTCGTGCAGCCGCGCATTTTCCGATGCAATTGACCGGCGCAGCGCAGGGTCGACAGGTAGTCTTCCCGGCGTCATTTTGTTGGGCAGTACAGCTTCCCAAGGATCAGCTGGATCTGGTTGGGCTATCCCTTAGCCGTCCGCGCGTTGCGTTCCCATCATGGTGTTGAAGCGTTTGATGTCGACTCGAACTGGAGAGCCTCCCCGTGCTGCCCTGGATCGATCTCCGGACCGGACGCGAATCTTCTTCGCGCTGACGCTTGCGATCTTCGGTTTGGCGCTCTGCTTCGGGGGAGCGACGTATCGGGGATTTGCTTCCGACGCTCTGGTGGAGCTTGCGTGCCTGCCGCTGCTGGCTGTCGCCCTGATGCGGCTTGCCGGCGAGTCCAGGACCCGCCGCGCCGCGTTCCCACTGGTGCTTTTGGCGCTTATGCTGGCGCTTCCCCTTTTGCAGCTTATCCCTCTGCCGCCGGGCATCTGGCCCCTCTTGCCCGGCCGTGCCGGCGTTGTGGAAGTGTTCACGTTCATCGGACGGCCGGTACCCTGGTGGCCGCTCTCCCTCGACCCGTCCGCAACGCTCGCCTCGTTCCTGTCCGTCCTTCCCGCGGCGGCCATCTTCCTTGCGGTGCTGTCCACGGATGTCCGTGACCGCCGGATGATGACGTTGGGTCTCGTTGGCTTTGCCGCCGTCACAGTCGTGCTGGGACTTGCCCAGCTTGCACAGGGACCCGGCAGCCCGCTTCGCTTCTACGCCATCACCAATTTCGACAGCTCGGTCGGCTTCTTCGCCAACCGGAATCATTATGCGGCGCTGCTGTGTGCCGTGCTGCCGCTGGCGCTCGCCTGGACCATTCACTCCGCCGGGCTCAGCGGCGTCGAGGGCCGCATGCGCGCCTTGCTGTTCGGCTCGGTCTCCGTCCTCATCCTCTTCGGTGCGGCACTGTCGCTGTCGCGCGCGGGCATCCTGCTGGCGACGTTTGCCCTGGGCTCGAGCATCCTGCTGCTCGACTTTGGCGCCGCCCGGGAATCCCGCCGCTCGGTCATCCGGCTGATGATGGTGATCGGGGCGATCGCGGTGGTGATGATCGCCAACTACGCCTTGTCCGGCCTGCTCTCGCGGTTCGCCTCGTCCGGCATCGATGACTTCCGCCTGCTGATCTGGTCGATCACGCGGGAAGCGATATCCTCGGTGTTCCCGTTCGGCGGTGGCTTCGGAACATTCCAGCCGCTCTATCTCGCCTTCGATCGACCGGACGCGCTGTCAGAATCCTTCGTCAACCGCGCCCACAATGACTGGCTGGAGCTGGTGCTGGAAGCCGGATTGCCGGCCGTATTCCTGATGATCGCCTTCCTTGCGTGGTTCGGGTTGGCGGCGTTGCGGGCGTGGCGTGGGCACGCAGCCGAGGAGAGCCGGCTCGACGTCAAGCTGACGAGGGCCGCGACCCTGTCGATCGTCATCCTGCTCCTGCATTCCTTCGTCGACTACCCGTTGCGGACGATCGCCGTGCAGGTGCTTTTCGCGTTCCTTTGCGCGCTTCTGGTCGCGCCGGTGTGCCGAATGGTGAAACCGCCCAGCCGGCGCCGACGCCGTCCCGCGCGCGGGCACAGGCCCGCTCCGTCGGATCCCCGGCCTTCGCCGCCGCCCGTCGCGCCGCCCCCCCCACGTGACCGCAGATCCCTTAACTGGACGGACTGAGATCGTTGCGCCAGTGCGGCGGCGCTAGCTGCCGCTGGATGCCGCGAGCTCGATGATTTCCGCGGTGATCTCGTCCTGGCGCACCTGCCGGGCTCGGGAGACGAGGCTCGACACGGTCTTGTCGACGTTCTCCTTGGCGCTGATCATCGCCCGCATCCGGGCGCCGTTCTCCGCGGCGAACGACAGCATCACCGCCTCGCAGATCTCCGCGAAGATGTACTCCTCCGACAGGCGCGCCAGCAGCACCGCCGGCGCCAGTGTCATCAGCGGAGGCCGGGTGGTCGCGGTTACCGGAAAGCGGTCGAAGTCGAACGGCACCAGCCGCTTTTCCACCACGGCCCCGGGATCGGTGGCATCGGGGTCGGCGTGGACGATGCTGACACGGACGACGGCGTCCGCCTCGATGCGGCGGTAGAGCTCGGCGATGATGCGGTCGGCGAGGCTCGCGGCCTGCGCCGCGTGGACAATCATCGGGGCCGACCAGTCGATCGCCATTCCCCGTTCTCCGGCCAGCATCAGGCCGCGATCGCCGACGAGAAGCAGGTCCGTCGCTCCGGCATCGGCGCCGGTCGAAAGACGCGCCGCCGCGTCGAGAACGTGCTCGGAGAACGCTCCGGCGAAGCCCTGCTCCGCGCACAGCGCCACGATCGCATGGGTGCCTCGGCCGGATGCTCGCGCCTCTGCGCGAGCGGCGTCCGGCTGCACGGCGAGCGCGGTGCCGATCGCCTCGCCGACCGTCCCGGCATAGGTGCGGATGCCGTCGAGCCGGGCGCGTGCCTCGCGCGTGCGGGCCGCCGCGATCGACCGCATGGCGCTGATGACCGCCGAGAGCTGGTGGATCGTGCCGATGCGGGCTTCGACATCCCGAAGGCGCTCGGTCATGACGCCGGGCCATCGCGCGCGGATGCCGCGGCAAGTTCCTGCGCGAGCGCGCGTACCGCCTCCACCAGCCGCGTGCGCACGGTCTCGTCCAGGGCCCCGTCCGGCGTCACGCCGGCCACCGCATCGGCCGCGTGCGTATCGAGATA
>Ga0207904_1000316_pt1 | contig 20356 bp, 13 predicted proteins | sample MalvirmetaMSP118_FD_184232 | JGI IMG/M metagenome (GOLD analysis project Ga0207904, IMG submission 184232) | Marine viral communities from the Deep Pacific Ocean - MSP-118 (SPAdes) | ecosystem: Environmental > Aquatic > Marine > Oceanic | place: Pacific Ocean | collected 2011-05-30 | reverse complement strand
CCGGTGGAGCAACTTACATCCTGTGAATCATCAATCAAAGATTTTGTCGCTAAGTTGAACCTTATTTAAGCGATTTGGGTTGGTCCGACAGTGAAAATTGGAGCTTGAGCGGTAAACGAGTGAGGGGGTTTCGGGTAAGATACTTCGGATGAGGGGCAAATCGGTGCTTTATACTTCCTATACCCCCCTCCTGTACACACAGTCAAAACGTGTACGTCTCTTAAGGAGCCGAAGTTAGCTCTATCATTGGGCTCAACGATAATTTCAACAAGCAACACACGGTCGCCTGGTTTCGCAGCTTCGTGGCATTTCTTAAGAATCGTTATACAGCGTCCATCATCCCAGTCATGCATTACATTTTTAAGAATATATGCATCGCACCCTGGAACAATTTTTTCATAAAAATTACCAACGACCGTCTCTACCCTGTCAGAAACATTGCGAGCTTCTAACAAGGGCTTGGCTGACTCAATGACACCTTCACAATCAAATAGGACACACTCCAAATGAGGATACCTAATAGCTAGTTCGGATATTAAGCCTCCGCGCCCCCCACCGACATCACACAAACGTTTAATTTCATTGAATGGATAAAGCTTGGCAACCATTGGGGCTTCACTAAACGTAACGCCCATCATCATCTGCGCAAACGTCTCCCTTTCTTCCGGGTGTGCATCAAACCAATCCCACAAATCCATGCCGTTGGTATGCTCAAACCCATCCGCACCGGTTTTAAGAATATGATCAATTTCTAAATAAGATTTTGAATTTGACTGAGATGCAAAGTATTCCGCAAACTCTTTAGCGCGCGTTGCTTGCCCTGAAATCAAAGCCTTCGACAACCGATTGTTTTCGAATTCACCAGCTCCGTTCATTTTAAACACGCCGACAGTACAGGCTGCTCGTAAAATACGATGCACCGCATCTTCATTTGCCCCTACATGCTCCGCAATAGCTTTCGCGTTCATAGGGCCCTTACTTAAAAGGTCAGCGATTTCCCACCGAGCTAAGGCACCAAAGATTTGTGTTTGGGCTATACCGGTACAACGCTCAAACAAAACAGCATCAGCCGGTACGACCAAATCAGCCAGTTTAATAAAAAAACGCCTTAGCCATAAAACAAAACCTATAACAACACCTGGTACGGCGTTGGGCATCGGCTTGTCCGTGATTCCCTGCACATCAAAATCGGTAAGCTCTTCTGAAGCCACTTCACCCAACAAAGTTGTATCGTTCATTACTCCCCCCTATTAAAATAGACTAATAGCAAACTTCGAGTATTCTTTTCTCACTTTTTGCCAAATTATGTACCATGCCTTTACAGCAATCGTATTCATCATGGTCATGAGATGATATTAACTGTATTTCAGAGCCAAACTGCTTCTTCAACTCACTTAATCTTTCTTGATTATAAATTCTTTCAGCTCTAGAAGTATCATCGAGCGACTGTAACCAATACAAACCTCGTGGCGTTGCGATATCTTTAGTTATCTCTGAGCTATGAAAATATGCATCCCCACAATGCAATATCCAACCGTTTTCCGTCGATATAGCAACACCGCAGTGCCCCCTTGAATGCCCAAATAACGGAATCAATAAAATATCAAATAGTTTGCTCGATAGCACCTGGACTGATTCAAAACCATACCAAGATTCACCTTTAATGGTGTGCGCTTTCCAATTGGGTTCATGAGCCCACATATGTTGCATATATCGCGCTTTTTCCCAAAGTGTAACAGGTTTCGTTGCCGCCCTCAGTTCTTTGGCAAGCACATGCACTGTTGCATTTGGAAAATCCATTAATCCCCCGGAATGATCTGGATCCAGGTGAGTTAATACTATGTGACGAACATCATCAGCGGAATACCCTAATGCTCGAATTTGAGATAGGGCACACAAATCCAGATCCATCGTCGCCCCCAAAAAGTATTTTGCCAAATAAGTATCTGGAAAGGTTGGGTTACAAATATCTTTATAGGCAAAGCCAGTATCAACCAAAACCAGCCCTTCATCTGTCTCTATCAATAAACAATGGCAAGACATTCTAGCGCGCTTAAAAAAACTTCCTTTACCCGTCAATAACCGGCCACCTGTCATGCATAAGGTCGCACAATTCAAATGATGTACTTTATATCCCATCTGTTTTTCCTACGTGTTTAATGCGGATTTAGATTCCGGCATAGCTGCGGATTCGTCAGTGTTTTTGCCCATTGGAATTTTATCTAAAAGAATCGGTAGTACGATTGACGTTGCCAAAGCGCTCACGATCATAGTCATAGCGATAAGCCCTCCCAAATAAACGAGCGGTTGAAAACTAGATATCATCAACACCATAAAACCACCCGCTAACGATAAGGAATTTATAATAATAGGGGGGCTTACTGTACGAACAGCCAATGCTAATGCATCATTTTTACACAAACCATTGTTCATTGACTGCTTAACGGATTCAATAAAGTGAATGCCATAATCAATACCTACACCAAGCACGATAGCTGCGATTAGGCTTGTAGCCACATCAAGATCCAGCTGTAAACCACCCAACATTCCAAAGTTAATCAACAGTGTAAGCGCCAAAGGTATGACCGCCGCAAAGCCAATAACAATACTCCTAAATAGCACGCTCATGATAACCAACACGAGAATGGAGCTTATCAGCAAACTAGCAATCTGACCGTTAACCACCTCTTCCGTTGCATAAACAATAACGCCTGCGATACTTGCAAAGGATACATCAAGCCCGCTTGGCTTTGGAATTGCCTCTACTAAGTTAATAACATCTCTCGACACTGTTGCTCTATCTGTATCCAGCATCACAACGATTCGGCCATGTCGATAAGCGTTATCAACAACGTCTCTTATGTCTTGCCCCGTGCTATTGTCGTACAGCAAATAGTACTGCGACGCTAATGCGCTTGATAAATCTTCGGGGAGTTGACCTTTGGGGCCATCATTAAGAACTTGATTCATCCTTTCTAAGTAACTATTAGGGCTAATTATGTAACCTATATTAGGGTGTTTACTTAGCTTATTCTCAACATCGGTTATGTATTGAATCACATCTTTTTGAAAGATCGCCCCGTTTTCCTCACCATCTAACCGTATAGACAAGGGTACAACGCTTTGAAAATGCTTTTTAATGATTGCATTATCCTGTCTGATTTGGGCTGATTCCGGGTACATTTCAATGCCTTCGTAATCCACATTGACTTCTTTCGAAAAGAACATACCCAAGCCTGCGATCATTAATACCACTATAACAACCAACGACCTATGTTTGTTGATCATCCACCATATGCCATCGGCCACGCTATTGATTAGGCCAAGCAACACAGACACCTTCTGCTCTGAGGGAAGGCTCAACTTTCTAACAGGCTTAAGCAACAATAGAGAAGGGATCAAAAATAAAGTAAACAAAAAGGCGAACACAACGCCAAGCGCAACAAATATTCCAAACTCTTTAATGAATACAATATCAGTATAAGATAACGCTAGAAACCCTAAAGCAGTGGTTATCGTAGTAAACCCCAGGGCTTTTAATAGTCCTCTATAGGTGCGATTTATCGCGTCTTTAACATTACCATTCGCACCGGGCAATTCACGATAGAACCGGTTTAACACATGAATAGAGTCTGCAACAGCTGTCGCCATGATAAATATGGGGAGCATCGTTGTTATCATATTTTGCTTAATTCCAAGCAATGGTAAAAAGCCTAAAGTGCACACCAAACTTGCCACCGCAACCAACAAAGGGATATAGACACCCTCGAAGGTTTTAAAACTTAAGGCTAGTACAATAACGATAACGAGGAGAACCAAAGGGAAAAAGCGATTATTATCTTGCTGCAAGTAATGATTTAGCGCATTAATTACAACCGTTGTTCCGCCAACATGAATATTAAAATCGCCTTCAACGTTTTGTAACTCAGCAACTATCTTTTGATGCGCTCGTGTCACGATACTCGCATCGTCGTTCGAAGCATTCAGCTCAATGCCTATATTGAATGCCTTTTCATCACGAGAAACAAATGCGCCCTGAATAAGTGGGTTGTCCCCAACTCTTCGCTTAATTTCATCTAAATCTTGCTGAGTTTTAGGTGGAGTTTCCATCAGCTTCAGTACATCTAAATTATCATCAATATCAACGATATCTTGAAAATTAGTTAAACTATCTACCGATCTAACGGGGTCTACATAAATGACTAACTCACCCAAAAACTGAGATTGTTTTTCTGTCAACTCGTTATTACTAAGCAAATAGGATTTTAGCTTCTCTATTTCAGGCTTAGTATAGGGGGTGAATTTCTGTTCTATAATGCTCGCAACGATAGTCGAGGATGTTTGATCCACACCAAGCGCTCTCAATTGCTCGATATCAACATCATTAACCAGATTCAAATTCTGTAGCTTGATAGTAAGATTTTCCAAGCTTTTTATAAGGCTTGTTTGATAGATTGAGCCCGAAATGGGTGTTAAAACAACAGAGACACTCGCGCCAGTAGCCGTAAATATTTCAGAAAGCTCACTATCGACCACCCTTGCCGGATGATCTGGACTTAGTAAGTACGTTGTAGGGTTTATTTTTAAATTAGCTAGTTGTGCGCCAAAAAACACAACAACAAGCGAACACAGCAGTAAATATAGTTTGGATCTACCTATTATATTGTTTAACACTTAGTCCCCCTTAATCTATTCAATCGCCTCAATGTGCGCGAGTATATTCTAAAAGTATTTTTATACATGCATTCGCTAGTGATGTGGCCCGATCATCGCTTACCATGTCTTTAGTGTAAGAAAAGTTCCAAAATAATTGATTGTGGCTAGTATTCGCTGTGCTAACCCACAATCCTGTAACAGATGTTTCTGCTATAAACTGAGCCCCTGAAATTTGATGTTCCCCGCTATGATCAGGAAAGTCATATGCACCAAGGTTAGATATGCATAAATTCCCTGGGCCTTTACCATCTAAAAACTTCATATACGAGCCAGCAGTTTCAGCTGTATGCGGCATTGTACGTCGCACAAAGTTCATGATAGTAAACGGTTCGTTATTCTCTTTCTGTATCAACATATCGTTACGAAAATCGCGCGCAACATCCCAAAACGCTTTTTGATCTACCTTTGAAGCAAAAGTAAAAAAGCTAGCTACGAATATGCCCAAGCTTGCATCATCTACCTGTGGAAGTAGATCTTCACGAAGGTTCACCGGCGATCCAATGCCAACCGATACATTCTTCCGATGGGCATGTTTTTCTTTGACCAGTTTATCTGTGAGCGTTGCAAATATAAGCGCAGTACACAAAGCTGCGTGCACCGATGTGTTTTCTGCTTTGCAGGCAGCAACGAGGCTTTTGGTTTGATCCTGAGATAATTCCTTATGAATAAAATTCGTGCGGCGATCCTGGAATTCGACATATTTGTCGATTGGCAACTGGATTGGCTTTTTAAGAAAGGAGAATAACTCTATTTTTAATTGTAAGCATAATGTTTTTAAAAACGCGAAAAGGCCATTAAATTGAGATGGAAAACGATCACTAAAACTTGCCGATAAATCATAGCTATCCATCTTTACCGTTGGATCCCCCGCTAACAGGACTATCTCTTTTAGCAAAGACATAATTCCAGTGGCATCTATAATTGTATGAGAAGCAATCAAAATTAAATCGGTGCCGCCACCATATTCAAATAGCACCACTTTAAATAGCGGGCCTATGCTTGTATTGAATGGCTTGTTTAAATAGCCTTGCTTTACCGCCTCTACCCACGCGTTGGGCTTACCCTCTAATCGCTCCTTTATCACCTCGACATTCATTTCAGCTTGAACTTCGAATCGAGGGTTTCTATTTTTTTTATCGAGTTTTATATTCGACCTTAAAAGAGGATGACGCTTTTGGACTACACCAATTGCATGCTGAACCGACTCAGTCTTTAAATTACCTTCGAACCGGCAACGAGCCACACCATTTAAGGGAGAAACATTTCCAAAAACCCAATACCAGCGTTCTAATGGGTCTAATAGTCGACTATTACCGCTCATATTCAAAGCCTCTTTCAGTTACCTAATTTCAATATGTCCCATTACAACGTAAAATAGCGGCAATTCACTCACTACCTTAGAAGCAATTATGTTTAAAGACGTTATACGCTATTCAAATGAAAGAAGCCCCTCTTACATCGTCCTGCCGCTCGCTGCGGCACTCTATTCTTCAGGTTTCGATTCATTCCCTACACTAGCCACTTATATTGCGGGGCTTGTCTGCGTATCGCTCTTTCTGTTCCTGGTTAGGCTAAGTGATGATATATGCGATATCCCTATCGATAATATCACTCACCCAGAAAGGCTTCTTCCCAGCGGTGAACTAAATATATCCAAGCTAAATATATTCAGGGCCATTGTTATCGTTGTCATGCTCATGATCAATTATGATAACAATCTAGCAATGTTGTTCCTTGCTTTAACTTGCTTAGTATATTTCGTTTTTTTCCTAGCAAAACCACACCTGCCCACCATGATCCACGTTCTGCTATTGAACTCAACACTAGCAGTATTCCCGCTTTATGCAGGGTTGCTCACGCCAGATGGGATCAGCCCTTTCCATTTACTCTTAGGCATGTTTTTTTGGCTCGGTGGATTTGCCCATGATTTATCTCATTCAGTGATTGATACCAGTAATACCGATCCCAAAAAGCTTAACCCGATAAACCATTACAACCAAAAAGCAATGGCTATTAACTCGTTTATTGTATTCACCATCGCGTTCTTAGCTGGCGTTTTTATGTACATGCATGACTATGTCACCACATCCTTCATAATCACACTGATTATCGCTTACGCGATATTGCTAAAACTTGAGTTGCAGCTTATACAAAAACCAAACGAAGAAAATGCTAAGCCTTTTTACATTTTCGGTTTTCTGTTTTTTCTGGTTCCCGGTATAGCTAATGCAATTTCTCTATATCTTAGATAACACTAAGCGCTTGAGAACCAAAATCTCTCTCTATTTTTGCATTAATTTCAGGGTGTAAAGCTCCGAAAACTATTTGTTGAGTTAAGCCTGAAATAATATGTGAAGGCAATAGCGATCTCGTTCCCACAATTTTTCTTGCAAGCGATACAAGATCTTCACAAACACCTGTTACATGGTGCTTTTGAGCAAGAACTTTGGGTTGCTCCTCTGATATCCAAGCAGTGATGTTCTCACGGGATAAATTTGGTAAGCTGCGCGAAAAACGCTCTATTGAGTTAAGGCAACAAGTATAAGCTATCTCCGCCCTACCCATATCTACAATATAACCGTCCAATTCGCTTAATGGTTTATCATCAACATGTGCGTTTTGTAAAAAGATTGAAGCTTCATTTAATGCCCTTCGGGCACCACCCAAATAAGGCGCCATTGCCAAAGATGCAAAAACAACCCGCGTTAATGCATGTAACCCCGCAGAAGCGTCTTCTGTATCACTTGGAATAGACTGAATCGGAGATAATTTGAGGCTACTAAACTCAACTGCACGGGTGTCTGCATCAGCCATTGCCCCAGGGTACATTGGCTCACCAAAGCTAATTCCATCAATACCCTGCAATAAGGTATAGAAAAGCCCGACCTTTTCTTCATCTAATATGCCTGTAAATAAAAGCAGATCCGCACGTGTAATATTTGACTGAAAGTTCTTTATACCATTACAGACGACCGAACCATCCTCCTGTGTTTTACAGTAAACCTGATTACCTTTATCGTTCTTATTCCGAACAAAGTCATCGAAACTTGAAACAGCTAAAATCCAACGGTTTGATTTAACTTGCTGAAGAAATTGTTTCTTCAACATATCGATCATCGTGTTCTCTGCTGTTGGCATGCTCGCAATGCTTAGGGCTATATATTGGTTCATGCACAAACCTACCGATAGAGGCAGATTATATTGACCCAGAAGATGCAAAAATTTAAATGAGTAATCAAACGCATCAGATACGCCCAGCGTCTCAACATCACATGCGATAAATGGCAATGACGTATCTCGAACAAAGTTAATTACTTGATCCGGATCGCAGGATTCATCGCGTAAATATGCCTCTAGCGCTTGCAGTTCATTTTCTAATTCTGAATTCATAGACACCTCAATTTAGATTATGCCTCATCAGCGCATAATCGAATTTCACCTGTTTTTCCGTTCAATTCAATTTCGCTACCATCCTCAATATATTTGGTAGCATTCTTGACACCAACAATGGTCGGAATACCTAGCTCCCGCCCTATTATTGCTGTGTGTGATAATAAGCTACCACGCTCTGAAACCAAACCTGCTGAAATCGTCATTAAAAATACCCAACCTGGATCAGTCGTCTCTGATACCAGTATCTTTCCTTTTAAATCTGCATCCTGATTTGGGTTTTTAATCGTCCTCGCAAATGATCTTACAACGCCCTCTGAGCAACCAGTGCCTTTAAGCACTTTAAGATCATCGATTAAATCAAGCTCTTGCATAGGGAAACGATTCGCATACACCGTGCCTTGTGTGAAAAGCTTCCCTTCTTGTTCGTTGTCCTTCCATTTTTGAACTTGGCATTTTCTATATTCAATCAGCCCTTTCAAATCCCCGTTAGGAGAACAGCCTTTTCGGTACTGATCCAGCTCTTGAAGAGTAATATAAAAAACATCTCTCTCTTCATCCAAGACACCTTCCGCTTTGAGGGTTTTTCCTATCGCCAACAATAGCTGTCGAATGTAAGAGAAATGCAACCCTCGATCCAAACGGGTAGCTTCTCTATACGCAACCGAGTTGCGCGTCTTTTTGAGAAGCCATTTAAGCAACCAAGCATTCTTCAAGCCTTTGATGCTATCTACTAATTTTCCTTCTGCACCCTGATTCTTTTTCACTTCCTTTTTAGGAAGAGAAGCGGTGTCCAAAATGAATTTAATCAGCTGAAATGGGTTTTCCCTGAACGTCATCTCTTCCATGATCAGTTCTTTAGGTGAGCGGTGACCATAAAGTTCAATATGAAGAGTTAATTGACTCGCAAATGTGTTATATCCAGCAGCGTTTAAATGATTCACCAATTTAATAGGCTCATTTAACGCTTGATGGTTTAAAGATTCATTCAAAAATGTTTGCAGGGTTTGATCACACCTAACCACATCTGCAAGCCCCTCTAGAGACTTCACCGGTTTGGTACTATCAATATGCTGATTAGATAAAAGGCTATTAAGAAGATTATCGGAATCTGGTATACCAGAGCGTTTAAATTGCTCTTTGGTAACAGCCATAAATATCATAGCGAAAAAATCATTTAATATCGGAATGCTTAATGATTTCATGAAACGTTTCGACAAGTTCATCAACGCCTCTATTAACGCGTCCGCCCCTGCCTTTTCCAAATCGAGCTTCTTGAAGTCAGATTCAATACTCTTAGTCGTTACAAAGTACCCTTTAATTAAATGCTCATGTCTTACTAGGTTTTTAATAAAACTAATTGGAAATCTAGTCAGAATTCTCAACTTATCAAACCTAGTCAGTTCAATATCATTAAGCGCTGAATCAAAAGATCCATCCGTGCCAATCATTTGTTCAAAATAATCGATAATTTTACTTTTGAAGAATGGCATAACCAGCAAAGTTCTATACCAGTTGCAAATATTGTAGTACGACTGGCCGTTGATATAACCCACCAAGTTTTGCAGAACCTCTTCTTGCTTTTCTACAACGTTTTTAGGTACACCAAAAAGCGATAAGGCATCTCGTATGCAATGATAGTAATCCAAATGCAATATTGAAAAAGTCATCGGTAATACAACACCGGGATAACTTTCAATAATATTACTGTTATCAAAGACGCGTTTCGCACCTTTTGGTATGGTTGTAATCGGTCTTGATTGAAGAATATAGAGCTGCCCTTCCTTATCAAAAGTCCACTCAACATCTTGATAGTGATTATAAATACTAGCAATAGATTCAGAAGCATGTACAAGCGTATTCCTTTGGGTTTCTGAAAGCACTTCGTTATGACTTTCAGCACCACTAACTTGACATTCTTGTGTACCTTCATTGGAGGAATAACTTAGCTTGCTTGTCTTTTCGTTTACATCTAGATGCCATAAGCCTGTAACTTTATTATGTGTGTAGAGATCTGTTTCTACTTTATCGCCTACCACCCCTTCACCAAGCCCATATCCGGCAGCTATCACTTGTTTATCAACACCACCTTTCGGGTCAGCCTGAAACAAAACACCTGCGCTTTCGGAATCAATCATTCGTTGAATCACAACCGCAACAGACGTTTCACTTGGGTCTTGATTCATTTTTATAACATAAGTCAAAATTCCAGGCTGAAAAGCACTTGCCCAGCACAGCTTTAACTTTTCAATTATGCTGTCTCTTGTCACATTTAACCAAGTACCCAACTGGCCGGCGTACGAACTAGTTAACCCATCTTCATTCAACGCTGAAGAGCGCACAGAAAAAGAACTCCAGCCTTCTAGCTGAACAAGGGCGCTCTCAATCTCCTCCAAAATAGGGGTGGGTATATCTTGGGATAGCACTAGATCGACCAGTTGATCTGATGTCGATTGAACGCTTTCAAATGAATCAAAATCACACTTTGCCAAAATAGTTTTTATTGTATCCCGCTGTACGCCAATTGTTTCTTCAAATGCCGTTGAAGAAACACATATAAAGTCAGGTACATTTAGCCCATGAGACTGCAAATAGAAAAGGTTCTTAGCCTTCCCACCTATAACATCACCTAAGCCAGCATTATAGTTTTTCTGGTGTAAAACAAAATTACTCATATGATTACTGCCGCCGTTACATTCAATCGTCGAAATGAGCTCAGGCATCTAAAGATGCAACCTGACTCCCCATTCTGACTAACGTTTCAATTCCATTTTTAGAGTTTTCAATAAGATCGACATCAATAGCAGGGCCTTCTTTACCCCAAAAGAGAGCCACGGTAGAGCCGCCAAATCGAAAATAGCCTTTCTCTTGCGCTTTTCGAACGTTGTCGGACACATCGTTCTGAACAATGGTCCCTATTGTTAAAGCACCAATTTCTACCATATAGATCTCTCCAAAGGAGTCTGATCTTATTAATGTTACCTGCCGTTTATTAGCAAAGCTTTTTGCGCCTGCGCTTAACGCTATAGGGTGTACCGATTCGAGCAACCCCGGGATTTTATAGCTTGATATTACTCGTCCACCACACGGAAAATGAAAGCGATGATAATCTTTTGGAGCAAGTCGAATAACTAAGGCTTTACCGCCTTTAAGGTCAGCGGTTATTTGAGATGCTCCGATTAGCTGATCAAGCTTTACTTCATGCCCCTTAATAAAAAAGGATGTGTCATCATTCAAATCATAGGCCAACAGTCGGCCATCTGCTGGAGACACTAACGAACAAGTATTTTGATTGATAGGCCTAGCGTCAGCCCTTAGCTTTCTAGAAAAAAAAGCATCTAATGAACGATAGCTATCAGTTGGCTTTTCGGCTTCATCACTATCGACTTCGTACATTTCGATGAACGGTTCTATCTGTTTTTTACTAAACCAGGAATGCTTTGGAATGCCATAAATGTGGCTAAACACTGGTTTTCTAACTAATGTTTTTCTTAACATAACCCCTAACGAGGAGTTATATAAAAACATCAGCTCCGATTCACCATAAACCTTTTCAACTTCTAGTTTAGAAGTTTCTCGATTTACATAGGTTATTTCTGGAACATCATGCATAGGGTAGACCTTACAAAGGTTGCTTTCTTAATCCAACGCTGTATAGCAAAATATTGGCAATAACATGCAACAAAGGCCCCAGCAAAATCATAGCGACCATAATTTCAAAAGGAGGTGATAACAATAAGCCATAGACAAACGCGCACCCTATGGCAGAATCAGCTTGATCAAAGAATGTAAATAAGAATGAATATTTTTGAGACTGCTCGCCTGGCTTAATATTGAACTTTCGTTTGATATATGAATTTGGCAACTCCGGAACAACATAACCTATGCCCAGTAAAACCCCCATCCATAGAGGGCTAATAAGTGTCATGTCAACAATCAGATAATCTACCAGGGTTGGCTGGAGAAAATGGCAAAGGTAGACGCCAGGGATAGTCGCTAGCATCATGACAACAATACCGCGCCAAGTTTTATTACTGCCCATTGATTGTTGATTAATAGGAATGGCTAATGCCGAAAACCAGTTACGACTAACAACCAGCATGTGGTATGAACCGGATATAACCAAAGGCAATGCTAAAAATAAGGTCGTGACTAATAGCTCCATCTTATTATCCTCTAACCAAGCCGATATATAACCACACGCCAGTAAACACCAGAGCCAAAGCAGGCATGAGTATGTAAATAAAGCCTTTCGGTTTGGGGATTCTAACGGGTGCAATATAAGCAATGGCAAGCACAGCCATCAATACAGATATGTATATTGATGTAACCGCAGAGCTTAAGAATAATGTCGGAGAAAGGCCCACACCTAAGATTAATGCAGAAAATGTAACAGGCAGCCCATTATAGAACTGTAATTTTCCATCTGCTTCACTTTGGTGAACGTTAAAATAAGCTAAGCGCTGCGCTGCTGCACATGCATAAAGAATTACCGCAATATAGCCTAACCAATCTAGCCCAAAGCTAGCAGCAATCAATACCGGTGCTATACCAAAGCTAACCATATCAACAATCGAATCGATTTGAATACCGAACTCTTTTTCAAAGTCGTTCAGTTTGCTTCGTCTTGCAACAAGCCCATCAAATAAATCGAAAATACCTGCCCAGATCAGCGCAACTATCGCTAACGCGCTTTCTTTCTCTAAGCCCAGAATACAAGCAACTGTTCCAGAAACTAGCCCCAGCATTGTGACTAAGGTTGGCGCGTTATAAATGCCTAAAATTTTCATGCAACATCCAATAGATTATTCTTATCATTCACATCCGAAGATTCTGACTCTACATCAGAAAACGACACCACTCCGGCACTTCCATTAACGGTAATAACATCACCATCCTTTATGTTCTTAGTTGCACCTTTAACCGCGAGCACAGCAGGCATACCATATTCGCGGCAAATAACTGCCGCATGAGATAGAATACCGCCGGTTTCAGTTACAACACCACTCAGCATCGCAAACTTTGGCGTCCAACCGGGATCAGTGCAACGAGTAACCAATATATCCCCTGGCTGCAACCGATCTGCATCATGAATATTAGCAATCACTCGAGCAACACCTGTAACCACTCCTGGGCTACCTGCAACTCCAGCAAACCCGCTTTCAGCTGGAACAGTACTCATTTCTGCGCTTAAATTTCCAAATGCGCCATACCGTTCGCCAATTTCATCGGGTATTTCAAAATCAGCAAAGCTTTGATAGTAGGCTTTATTTTTGGCGATTGTTTTATGAATCACACCTGTATCAACATCACCAGCAGTAATGCTAAGCACATCATTCATACTCAAAAAGAAAATATCGTTTTTACTCTTAAGGTACCCTTGATCAAGCAATCGAGCCTCTAGCTCCAAACTTATTTTTCTTACATACATATAAAATTTTGTTGACAGGTCTCGTAATTCCTCACGCCACCAAAGAAACTCTCTTACTTGCTTTAAACGCTTCGCAATACTTTTTCTTTTTATGAAAGATACTGAATTTAATAGTGCTTCGCAGGCGTCTTTTGCTTTAGCGCTTTGCTCACTATTTCGAGGTCTAGGGTCATTCGCTATCGGTTGATTGATAGTTTGTTTTAACTGGTTTACAACATATTCAATATCTTCCCAATATCGTGGAACCATTAGATCTAGCTCTTGTTTTGAGTGATGGCCAAACTTGGCTAAATAGCTCCTCACTTTATCCAATTGATATTTATCACTCTTCGACTGGATGTCACCAACAATAAGGCTAGCGTCTGTCTTCGTCCAATAGGATAAATCAACTTCACTCTTAGCTATTGTTTCCCTAAGCCCCCACATATCCTCCACAGGAGCCATATGCGAAACACTCGATAAGCCACTTAATAAAGAAGGATAAAGATTCATATCAAATGATGTTTTTTCTACGTCTTCTTTAAATAGAGCATTTAGATTAGAGTTATCGTAGATAAAATTAAAATAGGTAGATTCACTTCTAGGGTAATCTACCTTCATTAATTGCTGATAAAGATTAAATAACGACTCAGTGTTCAACGCGCTCAAACTCACTGAGCTTAGCTCGCTTAATCTGTTTTTCTGTTCGTCTGCAAATTGTGGCGCATCTCGAAGTTGCTTTCGGCAATTGCTTTGAATAATGAGCAAAGCACGAAGACCAGTATATAACGTAGAAGGGGTCGTTTTTGCTACAACGCCATCGCCCTCATAACTAGGCGCTATGCCTAAGCCCTCATCAAATGCTCGCTCATTAAACCCTGGAATTTTTGCGAGGTTTTTCTTCGCCTCTCCGAGATTCCAATACGGCCTTCCGAAGAAACTACGCTGCCATTCCCCTTCGTTGTATTTTTTTAGCTTCAATGTTTGTAGGTATCCACCCATCGAAACATCAATAATGGATTTGTACAAAGATGCCATATAAGGCGTACAGACACTAGACGACACACCACCATCTCTAAAATCAGCGGTAGTCCACTCACCTTTTATGTCTGCGTATCCAAACTGGGTTATTGGTCTGCTTTGCAATATATAGAATTTATCACCTACTTTTCCCCATTCGATATCAACAGGGAATTTTGTTGCGACTTGAATTCGCAAGCTTAAAGCAACTAGCTCTCTGATTTCATCCAACGACAGCACCGGCTGGGATGCCAACTCATTTTCTAATGCTTCCACCCTAACAAACGGGGCTTCATTGTATCGCTTACAAATCACTTCTTTCTCAGCAATTGTACGCTCGGTTTCTGATTCGTTATACCAATCGTACCGGTATTGATCAGGTGTCACTTGGCCAGATACTAACGCTTCTCCTAATCCAAAACAGGCTTCAATCAACATGTTCGTATCATGGCCTTTTACTGGATCCACAGAAAACAGTACACCACTTTTCTCGGAACACACCAACCTTTGTAATACAACGGCTATACCCAATGGTGCGCTAGATGGATTTCTATCAAGATATACCTGCACCCTTTCGTTAAAGAGTGAGGCCCAACAGTCCTTGATAGCAGAATATATATCTTCCGGAGCACTAACATTCAAGACTGTTTCAAACAGCCCAGCGAAAGAAGCATCTGCGCCATCCTCAACGGTCCCACTACTTCTCACTGCAAAAGTATCGTTTGGATACTTTTCTAAAAATAGTGTGACCTGCTTTATAATCTGCTCTGGCAGCACACAATCCCGTATTTTTTTCTCTATTGTGCTTCGATCGATAGGCAAGGTGTTTGATGGTTTATTCAACCAAGAAACCAGGGATTCGTGCCGATTAGCTTTTAAAGTTTCAACAAATGCATGTGAAGTTAAACAACAAAATTCCGGAACAGGCATGCCATCTTTTACTAATTGAAATAACGAGGCGCCTTTCCCACCAACAAGCGGCGCGCCAATATTATCATCGCTATCATTTTTAGCGTTTAAAGCATCTAAATTTAAAACTAAGGGCTGTATTAGTTCACTCATTGATATACCTCACTACGCCAACGCTTTTAGTGTTTGATCTAAGCTACATGAGTCCGGCAAAAAAGTAGTAAACCCATGTTCACACCCCATTTGGTATACATCACGCGCTTCCTCAACAGGTGATATCCCTTCCAAACTATAGCTACGATCAACCTGAGACATGCACAATATAATCGTCTCAGAAAGACACGCTAAGGATACACCTGTATCCAATCCAACAATATTAGGGCCACCAAAACGAATATTAGCTGGCAGTTTTACTAGCCCACCTTCATAAGCGGTCACGTCGCTGCGCGTATCTAAAACTTCATTAGAAAGATCGGAAGGTCGAGCAACATCACATACAATCGAATTTGCAGCCAGATATTCTGGGCGGATAAACGCTTCGCCGTTACTGGTTGCAGTTAAAACCAATTGACATTGAGGCAATGCATTTTCAATGTCATTACTTAATGAAATTGGGAAACCCTCTATACCTTTTACACTTAAGTAATGTTCTTTAACTTCTTTAAAAATGGCTCTAAAGCTTTCTTTGCTACGAACAGATTCATTCGATTTAAACGACCTCGCAACAAAAACATAATCTATCCCGGCAGATGCTAACTCAACATACATCGGCTTAATCTTGTTTTGCTTTGCACCACAACAAAGCTCTAACAAGAACTCTCCAGCTACAGCTTCTAAGCTATCAACATTATCTTTGTTTTTTGCATTACCAATGAGCGCTACATGCTTACAATCAGCACCCAAATCCAACAAAGACAATCTGCCCACTGAACCAGAAACACCCACAACACCCAGCTGAGATTCACCAAGCTTTATAGAACGTTCTTTACATAGCAAGCGTATGCTGTCGGTGCTCGTAAGTGCGGTATAGGCATTACCTGTCGTCAGTGGTGTACCACAATCTTTAACAGTACTACCGCTTCTCGATATCACAGACGTAAAAGCGCCTAAACCAATAACGTTCGCCCCTTTCTCCTGAGCCGCTGCAATATAACTATTCATTAATCGCGCTTTTTCAGCCTTTGGAAGGCGCAACATATCTCTGGGAGTCAGCAAGCTACTGATAAGCCACCCGTCCACATAACCACCTTTTTTTGACGGTATGCAAGGAACATAATACGCCGCAGAAGCCATGCTATTGGTTGTTTTAAGTTTTCGAATCCAGTTTTTTATTTTTTCAATATCTTCATCATCATAGGCTTCAGCTCCCCCTGGTAGACTTTCAACTGCATCCAACTCGGTAGTCGGGTGAATAAGAAACGCGAATGTTCCAAGTTTCTCCCCGCTAGGTTCAGGAAAAACACCTACTCTATGAGCCATATCGCTAGGCTTTTCACTAGGCTTCAGTTTAATAATCTCTCTAAACAGTGCTGAAAAATCCCCGGTGCTTAAAACCAGGCCAACATCTCGCAAACCTTCAATAAGAATATCAATTTCAGATTCTGTAGCTAGTAGCCCTGGCTGGATTCTTAGTACATTTCCAGCATTTAATGTAGGTGCCGTAAATATTTTATGGCGATTCAGAAGATAAGACGCCACAAGAGGCACCCGAAGGCCCTCATTACAGGCCGAATTCGACATATAAGACTCGATATCATTCCAAGGCATAAGAGCAATACCTTGCATAAACCCAACACCAGAAGCGTGCTTAAAGACTTGAGGGAATTCAGAGACCAACGCTTGTAGATTTTCAGATAAATAACGACCAACCGTTTTAACATTTTCTAGCACCGCATCATCTGATATTAATTTATCGACAACGCAGCAACCAATATGGGCAGCTAAATGACTATTAGCAAATGTAGAGCTGTGCCTCTCACCGAACTCTTGAGACCACGCTTTTTTATTTGAAATGCACGCACTAATAGGAAGAAGCCCACCGCCTAATGCTTTAGCAATAACTAGAATATCTGGCTTAACGTCTTCTTGATCACATACAAATAAGCTACCAGTCCGACCCAAGCCAACTTGTATTTCATCTACTATTAATAAAGTCCCATACTTTTTGCACAGTTTTTCACACGCTTTCAAGTAGCCATTAGAAGGCACTATCATACCGCCTTCGCCTTGAATAGGTTCCACGATAAAGGCTGCAAACGATTCTGTCGCTAAGGTTTTTTCAAGACTCTCTACATCATCAAATGGGACATGTGAAAACTCATTACTCGCCTGGTGAAAACATTCACTATAAAAAGGATTGCCGGTTGCTAATGATGCAGCCATGGTTTTACCGTGAAAACTATTGTGCGTCGCTAACACGGATCGGCGCTTAGTTTTCGCCTTAGCCATTTTCAAGGCGACTTCTACTGCCTCTGCTCCGCTTGATGCTAAGGTCACCGCATGCATTTTACCTGGCGCAATCTCGACAAGTTTTCTGGATAGCTCCAAAGCGCCTTTGGAATGAAATGGCTGAATCATAACGCCAGGATTTAAGGCAATCTGCTCTTGAAGTTCTTTACAAAGAAAATCAGGGTTATGACCAAATGGTACAGCTCCATACTGAGAGGTAAAATCTAAAAGTGCCTCATCATTATCTGTATAAAGATAAGAACCTTTTGCCTTTACGATTGCCTTATTAAAATTCAGCAAATCTAAATAAGCAGTACGCTCCGCGTTTAAAAAGTGGCTTGAATCGTTACGTTCCATCTCAGACCTTCTAGCAGGGTTAAACCGCACTCATTGGAATACAAAGCTAATTCAGTTAGCGTTAGCTCGATACCGCACAGGCAATCTAATGTAATCGGGACAACAGGCAGTAGATATTCACAACTGAAAATAGTGAACATATATCGAACGAATTATGTTTGTTTTTAATAAATATGCAATATGCCAGTTATATAAATCGACTTTCATATAACCTATGTTACATAAAGGAACATTTAAACGGATAACCCAATATTTAGTGAAGCCCATACACGGTAAAGGCTTAAGGGGTTTTTACTCGAATGAACGCTTAAAACAAGGTTACGAAAAAACACATAAAAGCCAAACGGTATATCTGATATTTATCCTAATAATTCGCCAAGAAAAACCAATATTGCCCTACACCCTTATAGATCAATCAATGTAAAACAGGTGACAGCTCGCGCTAACCATTAGTGATACGCTTTCGAGCACGTATAAGCAACATTAAAACTAATCGATCGATCCAATCACGCCGGGGGCAATACATTCAATGATAGGACGCGACATAAACAAGGCTTTCGCCTGCGGAATATTTATCATCACGGCGCTTTCAGGCTGTGGTGGCAGCGACAATTGTGGCAATCCAGTTGAGCGCCCTTGGTGTGATACCAATGTTTCACCTGAACAACGCACGTCTTTACTACTTAACGAACTAACGCTAGATGAAAAGCTTAGCCTGATGGCAGGAGACAATTTAATTTCCGCTTTGACAGGGCTCCCCGCTGTAGGCGTTTCTGATGGTGTACCTCGCCTTGGTCTAAATCCTGTCTATTATTCCGATGGCCCCTTAGGAGTTCGGGAAGGCAAAGCAACCGCCCACCCTTCGCCGCTCGCAGTTGCCTCTTCATTTAATACTTCATTAGCACGCTCAGTGGGGCAAGCCATTGGCAACGAAGTAAAACATAAAGGCAATGATGTTGTTCATGCCCCTACTGTTGATGTGGTGCGCATATATACGAGCGGGCGCGTGTTTGAAACATTCGGTGAAGATCCTTATCTTGTTTCGCAAATGGGCTTGGGGTGGATGCAAGGCGTACAAAGTGAAGGGGTTATTGCAAACGCAAAACACTTTGGCGTTTATACCCAAGAGGGGCTGATCGGCGTACCCGGCTTACCATTATCAGGTATGATTGGTTCTCGTTTTTTTTACAATGCTATTATTAACGAGCGTGCCATGCGCGAAATCTATTTAACCCCTTTCGAAATGCTTGTTAAACAAGGTGGTTTAGATAGCGTGATGTGCTCTTATAATTATGTGAACAATGCATCTGCTTGTGGAAGCAAACGTTTATTGCAAGAAATTCTGCGCGATGAGTGGGGTTTCAAAGGTTATGTACTTACAGATTATGTATTCGCGCAAAAAGATACAGCCGATGCCGCCAATGCAGGCAACGATTTAGAAATGCCCATTGGTATTTTTTACACACCAAAAAAATTAAATAATGTTTTAGCAACCGGCCAAGTTACAGAACAAACAATTGATCAACGCGTAGGTAATATCCTTTATACACTGTTCGACCATGGGCTTATCGATCGCATGAATTACCCAAGCAATGAGGATGCCATCGATAAACAAGCCAATGGGAACGTTGCGCAGCAAACGATTGAACAGGGCACGGTGCTACTAAAAAATGAAAGCCTATTACCAATCGATTTAGGTAAGGTAAACCGCATTGCCATTATTGGCGAGTCATCAGACCGATTCATAAACGGCGGCGGTTCATCAATGGTTAACCCTTATGAACTACGTACCCCGAGGCAGGCAATTACCAAACAGGCAGAAACTGCCGGTGTTGATATTATTTATCACGATGGTATCGATCAATCAGCTGCGGCAGAAGCGGCATCCACCGCTGATATTGCTCTCGTGTTTGTTGCCAACAATTCGGCAGAAGGCCAAGATCGAACTTGCCTTGCATTAACCTGCATCGAAGAAAAGCTCCATACCCCATTAACGAAAGTGTTGTAGTCCTTAACCTCACCGCTGTATACCGCCGCCGATGTAGTGGTTCCACTAACAATGGTTTTATTACTGTTGTAAGAAAGGCCTTCAATGGGTTCTACACC